>TARA_R110002072_G_scaffold26058_3_pt1 | contig 38626 bp, 22 predicted proteins | sample TARA_R110002072 | Tara Oceans TARA_R110002072 (sample SAMEA4397118) | marine metagenome | biome: Polar Biome; feature: [SRF] surface water layer (ENVO:00010504); material: water (ENVO:00002006), including particulate matter (ENVO:01000060) such as... | depth 5 m
CGGTCTTCCAGGCGGCGCGGGATGACTTCGTAGCTGAGAGTGGCTCCTGACTCGATGTGCAAACCAAATAGGCCTGGATCAACATTGGCACCAAGGGTGTCGATGTTGTGCAGCATCAAATACCGGAGAGACGGTTGGTCTCGCAACATCTGCGAGAGCACGCCATTGCGGAAGAGGTTGGGGACTTCATACCAGTGCCCGACTGGATGCACGCACTGCGCCGCGACATTGTCGGTGTAGTCTGACCCTTCTCCCGTCTGCTGGGCCCAATTCGCGATCGCGGATCGAGCACTTTCTCGCATCTTTTGTTGTTGCTGATCCAGGACCTGTTGAGCGGTTTCTTCCCACAGGAAATGAAGGTCGCGAACCATCGGGACCATTCGTAACCCGACGCTTCGTCCGCTGGACACGTACACTGGGCCGTCGTGGCCATAGTTCGCAGTGCGATCCAAGACGGTGCGGATTGCTTCGTCGGTCATCCAGCTGGTTGTGATGACGTGCGGAATGGTGCCCCCGTTTGGGGACGTTGCAGCACGGTTCTTTGCCAAGTGGATTTCGAGGAAGCTTCGATGCTTTCCGGCGAACCGATGAAACGGGTGTAGAGCTTTGCAAACACCTGCACCTTGCGTCCAGCGACTGCCAACGCCCGCCGCTAATGTGACGACGCCGATCTCTCCATTGGCGATGGCCTTGGAACCAATGTCGGCCAAACGGTCGTCTAGGCCGTCGCGAGTGTCAGTGACATGTTCTTTGGAGACGTCGGTGATTTTGAGGTCACGGGAAAGTCGGTTGGCTGCCAAGCCAAATTTGCCGGCTCGCATGTCGGCCCGGATCTGCTCATGTTGAGATCGATCAAAGCCGCTTCGTTTCAGAATCGCCGCGAGCGAGTCATCGCTCGCTTGCGAATCGTCTTTCTTGTCGCTGCTGGCTTTGTCATCCGATGGTAAAACGCTTCGGAGTAGCAATGCCGCGTTCGCTTCTCGATCATTTGGGTCGCTGCAACGCCGTGAAATGCCCGCCAATTCTTCGCGGGTTTGAGGCGACAGCTCTCGCAGGGGCTTGCGAAGCCATTTCGGCATCATCAACGCGTAGTACTTCTGCGGTAACACGGCGGACTGAGCCGGTATTAATTCAGCAAACGTTCCGTCGTCATTGATTTGGAAGTCATAGACAACCGGATCCATCGCGAATGGCAACGCGGTTTCCAATTCGCGTTTGACCGTCACCATTTCTTGGCTGAGCCAGTCTTGTGCGTCTTGTTTGATGGTTGGATCAAAGATGAATCCCATGCCGCCACCGGACATGCCGCCCAACATCCAAAATCCCCAGAACTGATCGCCGTACTGTTCGCGACAGCGCTGGATCATCACGTCCGTGAACCGGTTGGTTGCCCATGGAATGATCGATTGCAGGGGGCCTTCGAAGTTCTCGGTGGTCAGCGAACCAAGACGGCGGATGTCGCCTTGTTGCAGTGCCTCAACAACCTCGTCGTAGATCCGCATGGCTTCTCGGCGGCCGACCCATTGATCACGTCCACGAACGAGATAGTGCTCGGTGACCATTTCCAAGATTGGACCAACGTTTTGGGCCATCCCACCATGAACGACGACCAGCGAATCCTGCAGTTTTTGTCGAGCTTCGGTGCTGACGCGGTTTTCGCCCAAGACTTCGTGGTCGGGCATCAAGCGTCCGCGACTGATTCCGAACTCGGGATCCTCTTCGCCGGCAGTTTGGCCGCAAATGAGTTTGATGCCGGGCCAGACACCGCCTGAGTCCTGCCACCCGCCTCCGCTGCCGCCGATCCATTCACCCAAGATCGCGCGAGCCGCGATCAGGCGTCGGTCGGGTTCGGTCAGCTCGCCCTGCAGCGACTGGATTTGACCGGTTGCTCGCATCAGGTTGCTGATGAGCGAACCCAGCAAGTTCGTCGAAACTGCCAGGCGAGAACCTTTGGGGATGTCGTTGATTTTGGAAACCAGTTCCAAACCTTTGCCACGACCGACGACGCGTTCGAGCAGTGATGCCATGTCGGAGCCGCAACCTTCCAGTCCCGGTGGGACGACACCGGCGGCGATCACAGCGGCTTTGAGCAACCCGAGGTAGTCCCTCGCAAAGTCAAACATTTCGGCGATGGTGGTCACTTCGACGCTGGCATTGAGGTCAACGCTGACCAACCGAAACACCGGTTTGTCGATCACTCGCAAGTAGGTCTCAATCGGCGGTCGAACTTGGTCGTCTCGTCCTCGGACGCCGAGGTCGACCGAGACGTTGATGACGCGAGCGCCTTCGGGGTAGTCCATTCCCAAAAAAAAGATGTCACTCCACGCCGAGTGAGAAACGTCCATGCGAACGGCGGTGGTTTCTTTCAAAACCGGCGAAAGATTCGGGGCGTCTTTGGTTGGCAACAGCTCCTTGCGGATGCGAAGTGGGTGTTCGGCAACATGTCCCAAACGAAACATCCATTGGTTGCCACGAACGGTTCGGACGCTGTGGCGAACTTGATCGGCCAGCGTTTGAAAACCTAGTTCGTGGTACGCCGATGCTAACGCACTGGACAATGAATCGTTGGCACCATCGGTCGACTGGACTTCTAAGAATTCATCGATCGCTTCTTGAAAGCGTCGTCCGAGCAGATGTTCGTAACCTTCAAAGGGGATGCTGCCGGAACTGGATTGATCCAAACGTGGCGGAAGGTGGTACCGATAAATGGCCGACAGAAAAAACAACGCTCGCACACGTTGGTACAAGTTGTCTTCTTGACGCCGAAAGCGATCCAGTTCGGTGATGTGGTCAAGCAACTCGGATAGCGTGGCGTCTTCTACCAACGAGTCGAGTGAGCGATCACGTAGGTCGGCTTGGTCGGTGGTGATCGTTTCGATCAATGCGTTCATGGAGTGAACTTCCGGCATCAGTTGGATCCTTCCAAAGGAGACGATTCGGATGGCGGGTCAATGGTTGCCGCGACTGGCTGTTCCGCTCTCGTGGCGAGAAGTTCGACCAGTTCGGTCAGCAACAGGTCTCGATCGCGTCCGGACAATCCGATCGCCAGTTGTGCGATCAGAACTCCGTATTGTTCGCCGATGTTGTAACGACGTCCCCGAAGTTGATAGGCAAGGTATTTGCCGCGATGAGGAAGTTTGGCCATCGCATCGGATAGCGAGGGCCGTTCCATGCTTTCATCGGAGGCAACTTCGTGAAGGCATTCCATCACCGCGGATGTCAGGACGTGCATGCCGAAGTAGCCGAGGTAGTAGCCGCTACGCAGGCCCGGCGTGATCAAGGATTGTTCCGCGAGCGTGGGCGTTGGTTTTTCGACAACCGTTCGCACGTCATACAAACCATCGAATCGAGGCACGCTGGTTCCAGCGACAATGCCAAAGTATGGCAGGCGATGTTCTCGAGTGGACTGGACCGCCGAGACCGGACAGGAGTGATGTTCGGCCATCTCGATCAGTTGTGCCGCGCAACTTTTTGAAGTTGCCGACAGGTACAGGTGATCGCCAACGAGATGTAGAAAGGGATCGTCTCCGCAAAACGATTCCGCTTGCAGGATCGCGTCGGCGTACCCGAGCGGTCGTTCTTGATGGACAAATTGAATGTTGCCAAGCGAGCCACCGGCGGCCTTGCGGTAGTTGTCCTCGTCACCGGGCTGGATCACGACGCAGATCTCTTCCACGCCCGCCGAGAGCGTTTCTTCGACGATCAGCTGCAAAGCTGTTTTTTCCTCGCCCGAACCGTCGACCAGTCGTTGCAGCGGCAGGGTGTTTTGGTTGGGGGCCGCGGCGGTGATAACCGCTTTTCGAACTCGCATGGATCGATCTTTGAGATAAGGAAAAGGCAATGATTAGTTGCATCGACCCACAGAATAGTCGAGGCGTGATCGGTCGCCACCGGATCGCACCAATTGGGGTGCTCGAGTGCGAAATCCCCCACCGCGGATGCGGTCAGCTATCCTGTTGGCGTTCCGCTTGGAAGGACTGTGTCGGTTTTTCCGTTGTTGCGGGATTGATTGAGGGTCTCTGAAATCAAAGGTTGGTAGTGCGCGTCATCTCCGTTTCTCGCGACGTTGTGGTTTGGTCGTTTCTCTTGGCATCCTGGATCGGCATCGGACTCCCTTGCCGAGCCAACTCTGGTTCACGACCCAATGTGTTGGTTGTTTTGACGGATGATCAGGGGTGGGGCGATCTCAGTCTGCATGGCAATCCCAATTTGCAGACGCCGCACATCGATTCGCTGGCCCGCGATGGAGTTCAAATCAAGAACTTCTACGTGTGTGCGGTTTGCTCGCCGACTCGCGCAGAATTTTTGACCGGTCGGTATCACACACGATCGGGTGTGTTCAGCACTTCGGCGGGTGGCGAGCGATTCGACTTGTCCGAGCGGACGATCGGTGACGCTTTTCAAGCAGCGGGTTACCGGACCGCGGCGTTCGGAAAATGGCACTCAGGCATGCAGGCTCCGTATCACCCCAACGCTCGGGGGTTTGATGAGTTCTACGGTTTCTGCAGCGGGCACTGGGGCAACTACTTTTCACCGATGCTGGAACACAACGGCAAGATCGTTAAAGGCGAGGGATTCATCGTCGATGATTTAACTCAGCATGCGATCGACTTCATGGAACAAGATCGCGAAAATCCCTTCTTCGTGTATTTGCCGCTGAACACGCCGCACTCGCCGATGCAGGTTCCCGATGAAGATTGGGAAAAGTTTGAAGGCAAAGAGATCGTGCCGGATCCAAGACCGGAGAATGCAAAGAAGGAAGACGTTCAACACACACGAGCGGCATTGGCTCTTTGTGAGAACATCGACGACAACGTGGGACGCTTGCTCGATGCGTTGGATCGTCTGTCATTGAGCAAGGATACGATCGTGGTGTTCTTCTGTGACAACGGCCCCAATGGTTCTCGGTTCAATGGCGGATTGAGAGGTCGCAAAGGTGCGGTTCACGAAGGCGGTTTGCGTTCTCCCTGTTTGATTCGATACCCCGGCAAAATCCCCGCCGGGCAAACGGTCGGCGGAATCGCGGGAGCGATCGATTTGTTTCCTACCTTGGCGGATCTTTGCGACGTCGAGGTTGGTTCCACCGCTGGGCCGCTGGATGGCCTTTCGCTGGTCGATGGCTTGCGTGACTCGGAATCCGAACCCGCGGAGCGTTTGATCTTCACCGCATGGGGTGGAAAGTTCAGCGTCCGATCCAATCGGTATCGCTATCACGCCAACGGCGACTTGTTTGACATCGTGGCTGATCCGGGCGAGACACAATCGATCGCCGAGGAACAGCCCGTCGCAACGGCACGGTTGAAACGGGCTTTGCGGGATTGGGTGAAAGAGACCAAACCTCGTGATCGGAATCATTCGGAAGAACAGGTCTTTCCGGTTGGACATCCCGATTATCCGTGGACCCAGCTTCCCGCTCGCGATGCACGGGCAACCGGTGAGATTCGTCGCAGCAACCGGTTTCCCAACAGCAGTTACATGACGAATTGGCATTCGACCAAGGATGCCATGACCTGGGATGTTGATGTACTGGCCGGTGGCCAATTTGACGTGGAGGTGTTCTACGCTTGCCCCGAGTCGGCTGTGGGGACGCAATTGAATTTGGAATGGAAGCAGGGCGATGCGACTGCGACAACCGATTCCGTTGTGACCCAGGCGAATCCCTCCGGACCGATTCACTTAGACAAAGACCGTTCGAAAAGAGCTGAAAGCGATGAGAAGGATTGGAAGAAAATGTCGCTCGGCCAAATTGATTTGTCCAAGGGCAGGGGACGCCTGTCATTGACCTGCCCAAGAATTATGGGCGAGGATGGGGAGACTCGAGGATTGGAGATTCGGCTGATGATGCTGCATCGCGTTCCCGCCGAGTGAGCGACCCCACCTGAAAAGCGAACAGAATGACGGAATCGGAAAAGAGAAAATCGCGAATCACGACTCGAACGCTGCAGCGCATGCGTGATCGTGGTGACCGGATCACGATGTTGACCGCGTACGATTTTCCTACGGCAAAAATTTTGGATGAAGCCGGCGTTGATGTTTTGCTGGTCGGTGACACGGTGGGAATGGTCGTGCAGGGGCATTCGACGACCCTTCCGGTGACGATGGATCAAATGATCTACCACGCCGAAATGGTCGGCCGAGCCGCGGAACATGCGATGGTGGTGGTCGATTTGCCGTTCCCGGATGGTCAGCTCGATCTGCTTCATAGCGTCCGCTGTGGGGCTCGCGTGCTGAAGGAAACTCAGTGCCATGCGGTCAAGTTGGAAGGCGGTGCCGAGCAAGCCGAACGGATCGAAGCGATGGTCGGTGCTGGCATTCCGGTGATGGCCCACATTGGACTTCGGCCACAGAATATCCATGTCGAAGGTGGCTATCGGTTGCAGCGTGACATCGAGAGATTGGTTGCGGACGCGAAGGCTGCTGAGGCTGCGGGCGCTTTCACTGTTTTGATTGAATGCGTTCCCAGCGAAGCCGCCGCCGCGATCACGGATGCGGTGAAAGTCCCAACCATCGGCATCGGTGCGGGCCGAGATGTTTCCGGACAAGTCTTGGTGACCCACGACATTCTCGGCCTGACGTCGGGTTACACCCCCAAGTTCACTCGGTTGTTCGCTGATGTCGGTAACACCATCCGAGAAGCGGCCAAGTCGTATTGTGATGAAGTGAAGGCAGCAAGTTTTCCGAGCGATGCCGAATCGTTTGAGTGATTCGCGTTGGCGTCGTCGTATTAGATCTGTATTGATTTCCCCAACATTGAGAATGCAACGTGCAAGTTTTTGAATCTTTGGATGAGCTTTCCAACGCCGCCGCGGACGCTTTTTGCAAAGCTGCGAAAGAAGCGATTGAGCAGCGCGGTTTGTTCCGCGTGACATTGTCCGGTGGATCGACGCCCAAACGCCTGTACGAGTTGTTGGCGACGAAGGAACTGCCTTGGCAAAATATTGAGTTCTACTGGGGCGACGAACGCAACGTCACGGAAGACAACTTGGACAGCAATTACCGAATGGTTCGTGAGGCGTTGCTGTCGCACTTGCCCGCCGAATCACTGCGTGCGTTTCCGGTTCCGGTTGATCCTGACAATCCGGCCGCGACCGCGGAAGCTTACGAAAAGACACTCCGGGAGACGTTTGCCGGTTCCGATGTCCCAACGTGGGATTTGGCTCTGTTGGGAATGGGGGATGACGCGCACACGGCGTCGTTGTTTCCGGAGACCAAAGCGATCGAGCAGAACGATCGTTGGTTTGTGGAGAACTGGGTTCCGAAGATGGAAACCTATCGCTACACGCTGACCTCGCCCGCGATCAACTCCGCTCGGCAACGTTGGTTCTTGATCGGTGGATCAAACAAGCGTCAGGCACTCGCCAGTGTTCGTAGTTCCGCCAGCGACTTGCCCGCGGCATTGTTCCCATCGCGATTGATTGAATCGCCGACTTGGTTTGTCACGCGAGATGCAGTGGCGGTTTCTTAGAACAGGTTCGCGATCGCGTTGATGCACCACACGAAGATCATTACCATCAATCCCAGCAGAATGATGAGCGAAATCACGATCGCCATCAGGATCGGCCAGACGCTGCCGCGGTGTTTGTCTTCGACGTAGTACTCTCGCAACAGAAGCAAGTTGCGATGGTTGGCTTTGTAGAACAAGTCAAAGATATTGCCCAAGACGGGAATGGTGCCGACTAAAGCGTCCAAGCCGACGTTGCCCAGCATCCTCAAGACGAGTCTGGGACTGGCTCCATTTCTCGCCATGGTTGCGATCAGGATTCCGGAAAGACCCATGCTGATCGCATCGCCGGCTCCAGGAACGAGTCCAAGGATAAAGTCCAATCCGAAACGCACCTTTGTCCCAGGGATCCGGAATCGCGTGTCCAGCAATCGGCTGTAGCGATCGACCCATCGCAGCGACTTGTGGCCGAGTTGCAGTTCGGTCAGCACCGCTGATTCACCGGTGAGCGATTGAGAAGCAGATTTCATGGGTGCGAATGGTCACGAGATAATGGTTGGTCTGCGTCGTCAGAAGCCTCGTTGCAGTCCGGGAGTGATGTCCAGGTCAAGCGATGCGAATTGTTCGGCTTCGAACTTCTTCCACGCGATCGCGCCCATGACGGCGTTGTCGGTGCACAGATGCGGCGGAGCGATCCAAAGCTCGAAGCCGTCTTTGTCGGCGGCGGCTTGCAAATCACGTCGCAAACGCTGGTTGGCGGCCACGCCGCCGCCGACGATCAGCCGATTGATTGAGTTCGGAGAAGCATCGTTGCGATTTCTGTGCCGCTTGATCGCTCGACGACACTTGGAAACCAAAACATCGACCACAGCGGCCTCAAACGATGCACAAACATCCCGTTTGACTTGGTCGGAAATGTTCAGCGACGCAAAATCATGGCGGCCTGGTCCGACGATGGCGTAACGAACCGCCGTCTTCAAACCGCTGAAGGAAAAATCATCGCCCGGATCATGGATCATCGAGCGAGGAAATGAATATGCCTTGTCGTTTCCTTCCGAGGCGAGCTTGGCGACTTCGATTCCACCGGGAAATGGCAAGGACAACATCGCGGCCACTTTGTCGAATGCTTCGCCAGCGGCATCATCGATTGTTCCGCCGAGATACTCCAAGTCGATCGCGGTGCGACAGACATAGAGGCTGGTGTGGCCGCCGGAAACGATCAACCCAATCGCTGGATAGATGTTCGCCGGAGCCCCCTCGATCAATTGACACGCATACAAGTGAGCGTGCAGGTGGTTGAGCGAGATCAATGGTTTGTTCCATGCCAAGGCGAGCGTTTTCGCGGCAACGACACCAACCAGCAATGATCCGGCCAAGCCTGGACGATCGGCTACCGCGATCGCGGTGAGGTTTTCACCACGAACATTGGCTTGCGTCAGTGCCGTGTCGATCACCGGAAGGATGCGTTCCAGGTGGGCTCTAGCGGCGATCTCCGGGACGACGCCGCCGAACTGTTCGTGCAGCGTTTCTTGGGTGGCGATGCATTGGCCAAGGACCGTGCCGTCGCGGCGAATCACCGCCGCGGCGGTTTCGTCACAGGTGGATTCAATTGACAGCAGCAATTCGGATGCGACCGCCGACGTCATAGTTGGACTCGCCCGAGCACGTTGTAGGTCGGGCCGTGCTTTTCAAGGAAGCTGCCCACCACATGGATTTCGCGAACGTTGAATTCGCCGATTTCATCGTCTTCGAATTTGCGCCATCGATTGATGACGTCCGAGTTGGCGCGGCGGGTTCCGCTTCGCGTTCGTCCGACGGTCAAATGGGGGCGGTAATCTCGGGGTTCGGGTTTGTAACCCATCGCGGCAAATCGTTTCTCTAGATCGGCGACCAAATTGGTCAGTGTCGACGTGGCATCATCCACGGCAACGGTCAAAACTCGCGGGCGTTCCAAGTCTGGAATCCCGGAGGCACCCTCTAGAACCAACGGAAAGGGTTCCAGGTCTTCACAGGCGGCTTCCAACGTGTTGCAAACAGCCGGTGTTTCGACGTTGTCGACTTCCCCGAGGAATTTTAGAGTGAGATGTAAATTCTCATCAGGAACCCATTTGATTCCGTCTCCTGGGCTTTTGGTTTCCGCCATCCAACGCGATGCTGTGCGGGCGAGATCAGAAGGCAACGGGATGGCCAAAAAGGTGCGAATGGTTTTCATGAGCGAAAGTTTAACGAGATGACGTTTTCAGTGCATCGGTTCGAGCCGCCGAGTTTTGTGCCGCATCGATGGCGTCGAGGTGGGCACCTGCAAACGTTGCTTGCGCCACGGCCAACCATGTCGATCAGCGAATGGCAAAAGCTATCGAGCGGCGTCAAATCAGAAAAGCATCGTTTGCCAGTGTCTGATAACGACACGTTGATCCTGCACGATGATACTCCCGAATCATGGATGGGAACTCCCCGAGGAAGCGTGTTGCTGCTGCACGGGATTTGTGGCTGCCACGCCGCGGATTACATGGTCCGATTCAAAAGAAGGTTGCTGGCGCTCGGCATCCGCGTGTTCCGGCTGGACATGCGAGGGTGTGGCGAATCAGTCGCGTTTTGTCGTGGCATCACTCATGCGGGACGAAGCGAAGATGTCTTGGCCGCCATTGAGCGGATTGCCGATTTGACCGGCGATCAAGCTGCCCCGATCGGAGCGGTGGGAACGTCTTTGGGCGGGAACCAATTGCTGCGTGCGGCGGGACGGATCGGTGCGGGGTTGGACGCCAGACCATCCCATTGGGATCGAGTTGGTCCAATCCTTGCGATCGCACCGCCGATTGATTTGCAAGCTTGCAGTGACCGGATGGAGTCCTGGTCTTTACGGTTTTACAACCACTACTTCATCACACAGTTGCTTCGGCGGGCTAAGTCAACGTTGCAGATGAGAGAAGAACTGGGCAGCCTATTGGACGGTCGGGCTCCAAAGACACTTCGCGAATTTGATCGCCGGATCACCGCTCCGATGGCGGGATTTCCTGATGAGCGAACTTATTACGCAGAGTCTTCGGCTCATTCGGTCGTGGAGCAAATCGATGTTCCCGCATTGATCGTTACCGCGGCCGATGACCCATTGGTTCCAGTTGATTCGTTCGTTGCGTTACGCGACCGAATGCATGAATCAACTCGCGTCTTGACCATGCCCACGGGAGGTCACCACGGCTACACCCAGTCCGACGGCACGGCTTGGACAGACGAGTTGGTTGCAAAACTGTACGACTCGGCGTGGTAGCATTGATCGTTCACCCCTTGATCTGATGTCTCAATCTGGCGAGTGAATGAGTCGTGCTGAACAAGTCCAACAACGCGTTTGCTCTTGGTCGCAGTTGGTGGGTAGTGCCTTTGGTTGTGATGACGGCACAGTTACTGCTGTATCTTGTGCTGGAAGCGACAACCGGTTTCGATGGCGATTCCGCGGCCGATTGGTGGCTGTTCATTTCGCTGTTTGTGATGTTGCCAACAATGGCCGCCATTTTGCTCTCGCCTGGAGCTAGATGGCCTCATTTGTGCGTTGCGAGCGTTTGTATCTGTTGGGGTGTCGTGGTCTTTGGTTTCCAGTCGGGATTCGAGATCGGGATGGTCATTCCAGCGATGGTTGTTTGTGCCATTCAGGCTGCGAATTTTCGTTGGTCTGCCACACCTCCGTGGCGGATTCGTCCATCGAAATCTCGCAAGCCCAGCGTCTCGATCCGGTGGCTGTTGATTTTTACCGCCATCGTCGCGGCGTTGATCGCCTTGGTTCGCGTCTCGGGACTCAATCGTGAGCTTGTTTCCATCGCGATTTACACAACCCCCGCCGGCGTCCCCGCGTTGATCGCTAATTACCTCGTGATGATGAAATCACGATGGAAGAGGCTGGGTATATTGTCTGGCGTCTTTCTTGCCGGTGCATTCCTACACAGTCAGTCGCAGGCGGGGTGGACGCTGGCAGATGACGTTTGGCGTCAGCTTGTCGGCCAGCATCAATCAAACCGGTTTGCTTCTCAGATCCTGTTCGTTGCTCCCAGCGCGTCCTTGGTAACGGTCACGTTGATGCAGCTCGCCTTGAAGCGGTTTAGCAAAGGCAGGCAACGGAAGTGGCCTTCAAAACAGCCAGCCAACGCGACGCCGTCGGGATAGACGTCGCCGTTTCTTTTGGGCGTCCCGCACGACCGACTGAGCGTTTGCTCGCTCAGTTGATGCCTTCGAAGGCGGCTTTGAGCAGATCGATTTGTTCCAATTTGTGAGCCGCCATTGAACCGGTGCTGGGGCTGGCCGATTCCGCACGAGTTGCTTTGGTGAATCGGAAGCGTTTGTTGAGTTCGTCGCCGATCTTGAGCTTCAAGTACGGCCACGCGCCCATGTTCTCGGGCTCTTCTTGGACCCAACGGATTTCGGAACCTTCGGCGAGCCCTTCAAACGCGGCAAAGATTTCATCGGGCGACAGCGGGTAGAGCTGTTCCAGACGCATGATCGGAACGTCTTCGATGTTTCGATCCGTGCGTTCTTGCAGCAGGTCGTAGTAGACCTTTCCGGTGCATAGAACCAACCGTTTGGCACCTTCGAGTGGGACTTTGCGATCCGGCAGGATCTTTCGGAAGCTGCCTTCCGCAACGACATCCAATGGGCTGGTGACTTCCGCGTGCCGTAGCAAACTTTTTGGCGTCAGCACGATCAAAGGCTTGCGCCATTTGCGGATGACTTGTCGGCGAAGCAGGTGGAAGTATTGGGCTGGCGTGGTCGGCTGGCAGATTTGAATGTTGTCTTCGGCTGCCATTGCCAGGAAACGTTCGACTCGAGCGCTGCAGTGTTCGGGGCCTTGGCCTTCGAAGCCGTGAGGCAGAAGCATGACCAAGCCGGACAAGCGATTCCACTTGTCTTCGGCACTCGCGATGAACTGGTCCACAATCACCTGAGCAGCGTTCCAGAAGTCACCAAACTGAGCTTCCCACATGCACAGGCCGCTGGGGCAGTCCAGTGAGTAGCCGTACTCAAACCCGAGCACTCCGGCTTCGCTCAATGGGCTGTTGTAAAGTTCCAGGCGAGCTTGGTTTTCGTGGAGATTTTTCAGCGGACAGTATTCGTTTCCGTCGCGCATGTCGTGCAACACCGCATGGCGGTGGCTGAACGTACCACGCTCGCAATCCTGACCCGTCAATCGGATCGGGTGGCCCGCGTCGAGCAACGATGCAAAGGCGGCAGCTTCCGCGGTGGCCCAGTCCAACGGACGTTCGCCGCTCGCCATTTCGCGACGCTGTTGCATTGGTCGTTTGAGCTTTTTGTGCGGCGCGAACCCTTCGGGCAGACGGGTCAGCGAATCAATCAACTCGCTCAGTCGCGTGACCGGCATGGTTGTGTCGACTTCGTCGGCCGGCTCGGGCCCGCCGAAGTATTCCATCCAGTTCGCGGCGAGCGTTTGCGTGTCGGGAACAAACGATTCGTGCTTGCTCGCTTCGAATTCGCTTTCGAGTTTCTCCGTCCGATCACGGCTGATCTCGTCGGCCTCGGCCTCGGTGATCTTTCCGAGTTTCAACAGGCGATTGAGATACTGTTGTCGCACACCGGGACGACGATCGATTTCGGCGTACATCTGGGGTTGGGTGAAACGAGGTTCATCACCTTCGTTGTGTCCCCAACGACGGTAGGCGTACAAATCGATAACAACGTCACGATGAAATTCTTTGCGGAAATCCATCGCCAACGAGACGACTTGAGCGACCGCTTCGGGGTCTTCGCCGTTGACGTGGAAAATCGGAATTTGCAGCATTTTCGCGATGTCGGTCGCGTACGTCGTGCTGCGGCCTTCGTCCGGTTCGGTGGTGAAACCGACTTGGTTGTTGATCACGACGTGCAGGGTGCCGCCGGTGCGGTAACCCTTCAGTTCGCTGAGGTTGAGCGTTTCTTGAACCACGCCTTCGCCGGCAAAAGCCGCGTCGCCGTGAATCAATACCGTCATGACGTCTTGTCGATCCACGTCGCCACGATTGTCTTGTTTGCAGCGTGTGCGTCCCAGAGCGACCGTGTTGACGTACTCAAGGTGACTGGGGTTGAAGCACAGCGAGATGTGCAGGCGATCACCGGATGCGGTTTTCCAATCGCTGCTGTACCCGAGGTGGTAACGAACGTCACCGCCACCGCGGCTGAGTTCAGGGGTTGGATCGTCAAACGACCAAAAGATGTTCATCGCCCGCTTCTTGAGGATGTTCGCCATCACGTTGAGGCGTCCACGGTGTGCCATCGCCATGACGACCTCTTTGACTTGATGCTGGCCCGCTTTTTCAAGTGCCAGGTCAATCAGAGGAATCAGGCTTTCGGCACCTTCGAGCGAGAAGGTTTTGGCACCGACGAATTTCCGGCGTACAAATTCTTCGAAGATCGTCGCATCGGCCAGTCGTGTGTAGATCCGTCGTTGGACTTCGTGCGACAGGTCCAAGCGGTTTTCCGTCGTTTCCATTCGACGCTGCAGCCAATCGCGAATGTTGCGATTGTCGATGTGCATGAACTGCGCACCGATGCTGCGACAGTAAGTGGACTGCAGTTTGTTCAGAATGACGTCGAGCGTGCTGCCCGAGACGTTTTCGAGAATGCTGCTATCAAAAGGACGAGCCAGGTCCTGCTTGCTCAGCCCATGGCTTCGCGGCGACAGTTCCGGGCAGGTGTGTTCGAACAACCCAAGCGGGTCCAGGGTGGCGACCAAGTGACCACGGACGCGATATTCGCGAACCAATTGGTCCACTCGATCTTGGATCCGAGCCAGCCACAGGGCTTGGTCGACATTTTGATCGCCGGTGGAGCCAGGACGCTGTGACGTGTCTTCGGCGCTGCCGGGTTGGCCGGATGCAAATGCGGGCGCAACGACGGAGCGTGCGCCCGAGGTTTTGCCGTTGGAGGTTGCATCACCCTGCGAAGCCGTTTGGCTGGCAGCAGGTGCAGCGCTGGTCCGCGCACCAGCCCCGACCAGGAACTGCTCGAAGTATTGACGCCAGGTTTCCGAAACGCTCGACGGATCACGCACATATTGCACGTACAAATCGTCGATGTAGTCCAACGAATAGCTATTCATGAGTCCCGCAACGAACCGCCGTCGCCAAGCGGATCGCAAAGGAGGAAGGAAACGTGGAAGGTGGGAGAAACGTCAAAAGCACGCTTCCGATCAGGGTGCTGATGCCGCGCCTGAGTCTACTGTACGGAACCAATCCCGGGGTGGGTAGGACGACCGGGTGAACTTTTCCGCGGTTATCGGTACGTTTGACGAGACGATGAGGTTTTGGGAACGTTTTTCCCGCCCGCTTGTCTTTGTTTGCACCACTTTCAGTTTTAGAAATTTACTCAGAATGGCCGTTTTAATTCAGCTCCGAGACGCCGAGAAACGGTTCGGCGACCAAGTCTTGCTCAACGGCGCCAACGTGTCTTTGGTTGACGACGTGAAGGTGGGCTTCGTGGGGCGAAACGGGGCCGGCAAATCGACGCTGTTGCGAATCCTGTTGGGCGAAGAGGAAGTCGAAAAGGGTGAGGTGATTCACCACCCCAATCTGCGGATCGGCTATCTGCGTCAGCACGACCCGTTTCATGAAGGCGAATCAGCACTCGATTTTCTGATGCGAGATAGCGGCGAACCCGATTGGCGTTGCGGTCAGGTTGCCGGCCAATTCGAGCTGAAAGGCGACTATTTAGAGGGGCCAGTGAAAGCCCTTTCGGGCGGTTGGCAAACCCGAGTGAAGTTGGCGGCTTTGTTGCTGCATGATCCCAACCTGCTGATGTTGGACGAACCCACGAACTTCTTGGATTTGCGGACTCAGATCCTGCTGGAACACTTCCTGCGTGATTTTGGCAAAGCCGCTTTGATCGTTAGCCACGACCGAGCGTTTCTGAAAGCGACGTGCAGCCAGACGTTGGAGCTTTCCCGTGGGCAGTTGACGATGTTCCCCGGCAAGATCCAAGAATTCCTGGAATATCGTGAGGAGCGACGCGAGCACGAAAAACGTGTGAACGCGACGGTGGTGGCCAAGCAAAAACAACTGCAGCGGTTCATCGACAAGAACCGAGCCAATGCTTCCACGGCCAGCCAAGCCCGCAGCAAGGCAAAGCAACTCGAGCGATTGCAGACCACTGAAATCGTGGGTGACGAACCAACCGTCAACATTCGAGCACCACGCGTCCAGCCTCGGCAAGGAACCGCCGTCCGATGCGAAGGGCTGGCGATCGGGTATCCGGGACACGTCGTCGCCGAAGACATCTCGTTGGAAATCGAGCACGGTCAACGCGCCGCGATCGTTGGAGACAACGGTCAGGGCAAGACAACGATGCTGCGGACGCTGGTGCATTCTCTCGAGCCCATCGAAGGTTCAATGAAATGGGGCCATGGCATCGAGATCGGGACCTATGCCCAGCACGTGTACACGACTTTGGACGAGCGGCAAACAATCCTCGAGCATCTCGAGTACGCGTCCGATCCAGAAACCACTCGTCAAGATGTTTTGGCGATGGCCGGTGCGTTGTTGTTTCGCGACGAACATATTCAAAAGAAGATCAAGGTTCTTTCCGGAGGCGAACGTGCTCGCGTTTGTATGGCGAGCCTGTTGCTGGGGACCGCGAACGTATTGGTTCTCGACGAGCCGGGTAACCACTTGGATGTCGAAACGGTCGAGGCTCTCGCGGACGCATTGAAGCTGTACAAGGGCACGGTGATTTTCACCAGTCACGATCGTCACTTCATGGCCGAAGTGGCAACCAATGTGATCGAGGTGAGAGACCGCCGGGTTCGCAACTACTTCGGTAGTTATGAGACCTACTGCGAAGCCGTCGAGAAAGAGATTGACGAGGGTGAGCGAGTTCGCAACGCAAACGCGAAGGCGTCCGGCACGGCTCCTAAAACGGGAGCGGCAAAGGGCAGCGGTGATTCGCGGCAAGACCAGAAAGATCAGCGGAAGCGTGAGAAAGAGGTCAAGAATCTCGAGCGGAAGATCGCCAAGCTGGACGACGAGAAAAAGGATCTGAACAAGAAACTATTGACGGAAACGGATCCAGACGAAGCCGTTCGCTTGCACGATCAAATGAAAGAGATTGAATCGGAATTGGGTGAAGCCGAGGAACGCTGGATGGAACTGAGTGCTGATCAGTGGGAGTGATGGTCTGGTCGTTCTTTGGAGGCTTGGTTTGCTCGCGGAATCTGCGAGTTTGGATCAGTCGCCGCTAGCAGGTTCAATCAATAGCAGTTCTTGCTGAGGCAACGAAACGGTGATGTTCTGCTGGGTGCCGCTTGGCCACCGCACTTCCAACTCCACCTCTGAATCGCCTTCGGGGATGGCAAAGGAAAGGACCGGTTCGTTCGAACTTTGATAGCCAGATCCGGCCATCCGCTGCCGCATTTGGACGCCGCTGCTGGTCGTCGCCAGGATTGTTGTTCCGATGGCATCCCGTTCGGATCGAACGCCGACAACACGCACCGACAATGAATCGGTCGTACGGGGTGTTTGGTTGATCAACAATGCGGTGGGGCGGAACAGGTCGGTGACGACCAAGTCCGTTTGCCCGTCTCGGTTGGCGTCCAATGTCGCCATCGCCCGGCCCATTCGTGGTTCGTCGAAGTAGTGACCAATCGCTGAGTCACGAACCCACTGCCATTTGTTTTCGCTGTCGATAGCGTATAGCTGGGCAGGCATTTCGTACTGGAGGTCTTTGTGCCTGAATTCATCGATGTGACCGTTGGCGACGACTAGCTCATCGATCGCGTCGCCATCTAAATCGACGAACTGAGTACCAAATCCCAGCATGTCACGGCTGGGTGCAGCCAAGTCGACCGAGTCCGTCGTGTCTTGGAACAACCCCGCTCGGACTTGTTCGTAAAACGTATTCGATTCATCGGTGAAGTGGGTGACATACAGGTCCAGGTCGAGGTCGCCATCCGCGTCCGTCGCCGCGATTCCCATGGATGCTTCGGCAGCGGACTGGTGGTTGAACGCGACGCCGCGAATGGTGGCTTGTTCGTTGAGCGATTTGGTGGCGGTTTCAAAACGCCAGAAATGATTCGCAGTCATGTCGTTGGAAATATAGAGATCCAAGCCGTCCACGCCATCGATTTGTCCGACCAGAATTCCGAGACCGCGACCGGGGTCACTGCTGGCAAACCATTGATCCGTTTGGTCTTCAAAAAGAGACGAGGTTTTGATCGCACCGCGGTTCCGATGAACCCGATCACGTTCCGCTGGAAGCGTGATCGGTTGGCACGATCGATACTTCTTGATGATCGCGTCGAGACACCGTTGTTGATACGGAGTTGGGCCGCCGCAGTAATTGATTTCGATCAGATCAGACAAGCCGTCTTGGTCAATGTCGGCCATCGCAACAGATGACGTCCAAGTGTTGCGGGGGTCGTTTCCGACCGCCGTTGTTGCTGTTCCGTCCGCTGAGAACGCTTCTTCCGGATCGTCGAACATCCACTCAGTGACGTTGGTGAAGGTTCCGTCTCCGTTGTTTCGATACAGTGTGTTGATCCCGATATTCGCAATCAGGCAATCGGGAAATCCATCGGCGTTGAAGTCGCCAATGCCGACGCCTTGTGTGAACCCCGGATCGGCCAGTCCACTGGCGTTCGAGACATCAACAAACTGACCGGCTAAGTTTCGAGCGGTTGTGTTGGGTTGGTTGTCGCGTGATCCGGGGCCTCCGCCATCTTTCCCGCCTGACGCGGTCAGGTGGAGATCGGGCCAACCATCCAGATCCAGATCAAGCACACCGGCACCTCCTAGCCCTGATTGCCACAGCCACAAACCATCTTCGGTTCGCGGTCGTTGCAGGCCAACGGTGTGGTTTAGGCCTCTGGCGGCCGCTTCATCGATCAACCGATATCCGCGATCATTGATGGATCGAGTTGGTGGCGGTCGTTTTTCTGGGCCTGATGCGACTTTGGTTGTGTCGTTGGTGTCGGAGGAGTGACGAAACCATCCACGGTCGGCCGCCGCCATCATTTGCTCTCGCGTTTCGGACTTCGCCGGCAACCACTGCGAATCAAAAGTTTGCCATGGCGTCTTGCCTGTCAGTTTGCCTCGAGCGGTCGCGTAAGATTCTTTGAGATTTTCGGCGGGGTCTTGTGACAACGCGAAAGCCGCTCGCAACCAAACCACGGCTTCCCAATGCCGCCCGAGTTGTTGAAGTTTCTCAGCCACGACCACAGCCAGTCTCTGAGAATTGCGACGCCAACTGAGGAAGCCGTCGATGGCATCTCGAAGTTCGTTGACACGCCCAGCCCTGACAGCGGCTTTCTGGCTCAGTTCAAGATCTCCTGACGCAGCCAATGCGGTGGTGAGTTTTGTCAAAGCCTCGTGATGATTTGGATCGAGCCGAACCGCTTCAGCGAACGATGCCACTGCCAGCGAAGTGTCGCCGTTTTGGTCGGCCCAAACGCCGCGAGCGATCCAAACCTGAGGGTGCGATTCGTATTCGTCCGCGAATTCACGGTCTGCAATTCGCTCGAGTGTGTCGACGTCGTTTTCCTCGACCGCCGCGCGAGTCAGAAAAGCCCACGCGGGAATGAACTCGGGATGTCGATCGACGACCGGTTTCAGCTGTTCGAGGACCTCCGACCAGCGGTGGTTGTAAGCGTCAAACCGAGTCATCGCGTATTGAGGTCGCAAGTCGGAAGGATTGAGCTTCAACGCTTGTTTACACATCTGCTCATCGGCTTGCGGGCGCGAAGAATCGCTGGCGATGACCAGTTCGGAGATTCCCGCTTGTCCTCTCTGGATGAGATACCGCAAATGAACCACCGCATCGCGTTCCAAAGCTTGGCTGATCATCAACCCAATCAAAGAAACCCGTCGACCAGCGTCATCGGGGTGCAATCGAACGCATCGCTTCATCAATTCGATCGTGTCGAATGTTCGTCCTTGAGCCATGTAGGCATGCCCGGTCTTCTCGAATAGGTCGGCTGATGGCTTATCCGCTGACTCGATTGCCATGTCAAACATTTCAATGGCATCTTCGATCGATCCCAAAGTTTTGAACGCATCCCCAAGTGTCTCGTACGATTCGACGTCTCCACCTGACGTGAGCATCCTTTGACGCGAGATGGAACTCAGTGTTTGGAGGTCGCGTTTCGCAACGGCGCGGGCAACTTGTCGGTGAAAGCGGTCGGCATCCACTTCGCTATCGACTGACGAGCCGCTAGCAGAGAGTTGGTCGGGTGACGCGGTCGTCTCGTTGGATTCGGAGTACGTGTTCGACGACGTGTCGCTGTTTTGTGGACTGGGGCGGCAACCGGCCGACCATAGGAGCACGAGGACGAAAAGAAGGCTGCCACCGGGTTTCATGAGGGCGTCGAAGAAAGCGTTGCGAAAATGGTCTTGAATGAAACTACAGCAGAACCGGGTGCCGAGGTTCAAATCAAAGGTCGAAACATAAAAAAAACGGGCCCCGAATGAAATTCGGAGCCCGTTTGCATTTTTCGTCAGGATTGAACCAGAGCGGAGGGATCCACTCAGTAGCCGTATCCTAGAGATCGTCGATGTTGACGACTTCTTTCATGCCGCGTGTGCTGAGTGCACCCCACAAACCATAGGGGCTCGCCGACCCAGGAGCACGGTTGCCAGTTTGACCCCGCATCACGACACCGTTGTGGATGTTGCCGGAATCGATCGAATCGGTCACGAACTTCACCGCACCGTCACCCATCAGCACGTGCACGCCACCTTGGTGGCGGCTACTTGGTGGGCAGGCACCGGTATCGAAGTCACCTGAACCACCGAAGCAGATCTCAGCATTAGGCGGCAGGATGCAGTTGAATCCGGTATAGATGATCGGAGTGTCCATCCAGCGGAAACCACGTTTCCAGTCGGCGTTTCCGGTACGAAGGCCATTGCTGCCCGTTCCAGCGACATCGGGATCCCAGAACTGCGGACGAGCAGGATCGATCCAACCAGCTTGGTCACGGCAGTGAGCTGGGTTGTTGTGGATCGTTCCCCAGCCAACCCCATAGCGAGCATTGGTTGTGATGGCATTGTCGCCCAAGTCGGTGGCGATCTCACCACAGGCGATCGTGTTGGACAAACCGTCCAGAACGTCACGGAACTTCAACTGACGGCGGTGGTAGAAGAAACCACGATTCGTCGCGTTTGCGCTTTGTCCATTGTTCGGAGTCAGCACCCATCGGCCACCGGTATGACGCATGTAACCGTGGTTGACCCAGTCAGTGCTGTCGCCGATGCAAGCGGCGTAGTTGGTACGACCATGAGCAGGTGCACCACGACCTGGATCGCTTGGGCAACGGAACGTTCCCACTTCGGTGAACCAAGGACGGTAAGAACCGCCCCAAGGGGCAGGACCCATGGGTGGGAAACCTGGATTAATGGCGTTGCCGTTCATGTCCAAGTTGTAAGGGTTACTGATTTGCTCCCACAAACCTTGTTGTTCCACGAATGGAAGCAATGCGGGAAGCCAACTCAAACGGAATCGGTTGGTCGTTCGACCTGGGCCGGACCCGCCCCAGTCACCGTCAACGTACGTGCCGCCTGCTTGTTGTGGCAGAGCGTTGTAGGCCGAGTGGTAATTGTGGATGCCCAATCCAATTTGCTTGAAGTTGTTGCTGCATTGCATGCGGCGTGCTGCTTCGCGAGCAGCTTGGACGGCGGGCAAGAGCAGCCCAACGAGGACACCAATGATGGCGATGACGACCAGCAGCTCAACGAGCGTGAAGCCGGAAGCTCTTGTTCGATTGCGAACCATATCGCACTCCTAAGATAGATATCGAGAAGAAGAAAGAGAAACAGGCGTTGGGGTTTGATGAAACGAATGCCAACGCCTACATACTGTTACGGAAGAAAGGTACGAGGGACTTAAGGGCGATTGAACCGCGTAATTCGAAGCGCAGTGGTGCTTTGGCGGTTGCAAGTTGTTTTTTGGGGGTGTTCTGGTTTGCTCCTTCAGGGGTGTTGGTTTTCGGTGAACGCAAGAAGTGCGAATTATGAAGCCGTGACGAGAGACATTGAAAATGTGCTTTTTCTCAACGAAAACAGCGGTTTGGAGCTGCGGATCTCTGGCTGTTTGCTGCGTTCACTGAGATCTGTTTCTATCTCGTTTGCGCGAACACGCATGAAAAAACCCAACATCAAAACAATGTTGGGTCGTGAAGAAAATTCTGAAAGAATTTCTTTTCTTACTCTTGCTGAGCGTCAGTCGCGCTGTCCATCTCTTGCTCGTAAGAGCTGTCGTCGTAGCTGAATTCAGCCGGGGGCTCAATTTGAGTGGTGCTGTCGTCAGGAGCACAGCCGACAACCGAAAGTGAGCCGGCGAACACGAGCAAAGCGAAGAAGGTTTTCATAGCTTTCATAGATGAACTCAAAGTGGGGGGAATGAATCAACACCATTCAAGCCTAATCGCAGATGAAAGATGCTGGCAAGAGTTAGGTATTCGGAATTGGGGGTGCAAAATGCAGCCAATGTATCCGTGGTTGGCTTTCGATGATCAAAGCTCGTCGTTCCATGCTGACGTTGTCGAATGATTGGTGCGTTCCACTTGGCCAAATGATTTCTATCCGGTGCACATTTTGGTTAGCAGGTATGCCGACCGAAATGAGGTTCTCGTTTCGACTCATGTAGCCATCGCCGGTTTGCACGGTGCGCAGCAGTTTGGCGTTGTCGAGATGGAAATGCACTCTGGCACCGATCGCATCTCGTTCCGTTTGCGTTCCGATGAGTTTGAGTTGCAGCCAACGATGATCGGTGTTCGTTTGGTTTTCGAGCAACGTCAACGGTTCCACCAAATCGCCAACCAAAAGATCCATCAGGCCATCTTGGTTCCAGTCGAAGCGAGCGACAGAACGTGCTAGGTGTTCACCAGCAAAATAGCCGGTCGAGTCTTCGGGAGACGTGGAGACCCAGCGTTGATTTTGGCTGGCCAGCAATTGGGTTGGCATTTGGAACATGGGTTTTGTAGGACGGCGATCCTCGATGTCGCCATTGGCAATCACAAGATCCCAATCACCGTCATTTTCGAAGTCGATCGCCTGGGTTCCGAAGCCAAGCATCGTTCGCGAATGCTCGTCCAATCCGGTCGAGAAAACGCCATCTGAATAGAGGTGATCGGATTGTTGCAGGTAAAGATTGGACAACTCGTCGTCAAAGTTGGTGACATGAAAGTCGAGTGTCTGATTGCCATCGAAGTCACCTGCAGCAATTCCCATGCTCGCGAGAGGTTGACCGGTCACTCCGTATGCCACACCGCTGAGGGTTCCAATGTCCTGAAAATTTGGGCGAAGCGATTTGTCGGCATCGTCGTGAAAGCCGCTTGAGGTTCGATCCCAGAGTTGATTTTGAGTTTGGTCATTTGCGACGAACATTTCGTTGTCGCCATCAGCATCGAAGTCACCGACGACCAGCCCCATGCCTCGGTGTGCGTCGGTCGAGGAGGCAGCGAGTTCCCGAATGGATTGGCCTTCGAATGATCCGTCTGGATGACTCACGAAGACTCGGTCTTCTGCCGCAGAGAACTGCATCGGGCCGGGAAGGCGGATGGGTTGCCCATTGGAGTCGAACTGAATTGGATCGAAGATTCGTTGGTCATCGACATAGTTGATTTCAATGATGTCTGGCAATGAATCGCCAGTCACGTCAGCGATCGCCAGGCCCGTCGTGTAGCGTCCAGCCTCCCAAATGTTGTCGACACTGATGGATCGAAACGTACCGTCACCTTGGTTGAGGAAGAGGCTGTTGCGACCCATGTTGCCAACCACCAAATCCGCGAATCCGTCTTGGTTGATATCGCCGGTCGTCAATGCCATCGAGTAACCGCGGTCATCCACTTCCGCGAAAGTGGTAACATCGATGAATGAATCGCCGAGATGACGAGCCAAGTAGTTGGAAGACATCCCAGGTTCGATCGCATCACCGTCACCTTGGGCAGCGTAAACGTCCGTGCGTCCATCAAGGTCGTAGTCGAAGCACGCGAGGCCTGATCCGAGCGGTTGGTGCAGGAGGAAGTTCTTCTCGACTGGCGGTGATGCATTGCGATATTGAAAATTCAAGCCAACTCGTGAAGCGATATTTTCGAAGTGTGGTTGAATGGATTGCTGCGAAGACGAGGTTTCTTGTTCGGTAATTCGATTTGGCTCGATCGTCATGTCACGCGATGCGACTAGCGAATCCCAATTGGTGCTGGATGGTTCGGCCGGAGGTAGTCCGATGCGTTGCGCAAGTTGCGTTTCCGGAGAATTGAGAGACTGTTTGAGACGCCTCAACGAAACGAGATGTTGATCCACCCGGGCTTGCTGCGGTGTGGTGTAGGCGATGGCATTGAATCGCCACGCCAACGATTGAAACGACAATCCGATCTGCTGCAACTGTTGGGATAGAATTTGGCATGATCGGCCCACGTTGCCTTGTCTGTTCACCGTGGAAGCTGCCAGTTCAGAAAGATCCTTGGCCAGTTGGGCCCGTTCGCTGACTCGTGAGGCTTCGTCGTCAGAACCATTGCTTTGAAGGGCCGCCGCGAGTCGTCGGAGCGCCGCTTGGTGAAGAGTTTCTAGTTCAACCGCTTTCTGAAAGGCTTGGATGGCTGCATCCAAATCGCGATTGGCTTGGTGCCAAATTCCTTCTGCGATCCAGTAGTCGGGGAATGCTCGGCATTGTTCGGGTGCATCTGCGAATGCGCTGGTCGCTTCGTCCAATCGCCCCATCTCGGTCAAAATTCTGACTCGCAACGCCAGCAAAGCCGGGTCTTGTTCGCTGAAAGTAGGCGAGTCTTCTAAGGTCTCGAGTGCACGTTGGAATTGGTTTTCATCGAGGTTTTCGTAGGCGATCGCCAGTGCTTTCTGACTCGACTTCGCTTTGGATTGTTGGCTGTCATGGATTTGTTGTCCTGGATTGACCAAGCAGAGCAATTCGACCGTCGTCATGGGCGAAAGCTGCATCAGACGCCGAAGGTGTTCGTTTGCTTCGAATCGATGGCCGATTTCGTTTTGCAACGCCGCGATCGATCGCAGCGAGTTGACGTCGGCGGTGTCGGAATTCAACAGTTTTTGATAACGCGTGATGGCAGCTTGGTAGTCGCCCGTTTCAGCTGACCACGCTGCCGAGTTGGACAGCAGCGTTCGTCTATGTTCTGGCAAACGTGCTGCGGACTCATCCAGTAAGGCGATCGCGGAATCCATGTTGCCAAGCGATCGTTCGGTTTGAGCTGTCAACGCGATCACGTCCAGCTGATCGGGTTGTTTCAGCAGCAGCGAGTGAAGTTCTCGCAAGGCCTCGGACGAATTGCCCGACGCAAGAAGACGCTGAGCATGTTGCAGCGAAGGTTCCGAAGCGGCGTCTGAATGGATGTCTTTTGAGACTTCAACATTCACGTCGACATCATCGGTCGCTGCGTTTGGAAGCGACTGATTGGCGGCCTTTTTGTCGGGAACATCGGTCTTGTTGCAACCAAGGGTCGAGAGCAGCAGAAGGGCCGCGATGCTAGCAGTGACAAAGGCGACCGATTCGTTCCGATGGGGCATGGCTCATCACTGCTGTCATGAAATCGATGGGGAGGATTTCACTCAGTGTAGCCGACCGGCCTTTGGGTTCCGTTTGTTAAAATCGCAACTGACCACCGAAGCTCAGCCCGTGAGCCACATAGTCGTTTTGAATGAATCGAAATTCAGGTCGCGAAGGAGACGTCACGATTCCCGGTGGAGCCAACAGGTCGGGATCGACATCGCGGTCGATTTGATCGCCTGGTCGTACGACGTTGGGTAAGTACAGCAGTGTGTAGCCGACCGTCGCGTCCAAGCAACTCGTCAAGTGAACGCCGAGTGTGAATCCGATTTCGGGAACCATCGTGAACTCGTCGCGACTGAAGGTGCCTGAATTGTCGCGTTGGGCATAGAGTCCACCGGCGTAGTTGTCCGTCACTCCCGATTCAGTGATCGACGTGTTCCCGTTGATCGAAACCGTTTGCTTGGTCGAGCCGACCGCGACTCGCAAGAGGCTCTCGAGCCAGATGCGTTTCAGATTGGCTTGGTAGACCACTCCGAGTTGCAGCCCATCAAATTCGTTGCTGGTTCGAAACGCTTCGTTCAGAACGATTGTTCCGGGGGCTGCGGTCAATTGCGAGTCCAGCGTTTCGGAAAACGTCAGGGCTTCATCCAGTTCGATGCGTCGGTACCCGACCAACCAATCGACGCGATCGGTGTTGCGGCAAGTCACACAGTTGCCACCGCAAGTCGGACAAAGTGCAACACGACCATTGACCAAGTACGAATTGAGTTTGGAGCTGGCACCGATCGACAAATTGCCATCGACCACGGTGGGGTAGTTGATCAGCTGAGCTGTCTCGATGTCGGTGTCGGTTCGGTAAAACGGACGAGCCAGGATTTGCGTTCCACCATCGCGACTGAAACCGGAATCGTTGGATCCAATTCGAAAGTATTCGCCTTCGATTCCAAACGCCGATGCTGGGGTGACAAAGAAACCACCGCGGAACCGAATTCCGTTGGTGCTGTCGTCGTTGATCTCGCCTCCGTACAACGTCGTGGTGGTTGCCAGTCCCAAAACACCGGCATCAGCTTGGGCCGTTCCGTCTGGGCTGGTGGTCACCAAGGCCGGCGTCTCCATGCCATCGGCCATCCATCGGATGTAGTCCGTTCGCAACCAAAATCGATCTTGGGTGGCCGCGTTGGTTGTGAACAACGTGGGAGGAAAGGACTGATTTGGAAATCCTGCCAAGAAACCTCCGCCCTGCGTTCCGCTGTTGTAGGCCGCGGTAGCGTACGGATCGAGTGCGTTTCCATTGACCGGGACAACCGCATATTGCTGAGCGTGCGCGCCTTGTGTTTCACAGAACAAATTCAACAACAAAAACAATGTTGCGATGACTGGATTGCAAAACAGGCGATGGCTGCAGAACCGCGAAAGGTGAGTTTTATTGGGTTGGCTGGTCGGGGCTGGCATTTTTTTTCCGTTCTAGATCGGATTCGCTCAAGATTTTGGCGTGTCCAACCGAACGGATCGTCAATCCATGTCCATGGCGTCAAGACCAAACGCGGGCCAAATAGCCATGTGGCTTGGTCCGACGCGTGAAACCGGTTCGCTTTGATGAGACGCCAGTTCTATCTGGCGATTACGGGCGGCCGGATGAACGGCCACGCGGATGGAACGTTGAGACGTGGTAAGGCCTCGCTTGGTTTCAAAGCATCGGCTCGAGTGCCAGATTGGGACATTGCCTACGGGTAAGCGGCGATACATCGACCCGACCTGGGAACTCGCTCCGGCGACGTTCCTTCCAACTAGCTGTCAGCGCATGAAAAAGCCCGACCTTTTCCCCCCGAAAAAGGCCGGGCTTGACTCACGAAATCGATCCGAGCGTTCCACCGGCTCCCCGTTGCCCGGCATCGATTTGTTGTCGCGAGTTTACTTCTGTCCTTCGGATCAGCGATCCGTCGGACGGTTCTGAATGCCTGGCGTTTGCATGAACGATGCCAGGAAGCTGCGTTTGCTGTTGTCGACGACCGTGAAGTCGGTCAGCGGAACAACGGTCGGGTTGGTGCCACCGACGTCAATGTCGTCGATGCTTTCACCGTTGCCCAAAGCTCCTTCTGCGGAGCTCGGGAATTCAGGTCCGTCGCTCGTGCCGCTTGGCAATGACAATCGAGTCACTTGGTATTTGCCAGGCAGCAAGTCTTCGAACAAGTATTCGCCGTTGGCGTCGGTGGTCACGGTGACGGGAGTGAACGTGCTGCCGTCCGACAATGTGCCGGTCAGTTGCAGCTGAACCCCTTCGTAACCCACTTCACCCGCGTCCCGGACACCATTTCGGTTGGCATCGCGGTAGACATTGCCGGAGATCTCGTTGATTGCTTGATCAATGGCTGTGGTTGCCGAAGCCGTGTTGTCGGTGGTGTTGGTTTCCGCCGTTGTGGTGGAGACCGTCACGCTGTTGACTTGGTCAGCCGTTACCCCATCGTTGACCGAGGCCACGATGGTGAACTGGAATGAGCTGCCCGAGGCAATGGTGCCACCGTTGACGGTGACCGTTTGCCCAGTCGCGGACAATGCTCCACTTGGTCCCGTACCGCTAACGAAGGTCAATCCCGCTGGCAGCGTATCGACTGCGGTCACGGCGGCTGCAGGCGAAGGGCCATCGTTGAAGACGATCACGGTGTAAGTCAGTTCCGCACCGGTTTGAGCGGTGGTCACGTCAACCGTTTTGGTGACCCGAACGTTGGCTTCAGGAACAACGGTGACCGGAACGGATGCCGAGTTGTTGTCGGTTTGAGTTTCGCCGGTATCCGTTGCGATCGAAACATTGTTCGTGATCGATCCGGTAGCGTCATCGTCAACCGTCGCCGTGATCGTCAGTGTTCGAGTGGTGCCAGGAGCAAGGTCGAACTCAGGGAAGACGATCACACCGTTGGTGGTGCTGGTCGGAGTCACAGCGGCACCACCTGACGTGGCCGAAGCGAATGTCAAACCAGCGGGTAACGTGTCAGTCACGATGGCACCCGTTGCCGTCGATGGGCTTTCACCATTGTCAGCTTCGGTTCCGTCGTCATCGGTGTCATGCGAAACGACAATGTTGAACGTCACAGTGTCATCGGGGCCGAATGTAGTGGCACCACCCTGGACGGTCTTTGCAATTGTCAGGTCGAACTCGGGAGTCACACCCACGGTGACGGTGTCGGTGTTATTGGTGCTGTCCAGTTCGGTCACGCCAGGAACGGCAACGGCTGCGGAGTTGACCAGGTCCGTTGTCACGGTCGGATCCACATCGGCGGTGACCGTGAAGGTCCGTGTTGTGCCAACTGGGATCGAAGCGTATTCGACTTCGAGCAGTCGTGTGGTGGTGTTGAAGTTGGAGGTCGAAGAACCAGCGGCCGTGATCACGACGTTGGACAATCCTGCGGGCAACGTGTCGGTGACCCGAGAGTTGATTGCATCGGAGATGCTGTCGTCGTCATGCGAAACCGTGAAGGTGTAGGTGACGGTGTCCGCACCGGGAACCACGGTGGTTTCTGCTGCCGTCTTCTCCAAGATCAAGTCGATTCGGGCGTCCGGATCGATGTTGACGGTGGAGGTGTTGTTGTTGGAATCCGATTCGGGGTCCGTTGTGCTGACTGTCGCTGTGTTGGCGATCACATCGAATTCGTCCGAGGCGATGCCGACTTCGAATTCAAACGTCAATGATTCGCTCGGGTCCATATCGGGAACCGTGAAGGTCAACGTTTGACCCGTTTGGACAACCGTGACGCCTGATGTTCCAGAGTCAAAGCTGCCGGCGACCAAAGACAATCCATCGTCCAAGATGTCGACGACTTCAACACCGCGAGCTTCGGATGGTCCAGCGTTGCTGACGACGACTTGGTAGGTGACAAAACCGCCAGCGACAACCTGGAATGGCGAAGTGCTGTCGATGATGTCATCAGCGTCATCGCCATCGGTGCGATCATCGGGAATCCGAGTTTCGATGACCGTTTTCGCGACCGTCACATCGACTTCGCGGACGACGGCGGTTGTGTCGTTGGTTGTTACATCGGGTGCGTTGTCGGCCGTTGCGGTGACCGAGTTGTCCAGTGGCGAATCACCGTCGGCGATTGTTGCATCGACCGTGACAATGATCTCGATTGTTTCGTCTTCGCCGGCTGCCAAATCGCCCAGCACCATCTGAATCTTGCCGATGTCAGGGCCTGCGGTCACTTCGCTGACCGAACCCGAACCGTCAGTGAAGCTGGCCGAAACAAACGTTACTCCGGTTGGCAGCGTGTCCAGTGCGGTCACGTTGATGGCGTTGTCGGTGCTGGTGTTGGTGACCGTGATTTGATAGGTCAGTTGGTTACCCGCCGTAACGGTCGCCAAGTTGTCCGTTTTGGTCACGCTCAAAGTTGCGATGGGAACATCCGCGTTCGCCAACGAAACGTTGTTCAACAGTGGATCGGAGTCAACCGGGTTGGTCGGGTCGTTGTCGACTTCGACTTGGAAACCACTGACGTGAGCTTCATTTTCAGGGTCCGCTGAAACATCGGTGTCGATGTCGGTGAAGACTCGGTAGGTGACCGATCCAGATGCGGCCAAGGCTCCGACGCTGAACGTTCGGATCTCACGACCCGCACCACCCACTTCGGTCGTCGTGGTGGTGGCAACTGCCCCGCCGCCACTGTCTTCGATTCGATCGAAGGTCAGGCCTTCGGGGATGAAGTCATCCACGCTGACATCGGTGGCATCCAATGGACCCAAGTTTTCAATCACCAAGTCGAAGACCGCAGTACCGCCCGCGATCAAGTTCGATGATGCGGTCACCAACGATTTTGTGATTCGCAAGTCGGTGTTGGGAACCACACCGAAGTCGACAGTTGAGTTGGTATTGTTGTCGGTTCCGTCCGTGGTGGGTTCGCCGTTGACTTCCAGAGTGATCGCGCCGCTGACCAAGCCGATTCCATCGACATAGGTGCCGTCGTTATCGTCGTTGGCATTCAGGTCAGTGTCCGCGGCGGCGGTGCCACTGCCGGAGTGTCCAAAGAGCGGTTGGCCGGTTGCGAATTCCGATTCAGGAATCACAACTGCGTAGGTGCCAGGACCAAGTGGATCGCCGCTGGTCAGCGTGGTGAAGGTGTAGGCACCCGAGGTGGCTCCACCGGCGACCGTGGTCGTCGCGATCGGAGTGTCGCCAGCGTCGACCGTGTCAGTTGGTCCGCTCAAAGCGTAGAGTTCCACCACGATTTCATTCCCCGCACCGGGGTTGGGGAAATCGGGTTCGCCAGCGTCACGTGTGCCGTTGTTTTGATTGGTTTGGTTGGTTCCGCCGCCGTCGTCGATGAAGACTTCACCGCCCAATTCCATGGGCTGGATGCTGGCCAGGTTCAGCACGTTTTCATTGCTGCGCCGCGTTTCCAATATGCTGACACGAAAGTCGGTTCCGGTCGTCACGAGCGTTTGATCGAGTTCGAATTCGAATGCACCCACATCGCTAAAATCAGCTCCGGTTCCACCGGTGTCGCTGAAGTCAGAGAATGGCACAAACACCGTCAGAGGAGTCGGGTCCGAGAGATTGTCGGGAAGGTCGATCGTGGCGGTGGAAAAATTGGGTCCGTCAGTGAAGACTCGAAGGATCAAAGCGTCGGCAACGACATCGTCCGCACGAATGTCCAGCATGATCCCAGCTGCGGAGTCGCCATCGCTGAAGTCAATGCCGGTGGCTCCGCCATCGCGAAGTCCGATCGGATCCAACGCAATCGCTCCGTCATCATTGTCGACGCCGTCGTATTGAACCAAGAGGGCGGCGTTGACGGTGCCATCCGTATTCAGTGCCAAAACTCCCCCGCCTGACACGCTGAAGCGAGCCGATTCGTTGACGGTGTCAGCGTTGGCGAGTACTGTCACCACCACATCGCGTTCCCCACCTAGGACGCCACTTCCGGCTCCTAAATCGCCGGAGGAATCCTCGTTCGATCCAATCGTGGCTTGCGACACCGGTTGACCTGGCTGAGCGGCTGTCAACTCATCCACTTCCTGCTGCGTCACTCCTTCGTCATCGGTGACGGTCACTGTGGCTGTGTCGGGGAAGACCAATCCGCTGAGGTCGGCACCACCCGGGGCGTCTTCTTGCGTTAGGAAATACACGCCGGTGGCAGTCACGCCAGACGCGTCCGAGCCATCCAGGTTGGTGAAGCGGTAAGCTCCGTCGGCGACCGTCGTGACGGTACCCTCGACAACGTCAGTTCCGATGTCCAAGGTTCCGTTGGAGTTGGCGTCGCGGTACAAGGTGATTAGCGCACCTTCGATGGCTGGTTCGCCGCCATCCATCGTTCCGCTGCCATCGCTGTCGATGTAGGCGATGCCGCTGATGGCGGCCAAATCGCTTGCCATCAGTTCCCGTTTTTGTAGGGATTCCAGTCGAAGACGCCGTTGTCCTCGGCGACCACGACGGCTGGATTTCGCTTGATCAGATTTTTGGGTGCGACGGCTTTGACCGGTCAGACGGTCGATCATGCGTTGGAAGATCATGTCCAATTCCCTGGAAACTGTTGTCTTAGTTGGGGGAGCGTGCGTCTCCGGACGCCTGTCACGTGAGCATCATGGGGATGACGCGACTGGCTCGTGGCTGAGTGGTGCATGGGATGCCCACACCCGGCGAATGGTTTCAGTCTTCACCGCTCCGAATCCCTCGGCTTCGGTGTAATCGGCATGTTTGCTTCATTCGCGTCAGCTGATTCATTGCGAGTCAGCTGAAATTTTCGAATTGTTCCTTCCGGCAACCCATTCAGGATTCCCGGTCAAATCAGCAGGCCTTGCCAAACCTCTCCACGTTTTCCCCTACCAGCGATACTCGCCGCCGAAGCTGATGCCTTGGGCCCAGTAATCGGTGTTGTCGAATTCGAAGGCGGGGTAGTCAGCTAGAACAGGTGTTGCTGGAGTCGTGCCGTTGGGCAATTGAGCCGTGTCGACGCGGCGGTCGATGTGATCGCCAGGTCGCACCACGTTGGACCAGTAAAGGAACGTGTATCCGAAGGTGGCTCGCAGTTGCTCGGTGACTTGGTAACCCAGTGTCAGGTCGAGTTGTGGCAGGACTGAGAATTCGTCCCGGCTGTACTCGCCAATGTTCGAGTTCTGAGCCAGCAGACCGCCTTTTTCAGCCGCACCGCCATCGATGGATGTTTCACCGTCGATCGAGACTCGTTGACGAGTGTTGCCAACGCCCAAGCGAATCAAAGCGTCGAACGTCCAGTAGCCTCGGGTTCGTTTGTACATCCAACCCAAGTCCAAGCCGTTGAATTGGTTGCGAGTGCGGAAGTCATCGAAGATGTCGTACTGCAACACGGTGGTGTCAGGAGCCGTTGGGATGCTGGCCAAGTCTTCCGTGATGCGAACGCCTTCACGCAGTTCGACTTGGCGGAATCCGACCAGGTATTCAAATCGTTCGCAGGTGTGTTCGGGGCAACCACAGAAGACGCCTTGGCTGCAGCTGGTTTCGCTGCGGCGAAGGTGACGCAGGTTGATTCCCCATCCACGCAAGCGACTGTCGACATCGACGGCGACCGTTCCTGCGAGTTGGTTGGGGAAGGCGACTTGTTGTTGGTCTTCGACGCTGCCGTTGGCCACGTTGATGAATGGGCGACCCAAGAATTGCGAGTCAGCACCACTGGCACGATAGCTGTCGGTTTCTTCCCCGATTCCGAAACCTTCAGCTCCAATACCCCAGGTGTGGCACTTGTCCAACCAGAATCCAAACTTCAGACGCAATCCGTCCATGTTGTCGGTCAAGACATCTTGGCCGCCGTACAGCACACGACCCGGATCATTCGGGAAACGTTGCGATGGCAGCACATCGGTGGACACCAACGGTGGCAACGCCATGCCGTCTTGCCACCACAGCAGGTACTCAGCCGAGAACCAGCCGTCCTGTGGCCAGCAAAGCGTCACGCAAGGTCGCATCACGTCGCAGTCGTTGTATTCGCCGCACATTGGGTCGCCGTTGTGGCAAACGCCACTGCCGCAACCGATGCCGTCGCATCCGCCGTAGCTGACCGCACCGCAACCACCGTCGCATCCGTGGTCGCCGCAACCGCAGCTTCCCATGGGCATGGAGTCGCAACCGCCGTCCAGCATCGGGTCGTAGATGACCTGGCCGTCCAGTGGCATCGAATGAGTGATCGGGCCTTCTTCAATGATCGGGTTGATCGAAGGCGGCATGGGCGGAGAAGGCAAGGATGACGTGTGGTCTACCAAGCGAACATTCGCCGACTGCGGGCGATTCGCGTTGGTCGACTTCGAGGCCGTTTTTTGCGAGAGGTCTCGGACTGGCTGCCACGATGCTCGAGCGTTCTGCTCTATATAGCTCGCGTTGCGAACCGAACCGGATTGGCTCGACCGAGTTGAATTGGTTTGTGCATGCAAAGGGGCTGCCATCACGGCAAGCGTCCCAAAGATACAGAAGTAAAACAGACGTTTTGACACGGGCGTCACCCATCAATGCTGGAGTCGGGGGGGAGGTGAGGCTCGACCCCGTTGGGCAGACGGACACGTGCATGTCACGTCGCGCCGTCGGTCGAGAATCACCGGCTCACCACTCGTATCGACCCCGATTGTTGAGATACTGCATCCAAAAACGTCAAAATCAGAAAAATCGTTAGGCGCAACGCTTTCGGAAAACTCGCCTGCGGCTGCCTGTTTTGCCAGGTTTGTGTGTTTTGATGTGAGGTGGGCTGAGACGCTGTTTCACAGGTGTTTGTGTGAAACGCGCATACTCCGCTGAAAGAACTCCTGACGCCGTTATAATACAGAGGTTCTGATCCAACCCAGAAACCCACCTCGACTCCCTCCATGCCATCTCTCTTCACCCGCTTTCCGTCGCCATCCGGCGGGAATGCATTGGTCCGTCTGTTTTTCAGTCTCAGGACTGGCGCCCGCCCGTGGCTTATCGCTGGAAGCACCGTTCAAATCACTTCGATGGTGCTGCTAGGCTGCCTCTGTTTGAATTCTTTCGAGTCTCAGTCGACGCGTGCCGCGGAGCCTGCCACCGCGAATGGTCAATCAAGCGGTGGTGAGGAATCTCCGGTTGATTTCAATTCGCAGATTCGCCCGATTCTCGTCGCGAATTGCACTTCGTGCCACGGCGGGGTGAAGCAAGCCGGCGACGTCTCGTTCATCTATCCCGAGCAGGTGCTGCCGCCGGACGGATGGATTGTCGAGCCGGGCGACCCCGAAGCATCGATCTTGATCGAACGCATCACGACCGACGACGCCGACATTCGCATGCCGCCGCCGGACGAGCATCCCGACCCGTTGTCGCCGGAAGACATCGAGTTGCTGCGTCGTTGGATTGCCGAAGGAGCCCAGTGGCAAAGCATGTGGGCGCTCACGCCGCTGGGGCTAGCCTCATCGCCTGCCGAATTGAAGACAAAGCACTCAGCTGAAAGCAAGTGGGGAACGCAGCCGCTTGATCAAATCGTGCTGGCAAGTTTGCAAGCTAAAAATCTGACACCAAGCGAGGAAGCACCCGCCGAACAATGGCTGCGGCGCGCTTCGTTTGATTTGATTGGGATGCCGCCGTCGGAAGACCAACTCACCGAGTTTCTTTCCAAGCTGGAATCAGTCTCGTTAACCAGTGAGAAAGAAGCGGTCTATGCAGCGGAGGTCGACATGATGTTGGCCGAGTCTCACTTTGGCGAACGTTGGGCGTCCGTTTGGATGGACCTCGCTCGCTATGCCGACTCAATGGGGTTCGAAAAGGATCCGCACCGCGACATGTGGCCTTACCGAGATTGGTTGATCCAGGCCTTCAACGCTGACATGCCCTACGACGAATTCACGATCAAGCAATTGGCCGGCGATTTGCTCGAAGACGCGACGGCGGGAGACTGGATTGCAACCGCGTTTCATCGCAACACGCAAACCAACACCGAAGGCGGGACCGACGACGAAGAGTTCCGCATCGCTGCGTTGATCGACCGCGTCAACACGACTTGGACGGTGTGGCAGGCCAGCACCTTTGGATGCGTCCAGTGTCACTCGCATCCATACGACCCGATCGAACACGACGAGTACTACGCCTCGTTGGCGATGTTCAACGACACGATGGATGTGGATCTGCCGGATGAGTATCCGACGATTCGTGTTCCCAACGATCGATCACAATTGGAACATGCCATTGATGTGCAGCGACGAGCCGAAGAGCTGCGTCATCAACGCAACGCGGTCGGATGGAATGTCGCTCATGCAGCAAACTGGCAATCGCTGACTCCGGCTTCGTTCAAAACCACCGACGGAAAACTGAAGCAAGTCGACAATCAAATCGTGACCGATGGTGGTACCTTCCCGCCCGGAACGAAGTACACCGTCGAGCTGGACCTTGAAGACTTGCAAACTCAATTGGGTGAGCAACCGTTGTCGGCGATGAAGTTGGATATCTTGCCGCTCAGCGATGATCCGGCGCAGTGGCCTGAGCAAGGTTCCGTGCTCAGCGAACTCACCGCTGAGTGGATCGATGCCGAGGGCAACGCCACTCCGGTCGCGTGGGCGGGTGTCATCGCCGATGCGATCACCGGCAGCACGGATCCAGACGATGCTCTTCGCGGCAACGCGTCGGGAGCCGGCGAATACCCGAAGCTGACGGGACCGCGGCAAACCGTGTTTGTGATGCGAGATCCGAGTTCGTGGGAATCGCTGAATGAGAAGTCAATCAAAACGCTGCGATTGACCATGCGTCAGTCGCACTCGACGACCGGAAATCTGGCAACACCGATCCGTCGATTGGAATGGTTCGCGACCACGGAGGTGGAAGCTAACCAGTTGCTCGAAAGCGACCAGTGGAAGCAACTCACCGATTCGCTCGCGCAAGCCCGCAAGGAAGCGTCGCAGGTCAAAGGCCCCAAATTGCCGATCGTTTTCAATCGTCCGGCTGAGGCAGCACGAGAAACACGCGTGTTTGTCCGTGGCAACTGGATGGAACGCGGCGAGAAGGTCGATCCGGCCATTCCAGTGGCCTTCACCCAAGGCACATCGGTGCGTCCCTCGGACGTGAACAGTCGCTTGGAACTGGCGCAATGGTTGGTTTCCAATGACAACCCGCTGACCCCGCGAGTGTGGGCCAATCGAGTGTGGGCTCAGTTGTTTGGAATCGGATTGGTGGAGACACAAGAGGACTTTGGATCCAGCGGTCTGCAGCCGACCCATCCGCAGTTGCTCGATCACCTCGCCTTGCGATTGCGAGACGAACACCGTTGGCACTTGAAACCGTTCTTGCGTGAGTTGGTGTTGTCATCGACTTATCGTCAAACGCATCACGTCAGCGAAGAACTGCAGCAGGCCGATCCGCGAAATCAGTGGTTGGCTCGCGGGCCGCGAACGCGATTGACTGCCGAAATGGTTCGCGATCAAGCGTTGGCTGTGTCAGGATTGTTGACCGAGCAAATCGGTGGCCCGTCCGTCATGCCGCCTCAACCCAATGGCGTTTGGCAGACCGTTTACAGCGGGGCGTCTTGGAAAACCGCGACCGGTCCCGAACGCTATCGCCGGGCGCTCTACACGTACTGGCGACGAACGAGTCCCTACCCGAGTTTCTTGACCTTCGATTCGCCCACGCGAGACCTGTGTGCACCACGACGAATCGCAACCAACACGCCGCTGCAAGCCTTGGTGACGCTGAACGATCCCGTCTACGCCGAATGCGGGAAGGCTTTGGTCGAACAAACCGCCACGGACGAAACCCAGGGCACCAGCACTCCGATCGAATCGCAAATCGCTCGCATGTTCTTGCTGGTGACACAAAGCCAACCGACGGAATGGGAACTTCATGAATTGAAGGCACTCTACGACGACTTGGACGAAACCAGTGGCGTTCCACAAGACGACGGCAAACTCAACGTGGACCAGAACGCGCTCGCGATTGTGGCCAGCACCATTTTGAACCTCGACAAAGCACTGACCAAATGAATCCTCTCAACGACTCCGTGCGTCTTGGTTCGTTGCAATGGCAAACGCGGCGACACTTTCTGCAAAACTGTTCGCTTGGTTTGGCCGGGATGTGGTTGGGCAGTCAAGCCAACTCGGTCCACGGTGAGGCCGCGAAACCCGGTGATGCGGCACCGATGTTGGCTCCGCATTTCCCACCCAAAGCCAAACGTGTGATCTTCCTGCACATGGCGGGCGGACCGAGCCAGTTGGAATTGTTTGACTACAAACCCGACTTGCAGCAACTGGATGGGAAAGACACGCCGGCCAGCTTCTTGGAAGGAAAGCGTTTCGCGTTCATCCAAGGCGTGCCCAAAATGCTGGGACCGCAGTTTCCATTCGCCCAGCATGGTGAAAGTGGGGCTTGGGTTTCCGATCGTTTGCCGCACTTCCAATCGGTGGTCGACAAAGTCTGCTTCGTCAAATCGATGCACACGACCCAGTTCAATCACGCACCGGCACAGTTGCTGTTGCACACCGGCAGTCAGAATCTTGGTTCGGCGTCCTTTGGTGCATGGACGATGTATGGCCTCGGCAGTGAGAACCAGAACCTGCCCGGGTTTGTTGTCTTGGTCTCCGGCGGCAAAACACCGTCCGCCGGGAAGAGTGTTTGGGGATCGGGATTTCTGCCTTCCGTGCATCAAGGCGTCCAGTGCCGCAGCAAAGGCGATCCGGTTTTGTACCTTTCCAACCCAGAAGGCGTCAGTCGCATCCAGCGACGACGTGCTCTGGATACCCTGGCCAAACTCAATCGAGAAACGTTTGAGCAAACCGGCGACGCCGAGGTGCTGACGCGAATTTCTCAGTATGAAATGGCGTTTCGGATGCAGACCAGTGCGACCGAAGCATTTGATCTGAGTCAGGAAACCGCCGACGTTCATGCGATGTACGGCACCAAGCCCGGCGAAGAATCGTTTGCGAACAATTGTTTGCTCGCTCGCCGGTTGGCGGAACGCGACGTGCGTTTCATTCAACTGTTCCACTGGGGTTGGGACTCACACGGTGCCGGAGCCAACGAAGCGATCAACAAAGGGTTCCACGATCGTTGCCGTGAAGTCGACCAGCCAATGACGGCGCTGCTGAAAGACTTGGATCAACGTGGACTGCTGGAAGACACACTGGTTGTCTGGGGCGGTGAGTTTGGACGAACGCCGATGCGAGAGAATCGCGGCGGTCGCGAGATGAAGTTGATTGGTCGCGACCACAATCCTGGCGCATTCACGATGTGGTTTGCGGGCGGCGGAATCAAACCCGGCGTTTCGATCGGGCACACCGACGACATCGGATATGAGGCGGTCGAGAACAAGGTTTCCCCTCACGACTTGCACGCGACGCTTCAGCATCTGCTGGGCATCGATCACCACAAACTGACTTACATGAGCCAGGGCCTGCCGCAACGATTGTCCAACGTGACCCAGCCCTCACGAATCGTGACGGACATGTTCGCGTGAACGGCATCGCTCGATCTCTCCCGAAACTTCGTTTTGGAAGAGGCGACGGAGCAATGTCAGAGTAGAACAGTTGTCCCCAACTGTTCCGTCTCGCAAGGTGCCGACGCGAGGTTGGTTTCGAACTGTTTAAGCTTGGAATGGGTGGTGACGGACGCTGGATTGTTGGGGTTCGCACACGGAACAATTGGGGGCAATTGTTCTACTCTGGGAGGACTCTCGGGGCTTCCACCTCGAGCTATGAGGTCGTGCAGTTTTTTGATGCAGGTATTTATGCTGCTTTCGCGCACCGCACCTCTCCCGAAACGAAGTT
>TARA_R110002072_G_scaffold140765_1_pt1 | contig 38595 bp, 34 predicted proteins | sample TARA_R110002072 | Tara Oceans TARA_R110002072 (sample SAMEA4397118) | marine metagenome | biome: Polar Biome; feature: [SRF] surface water layer (ENVO:00010504); material: water (ENVO:00002006), including particulate matter (ENVO:01000060) such as... | depth 5 m
AATAGTAATAGTAATAGTAATAGTAATAACAAGTAGGATGCTCGTATGTCTCAAGATGCTCTTGTACTAAATGAATGCAGCAGTGAATCTCCACAAAATGTGCGAGAAAATATTCGCCAGCAATTATCAAGCGATATAGAAAACTTTTTAAAAAATGGCGGAAGTGTTCAGCGAGTCGAAAATAATGTTCGTGCTGACCCTCCGAAAAAGCCAAGCATGAACTACGGTAGTACTCCAATCTAATCAGTATCCAAATTGATAGATGACAATAAAAAGATGAGGGCTAAAGAAGCACCTCTTATCTTTGTTTGCGTTCTCTTCAAGTTGTGAATTTTTGAAAATTTTCGTAAATAAATATTGCCATCAAGTAAAAATGTGCGACAATCAACGCCCTTAATGAGACTTGGCGCACACTAAACCAATTTAATGCGTCCTGTTTTCGCCTTCCTTGCGTTCAATACGAGGCATGATTGCTTGATAGAAGCTTTGACTATTCTTATCAGTTTAACACTCGCTGTAACAGGTGTTTTCCTTTACAGAGATTACGCAAGATTTTTAAAAGGCGCTTATGCTAAGCTCGGTAAGGTCGTATCAATTCAGCCAGCATTTCCCCAAACCATTAATAATACCAAGCTTGGCACAACCTTTGTGTCTGGTGGTTTTTACCCTATCATCGAATATATACATAATGGTGAAGCCGTTCGATTTACAGCGATCGACCATTTAGCATCAGCAAGGCTTCATCTTGGCGACAAAGTTCAACTTCGCATCATTAAAACTCGTCGAAAAGCAAATAGAGCTTGTAACAGCTTAATCACATTGGTGAGTTTAATATCCATTCTAGGTATCACGCTATTTTCAACTGCTATCGTTGGCACCACTTCACTTTCGCTTACACAGATTTTCTTAGGTTCATTTGTGATAGCGTTAAGCTTGGCAATATTGGCGCTATATTTTAGCGATCAGGATCAGCATTATCTTCATGACTTGAAAGAAACCAAGAAAGGCTATACCCAGCTATTTCTCGCTGAGCCAACTGCATACAAAAAGTGGCAGTCCTCTCTAATAGACCCTATACAGCGCTTCAAAATTAATGGCTCAAAGCTGTGTGGTGCGACCTTTATTGGCAGCTCAATGGCGCTGTTTGGCACAACCATCAGCCCTTACTTTTTAGCCTCTCTATAAAGCTGTCTCATCGAAAATACGCTATTTTTCGATCTAAGCGCTAGCTTTTAATTCGATCTTCCTGCTAATCTTAATAGTTTACTCAGTCGTTCACTGATCTGATGTTTATTATTCAAATGCCGTGAACAAACCTCCAGTACATTCTAATTTATCAGTTGGAGCTTAAGGTGTTTTCATATACCCAAAGACAATTTCCCAATACGCGTCTCAGACGCATGCGCTTTCAGGATTTTTCTCGTCGTTTGATGCAAGAAAATACACTTAGCGCTGCTGACTTAATCTACCCGATGTTTGTCCTTGAAGGCCTTAATCAGAGAGAAACTATTAACTCTATGCCGGGCATCGAAAGGCTAAGCATTGACCTTATTCTAAAAGAGGCAGAGGTGCTGCTCGAACTCGGTATTCCGGCTATTGCGCTGTTTCCCGTAACACCAAAGCACCTCAAGTCTCTTGATGCGAAAGAAGCTTGGAACCCGGAAGGGCTGGCCCAACGAACCGTTAGTGTGCTGAAAAAGAATTTCCCAGAACTGGGTGTCATTACCGATATTGCCTTAGATCCTTTTACGACCCATGGCCAAGACGGCATTATTGATGATAAAGGGTATGTTTTGAATGACGCCACGGTGGAAGCCTTGGTTAAACAGGCTGTTTCTCATGCGGATGCAGGTGCTGACATTGTTGCACCATCAGATATGATGGACGGGCGCATTCAGAGCATTAGACAAGAATTGGAACGAAGCAAACATAGTAATACACGGATTTTAGCTTATTCAGCCAAGTATGCTTCAGCTTATTACGGCCCATTTAGAGATGCAGTTGGTTCAGCAGAAAACCTAGGTAAAGCGGATAAAAAAAGCTATCAAATGGACCCAGCGAACTCTGATGAAGCGCTTCACGAGGTGGCTATGGATATCCAGGAGGGCGCTGACATGGTAATGATCAAACCAGGCATGCCTTATCTTGATATTGTTCATCGTATTAAAACTGAATTACACATCCCCACCTTCGTTTATCAGGTCAGCGGTGAATACGCCATGCACATGGCTGCGATCCAAAACGGGTGGTTAGATAAAGATAAAATTATTCTGGAATCCTTACTCTGTATCAAACGAGCAGGGGCAGATGGAATTTTGACCTACTTTGCCAAAGAAGCTGCTAAGCTATTAAAAGAACAGTCATTTTATAGCTTATAAATATGGGGCCAAATACACAATGAGCGGGCAAACTGGTAACAAGCCAAGCAAAGATGCTGACGATATTGATCTTAATCATCATCAATATTATGTTAATCGCGAACTCAGCCATCTACAGTTTAATCAGCGTGTTTTAAAGCAGACATTAGATACAAACCACCCACTGCTAAATCGCCTGCTCTTTTGCTGTATTTTTAGTAGCAATATGGATGAGTTCTTTGAGATTCGTGTTGCCGGCATACAAAACCAAATCAAGTACGGCAGGGAGACCATCGGTCCTGATGGTCTAAGCCCCCAACAAACCCTAGATGCGATTAACTTGACTGCGCATGAACTTGTTCATGAGCAGTATGAAACGCTCAATGAAATTTTAATTCCAGCGCTTGCTGAAGAAAATATTCGATTTATAAGACGTAATGAATGGAGTGATGCGCAACAAGCTTGGCTGGCAGATTATTTTGACCGCGAAGTTTTACCAATCATTAATCCTATTGGTCTAGACCCTTCTCACCCCTTTCCAAGACTGGTCAATAAAAGCCTTAATTTTATTGCTGAATTAGATGGTAAAGATGCCTTTGGACGCGAAACAGGGCTGGCAATTATACCTGCGCCTCGGTCTTTGCCACGAATGGTCAAGCTACCAGCGGACATTTCAGAGGGGGCAGAGGTGGTTTTCTTATCCTCGATTATACATGCGCATGCTGACCAACTATTTCCAGGAATGATTGTTCAAGGATGTTATCAATTTAGGTTAACCCGTAATGCTGATTTTGAATTAGCGAATGATGATATGGAAGATTTAGCCTCTGCGCTAAAAGGTGAATTACTGTCACGCAGGTTTGGCGATGCCGTTCGCTTAGAACTTGCAAATAATTGCCCAGAGCACCTGATCACTTTCCTTTTAAAAGAATTTAAGCTTTCCGAGCACGATCTATATCAGGTTAATGGACCAGTGAATCTTGCACGCTTAATGGAGTTAGCCAATTTAGTCGATAGACCTGATCTACTGTACCCCAGTTTTGCGCCAGGAACGCCAAAAACACTGCGCAGTAATAGTTCCTTATTCCCCATCATTCGGCAAAAAGATGTACTGCTTCATCACCCTTTTCAAAGCTATACCCCTGTTATCGATTTTTTGAGACAAGCAGCCAAAGACCCTGATGTCGTCGCGATCAAGCAAACACTCTATCGTTCAGGTACCAATTCAGAAATTGTAGATGCATTAGTTGATGCGGCAAGACGAGGTAAAGAAGTCACCGTCGTCATTGAGTTACGTGCTCGCTTTGATGAAGCTGAAAATATTGAACTAGCTAGCCGCTTGCAGGAGTCCGGTGCGGTTGTCGTTTATGGTGTGGTTGGCTTTAAAACGCATGCCAAAATGATTTTGGTTGCCAGAAGAGAATCAGATGGCTTTAGGCATTATGTGCATTTAGGCACAGGAAATTACCACACCAGCAATGCGCGTCTATACACAGACTATAGCTTTATGAGTAGCGATGAAGCATTAGGTAAAGATGTGTTTAAGATCTTTCAGCAATTAACAGGTATGGGCAAAGTACTCAAAATCAAAAAGCTATTTCATGCCCCTTTTACGCTACATGATAGTTTAATTCAGCTCATTGAACGCGAAACGGACAATGCGACTAAAGGAAAAGCATCGGGTATTACCATTAAAGTGAATGCGATCTCTGAGCCTAAAATTATCCGGGCACTTTACAAAGCATCGCAGTCGGGGGTTCCCATTCAGTTGATTGTAAGAGGTATCTGTTCGCTTCGACCCGGTGTGCCGGGTGTATCAGAAACCATTAAAGTTCGCTCGATTATAGGCCGCTTCCTTGAGCATTCCCGTGTTTATTGGTTCCATAATGAAGGTAAGGATGAAATCTATGGCGCCAGCGCCGACTGGATGACACGCAACTTATTAAGTAGAGTGGAAACATGCTTTCCGATTGAAAACAAAAAGTTGATCGAACGTATTAAATCAGAAATGAGTTTATACTTAGAGGATAACTGCCAAAGCTGGGAAATGGATTCTGACGGCAATTACCACCTTAACCAACCAGATGACGATGCACCACGAATTGGCGCCCAACAAACCTTACTAGAGCAGTTAGCACTCACTTAGCATGATAATTACTCAGGATAGATCAACCATAAATACCTTACTTGTGCTTGTTGTCTGGTTTGGCATTCTATCGACTGGAAATACCACAGAGCTTCCTCAAGATAAAGAAGATATAAATCAAAGCTTCGTCAGCTTTCAAGTGTTTTCGGAAACGCCTCAAGACACGAAGCTAATTCAAATTCTTGAGGAAACACAAACCTACCATAGAATTAAAAAAATTATTGAGACAAATTTTATTCTTGAAAAACCGGTCAGGCTACATATTCAACACCCTAAAGAAGCACAATTGATCGCAACAGAATTAAGCCAGCAAAGTTATGTCGTTGTCTTGCCTTTCAGCTTTCTCCATGCACTTTACCAAGGTTTATCTAATAAATATGAGCATCAGCGCAGCGCCATTGATACGATATTTTCAACAACAGTAGAGTTCTATATATGGTCAGAATTTGCAGGCTATCTCATTAAAGAAAAAAACCTTGAAATAAAAGGCCAGCCTTACACGACAAAAGATAACTTCGCAGCCATTATGCTACTGAATCAAAACAACGCAAACAGCGATTTCATCGCAGATGCCAGCGAAGCTTATTTACTAATCCATAACGCTGGCGAATCGAATGTTAGCCAACACATGCAGAATGAGCTTCAACGAGACCAACAACGCTACCGACACATTATCTGTTTAACGATGGGCTTTAATCAAGCTGTCCAGCAAGCCGACATAGAAAGAGATCATCTTGAAAGTTTCTCTTGGGATGAATCTGAAATAGAACAGTGTAAAAAAAGCTACTTGATAGTTTTATCAAATTGGTACGAAGCGATAGAGACCTCACTTCAAGAAAATAACATTATACAAACGCTTAGCATAACCCGCTTATTTCGATCTTTTCAGAGCCAAACTGAGAAATTTTAAAAACTCTTAGTTAAAAGTGCTTTCCGAGTTTGTTGCCGAACTTGGTGGACAGTTCGAGCCCACCGGCGATACCAAGCTTGTAATATCAAATATTGGCTTGTAAATGCACATAAGTCGTTCTGGTCAAGGGTGTATTGTGAGCAATCACTCAAGCTTACAGGTAGACTACCTGCACTATCACGAATTTCGGTTTAGTCGACACAAAAAATTATGAAACTATCTATCAAAGCTGCACTCTTCTCCGCGCTGGTTTTTCCAGGTTCTGGTTATTTTATCGTTAAAAGCAAGACCAAAGCTTGGCTTTGCGTGATAAGTGTTCTTTGCATCCTCGTAATTTTTATGCTCGAAGCCGTTCACAAGGCTCAGCTGATTGCGCAAAAAATAGTATCGGGTCACATTTCTTATGAAATATCCGCCCTACAAGAGCAAATATTGCTTATGCCCGGGAGATTTGACGCTAACATAATTACCTCTGCCACTTGGCTGATTATCATTCTATGGCTCATTAGCACCGTTGATTCATATCGACTCGGTAGATCAATAGAGAGCCAATAGATCTTGTTGTGAGATTGAACTAAAAAACGAAAGGAGGTCTAAGTGAAAGGAAATATCATGGAAACCCCGCCTGTTACCGAACAAACACCAAGTAATAGCGATCAAGTCGGAAGCAAATTAGACTTCTTTTATTTTCGTGGGGATGGTTTTGAATATTTCAAAATTTAGATTGTAAATATAACATCCTTCTGACAATCCTCACGCTATTTAGTGTTTGTTAACTAGCTTATAAACTGCTCAGCATAGCGTTTAATAAGTGCTGTTAACTGATCCGATAATTCACACTCAAACTCCTCTAAATTTTGTCCTAAGAAGCCTAAATACTTCTCAGCCTGTGCGTGCGTGACTTTTTTTGCAAGGATATGAAACTGCATTTCAGGTAAGCTTTTATCGTGTCGTGGCATAATCTTTAAGTTAATGAACTTATTGTTCTTGTTTTCAATATTCTCTTGTGCATAGTCACAAAACTTATCTATGTGGCTATGCCCAACAGGCCCTAAACAACCACCTTCTAAACGGTACCTTACTTCAAGTTTTTTGGTGTTATCCGGGGTGGCGGTGGTGGTCGGCATTATAGTGGGTTCTTTTGTGTCTGCTTCAGTGTAAGTAGGCTTTATTAAGCGTGAGGTATGACTATAGAGCGAGAATGATGAGACTGAAAGTTAAATCTTGAAGGAAGGAAAGTTTATGTCGTGATTTATAAGATAACGAATAAGCAAAGCCAGAGTGAACCATGGCTTTGCTTTGAATTCAACTAAACTAAGAGCTTAGATCTTTCACTTTTGCTTGTGTCTGCGTTTGTTCTGTATCGAAGTATTTTTGAAGTAAGCGTTGTTTTTGGCTCATAATATCTTCTTCACTTAAACTTGCTGAAAGTACTTGGTCACGTTCTTTTTTATATAAAGCATATTGTCGTTCAAACTGGCGTTGTTGTTGGCGATATTCTAAGGCCTCATTTATCGCAGCTTTATCCAATCCTTTATTTCTTAAGGCAGATTCCACTTCACTATCACGGCTATCACTTAGTATTAACTCATTAATTTCTTGTGAACTTTGAATGTCATCAAGCATTCTATTTTCAGTATTGCGAATCACTTCGGGTAAGCGCTCTCTTTGTGTCTGAAGCTCTATTTGCATTTGTTCAGGTGTTAAATCTGGGTCTTGTTGAATTTTAATACTAGCAAGCGTGAATTCTCCATAAGCTTCTTCAAGGCCAAAGAAGGCGTCTACGGCTTCGCTACTCATGGTATCTCTTCGAATGGTTTTTAATCGCTCAAAACTTGCTTCGAGCATGTTTAACTGATATTGCTCATCTTGTTGATCTGCTGGAATAAGCGGCTGGCTTGAATACTCTAATGCGGTTTCTTTATATAGCAGGTAATCGCCTAATAATGCCATGACTTGATTGACGGCGCTTTCTGGCAGATTGGCCCGTGCCAGCTTCTCTAGTTCTGCAATGGCGACTTCTGGTGGTACATCTGCCACGGTGTTCATAAAATAGTCGAATAAATCACGTGTTTCGAGATCAACAATTAGCTTGCCGTTTGCATCGGCTTTCAGGCTGCCATCTATTTCGGTGTCTTCAATTGACGGCGCGAATGGGCCATTTGGAAAGGTCTTGGGTGTTTGGTATGCAAATTCTTTGCTGTCTTCGTTTTCACGGGTCACCGGAGAGGCGACTGCTTTGGTTATTTTTTGAGTCTTAGGCGCAGTCTTTTGCGCTGAGTTATCCGTCGCTTTACTTAGCGCCGTAGTAGGCTGAATCTGTTGAGTTTCAGGTTCAGTCAGTGTTGTCTGGTATAGGAAAAAACAAACTGTACTTAGGGCTATACCGCCAATAAAACCTTGTTTTAGTGTTATTTTCTTCATCTCATTGGGCATCTTTGGAAAGTTATAATGAAAAACAGGTAAGGTCTAAGCGACCTTACCTACTCATTTTACTTTTAAGAAAGTAAGTGACTTACAGTCCTTTACCTTTCAATCGGTTTGCTTGGCTACGGTAAAGTGATACCGGGTTAGTCCAAATTGAGCGAACGCCAAATAAGTGGTTGATCGCATCAACGTGGTTCATTGAGTATGAAGTACTAATAACTTTACCCATCTTGGTTGCACAGGTAGCTACCAAGCCATCACTCTGCTCCCAAGGCTTAAAGGCAAGTGACGTAATGCCCAAGAGTGGGTCTACAAGATCTAATGCATTGGTTAGCACGCGATCACCTGTCCAAGAGAACATTTTGATGTTATTACCGCTAATATTGATGTTTTCAGAGCTTCCCTGGCAGTAAGTTGGGTTGACACCTTTCCAGCCTAGTGCATTGTTTAATGCAATAGTACCGTTAGTGGTTAAGGTTGAAAGTGCGCCTACGCCACTTTGTGGGTTATTTGAACCAGACAGTGCATTCACAACATCACCCAGCGCATTGGCAATGGCATTAGCGCCACCTAGTACGAAAGAACCTGGAGCAAGAAGCCCGCTTACCACATCGGCCACTTTAGAGCCGTAGTTCACACCGTTGATTGACGTAATAGACGCAATCTTATTTGGAATAATAGACGCTGTGACGCGTGAAGTGGGAGCACCTTGGCTGTGAGCCATCAGGTTCACTTTCGAATAACCTAAGCCGGAAACATAAGTGGCTAATTGTTGGCCACGTGCTTCGCTGGTGTTTACAAAAGAAACGCTTGCTGAATACACTTTTGCACCGCTTCTTTCGAGGTTGTAGGGGATCGTATGAAAGTAGTTAATCAAGCCGCCAAGGGTATTAAAACCCGTCACGCCATGAACAAGAACAATAGGGTATTTCGTTTTTGTGTAAGTCGATGCCGAAGCAAATGGAGCTGCAATAGCAATAGATGTGCACACAAGTGCGAGTAATAATTTACGCAAGGGAATTCTCCTGATTTTATATTTATATTAGAGAGTTTTTTATATGCTTAGTTAGTTTTTTAACTAGTCATCGCAAAAGCTTATGACTGAAAAGAAGAGAGTGCACCCCCCCATTTGGGGGGTGTGCATGGGCAGTGTGACGAGCTTCACAAATGCCTGAAAAATACTGTCAGTTTTTTAGCGCTGGGCTACTTTTTGAATAGGTAAGCAGGCTCAAAGCGTAAGTTGATGCAGGTTCCTTTTAAGCCTTCTTGTGAGCTTCTTACTTTCAGGTCACCGCCTAGGCTTCGGCTTCTTTCTTTAATAATCTCTAAACCATAATGGTTGAGCTTTTCTGGGTTGTTACTTAGCCCGACACCGTTATCTTCTACGACGAGTTGGATTTGCTTATTTTGTTGTTCCTGTAAGTGTATTTTTAATAGCGAGCCTTTTGAATGATTGACGGCATTTTGGCTTGCTTCACGCATGATTTGTAGTAAGTGAATTTCTTCAGTCGGATTTAGAGGAACGTTAGTTAACTTATATTGAAAATCAATCTCCATATCTGTTCGTGCTTTCAATTGTTTAACCGACTTTTCAATAGCGCCTTTCAAGCCAGAATCATCGACTTTCAGGCGGAATGTTGTCAGCAATTCACGAAGGTGGCGATAAGCAGACGACAAGCCTTCACTCAGTTCATTGATGATAGGTTGTTGTAATTCATATTTTTGCATGTCATGAGATTTTTGTAGTCGTGTGATCTGTATTTTTAAATAGGATAGGGATTGCGCTAGGGAATCATGAAGTTCTCGAGCCATCACCGTACGCTCACTCAGCATAGCGAAGCGGTGTTCTTGCTCTTTTGTTTCTTGCAAAGAGAGCGCGATAGAGAGTTGGTCAGCGCTAGACTGCGCGAGCTTTTGTTGCCAAAACAAAAGTGCTTTTCCTTTTTGAGGTCTAACAGTGATCACACCATATTGCTTACCCAAATGGATGACGGGATATTTGTAAACAAATCCAAGCATATTAATTGTGTTATAAGGTGCATCTCCTTTGCAGTTTCCACAAGTTCTTTTGTCGCACACAGGATGTTTTTCTACATCAGGTTCAAGTTGCAAATAGGGCTGTTCACCTTGTTCAGTAAATAAGCATAATTCGACATCTTCAACCATTAATATGGTGGATAAGTCATGAATGATTTCAGTGTAATCAAGTGATTTGTCTTGATCCTCAAGCACCTTTCTCGCCACACTAAATGAATATTCTAAAATTGTATTACTTTGTTGTAGTTCTTTGGTTCGGGACTCAACACGATTTTCAAGTTGTTGATAGGTTTCAGAAATGGACTGGCTCATTTGATTAAATGCTTTCGCGAGTAAAGCAAGTTCGTCTTTTCCGGGAATGTGAATATGTTGTTGAATATAACCATCACGTATGCGTTTGGCTGCCTCGGTAAGACGGCTTAAAGGTGTTTCAACTTTATTTTTTAGAAGGTAAAAAATGAGGCTGCCAACAAGTGTTGTAATGAGCATGGCAATGAGTTGAAAAGTGCGTAAGCGGCGTATTTTTGATTCAGCTTCATATTGAAAGCGATTCACCAGTTTATCTGTTAGTTGGACTTGCTTGGTTAATAGAGAAAATAAAGTATCGTGGTCTTCCGGCTTTTTCAAAAGGTGAGGTTTGACTACATCAAACCAGTGTCGATAGCCTAATTTAAATATGCTGGGAAGGTTGTCTGTGTCGGTACTCTTTGCTGTTACATTGATATCTTGGTTTGTCGTGAATAAAGGGCTTTTCCACGTATTATCTAACTTTTCAATGAATTCCGGCACATCTTTAGGCGAGTGAGTAGCAATTAGACCAATATGAAAAGTTTGCATTCGCATAGAGCCGGACAAATTAATTGCGTGGGCATCGGTATCGGCTTGCTCTGTCATCCAGAAAGAATAGAAAATTGAAATTAAAGTAATGCCGATGATGGTAAATAAAGACAGGTTGATATAGCTCATTACAGAATGAATCAACTGCTGCTTTTTAAAGTCTTTCAGAACCATTGTGGTGTATACCTCTAAAAAAACGACTTCGTCAGTATTCTCTTGTTTGAAAATTAATATACTTAATTTTCAATTAGTTAGAAAATAAAATAGCTAACTCTTTGTGGGTATAAATGACTAATTCAGCCAGGTAACGCCACCCCTCAATTGACTCAAATCAATTTCATTATTTCTCATGCTTCATATACTGGCTGCATTCGTGCTGAGAATGAAATTGTTCTTCTGCACTTTGAATAACGCTATTCAAGATAATTGTCTACACCTTTAGTATTTAATAAATGCATAAAAGAGCAGTAGATCAGGGTGAGGAGCCGCAAATGAGTCAGTTTTTAGACAGGTTACGTTTTTTCAAGACGAAAAAACAGGACTTTGCCAATGGGCATGGCGTAACAACCGATGAAGATCGAGGCTGGGAAGACGGTTATCGCCGTCGCTGGCAGCACGATAAGATTGTCAGATCAACACATGGGGTGAACTGTACAGGTTCATGTAGCTGGAAAATCTATGTGAAAGACGGCTTGGTGACGTGGGAAACCCAACAAACTGATTATCCTCGCACCCGCCCAGACCTGCCAAATCACGAGCCTCGTGGCTGTCCTCGTGGTGCCAGTTACTCTTGGTATATCTACAGTGCAAACCGTTTAAAGTATCCAAAAGTGCGTAAGGCTTTATTGAAGTTGTGGCGCGAAGCAAAAACACAACATTCTGATCCTGTAAAAGCTTGGGAATCAATTGTTACAGATTCTGCAAAAGCAAAGACATACAAAGAAAAGCGCGGTATGGGTGGTTTGATTCGCTCTGATTGGCAAGAAGTGAATGAAATTATCGCAGCATCCAATGTCTATACCGCAAAAACCTACGGCCCTGATCGTATTTCCGGTTTTTCGCCGATTCCAGCGATGTCGATGGTGTCCTATGCCGCGGGTTCGCGTTATCTTTCTTTGATTGGCGGTAACTGCTTAAGCTTCTACGATTGGTATTGTGACTTACCACCTGCATCGCCTCAAATTTGGGGTGAACAGACCGATGTTCCTGAATCTGCTGATTGGTACAACTCCGGTTATATTATTGCATGGGGCTCCAACGTACCTCAAACACGTACGCCAGACGCCCACTTCTTCACAGAAGTACGTTACAAAGGTACGAAAACGGTTTCTATTACGCCTGACTACTCAGAAGTCGCAAAGCTTACTGATGAGTGGGTTCACGCGAAACAAGGTACTGACTCGGCAGTTGCCATGGCAATGGGTCATGTGATCCTGAAAAACTTCCATGTTGATAAGCCAAGTGCTTACTTCACCGAATATGTCAGAACAACGACTGATTTCCCTTATTTAGTATTATTAGACGAGTCTGATAAAGGCTGGCAACAAGGTCGTTTCCTAAGAGCATCCGATTTGGATGGTAACTTGGGTCAAGACAATAACCCCGAATGGAAAACCATTGCGGTTAATGATGCAACAGGGGATTTAGTGTCACCCACCGGCTCAATCGGTTACCGTTGGGGTGAAAAAGGCAAGTGGAATATTGATCAGCTAGACGGAAAGTCAGGTGACAAGGTTAAGCTTGTTTTAAGTCTGAAAGAAAAGTCAGATGCGGTTGTTGAAGTTGCTTTCCCTTATTTTGGTGGTCAAGAGCACGAATACGGTTATTTCGATCATACCGATCATGATGAAATTCAGTTACGTAAAGTACCCGTTAAGAAAGTTACATTAGCTGATGGTAGTGAGCGTTTAGTTGCCTGCGTATTTGATTTAACACTGGCTAACTATGGTGTAGAACATGGTTTAGATTGCCCTAATTCAGCCTCGAGCTTCGATGAAGACAAGCCTTATACACCCGCTTGGCAAGAAAAGATTACCGGTGTAAAACGTGCACAAATCATCAAAATTGCTAATGAGTTTGCAACAAACGCAGATAAAACGAATGGTCGAAGCATGATCATTATTGGTGCAGCGATGAACCACTGGTACAACATGGACATGAACTACCGTGGTGTGATCAACATGCTAATGATGTGTGGTTGTATCGGCCAGTCTGGTGGTGGTTGGGCTCACTATGTGGGGCAGGAAAAACTACGTCCTCAGTGTGGCTGGTTACCACTCGCATTTGGTTTGGATTGGCAGCGCCCACCCCGCCAAATGAACGGTACCTCTTTCTTCTACAACCATGCTGATCAATGGCGATATGAGAAGTTAGAAATGACAGAGGTTGTCTCGCCTTTAGCGGATAAGTCAAAGTGGCAATCCTCTATTCTTGACTATAACACTCGTGCGGAAAGGATGGGTTGGTTACCTTCTGCACCCCAGTTAGGCGTTAACCCGCTAGGAATCAGCAAAAAAGCAGAAGCTGAAGGGCTTACACCTCAAGAATATGTTGTTAAACACTTAAAAAGTGGTGACTTGAAGTTTGCCTGTGAAGATCCAGATGATGTTCAAAATCATCCACATAACATGTTTATCTGGCGTTCAAATTTGTTAGGTTCATCTGGTAAGGGTCATGAATACATGCTGCGTCACCTCTTAGGGACTAAGCACGGTTTGATGGGCAAAGACTTGGATGAACGCGGTGCCAAGAAACCAGAAGATGTGAAATGGCATGATCAAGCCGTCGAAGGTAAGGTCGACTTATTAGTTACTTTAGACTTCCGTATGTCTACGACTTGTTTGTATTCAGATATCGTTCTACCAACAGCAACATGGTATGAAAAAGATGATATGAATACTTCGGATATGCATCCATTTATTCATCCTCTTTCTAAAGCGGTTGATCCTGTTTGGGAGTCAAAATCTGACTGGGATATCTTCAAAGGTATCGCGAAGAAGTTCTCTGAATTATGTGCCGGTCATTTAGGGGTTGAAAAAGATCTGGTTACCGTGCCCATGATGCACGATAGCCCAGGAGAGTTAGCCCAGCCAGACGGTGTGAAAGCTTGGTGGAAAGGTGAATGTGACCTGATCCCAGGTAAAACTGCGCCAAATCTCGCGGTTGTTGAGCGTGATTATCCAAATACCTATAAGCGTTTTACCTCGCTTGGCCCACTCTTGGAAAAATTAGGTAATGGCGGTAAAGGTATTAACTGGAACACTGAAGATGAAGTGAAATTCTTAGGTGAGTTGAACTACAAACACACTGATGAAGGTGTGCATCAGGGTCGACCTAAAATAGAAACAGCGATTGATGCGGCTGAAGTGATTCTAAGTTTGGCCCCTGAAACTAATGGCCAGGTGGCAGTCAAAGCTTGGGCAGCACTTTCTGAATTTACCGGTAAAGATCATAGCCATTTGGCTAAACCAAAAGAAGACGAAAAAATCCGTTTTCGCGATATTCAGGCGCAGCCACGTAAGATTATTTCATCGCCAACCTGGTCAGGTTTAGAAGACGAACATGTCTCCTATAACGCAGGTTATACCAACGTTCATGAGCAGATTCCATGGAGAACCGTGACCGGTCGTCAGCAGTTCTATCAGGATCATGAATGGATGCGCGACTTTGGTGAAGCACATTGTTTGTACAAACCACCTGTTAACATGAAAACGGTTAAACCGCTATTAGGCAAAAAGTCTAATGGTAATAAAGAGCTGGTACTTAACTGGATTACGCCGCACCAAAAATGGGGTATCCATTCAACTTATTCTGATAACTTGTTGATGTTAACACTGTCTCGCGGTGGACCGATTATCTGGATCAGTGAAGACGATGCGAAAAATGCCGGTATCGAAGATAACGACTGGATCGAAGCCTTTAACGTTAATGGCGCCATAGCGGCAAGAGCGGTCGTTTCACAGCGAGTGCCTATTGGTATGAGCATGATGTATCACGCTCAGGAGCGTCAGATCAATATGCCAGGTGCGGAAACCACCAAAACCCGTGGTGGTATGCATAACTCGGTGACCCGTGCAGTCATGAAACCGACACATATGATAGGTGGTTATGCACAGCAAGCTTACGGCTTCAACTACTACGGTACAGTAGGCTGTAACCGGGACGAGTTCGTTATTGTGCGTAAGATGGACAAGGTTGATTGGTTAGAAGAGCCCTCTCAGCTTTCGTCTCAAGAACAGTCTCAAAAAAGCACAGGAGCAGGCAAATGAAAGTACGTGCACAAATAGGTATGGTCCTGAATTTGGATAAATGTATCGGCTGTCATACGTGTTCCATCACCTGTAAAAATGTGTGGACCAGCCGTGATGGTGTTGAATATGCTTGGTTCAATAATGTTGAATCCAAACCCGGTATTGGCTTCCCTAAAGAGTGGGAAAACCAGGAGAAATGGAATGGCGGCTGGGTTCGCGGTAAAGACGGTAAACTCGCTCCACGGCAAGGTAACAAGTTACGCATATTAGCCAATATTTTTGGTAATCCGGACTTGCCTGAAATCGATGATTATTATGAACCTTTCGATTACGACTACGAGCATTTGCATACAGCGCCAGAAAGTAAGCATCAGCCAACAGCAAGGCCCAAGTCATTGATCACTGGCAAGATCATGGAAAAGATAAACTGGGGTCCCAACTGGGAAGAAATCCTCGGTACCGAATTTGAAAAACGCAAGAAAGACAGCAACTTCAACGAAGTCGTGCAAAAAGACATTTACGGTCAATTTGAAAAGACCTTCATGATGTATTTGCCACGCTTATGTGAACACTGTTTGAACCCTACCTGTGTTGCAAGTTGTCCATCAGGTGCGATCTACAAACGTGAAGAAGACGGTATTGTCTTGATCGATCAAGACAAATGTCGTGGTTGGAGAATGTGTGTTTCGGGTTGTCCTTACAAAAAGATTTATTACAACTGGAAATCGGGTAAGTCAGAAAAATGTATCTTCTGTTATCCACGTATTGAAGCGGGTCAACCAACCGTATGTTCTGAAACGTGTGTGGGTCGTATTCGTTACTTAGGTGTACTGCTTTATGATGCGGATCGTATTGAAGAAGCGGCCAGTGTGCCACAAGAGAAAGACTTATATCAGGCTCAGTTGGATATCTTCCTGGATCCAAATGACCCAGCAGTACAAGAAGCGGCACGCGCTGAAGGTATACCAGATAGCTGGATTGAATCAGCTCAACAGTCACCCGTGTATAAAATGGCGATGGATTGGAAAGTGGCCTTACCACTTCACCCTGAATATCGCACATTACCGATGGTTTGGTACATCCCACCACTGTCTCCCATCCAGAATGCAGCGGAGCAAGGCAATATCGGTATGGACGGTGTGATTCCAGACATTAAGTCCTTAAGAATACCGGTTCGTTACTTAGCTAACTTACTGACTGCGGGTGATGAACCACCTGTTGTTAGAGCCTTAGAGCGAATGTTAACCATGCGTTCTTTCAAACGTTCACAACAAGTGGATGGCCGTGAAGATTTAGACGTCTTGAAGAAAGCAGGTTTAACGGCACTTCAAGTGGAAGAAATGTATCGTTATATGGCGATTGCGAATTACGAAGATCGTTTTGTGATTCCAACTAGTCATAAAGCGTATGCTGAAGATGCATACGACATGAAGAGTTCATGTGGTTTTAGCTTCGGCAATGGTTGTAGTGATGGTAATAATGAAGTCAGCATGTTTGGTGGTAACAAGCCAAGCAACCGATCAAACATTATTGCTGTATCGGGAGGGGAATAATCATGGCTGGAGATGATATGAGAATACTCAATGTTCTTTCTTGCCTGATTGACTATCCGCATGAAGACGTTCTACTTCACAAAGAAGAAATCGATCAGATCATTAAAGAGGCTGGCCTTGTGCCAGCTATCGAAAGCAAGTTACTTAAGTTTGTTGAGAAACAAGCTTCGAGAGAGCTCTTGGAATGTCAAAGTGAATACGATGGCTTATTTGAACGCGGACGTTCATTAGCATTGTGGTTATTTGAGCACGTTCATGGTGAATCACGTGATCGTGGCCAAGCCATGGTCGAACTGGTTAATATGTATCGGGAAGCCGGCTTAGAGCTAAATAAACATGAATTGCCCGACTATATCCCGCTATTTCTTGAATTTCTTTCCACCCAGGGTGAAGAAAATGCCAAAAACTGGCTGCAAGAGATGGAACATATTTTGGGCCTTTTGCTTTGTCGTTTAGAGAAGCGAGATAGTGATTATTCCGTGCTATTTGAAGCAGTGTTAAATATTGCTGACAGTGCAGTGAATCTAGATGAAATTCGTAAGCAGATTTCAAGTGAAAAACGCGACGATACAACTAAAGCAATTGATAAAGAATGGGAAGAAGAAGAGGTCACTTTTGGCGCTGCTTCTCTTGAAAATAATAGCTTGGAAAAAGGTTGTGATTCGGCAACGAACCGGCCTAGTGAAAGCCAGCGCCGTGATCAACTGGTTCCGGTTAACTGGGTAGGCTTCGATGCTTCTCCATCCGCAGCTTCTGCATCAACTTCTTCGCCAAAACAAAGAGGATAAAAAAATGGATTACGTAAATCATTTATTCTTCGGTATATATCCCTACATTGCTTTGGCAGTCTTTGTATTGGGCTCTATTGTCCGTTACGACCGCGACCAATATACCTGGAAAACAAGTTCTAGCCAGCTATTGGAAAGTAAACAGTTGCGCAAAGGCAGTTTGCCTTTTCATGTAGGCATTATTGCCGTGCTGTTGGGTCACTTTGTCGGCCTGTTAACCCCGCATGCCGTCTGGGTAACGCTGGGGGTGACTGACAGTTTCAAGCAGCTGGTTGCCATGGGAATGGGCGGTTTCTTTGGTTTAATTTGCCTTTACGGTTTACTCATTTTAGTGAAACGTCGTTTAGGTAATGAGCGTGTTCGATCAACAAGTTCAACCATGGATATCGCTATTTTATTATTACTTTTAGTGCAATTACTGCTGGGTCTGATTTCTATTTTCGTGTCGATGGGACACCTGGATGGTCATGAAATGCTTCAGCTAATGAGTTGGGCACAAAATACCGTTATCTTTGATGGCGTGGCGGCATCTGCGGCGATTGCCAATGTCCATCCTATCTTTAAGTTACACGTGTTCTTGGGTATGACTTTGTTTCTACTGTTCCCTTTCAGTCGCCTGGTTCATGTTTGGAGTGTACCTGTTAAATACTTCTCACGTAATTATCAGGTTGTACGTTCTAAAGGTTAATACTAACGCTCGTTGAGCCCGTCGAAACGCACTGGATGAACTGTGAGTTTTTATCGAACACCCTTCGGCGGGCTCAGGGAGCGGATAATTACGTTCATTGAGCTTGTCGAAATGTCTAAATGGAGCCATTTATGATCCGTGTGAATAATATAGAATTTGATGAAACTGCTATTGTCAAAGAAATGCAGTATCACACTGCAGAAACGCATACAGAATCTAAAAATAAAGCCTGTGAAGCACTCATTATCAGCGAACTGCTGAAGCAGCGAGCACAAGACTTGTCTCTATTGGATGCTGATGCTAAGGATATTGAGGGTACGAATGAGGCATTTTTAGAAGCCCTGCTTGATGCTGAGGTAGAGATGCCAACAGCAACAGAAGATGATAGCAGGCAGTATTTTGAAGCGAATCCAAAAAAGTTTATGACGACACCTCTGATAGAAGCGAGGCATATTTTATTAGAGGCTGCACCAGATGATGCCCAAGCACGATCTGAGGCAAATGAATTAGCCAATGAAATTATTAAACGTTTGAATGAAAACCTTTCAATATTTTCAGAATTAGCGCAGCTGCATTCAAAATGCCCATCAGCCCAAATGGGCGGCCAGTTAGGTCAATTAAGTAAAGGGCAAACAGTTCCTGAATTTGAGCGCCAGTTATTTAACTGTGAAAAAGGGCTGGCACAATCACCGATTGAGTCTCGTTATGGCGTGCACATCGTTGTCTTGGATCATCATGAAGAAGGCAAGCCGCTACCCTACGATATGGTGAAAACACGTATTGCTGATTATTTGAATGAAAAAGTAAGACGAAAAGCCATTGCCCAATATATTCACACGCTTATTTCTCAAGCACAAATTGACGGTTTTGACTTTAGCGTCTCAGCGTCACCCTTAATGCAATAGTCCTTCTCCCCCTGCTCGTTGAGCCCGTCGAAACGTGTCTAATAAAACGCAGAACTTATGTGAAAGACCCTTCGGCGGGGCTCAGGGATCGAAACGTATCGCCCATTATTCATAGCTTTCAGACTCCCCAAGATTAAATGGCAAGATAAGGAATTTAGCATAAGCTTAATTCATACCTTTTATAGTCTATTTATCAATTGAGGCGAACATTGAGTCACGTTAAGCACACGCCAAATGCATTGGTTCACAAGCGCTCCACTTTAAGGCTTTTGGATAAATATATTCCTGAAAACCTGTTGTGTGATGCGTCAGAACGTTTCAAAGCCCGAACACTGCTTTTATTGGTTTGCATTTTATTATTACTTTCAACCATCAGTATGGGGCTTGTCATTGCGATTGATCAGTCGGTACCTCTAAGGCGCTTGATCACGATTACCTTAATTGCGTTGCAGCCTATTGCATTCGCCATTATGTGGCATTTCAAAAATACTCGGGAAGCATCTTGGTATACTGTTGGGATGACCTTAATAACGGTCGTGTTTATTGATCATAATAACGCATCCTTTGGTGGTGCTTTTACCATAACCTGGATTCTGCCTACGTCGCTCAGTGTTATGCTATTAGGTGGGGTTGCTGCATTGAAAGTGACATTGCTGGCGATTCTAGGGATGAGTTTCAATTTCATCTTATACAAGTTCGACATGTTGCCTGAACCTATAACCGCGCAGGAAAAGTGGTTAAATATTGAATTTATTATTTCAGTTTTTATCATTCTGATCGTGACCTTCTGCCTATATGCCTTGCATAGTATGACTAGGCAACGAGAGCAAGAGTTATTTGCAGAAATAGAAACCAGAAAAGTAATTGTAAAAGAATTAGAAGCAGCAAAAAATATCGCAGAACAAGCTGCAGCGAATAAATCTATGTTTTTAGCCACAATGAGTCATGAATTAAGAACCCCCTTGAATTCAATTCTTGGCAATGCAGAATTACTTTCTCGTGAACAGCTGGCCAACAAAACTGAAGCACGAGTAAACGATATTTATTCAGCAGGCCAACTACTCATATCAATTATTAACGACGTATTAGACTTAAGTAAATTTGATAGCTTTGGTATTGAGCTGAGTCATCAAGTTTATGATATTACTGATCAGTTAAAACGCATCCATCGTATGATGACGCCGAAACTAAAGCCAGGTGTCAGTTTTGTATTAGAAGGCGTGAATCAGCCAATTTATATAAATGCAGATCAAAACCGATTATCTCAAGTTATTTTGAATTTAGTCTCAAATGCTGTGAAATTTACTGAACAAGGTCAGATCATTCTCAGCCTTATTTGTGACTCAGAATCGAGTATGACGATTCAAGTTAAAGATACCGGTGTAGGCATTTCTGAGGAAGACGCTAAAAACTTATTTCAAGATTTTTTTCAGGTACGAAAACATGCTAACAGGCAAGTCGAAGGAACAGGCTTAGGGCTTGCTATTATTCAGCGAATCATAAATAGAATGGCTGGTACGATAAGCTTAGACAGTCATGAGGGGAAAGGCAGTACGTTTATCGTTGTACTTCCTGTAGATATTGTTCAAACTGACCTTAAAGCATTAGATAGTGTAACGGGGGATGATAAAAACGAGATAGAACATGATTTGTCTCAGCTTAAATTATTGATTGTCGATGATGTAGCCATGAATTGTATTATCCTAAATGCACTGCTTGAAGAGCTTGGTATTAACGGGGTTGTTGAAGAGCATGATGGTGAAGAGGCCGTTGAAAGGATACGACAAGATAATAGTTTTGATATGATTTTGATGGATATTCGAATGCCTAAAATGGATGGGCTAGAAGCAAGCAGACTCATTCGAGAGTTGGCTTATAACAAACCCATTATTGCGGTGACGGCAAATGCATTTGAGGAAGATAAACAAGCATGTTTAGAGGCGGGTATGTCAGCTTTTCTGTCTAAACCTATCGAACTGGATAAGTTAAAAGAAGTGTTACAAAGGATGACTGAAAGCTCTATTCGAGGTTAATTTTGCTAGACCTTTAATCAAACGATAGACAGCCCAAATCCATAAGATACCTAAGATAATATAACCCACAAAAATCAAACTGAGTAAACCACCTAAGACGGCCCAAAAAATTCCCCACCAAAAGATCGTGATGATGTTGTCGTAATGATCAGAAAAACGGCTGCCTTCAACATCCGACTTTTTTACCATCGCCCAAATACCACCGATTAACCAAAATACAACGGTGACTAAACCCGTTAACATTAATGCATAAGCAATTAAGGCATGTGTTTTGGCTTCATCATCTTGAGGTGATAATGGTAAATTTGGGCGTGTCTGATTCATGTTTTAATCTCGTTATTTTAAGCCAGAATTACTTCTGGCCAAGAATAGCGCTTAAACCCGTTTGAAGAAGGTCACCTGTATTGTTTGCACCGGCAGATTCATTGTTAGAGAAATAACTGATTGCCATGTTAGCAAACTGCATAATCATGTCCGGGCTTAAACCTAAAGCTTCAAACTGTTCAGTTAGTTTTCCCATGCTACCTAAACCAGCAGCTAGACCGCCAGCATTGGCTAACATACCCGTTAAAGCATTACCTCCAGCACTCTTAGCACCTAAAGCCGGTGCCGCGGCTAATAGCGTATCCATGCCAGGAATGCCTTGGCTTAATTGACCAAAATCATCAGAAGATAAAGCTCCTTGAGCAACTTGAAGAAGAGAGCCCATGCCACCTTCTGCCTGTGTTTCAGTCACACCTAACTGGCTAGTCAGCATAGGTAATAAACCCATCGCTATGTCAGTTGCTGTGTCCACCATAGAGCTTTCTGCAGGTGCTGCTGGCACGCTAACAGTCTGAGTTGTTTTTGCTGGAGCAGTCACTTCAGTTGCCGAAGTAGCTTCCTCTTCGCCTCCAAATAGGAAGTCGAAAAAACCAGCATGGGCTGTGTTAACGGTAGAAAGTAAAATAGCAGAAGTGAGTAGTATTTTTTTCATGTGAGTCTTTGCCTGTGTGGTAAGGGTAAATAAAAGATGCGCAAAGCTCGCGCACTTGCCGCTGTATAATAACAGGGAATAAAAAGAAAGTGGATTAAGGTGATGAAATCAAAGTAGCATTAGTGTTTTGTGATTCTTGGTAAAAAGCTTTAATGTTTAAAAATTAGACTGAAAAAATCAGGTTTATCAAGACACTTTTTGATCGAAATCAGATTAAATTTCATTTATAGTGCGCTCACTTCAAGTGAAGTATAAGGATTTTTTAACAGAGGAAAATATAGTGGAAAATAGTCTAATAAAAGCAGTAGTCGTTTCTTCAATTGTATTGGTATCTGGTTGTGCAACAATTTTGAATGAAGATTCTCAAAAAATTAATGTTGCAACCTCTAATGGTGAGGCGATAAAAGGAAGTATCAATGGCGTTCCATTTGAAGCTCCTGGTATTGTATCAATTCAGCGTTCACAAGATGACGCGATACTTGTTGCAAGTACTGAAGGTTGTACGTCTCAAACAGTTGTGCCAAGTAGTGTAGATCCAAAGTTCTTTATTAACATCTTATCAGGTGGTGCATTTGGCTCAACGACTGACTATGCTTCTGATGACATGTGGAAGTACGAGAACTCTGTAACAATCAACTGTAAATAAGTGCTTGTCAGTTCTTTGTTCAATTATAAAGGGAGCTCAATTGCTTCCTTTATAATTTTTAGTTTTCTAAGTTTCTGTTCTCCAGCAAAAGAATCAAGCCCTCTAGTTCAAGAAGCTTTATCTAAAAACTTAGATAAATCATTAGTATGGCAGTCTCTTTTACATGCTAAAGAAGGTCAAGAAAATATTTTTGACACAGGTTTCCTATTAAGTGGAGCTCGGTTTTCCCTTGAGAATGAACTTAACGCAACAATAAATTTTCTTTTCAATAATGAGTCTTCAAAGACAGCTATTTGTCGTTTTCCAGCTAGGTATTTATGGTTAAGCAAGCAGTTAAATCTTCAGGTTAAAAGTTTCACTAACTGTTTGAGGTATGAGAAATTTAAATCGCTAGCCCCCTTAGACGATTTGCATCTCATTTATGCCTCAGAGAACTTAGTAAGCCCATCAAGCATGATGGGGCATATATTTCTAAAGACTCAGGGTAAAAATATTCACCAGCATGAGGTTTCACATAGTTTATCTTTTTTTACTGAAGTTGAAGGTTTTAATGTCCCTAAACTAATATTCGAGAGTGTATTTTTGGGTAAAAAAGGTTACTTTTCTCTTAATCCCTATCACGAAAAAGAACGCATTTATTTATCTGAAGAACAACGCAATGTCTGGTCTTATCTTCTCACTTTTTCAGATTGGCAAAAAGAGCTTTTACAAGCCCATTTGTGGGAATTAAAAGATACTCAACTAAGTTATTTCTTTCATGACTATAACTGTGCGACCTTCACACTCTATGTGTTGGCCGTTGCTGATTCTAGGTTTTTAGACTTCATATCTTCTATCGACAGCCCTCTTGATGTCGCTAAAGCGGCTAAAAAACTTAATCTTATTGAGCAAACCTCTCTTACTCCGTCAAATAAATGGAAAACGCGAATGTTGAATGATGCACTTTCTTCAAAGGATGTTTCAATCACTAAAGCAGCGGTAAAAAATAGAGACCTAAGCCCCTTAGTTACTAGCTTGGATACTTCCGAACAAATCTATTTAAAAAATGAATTAGCCAGTACCTACGCCTATTATTTGTTTGAAGAAGAGGTTTTTGCTAAAGGAACATTGAATGGTGTTTTGAGTCAGGCAGACGATATTTCAAAAAGCCTGAATCAAGACTTCACCATAGGCTTGTCAGAGTATAAAGACCCGTTGAAATCACAAGATGATACACAGCTATATAGCGGCTTTGTTTCGATTGAAGGGCAAGAATATTTGCAGATAGGTTTTTTAGCGGCAGCAAAAAAAAGAGAAGACGATAGTCGCCAGTATTTTGGTGAAACTGACCTCAGGCTTTTCGACCTTTCTCTGCTTTTGTCTTTAGAAAAGGAGCCAAGACTTGAATTGGATGAATTTAGTTTGTACGCTGTTTCAGCTTTAATGCCATGGGATGAGTTAACTGGTGGTATTTCAGGTCGATTTAATTTGGGTGCAAAGACTCATTTCAATAAAGACTTAGAGCGTGGAAGTGCACTGGATATTAGTGGAGGCTTAGGTTTGAGTTATCAGCTGGTGAAAGATGTGCTTACTTACTCACTTTTCAATGCAGGTCATGGTTTACGAGCGGGGAAGTCGTATTTATATACAGAACCTGAAATTGGCTTTGTCGTGAATGAAGTCTTTGATATGAAGTCAATTTTATCTTTTAATCATATCTGGAACCAAGATAAGTCGGGCGATGCTTATTTAAAATTGAACTTTAATCAGTCTTTATATCTCAATAAAGCTATAGGATTCTTTTTAGGCTATGAACGAGTTTGGAAAGATGATCTCAAACAAGAGCGTTTTGATATGAGGTTAAAATATTATTTCTAAACGAGTGGAATTTAGCCATGCCTAAACGAAGAAAGTATGGCTAAATTATTTAAGCACTAGCCTGTTTTACTGGTGCCCGATTGACCGTCAACATAAAAATAGATACTTAAGAAATGGCAAACACTTCCACCTAGTACAAACAAATGCCAAATGGCATGACTATATGGCATTTGTTTGTATAAATAAAAAATCACGCCGAACGTATAAATAAGCCCACCCGCTATCAGTAGCTTCAAACCATCCGATGCTAAGCTTGCGGTCAAGTCATCAAAGGTGAGTACCACTAACCAGCCCATAACAAGGTAAGTCGCCACCCTTAAAAGATGGAAACGGTGTTTAAATTTCACTTTCAGTAAAATGCCAAAGGCTGCAATTCCCCAGATAATAAAGAAAAATAACCAACCTGTTGTTTCTCGCATAGTAACCAATAGAAAGGGGGTATAAGTACCTGCGATTAGCAGATAAATTGCACAGTGATCCCACATTTTATAGTTGGTTTTTTTAACCGGATCGTTTGTCGCGTGATAAAGCGTAGACGCTGAATACAAAATAAGCAGACTTAAGCCAAACATTGAAAAACTGACTAACTGGAAAACATCAACATCTATGCCTTCAGCTGGCCGTAGGCTTTTTATCCATAACAAGACTAAACCGAGAAAACTCAATCCCAGACCCACTGCATGAGTCAGAGTGTTTGCTGATTCTTCCTTTTTAGTATAACTAGGCGTATCAGGCTCTTCGGCATTTAAGCCTGACTCCTGATAAGGTGAATGGGACATGAGTACTCCTTTTGATATTTGGTAATTTCAACTTACACATGTTAGCTGAAATTACCAAGGAGCCGCAAGCAGACTACCTACATCAACCACCACCGGGCCATAAACTGGCTTAGAATAGATGCAAACTGGCCTAAATAACTAGGCCGTAAACCGTTTCAGACCTTTAAATATGCCATCCGTTAAGTTATTCAATTCATTCTTGGCTTTTTTTATAACTAACTCTGTCACCGCGGCCGATTGTTTTTTCTCGACCGCTTCAGGGTCCAAACTCAACGGTGTATAAGCTGACAGACTCGACTGTAAACGCCGGCCTAACTCTGACTTTATATTGAAACCATACCACTCACAGATTTTTTCTATTGCCAGCAAAAAAGCCTTTTGCTCTCCGTGAACCGAAATAGAAATCGTTGTGCGGTGAATGTCTTCTTCCCATGGCACGTTAATTCTTAATTCGAATACCTCCGCCGGGATTCGGCCTTTGCGCTTGACTAAGACACGGCGCAAGCCGCGAATCTGACCATTTGAACGAAGGTGATAATCAGGTGATATGGTTTGCTCAGCGGTAAAAGCCTTCTGCGCTTTTGCTAAGCGTGCATCAATTTCAAGGGCTTTTTTGTAGGCGGTCTCTTTGCTACGCTTGATGCGAACATATTCTTGATGTTCCCGGCCACCCCAGGCACGAAAGACGCGATAATAAGATAAATCGCCATATTGATGATCATAAATTGCCATATATATTATCCTCCCTTAGGACATTCCATATCATGAGAATCTAACACTCAGTGCAAAATGCGCTAGACTGATTCCCATTACGTATTACTTAACAAACTTCAAACCCATATAGCCTATTTCACAGCAAGCAATGCCTTAAGTGAACATCCTTTCTGTGAATAATCTGTTTTGAAGAACACGCGTATTTTCGTTAAAGTTCGTTGGCCATCTTTGGCACGCGCACTGTACACGAAAATTCATAAAATGATGAGATAAAATCCATGAAATACAGCATTTATTTATCGGGAGAAATTCATTCCGATTGGCGAGAACGCATTACCCAAGGCCTTAAAGAGCAAAATATTGAGGTAAATATTTATAGCCCGATAACAAATCATGAAGCCAGTGATGAAGTGGGCGTGCGTATTTTAGGCCCAGAAGAAAATAACTTTTGGAAAGACCATAAAGCCGCCAAAATTAATGCCTTACGCAGCCAAACATTGATCGAGAAATCCGATATTGTAGTGGTTCGTTTTGGTGATAAATACAAACAGTGGAATGCCGCCTTCGATGCAGGTATCGCTATTGGTTTAGGCAAGCCCATTATTGTGATGCACTCACCTGACTTAACACACCCATTAAAAGAAATTGATGGTGCCGCCATGGCGGTCACAGAAACCCCCGAACAAGTGGTTGAAATTTTGAAGTATATCAACCAATAAGCGGCCAAAATGCCATTAATTAGGGTATAATGCCGCACTTTTCGCTGACATTTGCCTAAGCAAACATCACTCACAGACTTTAATTTGGTGGTACCAACGTGTCTAATGCTACAGAGTCTATTACTACAACGTCGAACCATACGCCAGACGTAAAAACCTTTCAGGGGCTAATTTTAGCGCTTCAAAACTATTGGGCCAGCAAAGGCTGCGTTATTTTACAACCACTTGATATGGAAGTGGGTGCAGGTACCTTTCACCCCGCCACCTTCCTACGCGCAATCGGCCCTGAAACCTGGAATGCAGCTTACGTCCAGCCTAGCCGTCGCCCGACAGATGGCCGTTATGGCGAAAACCCGAACCGCTTACAGCATTACTATCAGTTTCAAGTGGTCATGAAACCTTCGCCGTTGAATATTCAGGAGCTTTATCTTGAATCATTACAAGCGATGGGCATTGACACCCTGGTTCACGATATTCGATTTGTGGAAGATAACTGGGAATCGCCAACACTGGGCGCTTGGGGTTTAGGTTGGGAAGTCTGGCTTAACGGCATGGAAGTCACCCAGTTCACCTACTTCCAGCAAGTGGGTGGCCTGGAATGCTATCCGGTTACCGGTGAAATCACTTATGGCCTAGAACGCATCGCCATGTATCTTCAAGGTGTCGACAGCGTCTATGATTTAATTTGGACACACGGCCCCGATGGTGATGTGACGTATGGGGATGTTTTCCACCAGAACGAAGTAGAAATGTCGACCTACAATTTTGAACATGCTAATACCGACATTTTATTTACTAACTTCGATAACTACGAAGCAGAAAGCCAAAAGATGATTGATGCAGGCTTACCGCTTCCTGCTTATGAATTGGTGTTAAAAGCCTCACATACCTTTAACTTGCTGGATGCACGTCATGCAATTTCGGTCACGGAACGCCAACGCTACATTCTTCGCGTACGTGGTCTGGCGCGCGCTGTTGCGAAAGCTTATTTTGACAGTCGAAAAGATCGTGGTTTCCCGCTGGCACCAGAAGCACTTCGACTCGAAGTCCTGGCCAACCTAGCCGAGAGCCCTGCTTCCTCTGATAACGCTAAAGCGGGAGATAAGAAATAATGTTAACGCATGACTTTTTAGTAGAAATTGGTACCGAAGAGCTACCCCCTAAAGCACTCAAAACCCTTTCAAAGGCGTTTACCTTAGGTATTGAAGATGGTTTGAAAAGTGCGGGATTGAATCACGGCAGAGTAAAATCATTTGCCAGCCCACGCCGCTTAAGTGTTCGCATCTCAGCCTTAGAGGCGCAACAAGCAGACAAAGACATTGAGAAACGCGGCCCCTCTAAAAAAGCTGCCTTAGATAAGGATGGCAACCCAAGTAGAGCGGTTCTGGGTTTTGCGCAATCCTTAGGCATCGAACCCTCTCAATTAGAAGAAATGGAAACGCCTAAAGGGGCATGGTTAGTTTACCGTAGTACCGAAGCTGGACAAGCCACCAAAGACCTATTAATCGATATCGTTGTTGAATCCTTAAACACGCTACCGATTCCAAAGCGCATGCGCTGGGGCGCTCAACGCGTTGAGTTTGTTCGCCCATTACAATGGGTTGTGATGATATTTGGCAATGAAGTGATTCCTGGCCATATCCTTGGCATACCGACAGGCAATACAACACGCGGCCATCGTTTCCATAGCCAAGGCCTGATTGAAATCACCGATGTAAACAACTACGAACAGGTTTTGTTAGAACAAGGCAAAGTCATTGCTGATTACGAGCTGCGCAAAGAAAAAATACGTCAAGGTGTAGAAGCCGCAGCCAAAGAAAATAAAGGTATTGCAGTAATTGATGAGGCCTTATTAGATGAAGTGGCTTCGCTAAATGAATGGCCAGTGCCACTGGTTGGCAAGTTTGATGAACGCTTTCTGGAGGTTCCAACAGAAGCGCTTATTTCATCCATGAAAGAACATCAAAAATACTTTCACATGCTCGATGAAAAAGGTGCGATGATGCCTAATTTCATTACTCTGGCAAACATTGAAAGTAAAGAACCACAGCAAGTGATCGAAGGCAACGAGCGAGTTATTCGCCCTCGCTTATCCGATGCAGCGTTCTTCTTTGAGACTGATAAAAAGATCAAGCTTGAAGATCGACGCGAACAACTTAAGAACATTGTTTTCCAAACTAAGCTGGGTACGGTTTATGACAAAACCGAACGTGTTGCTGTTTTGGCAGGGAAAATCAGTGCTGCCATTGGCGGTAATGCTTCAGAAGCACAAAGAGCGGGTCGCTTAGCCAAATCAGACCTTGTGACTGAAATGGTACTGGAATTCACCGACCTTCAGGGCATCATGGGTTATCACTATGCACTAAATGACGGAGAGAACAATGAAGTCGCCTTGGCACTAAACGAACAGTATCAGCCAAAATTTTCAGGTGATGACCTACCAACAACCCTCACAGGCTGCGCGCTTTCTCTAGCAGAAAAACTTGATTCGCTAGTGGGTTTGTTTGGCATCAGTCAACCACCTACCGGCACAAAAGACCCTTTCGCTCTTCGTCGTGCGGCTTTAGGTGTATTGCGTATTCTGGTTGAAAAGGAGCTCGCTTTAGATCTAACAGACTTAATTATCTGGGCGCTTGAAAGTTACCAGCTGGATGGCCAAACAGCGAAGTTAGACAATAAGGAAGTTGAACAACAATTAATCTCGTATATTCTGGATAGGTTCCGTGCTCGTTATGACGATGAAGGTGTCTCTATCGATGTCTTCCTCTCGGTAAATGCACGCCGCCCGACACAGCCTCTCGACTTTGACCATCGCGTTAAAGCCGTTGATACTTTTTCAAAACGTCCTGAAGCGGCGGCTTTGGCTGCTGCGAATAAGCGTGTATCCAATATTCTTGCGAAGCAGGATGCCGATTTAACAGGTCTTAAACTGGATCAACACTTGTTAACCGAAACGTCTGAACAAGAACTGGCCAAACAAATTACAAGTTTAAGTGCTGAGGTATTACCGCTGTTCGATAAGGGTGATTACCAGTCTGCTCTTAGCTTATTGGCAGGCCTGCAAACTACTGTTGATCAGTTCTTTGAAGACGTCATGGTCATGGCAGATGAACCAGCCGTTAGACAAAACCGCTTGGTGCTGTTAAAGCTCTTAAGCGATTTATTCCTACGCGTTGCAGATATATCACTCTTATCTAGCTAAACAGCCGTTTTAAGAATAAAAAAGCCCCTGAAAAATCACTTACTTTTTCAGGGGCTTTTTTATGTCACGCAATTAGTTCCCTCGAATACTCAGTATTTCTCTTATCAAGTGCTAAACTAAAAATTCGATCTGCAAACTATACGCAAACATATGCACCCAACTATAAAGCCCGTATTTTATCTAATGAATCACTTGAGCTACCCTGGGAAGTTCATGTTGATCTGTTCGGTGTTTGCCATTCCTTTAGCTTTTTTCGCAGTTCAATTGGCTAGCGGTCATCATCAGCAAGCACTACAAGCTCAAGAAACCAAAGCTGGTTTACGTTATATTCAAAAAACAAGCTTATTAATACAAGAACTCGAAACCCTTAGAGACCTAAAAGTCATCACCTCTTGGAATACCGACACTAATTTCACAGAGCACTACACCGAAAGCCGTTCCAAGTCACTCCAACATATAGAAAACTTACTGAAGTCGACAACAGTAATCAATAATAAAAAATTTCTCCGTGGACTAAAGCAGCTGATTGAGCTGGATGAAAAAGCAAAAGGAAGTGCGTCAGGAAGTCTTGATGCCGTTTATGAAGACGCCCATTCTATTTTAGACCGAGTTTATAAGTGGAGAGCAAAACTAAGCTATAACTTTATTTCTTTCAGTCGTAATAATAGCCATATTCTTTCGATTATAAATTTATTAAATGAAGCTGACATTTATACACGCTCACTGGGTAAAGCAAGAACCTATGGCAGCCTGTATCTTACCCAACAATATGTAGACTCTTATGGCGGGCAAGTTTTAGAAAAAACCTACCAGGAATTAAGCAATCTGATAGATTTAATTGACTTAAAAGATTCTGAGTACAGCGCTTTTTTCCAAGCCTATCAAGAGGCAAGCCTGATCAGTGTCAAGAACAGCCTGACGAATGGACGACAACTTTTTTATCAAAAGCTTATTCTAGCGACAAAAACAACAAGCAACCCGCACTCATATTTCGAAAATCAGAGCCATAGCTTTAATCAGATCTATCAATACAATCAATCTCTTCTCGAACTTTCATCCAATATAGTTGAGCAGGCTTATGAAAAAAGCCTTATGCAACTTGGGGTGTTTTATCTCAGCACTTTATTTATGTCACTACTGCTCATTTATTTGGTGATAGGCTTATACCAGTCTATTTCTGTCACGATAAGAGAACTACTTAAATCAGCGGCGCTTTTTGCTGCTGGAAAATATGATGCGCCCGTTAACATTATATCTCATGATGAGCTGACAGCCGTAGCCGAAGCCATGGATAGCATGAGGATTAACATTAAGGAGCGCGAAGAAAAGCTAGCCTTGATCAGCCAGACAGATGGATTAACGCAACTCTCTAATAGAAAGTTTTTTAATCAGGCTTTACGCATAAGCTTGGCAAACAGCCGAAGAAACATGACACCGCTAAGCATTGTTATGATGGATATTGATTTTTTCAAAAAAGTGAATGATAAATATGGCCACTTGGCAGGCGATGATTGCCTCATCAAAATTGCCAAACTCATGAAGAATCAGTTCAAACGCCAAACTGATGTGGTCGCTCGATATGGTGGAGAGGAGTTTATTGCTATTTTATACGGACAAAATCTTGAAGAGGCGAACGTTCAAACTGAAAAGCTCAGAGCTAAAATAGAATCGACGGATATCATTTTTGATGAATTTTCATTCAGGGTGACAGCAAGCTTTGGTCTGGCCAGTTTAATTCCGCCGGAAGAAGCAAACTCACAAGACCTGCTTGCCTTAGTCGACGCCTTACTTTATGAGTCTAAAGACAGTGGCAGAAACTGTATCAGCGCCAGGGTGTATCACTCTCTGGATGAATAACTATACACTTCACTTCACTTCTCTTCTCTTCACTAATAGTTAAGCAAGTACCACAGCATTACGGCCTTGGACTTTCGCTTTGTATAAGGCTTTATCTGCTTGTTTGAGCATACCTTGCCACTCTCCTGCTTCTGCTGATACAACACCCATACTGACCGTCAGAATGCCGCGCTCAGTATTATGATTTTCAAGCGCCAAAGACTCAATATGCTCTCTGATACGCTCTGCACCAATTAAGGCTTCCTCAGAGCTTGTGTTTGGCATAAGCACTAAAAATTCTTCACCACCATAACGAAAGAATCTATCTGACACCCTTAAGGCGCTCTTAGTACTTTGTGCGACCACTCTCAGCGCATCATCTCCTGCCTGATGACCATAATAATCATTAAATTTTTTGAAGAAATCGATATCCAGCAAGGCGATGGCATAACTATTCTGTAGTCTTTCTGCTTGAGCCTGGCAGTGTTTTAGCTCAACTTCCATGGCCCGCCGATTACCTACCCCGGTTAAAGGATCTTCCAAGGAGAGCAACTTAAGGGTTTCAAAATTAGACTCCAATGCATCATGTTTAACCATTAAATGCACATAAGCGTCTACCAAATTATCTTGTGTAACAACGCCTTGAAGTTCGTAATTTCCATTGACAACAGGCAGGTGCCGTAATTGATGGCTACGCGATATCATCAGGGCGTCTTTAAACGCATTATCCACATACACACAAACTGGTTTAGCCGTCATAATGCTTTCTACAGGCTCATCCATAAGCCCTGGATCATCCAACAAACGAGAAGCCAGACGCGTGATATCACGCTCTGTAATAATACCAATGGGCTGGCCGGCTTCCACGACAATTAAGTATGAACTTTTTTTTTCAACCATCAAGGGGATGGCAATATTCAGGGCCACACCCTGCTCACAGCTCAATGGTTCATCATTCATAATCTCTTTGACAAGCATATTTATTATTTTCCTCTTCTTTTATATGAGCTTGTAGCTTAACTATAGCCGAGGCTTAGCAAATTACTTGCCTACCGGAAGAATTATTGACCAATGTCAGCCCTATACACAGGTTTTAATGTTAATTTGAAAGTGTGGCCTCAGGCCACGTCAAATGAGGACATAGAATGACCTTAATCAAAACAGCCGATACTGCACCATCAAATAAGCTGACACGTTTTATTCCTCTACCTTATTTACGAGGTTTATTTGGACTCATACTTTCTGCCGGATCACCTCTTGGATGGATTATCATCCAATTTCTAGCAGGGCGCGACCCTTTCTTGGCGAAAAATATTGACGTACTACTTTATTGTTATATGTCTATTGCTAGCGCAATTGTTTTTTCAGCATTAGGGTTTGCTATTGGTAAACGTGAACTAATGATTACTGATTTAGCATTAACAGATGGTCTAACTTCGCTATACAACAAACGTTATTTTACGAACCGGCTTGATCAAGAATATGAAAGACATGTACGAAATGGATCTGGAATGGCCATTATCCAAATCGATATTGATTTCTTTAAGAATATAAACGATAGCTATGGTCACCAAGTAGGCGACGAAGTTTTAAAAAGTATTGCCTCTTTGGTAAAAGACAATTGCAGAAAAAATGAAATAGCAGCCCGTGTTGGTGGTGAAGAATTAAGTATTATTGCTTATGATTGTGAAGAAGATGAAGCCTATATACTCGCTGACAGGATTCGAGAAAAAATAAAACAACTTGATTTTACTAAGTTTGGGATCAAGACTCCCATCACCGCATCTTTTGGTGTTGCCATTGCAAATAACGTTAGTAAAACTGCCTTAGACGTTTATCTGCATGCCGATGAAGCCCTTTATGTTGCTAAACAAACCGGTCGAGATAAAGTCTGCTTATTTTCGAAAATACATCCTGAACATTAATCAGATAACCTGAAAGCAGAAAATAGCAAGGAAGCAACAAGCGCTTCCGTATCAAGACAATAATTGCTAAGCTATTTTTCAACTAAACAGACAAAGAGCCCTCTATGAAACCGGTTATCAGTCGCCTTAACAGTCAATTAAACTCATTAAATACCCAGATTCAGAATCTGGTTAAGAGTTGGGTCAACAATGTGACGACGTCTCCAGACTCATCACGCATAACACAATTAAAAGTGGCAAGCGCGCTAAAACTGGTGACGCAATTTGTTGGCCAAGCGATTCCATTTGCTACACGTAACGGCTTTAAAGTTATCGACTTTCGTCCTGGTTATGTAAAGGCCTTTATCCCCTTAAAAACAAACGCCAACCACTTTAATGCGATGTATGCAGGCGCACTGTTTACCGTTGCCGAATTACCCGGTGGCATCATCTCTGTGTTTAGTTTTGATGAGCGTTATTTCCCCATTCTTAAAGACCTTAAAATGGAATTCCTGAAGATGGCTAAAACCGATGTCACTGTCGAGTTTGAACTTTCTTCCGGTGAGCTTAGCCGTTTAGAAAATGAAGCTTCAGTGCATGGTAAATGTGACTTCATATTACAAGGCGAGATAAAAGATGCCCACGGTGAGATAGTCGCAAAAAGCTTTGCCAACTATCAATTAAGAATGAAATAAATCCAATTAATATGGCCAGAAGAAAACCATGTTGAAAAATACCGCTCCCCTTAAAAACTAAGTTAGATTCATGGGATCTTAATTGAAAAAGCACTTACGCTAATGGGAATACTCTATGTCTCTTCGATCCATTTTTTTAACTGCTCTGGTTTTTTTGGGTGTTGTCTACTGGCTGCGTGCCCGGGATTTAAAACAGCTAGCTTTGATCGAAGCCAGTAAATACTGCAAAGCGTTAGATCTTTCACTTCTCGATGAGTCAGTAGTATTAAGAAGTATCAAACCCATGCGTAATTCTCGAGGTAAACGGTGCTTATCTAGAACTTATCAATTTGACTTTACCTCCAATGGAAACGATCGTTATCAGGGGGAGATCAGTTTATCTGGTAAACAGGTTTTACAGATAAAACTGCCGCCTCATCGCATTGATTAATGCTTTGACGGTTTATTTTCCCAGCCCTGTTCAAATTATAAACAGATGGCGCTTGCTATTTGTGGCGCTAATTTTAATAATGAGCATGCTAATAAATATAAAAAAGTAATCTAATATGCAATCATTGCTTCATGCTTATCATCAGGAAGCACTCAAGCTTCTCGTGGTCGAGGATCATCCAGTCTACCTGGAAGGTCTTTCTTATATTTTAAGAAAGCTTGACGATGACTTATCACTCACGAGCGTTAACAGCACTCACGAAGCCACCGAACTGCTGAGCCAATCACCCAACCTTGATTTAATTTTGTTAGATTTATCCTTGCCAGATGGCGGTGGATTGTCTGTTCTACGATACTTATCGCTAAATAGGATTTTTATCCCCGCGGTGATTTTATCCGCTTCCGAAGAGCCAAAAGATGTTCATCGTGCTTTGATGGCGGGTGCCAGTGGTTTTATCTCTAAAGCCAGCTCCAGTGAAGATATTCTTGGTGCAATCGATAAGATTCTTAACGGTGAGCATTACTGGCCAGAGTTTTACTCGCCACCATCAAGAGATGAACCCTTACTTCAGCCCTCGTTAACACCAAGACAAATCGAAGTTCTTAAGCTCGTGTCAGAAGGACTCCCTAACAAACGTATTTGCCAGATCTTAACTGTTTCTGAACACACAGTGAAAAGCTATATGAAGTCACTATTTTCAGAATTAAACGTGCATAACAGAACGGAATGCACACGAGTAGCCATTGAATTAGGCTTGGTTGATAACTAATATTGAACGTTTAAATGCTCTAATATTAACCTTAGCTTCGCAGGCCTCACCGAGGCATTAACCACTTCGAATCGTTTTATTTTCACGGACTCTAAAACCTGAGTATCTGTATCCATGACGAACAAGACTGAAAAGGGCTGACTTAGCATTTCTTGCAGTTTATTAAGCTGCTCAATTTCGGCACTTACATTATCTTGGCCTTGTGCATCCAAAATAAGTATTCGAGCCCCTTCCATCAAGGCTTGCTTAATTTGTGCTAAATCGGTCAATGAAGCAATAGGTAAAACTGAAAGACCGTAACCCCAGGATTGAATATATTGCGACCAATTAGTGGCAAATTTTAATGATGTATTCTGAACAATAACTACCCGAGCCAAGATCTGGTTTTCAGGTATTGAATGCTTGTGTGATACGGGTATATCAAACCAGAAGCATGAACCTTGCTCTACCCGGGATCTTAATCCGAACTCTATTTCTTGCAATTCGGCTAATTGTTTTACAATCGTTAAACCTAAGCCCATACCAATACTGGTATATTCACCAGACTGTTGAAACGCTTCAAAGATTGTCTGCAAATCTTCTTCTGGTATCCCTTTACCATTATCTGTGATCTCTAAACGGACTTTATCTTCTTCACACTTCCAAACAATATTGACAGCTTTCGCTTGCGCGTGAATGAATATATTTTCTACTACATTGCGAATAATTCGATCTAACAAGAGGCCATCAGCACGCACGAAAACGTGATCATCCCCCGTATATGTCATGCTGATACCAGAATCTTTAAAGCGTAATGATTGCGCTTGGCAAAAGTCAGCAACTTTTCTGGCGAGGTCAAGCGTTTCTATCTTGGGTTTCACAATACCTGCATTAAGTTTAGAGATATCTAATAAGGTATTTAATAACTGGCTTAGCTGTTTAATCGAGATGTCTAACGATCTCACCATCCCTTTTTGTTCACCTTCTGGTAGTTGATCATCCAGCGCCTCAATCAATAACTGCATAGCATGTAAAGGCTGCCTTAGGTCATGACTTGCGGTGGCAACCAAACGTGTTTTCGATTCAATCTCTTTCTGATCTTTTGCTTTGGCCAAAGCCACCAGAGTTTCGTTTAAAAATAAAAAACGCCGAGCGCGCTCTTCGATATAACAAGCAATTGCACCCATAAAATTAAGCCCGACAATAAAGATGCTATTGGATGCTAATTGCTCGACTTGCAAATTCATTTGAGAAGCAGTGGCTAAATAAACGAAAGAGACAAACAAACCCCCATATATTGCCATGACATAGGGCAGGCTCATTAAGAAGTAACCAAAAACAAGATGTAGCAAAATCCCATCATAAGCCAATAAATGGCCATGAAGGTCAGCCACATAAATAATAGCCACAATGGCACAGCCGGAAATCAAATAGACGCCCACGTAAACGCTTAAGAAGATATGTCCAGATACTCTCTTTGACGCCAAATACATGATTAAACAAATTAAGGGGCAAATCAGAAATAGTCGTAAAGGAATACTTATTTGAGAAACATCTAAAGGCAGAAAAAATAAGTCTAGAATTGAAAACATACAAAATAGCACTAAACCTACCACCCCTATTGCAGGGACACGTTTAATTAAACGCTGATATCTAAACTCTTCAAAAGCCGTTTCCAGTTCAGGTATAAAGCTCATAAAGGGGAAACGGCTAACGTTCGATAAGCGTTGCTGCTGCGCCTCAATAAAATCCCGAGAAAATACCTTTTCAGGTGTTACGTCATTAGACTGAAAAGCAGGCAAGGTAAGTCCTTATTTAAGAAATAATTTATTGAGCTAGCTTTTCTCTAACTAATGGCTCTAGACGCGTTAGGCCCCACTGTTTACCGACTTCAACAGCTGCATCCGTATTTTCACCGTTCTGTTTAAATACATTTAACGCGATTAAAGCGCCCACCCTGTTACCCGATGCGCAGTGAACCAAGACGGTTTTCCCTTCTAGGCCTTTTAAGATCTCATCAAGCTTTTTTGCATTTTCAAAGCTCACACCTTCAGCACCAGCGACGGGTAAATTTATATACGACATGCCTAAAGATTCCACCTTTGCTTGCTCATTCCAGTCTTGCTCGGACTGCGGGCGCAGATTAACCACAACTTGAACACCTTTTTTAGCCAAAGCAGAAAATGTTTCCTGAGAAGGCTGGCCACTTGTAAATGTATGTTCAGCAGGGTGCTGCAGATTCTTGATCGCTAAGTCTGAAAAAGAATGATCATCATCAGCCCAAGCGCTAGAGATAAAGCATAAAAATGCAATTAAAAATACTGCGGCTTGGGTGTTAATACAAAAAAAACGTGTTTTATAATTAAATGACACTAACATCGTTGTTTCCTCTTTATATGAATTTAAAGGCCGCTTATTTTCTGAAGCGGCTTATTTGCTCTAAAGCTTGTTGTAAGTAATCAAAATTGGGTGACTTATTTTTAATGACATGATTCGTCTTATCAAGATATTCATACTGGCCTGTTGCGCCTACTTCTAAAATAGTGTCTTTTGTTATTACAGCGTAACCACTGTACTTAGCCACAAGCAGCCATTCTCGATCAATCGGCTCGGCATATAAATCCTGGCCAACAGCATAGCTTTTAAGGTCTGACGCTACGCCTAAATAGTTTTTCAATAAGGTCGGCGCCACATCGTAGTGACTGGTCACCCTATCAGCGTTTAGGTGGGTTTGAAGTTTAACATCGGGCCCGACTAACACAAAGGGAACTTGCAGCTGAGGCCGAGTAAAGTTGCTGTTATGCCCCCAAAAATTTAACTTATTATCATTCATCTCCTGGCCATGGTCTCCCGTAATAATCACGACAGTGTTGTCAAGATCGCCTTTTTCTTTAAGCTTAGCAAGCACCTGTTTAATTAATGAATCAACGTAGTGAACACTGGTTTTATAGCGATTAAAAAACGGTTCAGGGTCTGTTTCATTATTTAAGTTTAGATAATTAACCGAATCGAGCATGGGCTCATAGCGGTGGGGATAGTTTTCTGGAAAGTCATAAGCATGCGGTGCATCGTAAAATAAGAACGAAAATTTTGGCTGATTATCATTTTGTTGCTCGTACCAAACGAGCCAATCATCCGTTACATCTTGGTCCCGTTCG
>TARA_R110002072_G_scaffold303126_1_pt1 | contig 38537 bp, 34 predicted proteins | sample TARA_R110002072 | Tara Oceans TARA_R110002072 (sample SAMEA4397118) | marine metagenome | biome: Polar Biome; feature: [SRF] surface water layer (ENVO:00010504); material: water (ENVO:00002006), including particulate matter (ENVO:01000060) such as... | depth 5 m
ACCTTCCTCCAATCTCTCACGCCACGACTTCTGACAGTAACTCCGATGCCAACTCATTCACCTTTATCATGATGGCGATGGCTACGTTATCATTCATGTCCTTCATTGGGCTTCCTGCATCCAGTTGGGGAAGCCCTACGGTATCACTCCTGCCGTTAATCAATGGTTAATCGCCGTCCCGTGTTCCTGTCCTGGCCGGTCAACATTGCGACCAGGGCAACGCAAAGCCTTGACTTCTATCAGGAATTCCGGCGAGTACATCAACACAGTCAAGAACAAAGCGCATCTGGCGATTGCCACGATTCACTTGGCCAGTCAGTACGCCAGATCAAGGCAAATCTGGCCATTTATTGTCGAAATCGCCCCATAAATACCCCCCGGCTTGGTCATTTCAAGCTTCGCGGTGGTCATATTTGCCCCGCGATGGTGTGTTTTGGCTACGGGGTCGGCCATATCAGATTGTCGAACGTCCCAGACTTACGAGTCCTTGGGTTTCTATCGCCGGGTGACGTTGGTGCCCGGCCTCTTTCAACACTCCACTAATCCGGCTCCACAGGAGGTTGCGCGAACATCCATATCCAGCAGTCCGGAGCGGAGAAAGAGCATACTTCCAGCGCCCCAAGTTCTCCAGCCTGTATTCCGGCAGCCAGCTTCCGCGCGTCGCGATATGTCAGCGTCATATTGATAAGCAAACCGCCGTCAGGTGCGGTACGAAAGTAACTCACCTGGGTCGTACCGATGGTAACTTGATCCATGAGCGATCCACGCTCGATCAATTCAGCAATCACCTGCTCCACGGCTGGCGGATCATCTGGATTTGCGGCAATGATGATCGACGCCTTGGTGCGCAGCATGTCATTGGCATGTGAGGCGGTCTCGGTTTTCGCAAGCAATGTCTTGTAGTTGACGCCCAGTGCCAGCGCAATGCTCGCCAGTGTGTTCGTATAGACGCTTACGCTCCGCTCGGCGTTCTCAACCGTCCTGAGTGAGCAATCTGCGTGGCGTGCAAGATCCTCCGGGCGCCAGCCCTTGGCGAGCCGTGCCTGCCTCACCGCGTCTCCTTCAGGTCTTACAGATCGCTTCTTGGCCACGTTACCTTCCAACTTGCGGCAACTTGCGGGCAACGGGGATAAACCATTCCTTGACGCCAGCTTACGATTCTCCTGTCGGGTGAAAACGTCGCTTTGCAGAGGCAACTGACGTGGGCACACCAAGCCCATTTTACCCGGCGAAACGGGTGAATACGAGAACGTCGTCAAAGACAGAGTGCATGGTGCGATGGCCGCGAGTGGACTCAACCAGCCCAGAAAGAGCAAAACCACGCCGGAACCGCCATATCGAGCCGCGTTTCAAGCGATGGCGACTCGGGGAAATGCAACTTCCGGGTAGATAGTTGATGCGAGTTGAACGGCCGGGCAAGCCAATGCGATGAATGCCGCCGGTTGATGATTGGCGCGGCACACGGCATCAACGGACGTTCTTCCCAACTTCCTCAAAAACTTCAGCGCCGCTGGCGTCCGCGTGGAAGGTACGCGCCGACAGTGGCCACGAAAGGAGACTGCAATGTCATTGCCTCAACTCATCAAAGTCCCCGTCGCCAAGTGCGACTACCCGAGCCAGCCGCGTTCAGCGCTCGATCCCGACTACTGCCGCAACCTCGGCGAGAACATGAAGGCCAACGGGCAGAAAGTGCCCGTGATTGGCTACATGAAAGGCGACCGCTTCATCCTGTGCGATGGCGGTTGCCGTCTGGAAGGTGCCCGGTTCGTCGGCATGACGGAACTGCTCGCCATCGACCTCGGTAAGGAACCGACACGCCTCGAACTGCTGATGGCTCAGGCCTCCATCGACCTGCACCGCCAGCACCTGCCGCCGATTGACCGCGCCCGCCTGTTCTCCAGCCTGTGCAAGGAACATGGTTGCACAGCGAGGAAACTCGCCGAACTGCTGCATGTGAGCGAAGCGGCCATCAGCCGGGCTGTTGCCTTGCTGGAACTGCCAGACGCCATTCAGCAACAGGTCAACGAAGGCAAGCTCGACGCCCGCCGCGCCTACCTGCTCAGCCAGGAATCCGATCCGGAACGTCAGCGGGAACTGGCCATCGCGGCAACGACGCTTTCCCGCGATGAACTGGCCAAGCGCGTCCGCAAGCCGAAGGCATCGGACACGCCGCAAGTGCGGTTGAAGCGGATCGTCTGCCCGCTGCCGTCGGGCATCTCGATCACCGTTTCCGGGGCTGACCTCTCGCTCGATGACTTCATCGAAGCGTTGGCCGAAGCCCAGAAGGAAGCCCGCAAAGCACGTGAGCAATCCCTTGATGCCAAGACCTTCGCCGCTGTCGCACGCGATAAGGCGAAGCAAGGAGGTGTGCGATGAACCGCGATGTTTCCCTTCGCCAGCTTATCCAGGCCGGTGCGGGTCTGGGGGCACTCAGCATCGCCGCCATGCTTGTACTGCGTGGCGACCCGGAGGACGAATTGAAAGTTGCCATTGGCGGACTTGGCGGCTTTGCCCTCATGGCACACGCGGCTTTCAGTAACGTCAAGCGGCGGTTGGTGTACAGCCGCAAGCCGTCATCTGCTTCCACCGACACGCTCGACCATGTGCTTCTCCACTGGGACGAAGACAACGCCTTTACTGTCCGCGATTTGCTGAACGGCGGTTGCTGCATTATGGGCCGGACGGGCAGTGGAAAGACATCCTCCAGCGGCAAGGCCATCGCCAATGTACTTGCCCGTCTGCCCGGCAGCGGCGGTCTCATACTCGCCGCTAAGCCCGGCGAAGACCGGGCGATGTGGGAGGAAATTTTCACGAAGGCGGGCAGGCGGGACGACCTGCTGATTTTCGCGCCCGATCAGCAACTGCACTTCAACTTCCTCGCCTATGAGATGAACCAGGGCGGCGGGCATACCCGCAACATCACCAAGACGTTGATGACGATTTCGGAGAGCCTGCGTTCCAGCGATACCAATGGGCGGGAGGATGCGGACTTCTGGAACCGCGAGCAAGAGCGTCTTTTGTACTCGGCAATCGAGATGGTGAAGCTGGCGATGGGGCCGTTCACCGCCTCAGACTTGCAGAAGTTTATCGCAACAGCGGCCATGTCGCCGCAGGAATTCGCCAGCGAAGCCTGGCTGGATGGCTTCCACAACCATGTCCTCCGGGCGGCTTATGAATCTGCCAAGACGCCACTGGAGCAGCACGACTACGAACTCGCCCGCACCTACTGGGTGGATGAGTTTCCGACAACCGCTGATCGTACAAGAAGTTCGATTCTCACCGGCGTCATGGGCATCCTCCATGTCTTCAACACAGGCCTCGTGCGCGAACTCGTCAGCACGACCACGAACATCACGCCTGACGAATTGTTTGCGGGGAAATGGGTACTGGTGGACATGGCACCATCGGAATGGGGTGACATCGGCCTCTTTGTCGCGGCGGGGTGGAAATACTTGGTGGAGCGTGCCGTCCTTCGGCGGGTCGCAAGGCCGGACTCCAACATCGTCACCATCGTATCAGATGAGTGCCATCAGTTCCTCAGCAGCTTCGATGCCCACTTCATCACACAGTGCCGTAGCCATCGCGGCTCCTTGGTTTTTCTCTCGCAATCGCTCCACAACTTCTATGCCGCGCTGTCAGGCGAGAAGGGACGCCATCAGGCCGACAGCCTGCTGACGAACTTCCACACGAAGGTGCTTCACGCCTTGGGCGACATTGAGACCGCCACCTGGGCAAGCAACCTCGTGGGCAAGTCCCTCCAGACGTTCACGGGCGGGACAACAACGCCGCCTGACAGCCCCTTCGACGAACTGATGGGCCGCCAGCGGTACAGCGGCAATTACAGCAACCACTTCGAGTCCACCTTGCAGGCCAACGAATTCATGCACGGCCTGCGTACCGGCGGCGCATCGAACGATTTCATGTGTGACTGCTACGTGATCCGCAGCGGTGAACCGTTCGCAAGCGGCCAGAACTACTTGGCCACGAGCTTCAGCCAGAAGGACGACGGCTGATTTCCTTGTTTTGCAGGACGCATTGTTTTTCCACAACCTCGAAAGGAGGTCTCCAATGGTTCCGCACTCACCACAACAAAGGTCGCAGCCCGGCGACATGCTCACCCTCGGGGAGAGCTTCAACGGCCTCAACGTCGTGGCCAATGCCCATGCCTGCACGTTGACGCCCTTCCTGCGCACCGACTTCGGTTCAGAAGGCATCGGGCTGCATGGGCTGATCGGCGCGGGCATGATCCTCGGCTGGGGTTGCTACGCCAACTGCTACCCGATGTTCATCTACTTTCTCATCTGGATCGTCGCGCTCGCCATCCAACGGGCAAAGACGTTTCTCAACTGGCGGCGCGGGGTGATTGTTCACACCCGTTACAACGGCTACCCCTGGCTCGCCCGCCGGTTCTTCCCACGCCTGTCCGAACCGAACGCCAAGGCGGTCGAAGCCTTCGCGTGCCTCGGCATCGGCGGGTTGCTCGCACAGTTCTGGCCGCCGCTCGGCTGGTACGTCATGGCGGGCTTCGTCTCGATCATGTTCACCGAAGCCGTGATCGCGGAGACGGCGAAGCGCCGCCTGCAAGCCATGCGCGATGCCGAGATCGAACAGCGCTATCTGGCCGAGCGCTACAAGTCCGGCCGCTTCTAATCACCCCTCAACCTGAAAGGAGGTTTCTCCAATGTCTTCAGAGAACGTCCCCCTGTGGCAGCAGATGCTGGCCAAACGCCGGGAATGGCTGGAGTCCCAGCCGTCCCTGTCCGGGCAACTTGCGGCGATGGGCCGCGAGATGGTGAAAGACGTGCGTTCGACGGTTCACGAGTCCTTCTTTGGACGGCCCGAGCACGCAGCAGAGCCAGGCTCACCCGGCAATCCCACGCAGTACATGGTCAATCAGGATCTCGGCACGGTGCATGGGACCTACGACCACTCGCAAGACCAAGCCATGTCGGCGACGGTCGAGCAACAACCCCGAAAGGAACTTGAGCGATGATCCAGAATTTTTTTCACGACACGATGATGGAACTGGCCATTTTCTTCAGCCTCGTCATGGGCGCGTTCGCCTTCGTCGCGATGGTCATCGGGCTGATTGCCCATGCTGCTCACGCGAAGTCGAAGGAGGATGGCCACGCCACCCTGAAAGCCAAGGCCGGAAGTGCTGCGGGCAAGCTGGCGTTGAAGGCCATCACGCACGCCATCAAGAACCGCAGCAAGTAAGGAATGGATTCACCCTGTTTTCAATTTCTTCAACCGAAAGGAAGTGTGCCATGCACACCACATTCAAGTTTCGCTGCCAGCACTGTGAGACTGGCTTGGTCGCCGAACATGGTTCGGCGGGTCTGCCATGCACCTGTCCGGGTTGCTCGATGCAACTCATGGTGCCGCGACCGACGGCGCTCGTGCGCATCGATGACGGCGACGACGTACCCGACCTGGACCTCGACGACGACAGCTTCGGAACAGTCGTCGAGATCGTTCCCCGCGAATCCCAGGCAATGGCTCGCCAGCCTCGCGGCGGCACGACGCCGGTTGAGCTTCGGATGCCGGGCAATCTTGGCGGCCTCAAGGCCAAGGTGGACCAGCCGACCAGCAACGCGATGGCGACGACTTTTTTGGGAGGTCTGTTGGTCGTCGTGGGTGCGATGTTGTTTTCCATGTTCGGCGGCAAGGGCAAAGCGTGAGCGAGTTCACAACAACCCACGGGCGGCGTGGGCAACCGCGCCACCCCATTTCCAAAGGAGGATTCCATGTTCCTGATGTTTCTCACCTTCATGGCGATGTTGGCCGGGATGGCCGCATTGGTTTGGGCTGGATGCCAGCGTGTGGCCTTGCACCTGCGGGACAAGCCCGAGGCGACCAGAGCAGTGGTCGAGCATGTGCTGATGCCGTTGCTTGGCCGCACAAGGATACCCGGCAAGGGCGACGAGTCCTGAAGCCGGGCATGGTGGATGTCAATCGTGGCGCGGGCGGGTGTCACAACCCGCCCGCTCTACCCAGAAACGAAAGGCGGTAAGCAATGGCCGAGCAGAAAGGGAATCAGGGCGAATCGGGCAAGTCCTGGCTGGAAGACAAGCTTGCCCGCCTCGACGCGGTGTATCGCCGGTTCGGGCGGGACGGGTTGCGTGAGTACCCGCTGCAAGACATCAGCCTGCTGCTTTCAGCGAAAGAACTGGAGTACCGGGACGCGCCGAAAGGCCAAAACCAGTCCGAAACGCAGAAGGCGGAAAACCGTCGTCTCGAACTGGAAATCAAAGACTTGGCCAGCCACCTCAATGCGCATCTGGCCGGTGCCGGACTTCAGGAGCGGAGGCCAGCGAGTGGTTACAACCGCATGCTTGACGCCGCCATCGAGCGGGGGAAGTTCCGGCAACATTCCCAGGACAAGGACCGCGAACGTTAACCACGGCGCCATCCCGCCAGCAGCGGGGAGGGACGAACCATGACGCTTGAAGAACGACTGAGCAAGATCGAGTCGCTGTTGGTCGCGCTGGTGGAAAGCCAACAGGTCCGGCAGTGGTACTCGGTCGAGGAGTTCGCCAGCGTCGTCGGTCGCTCCGGGTTCACCTGCCGCCAGTGGTGCCGCCTTGGCCGTATCGAAGCCCACAAGAAAGTCAGCGGGCGAGGGGCACATGCATCGTGGGCCATTGCCCATGAAGAATTACTGCGTTACCAGCGGGAAGGCTTGCGGAAGCCTTCTTTGGATTGATCTTTCTTCCGGCCGGTGCGGTACCGGCCACGAGACGATTCCTTGTGTTTGTAAATGGTGATGGTTCCCGTCATGGCCCGGCGCAATCAAAAACCTGATTGCCGAATCCGAGAGGATGCCAAAAGCATCGTCCCGGCCGGGACGCCGGATTGGATCACCGCCGAGTTGATCGAAGCCACGATCCGTACCTGGCAACCGTACTACCGGGAGGTGATCACGCCGGAGGAAGCCGTTACAATGATCCGGAGCGTGGGTCGGTTGTTTGACGCCTTGTCTTCGGGATCGTAGCCATGAAACAGTTCGCCGCTTTAGCTCGGGTTTCCAGCCGGGAGCAGGAACGCGAGGGCTTCAGCCTGGAAGTGCAGGAGGAAGCCCTCAAGCGTTATGCCGCCCAGGAAGGCGGCGAGATCGTCAAGTTCTTCAAGATCGCCGAAACGGCCAGCAAGGGCGAGGAGCGGAAAACCTTCCGCGAGCTGATCGCCTACGCCAAGAAGAACGCCTTCGCCCTGGATGCCCTCCTGTTCTACAAGGTGGATCGAGCCTCGCGGAACCTGTTCGATTATGTCGAGCTGGAAAGGCTGGAGTCGGAATACAACCTGCCGTTCATCTCGGTGTCGCAGCCGACCGAGAACACGCCCGCTGGCCGGATGATGCGGCGGACGCTCGCCAACATGGCCAGCTTCTACACCGAGCAGCAATCGGTCGATGTCCGCGAGGGACTCGCCCGCCGCGTGAAAGAAGGCTGGTTCGTCGGCCTGGCTCCCTACGGCTACCGCAATGCCCGCAAGGATGGCCGGGGCATTATCGAAGTCGATCCCGAGCCGGCTGCCAACGTCAAACGCATCTTCCACCTCTACGCCTTCGAGAACCTGACGCTGGATGGCCTCGTCGAGAAGATCAACGCCGAGGGCCGCCTCTGGCGGAACTCGCAGCCGAAGTTCCCCCGCAGTTCGATCCACAACATCCTCAAGGACCGGGCCTACATCGGCGAACTGGAGTACAAGGGGGAATGGTATCCCGGCAAGCACGAACCGCTGATCGACCGGGCGACATGGGAACGGGTGCAGGCATTGCTCGGCGGGCACGTCTATCACGCCACCACGCTGACCTACGCCGGGCAGTTCATGACCTGCGGCCATTGCGGCCATCCGATCACCGGCGAACTGGTCAAGAAGAAGCGGAAGGACGGCGGTATCAACTTCCACGTCTACTACCGCTGCGCTCGCTACACGAGGAAGGATCATCCTCGCATTCGAGTGAAGGAAGCGGACATCGAAGCCCAGGTGCTGGCTCTGTTCGACAAGATGAAGGTCGAGGACGCATCCGTCCGCGACTGGTTCCGCATGGTGCTGGCTTCCCAGACCCGAGACGCCCAAGCCGACAGCCGTGCCCAACGTCAGGAACTGACTCGGCAAGAAACGCTCATCATCCAGCAGCAGGACCGGCTGCTCAACATGCGGCTTTCAGAAGACATCGACCAGGAACTCTTCGCGAAGAAGCACACAGAGCTACGTGACCGGTTGGCATCCATCAAGCTGCAACTGGACGTTCTGGACCGCTCCCACGACGAAACCGCCGAGTTAGCGGCCAAAGTGTTTGAACTCTCGCAAACCCTGAAAGAGCAATGGCTTACCGCCGACTACGCCACCAAACGCCGATTGCTCGAAATCGTCTGTTTGAACTCAGTTCTGGATGGCGTAACTCTTTGCCCTGAAATGAGAAAGCCCTTCGACGTACTCGCCGAAGGGCTTGTTTCTGAAAATAGTCGGGACGACAGGATTTGAACCTGCGACCTCTGCACCCCCAGTGCAGCGCTCTACCAAGCTGAGCCACGTCCCGTTTTGCGTCTGTCGCCGGAGATGATTGCTGGCTCCTGCGTCGGACGGGGCGGATGGTATTTGCGGGGGTGTCGTGATGCAACTCCCGAACAGTGCCGTTACTCTCATGGATTTTGCCAGTTCGGAGCTTCAAGAGATGGACGTCGGAGAAACGTTGCGTCGTCTGTTTTCCGCTGATGGGCGATTATTCGGGATGGCGTCTGGGCACTACTGCTGGGGATGGGGATGCACTATTGCCGCACTTTCAGCGGGAACCGTTTCGCCGCCTGATTGTGAATTCGGTTCTGTGGTTCGCCCGAGTTGACGTGCCAGAGCAGGGGGCTGGTATCGATCTGCCAGCCAGTCAACTTGCACTTCACGAATGGCCGGAGAAGCAGCGACGTATCCGAAATTGTTGAGGCAGAACCTTTGGGATGTTCTCGAGAAAGAGTTGAACGGATGAGCGAGAAATTGCGGATCGGAGTGCTCGGGCTTTCGCACGACCACGTTTGGAGCAATGTGCAGTCTCTGGTTGAACGCGACGATGTCGAACTCGTTGGAGCGGCAGAATCTCGCGAGGAGTTACGTCGTAAGTTCAGCAATGAGTTCGAGCTTGACGTCGTTGCCGATTCTGAATCACTTCTGAGCAGTACCGAACTGGACGCGGTTTACGTTTTCTCCAGCAATACCGAAGGAGCGGCGCTGGCCATTGCTGCGGCAGAGCGGGGGCTGCATGTTCTCGTCGAGAAGCCGATGGCCGCGTCGCTGGCTCAGGCTGATGCGATGCTGGCTGCGGCTCGGCGGAACAATGTCCGACTGATGATCAACTGGCCGTTCGCCTGGTGGCCGCAGCTTCAACATGCGTTGCGACTTGCTGATGAGGGAGCCATCGGGAATCTCTGGCAGGTGAAGTACCGGGCTGCTCATGCAGGGCCGCAGGAACTCGGTTGTTCGCCAGCGTTCTGTGACTGGCTGTTCGATCCAGAGTTGAATGGCGGCGGAGCATTAATGGACTATTGCTGCTACGGCGCGGTTCTTGCCCGAGTGCTGATGGGTGTTCCCAGCCGAGTGACTGCGCTGACCGGTCGCTTCTGCAAAGAGAACATCACGGTCGAGGATAACGCATTTCTGGCGATGACTTATCCTCGCGGGATGGCTACGGCAGAAGGTTCGTGGACACAGATTGGCAAGCTTACCAGTTACACGACAGCGCTGTACGGAGATGCCGGAACCTTGCTGGTTGAACCTCGCGACGGCGGTCGACTGTTTCTGGCCACGGTCGACGATCCTGAAGGCAGCGAAGTCGAAGTGCCGCCATCCGCTGAGCATCTCAAGAATTCGGCCGCGCACTTTCTGCATGGCATTCGCACGGGTGAGCCGTTCCAGCCGCTCTGTCAGGATCGAATCTGTCGGGACACGCAGGAGATTCTGGAAGGCGGCCAGCAGTCTGTCGAAGCCGGTAGCGAAGTCAGCTTGCCTCTTGCGATTCTGTAATCTGAATTCGGATTTTGACCCGAGTCGGGAGTTTCTTCATGAAGGATCATGTTCTGACGCTGGACCAGGGGACGACGTCAAGTCGCGCCATCATCTTTTCGAAAGACGGACTTGCAACAGCCAGGGCTCAGCAGGAGTTCCCGCAGCTCTTTCCTCAGCCGGGACACGTTGAGCACGACCCGGAGGCGATCTGGGAGTCGCAGCTTGCCACGGCGAAGACGGCGATCGATCAAGCCGGCGTCGGTGCAGAGCGGCTTGCCGCGATCGGCATCACCAATCAGCGAGAGACGACCATCCTTTGGGAACGCGATACGGGCAGGCCGGTCGCCAACGCGATCGTCTGGCAAAGTCGGATCACGGCGAAAATCTGCGAGCAGCTCCGAAGCGACGGCTACGAAGAGCTTTTCAAGCAGAAGACCGGCCTGGTCCTCGATGCTTACTTTTCAGGGACGAAGATTCGATACCTGCTCGATCAGATCGACGGTTTACGAACGCGGGCGGAGCGTGGCGAAATTCTCTTCGGAACGGTCGACACGTTTCTGGCGTGGAGACTGTCGGGCGGAAAGCTGCACATTACCGACGTCAGCAACGCCAGTCGGACGCTGCTGTTCAACATTCACACGCTGGACTGGGATGACGAGCTGCTGGAAATTCTCCATGTTCCGCGAGCATTGCTGCCGGAGGTTCGAGCGTCGAGCGAGGTTTACGGCGAGACCGATCCCGCGTTGTTTGGAAAGGCGATTCCGATTGCAGGCATCGCCGGAGACCAGCAGGCGGCGACGTTCGGGCAGGGATGCTTTGAACCGGGCCAGGCAAAGAACACGTACGGCACCGGATGCTTCCTCCTGATGAACACCGGCGACAAACCGGTTGTTTCGAACAACGGCCTGCTGACAACGGTCGGATGGAAAGTCGACGGGAAGGTTACATACTGTCTGGAAGGTTCGGTCTTCGTTGCCGGGGCGGTTGTGCAATGGCTCCGCGATGGGTTGCAGTTTTTCGAAGACGCGTTCGAGGTCGAGCAACTGGCTCGTTCGGTCGACTCAACCGATGGCGTGTTTCTGGTTCCGGCTTTTGTCGGATTGGGGGCTCCGTACTGGAACTCCGACGCGCGCGGAACGCTGGTCGGCATGACTCGTGGCACGACGCGGGCACACATCGCGCGAGCAGCTCTCGAAGCCATCGCCTATCAGGCAAGAGACGTCCTGGACGCGATGGAGCAGGACTGCGGACAGTCGCTCGACATCCTTCGAGTCGATGGTGGAGCGACCGCGAATTCGCTGCTGATGCAGTTTCAGTCGGACCTGTTGGGAGTCTCCGTGCAGCGTCCGGTCGTTGGAGAAACAACAGCTCTGGGAGCCGCCTACCTGGCCGGACTGGCGACCGGCGTTTGGGAAAGCCAGGCTGACGTGTCGACGAACTGGCAACTAGATCACGAATTCCACCCCTCATCCGACCGCTCGCCAACCGATCAGCTTTACGCCGACTGGAAACGCGCCGTCGAGCGGTCGCTTAACTGGAAGCAGTAGGCGTTGAAGATCTGTCACCATTCAACTTTGTGAAGCCACCTGGAAAGAAAAATCGATGTCAGCACTCAGAATTAATGTCGTCTGCTGCGACGACTCGCCGCAGAAATTTTCGCAGATCGTACAGGCCGAGCTGGATGCGGCACTGCTGGACCAGCTGCTGCTGGACACGGTCGAGCAGGAAGTGGCGGCTGGAGAAGCTCGCGGTCTGCACAACGCGGCTCATCATGCGGAGCATGGTCCGGTCACCTACCTTCAGCAGGTACACGACGGCGGATTCTCAATTCTGTTCGGCAATCCGGACAACCAGCAGGAAACATTCTTCGGAGCGGGGTCATACGTGGCCTTCATCGACGACGAAGGCCCCGGCCACGGCTCCCGAGTCAGCTCCGAAGGCGTCAAACGAACGCTGCGAATTCTCAAAGGGCACATTGATACGAAGGGATGAACGTAACAACGCTCTGCGGACGATTTGTCGTTTTGTCGGTCTGTCAGAAAAGGCACGGCGATGACGAGGAAACGAGCATTACGGGCACGGAGAAGACGTCGTTCCCGCCTCTGCTGCAGGGGCGGTACTATGCCGATTTCCGTGACGAGGATTCTGACTTCATTGTGACGTTCGACCTGATGCTGACCCTGTACGGCGTGAGCTTCGCACTGCCCGGCATCAAAGAATGGCGACGGACGTTGCGCGGTCGAGAGTTTTGTTCGTAGCCGCTGTCTGGAACTGCGAGGAGTCTGTTTCAGCCGGCTTTCCGGGTATTGCCGGGTGTAACTGCTGATGGATGGTCATAGTACGGGTCTGATTGCGTCGTCGGTTGAATTCCTGCGTCCAGGCAGCCAGGTTCCGGGGCTTCAATGGTGCCTCAGATACCAGATGGGAGTGGCAAATGGCGATGCGAATTGTGCTGGCAATTCTTCTGACCATAACGGCATGTACTGCTGAGACGGTCGCCGAAGATCTCAATTGCCTGACCGAAGCCGAGCAGGCAGCTTCGAAGTTGTACGCTCATCTTCAGGCAGAGGCTTACGAAGCTCTTGATCGGCGAGCGGAAGCGTACGAAGAGCTGAAGACACCGGAGCAGATCGCAGCTTATCAGCAGAAATTGCGTCGCCTCATGACGATGCAGTTGGGCGGTTTTCCGGAGAAGACGCCGCTTAATGCGAGAACGGTCGGAACGATCGAGGCGGATGGATATCGGATTGAAAAGGTCATCTTCGACAGTCAGCCGCAGCATCGCATCACGGCGAATCTTTACCTGCCGAATGCTGCCGGGAAGGTTCCGGCGATCGCGGTTTCCAGCGGCCACAGTCGAACGGCCAAGACCGCCGACTACAACCAGCGGTTCGGAATCAGCATGGCAAAGCACGGCATGGCGGCGCTTTGTTTTGACCCGATTGGTCAGGGCGAGCGGTCACAGATTCTGACAGCCGAAGGACATCCTCAACACAATGGCACGACGACGGAACACTTTCTGATCGGAGTCGGCTCGACGCTCGTCGGGCGAAACACGGCTCGGTACCGGGTCTGGGATGCGATGCGGGCGATCGATTATCTGGTCAGTCGGCCTGAGATTGATGCCACAAAGATTGGTTTCACTGGCTGCTCCGGAGGTGGCACTCTGACAAGTTATGTGATGGCTCTGGACGATCGAGTCGCCTGTGCGGCTCCGGCTTGTTACCTGACGACGTTTCGTCACCTGGTCGAAACGATCGGTCCGCAGGATGCTGAGCAGAATATTTTCGGGCAGCTCAAGTTCGGGCTCGATCATCCAGACTACGTCCTCATGCGGGCTCCGAGGCCAACGCTCATCAGCTCAACGACTGGAGATTATTTCAGCATTGAAGGTGCCTGGCAGAACTACCGTCAGGCAAAGCGGGTTTACGGTCGACTTGGTTTTCCGGAACGGGTTGACCTGGTCGAAGTCGAAGGCCGGCACGGCGTGCATCCTCAGAATCTGGCAACGATCACGCACTGGTTCAAGCGGTGGCTGCTCGGTCAGGACGAGCCGGTCGCCGCTGCTGCATTGCCAACCCTTTCGGAAGCAGAGTTGCTCTGCACGAAGTCCGGCCAGGTGTTGACGGAGTTCTCTGATGAGCTTTCGGTTTTTGATTTGAACGCTGTTTACGAATCGGAACTTGCAGAGAAGCGAGTTGCTCGATGGCGAGGGAGCGACAATAAAAAGCTGGATTCTCTGGTCAGAGAGACCATCGGTGTTCGGTCCGATGCGGAGCTGAAGCCGCCGAAGTTCGAAGACGTCGATCGAGTTCAGCGGGAAAACTATCACATCGACAAGCTGATTCTTCGAACGGAGTCGGGGATTCCGCTGCCGGGTTTGACTTTCCACCCGCCATCACCAGATGACGATGCCTATCTCTATCTGCACGAGGGCGGAAAGCTGGGCGACTCAGAAGCGGATGGTCCTATTGAAGACCTGATTTCCGAAGGCTACGCAGTCGTCACCGTCGATCTGCGAGGGCAGGGCGAAACGGGGGCAGGCAATCGAGACGCCACATTAACCGACTGGAAAACGTTCTCCCTGAATTATCTGCTCGGCAAGTCACTCGTCGGGTTGCGAGTGGAAGACGCGCTCGCCGCAGCCGACTTCGTCGCCTTCTACCAGAAAAAAAGAGACTCACCGCGAAAGGTGCATCTGGTCGGCGTTGGTCATGCCGGCATTGTGGCTCTGCATGCCGCCGCTTTGAACCCGGAGCTTTTCGCATCGGTCACGTTGAAGAAGACTCCCCGCAGTTGGGCATCGGTTGTCAGGCTAAGGTCCCCCGCCGGCCACCTCGACAGTACCGTCCACGGAGCACTCGCCGTCTACGACCTCCCCGATCTGGTCCGCCTTGCCGGAAAAGACAAAGTCCGGTTTGAGGATTAATGATGAGTCACGTTATTTATTCTGATGCTGTGTTGTCTCCTTGTTCCAGGCGATGTCGCAGGTTTGCGGTTTGGAGCGTGGCAATTACGACTCTCCTTGGCGGGGGTGTTGCAAGAGCTACGCTCGCTGATGATCCAACGGCAAAAGGATCGGAACTCGAAAAGCAGTTTCAGAATGCGGTCCTGCCATTTCTCAATGTCTACTGTCTCGATTGCCATGGAAATGATGATCCGGCGGCAAAGCTTGATTTAAGTGGCTATACATCGGCTGAAAAAGTGGCGAAGGAGCATCAGACGTGGGCGATCGTGCTGGATCGATTGCGGACGGGTGAAATGCCGCCGAAGGACTCGGAGCCGCAGCCGACACTCCAGCAGCGCGAGTCTGTAATCAGGTGGATTAACGCCGCCCGTGATTTTGAGGCAGCGCGAAATGCCGGTGATCCGGGGCCGGTGCTCGCGCGGCGACTGAGTAACTCGGAATATAACTTCTCGATTCGCGATCTGACCGGCGTCGATATTCAGCCGACGAAAACGTTTCCCGTCGATCCGGCGAACGAGGCCGGATTTGATAACTCGGGCGAATCACTGGCCATGTCGCCGGCGCTGTTGAAGAAGTATCTCGAAGCCGCTCGGGAAGTCGCTGAGCATCTGGTGCTGCGTCCGGATGGGATCGCGTTTGCTCCGCATTCGGTCGTGACAGACACCGACCGGGACAAGTACTGCGTCAAGCGGATCGTCGCGTTTTACGAGAAGCAGCCGAGCGATCTGGCGGACTACTTTTTCGCAGCGTGGCGGCATCAACAGCGGCTCAATCAGGTCGACGGGAACACGGCGGCTGGTGACGCGACTCTCGTGGCGGTTGCGAGTGAAAATCGAGTCAGCGCAAAGTATCTCGCGACGGTTTGGGACTTGCTGATCGATGAAGCTCCCGAGCGAACCGTTGGGCCGGTTGCGACTTTGCAGACAATGTGGAGAACTCTGTCAGGCGACGCCGCGTCGGTTGATGACGCCCGGAAAAGCTGTGCAGTGATGCGGGACTTTGTGGTCGAACTGCGGAACAAGCTCCGACCGAGCTTTCCGAACATCACTGTCGAGGGAAGTCACGTCGGATCGCAGACATTCGTGCTGTGGAAGAATCGGCAGTACGTCGAGCATCGTCGGAAACTGGATGTCGCGAAGCTACAGATTGAGGGCGTTGCAGACGAGCCGGATGAGAAGAGCGACCCGAAGAAAAACGGGGAGAAAAAGGACGAAGAGAAAAAAGACGATGCTCTGCCGTTTGATGAGGATCTGCTCGTGCCGGCGGACGAGGCTGAGCGTGCTCGGCACGCCGCCGCGTTTGAGCGGTTCTGCTCGGTGTTTCCCGACGCGTTTTTCATTTCTGAACGCGGACGGGATTACGTCAAAAACGAACAGAAGCAAATGGGAGAAAAAGGGCGTCTGCTGAGTGCGGGTTTTCACAGCATGATGGGGTACTTCCGCGACGACGGCCCGCTGTACGACATGATTCTTGACGAGGCGGGACAGCGGGAACTAGATGGCCTCTGGCAGGAACTCGACTTCGTGACGTCCGCTCCGATGCGGCAGTACGAGGGCTTTTTATGGTTCGAGCGGACGGACTCGCGCTACATGCGCGATCCGCAGTTCGACTTCGCTCGACCTGAGGACAAGGCCGCGCTCAGTGAAGAAATGATCGAGAAACTGGCGGACGTGTACCTCGAAAAGGCGGCGTTGAATGGCGGCGGCGAGGTCGAACTGGAAGCGATCCGGCACTACTTCCGCGAGATCAACCGGCAGATTCGCTGGGTCGAGCAGGCTCGCGTTGACGCAGAAGCGAGCCATCTGGACGCGATCATCGAGTTCGCCGGCCGAGCGTTTCGGCGACGCCTTTCAACGACGGAGCGAGAGGAGCTCGTCGCGTTTTATCGAGCGTTGAGGATCGACGACGGGCTCAGTCATGAAGAGGCGATTCAGGACACGCTGGTCTCGGTGCTGATGTCGCCCCTGTTCTGTTACCGGGTTGATCTGCTGGAAATCGGATCGGGGCGGCGCTCGCTGACTGACGACGAACTCGCGTGCCGATTGAGTTACTTCCTGTGGTCGAGCACTCCCGATGCGGAGCTGATGAAACTCGCCGCCGCCGGCACTCTTCGGCAGCGGGAAGTTCTGTCGGCTCAGGTTCAACGAATGCTGCAGGACGACCGCGTGCGCGGACTGGCGACTGAATTCGTTGGCAACTGGCTCGATTTCCGGCGATTCGAGGAGCACAACAGCGTCGACCGAAATCGCTTCCCCGAATTCACCGACTCGCTGCGGCAGGCGATGTTCGAAGAGCCGGTTCGGTTCTTCATGGACGTCGCGCAGCAGGATCGTTCCGTGCTGCAGTTTCTCGATGGTCGGCACACATTCGTGAACGCGGAGCTGGCGCGGCATTACGGAATCCCGGTCAGCCAGCAGGTCGGCATTCCGAGAACGACGATCGCGACGAGTGCCGAAGGCGACGTCGGACAGGCAGACCCTCGCATCTGGATCCGCATCGACGACGCTTCTGAGTATGGTCGAGGCGGGTTGCTGCCGATGTCGGTCTTTCTGACGAAGAACGCTCCGGGGCTACGGACCAGTCCGGTGAAACGCGGTTACTGGGTCGTGCGTCGCCTGCTGGGAGAGAGGATTCCGCCGCCTCCGCCGAACGTGCCCGAACTGCCGGAAGACGAATCGAAACTTGGCGACCTGACATTGCGCGAGGCTCTGGCGAAGCATCGAGAGAACGTGGCGTGTGCCGGGTGTCATGAACGAATCGACTCGATCGGACTCGCGTTCGAGGGCTTCGGGCCAGTCGGCGAACGTCGCGATCTGGATCTTGGCGGTCGCCCGATCGATGCAAATGCGGTATTTCCAGGCGGCACAGCGGGGCAGGGCGTTGAGGATTTACGAAAGTACCTGATGACTCATCGACGTGAAGAATTTGTCGATAACCTGATTCGAAAACTGGTATCTTATGCTCTCGGTCGAAGCCTTATTCTGCCCGATGAACTGCTGATTCGAGATCTGCACGAGAAGCTCAAAACGGACAACTACCGATTTGGAAGTCTTGTTGAAAACATTGTTACCAGCACTCAGTTTTTCAATAAACGTGGTTCGAACTACCTCGCCAGAGAATGAAGCATGAACAAATCATTGAAGCCCGCTTGCGGTCAACTTTCCCGTCGAACGCTGCTTCGTGGCGCTGGAGTCGCAATGGCTCTGCCCTGGCTGGAGTCGATTCCAGTTTGGGGATTCGAGCCTTCAGTCGAGTCTGAAGCGAGCCCCTTCCCGAAGCGGTTCGGTGTGCTGTTCATGGCGTGCGGAATTCATCCGGACCATTGGTGGGCGAAGGGAACTGGTTCCGGCATGGAACTTGGCAGGAGCCTGACGCCGCTGGAGCCTTTGAAAGAAAAAGTGAATGTGATCTCCGGCCTGTTCAATAAGAACTCAACCGGCGTCGGCATTCACCCTGGACAGACCGGAAACATTCTTTCGGGTGCGTCACTTCAGAAGGGGGCGGAACTTCGAGGTGGCATCAGTGTTGATCAGGTTCTGGCGAACCATCTTGGTCAGGAGACGGCTCAGCCGAGCATGGTGCTGGGGTGCGAACAACCGATCACTGGCTACCACGAAACAAACTTTTCGATGGCGTACAGTTCGCATATTTCGTGGCAGAACGCGACGTCTCCCGTGCCGATGGAAGTCTATCCGTCGCTGGCTTTTGACAGTCTGTTTGATAATCGAGGCAGCCGTCGAAACAAGAGCGTGCTTGATCGAGTGAAGGGGCACGCGGCCAGTCTGAGTCGACAGGCGAGTGCTGGAGACCGATCGAAAATCGACGAGTATCTCACCAGTGTCCGCGAAGTCGAAAAGCGGATCGATCGATTGCGAGCCGACCAGGACAAAGCGCTCGACCGCGCGAAGAACCGAGGCGAGTCCGTCGTGAAAATGGCTCGCCCGGACAACGGTCTTCCCGAAGATATTCGTGATCACATGCGCCTGATGTGTGACATCATCGCCCTTGCTTTTCAGACAGACAAAACGCGGATCGCGACGTTGCTGCTTTGTCGAGATATCTCCGGCTTGTTCTACCCGTTCCTCGACGTCCGGAATGCTCACCATTCAGCGTCCCATCACGAACGCACGGACGAGTGGGAGCGGATTTCTCAATACTACTGCAGCCAGCTTGCCTACCTGGCCAGCCGACTTGATGCCATGCCTGAAGGCGACAGCACCGTGCTCGACAATTCGTGCCTGGTTTTTGTGAACAATATGTGGTCGGGTAGCCGTCACGATTCGACGAAGGTTCCGCTCGTCACTGCCGGATGTCTTGGTGGAACTCTCAAGACGGGCCGAACGCTCGACTATCTGAAAGCCGGCGACGACAACCGAAAACTTTGCAGTTTCTACCTGTCGATCATGAATCGAATGGGCCTCGCGGCAAATCAGTTCGGCGATGCCAACACTCCACTGGCGAATCTGTAAATAGGCACGCGCGACGTCGCAGTAACTCCTCGAAGGTTCATCACTTCAGGCCGGTCATTTCGTCGCAAAGACGCAGAGGCTCAAAGGCGAGTAAATTTCTGTGACTTCGCGTCGTACGATGATTGACTCACACATTTGGCCGACTGACTTGGTTCGGAGTAGAGAAAGATTGCCGACGAATTCCGAATCGTGGTGAATTCGTGTTGCTGGCGGGTGACACTTCCGTGCTCTCTGATGTACTTTCTTTTGGATTCAAGACGGCCAGTTAAGTCATCGTTGGTCGTTGATGGAATTTCTGTTTTGTTGATCGATGTTTAAGGAACAACCTGCTACGGCCAGTCGTATGCTTCTATTGCTGGTGCCAGCGTTGGCTTGATACGACCGCGATGTGACCGAGTGGAACTCCAGCGATTGTGTTTGATCGAACTGGCGGTGCCGGAAACTGGATTCGTCCTCGAAGCAAGGCCGGAGAGAAGTTGGCCCCGACGCGGCAGGACAAACGACGCGTTATTCTGCGGCATCAGTACTCCGTTCGAAGACGCACGGAAGAAGTTGTCGGATACGCTCGCGAGGTTTCACACAATGAGGGACAGCTTTCCGCTGCTGCCGTTCTCAAACGAGCGGTGACTGAACTTTGCAACGATGAGTTGATCATTCGTACGCCGACTGTCGGCTATGACGATCACGTGACCATTAATTGTTTCGGACCAGGAGCTGTTCAGGAGCAATCCAGATATTCGGTCCACGGTAGATTCCTGCAACGATCGCAAGCTAATGAATTTTTCGCCGTGAATACTGACACGCTCGCTCGCAAATCAAGCCGCTGCGAAACAGAACTGATCGTCGAATGTGAAGTGAAGTAGATTCCGCACTCGTTGTGTGAGGCATCAGCGGCGACATGAATCGAAGTTTTCTTCACGGCTGATGGAACGCGGAATGGCTGGCTTCGCTGATTCGGTCTGCTTGATTGAATCCTGCGCGGTTGGACCTCGATACTGAGGCCCGTGCTTTGGTCAAGTTTGAACTCGGAGATTGTCATGATGCGAATGTTTGCCTCGTTTTTAATCGTCATGGTTGCTGCTTCGCCGTGTTTCGCGCAGTGGGAGCGGGCCGTTGAGCAGATTCCAGAATTGAAATCGCTCCCGGACATGACATCGGAGCTTCAGGCACAGATTGACGACAACGGCGGTCGGCTGCTGCTGATCGAGCAGGTCTATCGCATTACCAGTACGTTGGAGTTTGACCTGAAGACGCTCGGTGCGTCAGCCATCAAATCAGTTGGTGGCGCGACGATTATTATGGATGGACCTGGACCAGCCATTCGGTTCACAGGCACGCATGAGGGCACCGCGTCGCCGAAGTCATTCAAGCCTGCCACCTGGAATGAGCGGATGCCGATCGTGGCGGGGATCGAAATTCTCGGAGCTCATGCGGAAGCCGACGGGATCGAGTTGCGACAAACGGTCGCTCCGATCGTCAATCGAGTTTCCATCAGGTGGTGCCGGCACGGGGTTCATCTGGTTAACCGAAATCGCAACGTCGTGATTTCCGATTGCCACCTGTATGAGAATTCGGGAGTCGGAGTTTTTCTCGACGATGTGAACCTGCATCAGATCAACGTTTCGAACTCCCACATCTCGTACAACCGCGAGGGCGGGATTGTCGTTCGAGATGGCAACGTCCGAAATCTCCAGGTCACCGGCTGCGACATCGAAGGCAACATGCCGGCCGATGAGACTCCAACAAAGACGGCCAATATTCTGATCGACGTCAGCGGTTCGGCTGATACGAATACAAAGTCGATTGCCGAGATCGCAATCACTGGTTGCACGATTCAACACTCGGCGAACTACTCGGGAGGGGAAGAGAAAACTCAGGCGCCGGGTGGAGCCAACATTCGGCTGGCCGGAAAAGAAATCTACCCAATCAACTCGGTGACGATCTCTGGCAACGTGCTGAGCGACACGACTACTAATGTCGACATCAGCTTCTCGCATGACGTGACAGTTTCTTCGAACAACTTTTTTGCTCCGAAACCGAACAATCTGATAGTTGCCAACAGTCAGCGGGTCGTCGTAACCGGCAACACGTTTAACCCGAGACAGTTCTCGCGTCCCGGCACGATTCGCTTTACCGATTGTGCAGATTGTATTCTGGCGAATTCGACGATCCACAAGTTTGCCACTCCAGGCGGTGCTGTCGTTCTGGATCGATGTTCGGGCTTCTCGCTGATGGGGCTTGTTCTGACTGACTGCGATTCGGGAATCGTTTTGAAGTCGACGAATGATTCGATCATTGCGAACTGCCGAGTTACTCGGACGACGTCGTCGAAATCAGATCTCGACATTGACAGTTCAAGCACAAGCATCGGATTGAGCGGCAACCAGTTCACGGGGACTGTGACGGTGAATGGAAAGTCACGCAGTAACGGCGAGTGCCGGGGCGAGGTGAGTCGACCCGTTTCTAACTGAGGCGTCAGGTTTACGCTATGGTCAGGATGCCGTTTGCTCAATCGAGCTGGCAGCGTAGACTGAAGGCTCGTTCTACATCCGAAGTGGTTTCAGGGAAGTTGCATGTCGTCTCTTAGTGAAAAATTGCGGAACAATCAGCACAGGTTGAGCCGACGGGCGGCCATTCAGGCAGGAACTTCCAGTCTGGCCGGAGTCGGTCTGACATCAGTGCCTGGTGGGCGTGCGAAGGCTGCTGTCGCTGAAGCAGGAGCAGCAACCGGAAGCCGAGCAAAACAGATTGTGATCGTCTGGTTGACCGGCGCGGCCAGCCATCATGACACGTTCGATATGAAGCCGAATGCGCCGGTCGAAATTCGTGGCGAGTTCAATCCCGTCTCGACCTCAGTGCCGGGGATTCAGATTTGCGAGCACTTGCCGCATCTGGCTCAGCGGATGGACAAGTATGCCGTTGTGAGGACGCTTTCTCACAAAGACAACAATCATCTGATGTCGACGCACCACGTTCTGACCGGGCATCTTCAGCCGGGTGCGTTCTTTGACAAGGTGGCGTCGCGAGATGACTGGCCGTGCTATTCATCGGGGCTGGGATTTCTGCGACCACGGACCGACGGGATTCCCAGTGGTGTGAACCTGCCGACATTCCTGTTGCAGGGGCCGCTGACATGGCCTGGTCAGCACGCTGGATTTCTGGGGCCAAAGTACGATCCCTGGCAGATTAAAGGCGATCCGCAGAAGCCGGACTTCAAAGTGGACAGCCTGACTCTTTCGCCGGGGATTGATGTTTCACGGCTGGACCGTCGACAGGCGTTGCTCAACGAGGTCAACGTTCAACAGCAGCAACTCGATCGAGCCGCGGAGGCCACTCGGCTGACCGACGACCAGCAGCTTGCCTTTTCGATTCTGACATCCAGCCGCCTCGCTCAGGCATTCGAGTTGAATCGTGAGGAAGATGCTGTCCGAGACCGTTACGGACGAAACACGACGGGGCAATCGATGCTGGTGGCTCGGCGGCTGATTGAAGTCGGGGTGCCGGTGGTTCAGGTGAACGTTGGCGGCGCTCAGACCTGGGACAACCACGGAAATATCTTCCCGACGTTGAAGGATCGTTTGTTGCCACCACTGGATCAAGGCGTTGCAACCCTGCTGGACGATCTTGACGACAGAGGGCAACTTGACGACACGCTGGTCATGATGCTCGGTGAGTTCGGGCGAACGCCGAAGATCAATGCCGGAAAAGGCCGAGATCATTGGGGGCCGTGCTTCTTCGGGTTCTTTGCCGGTGCCGGCGTGCGCGGCGGGCAAATGATTGGCCGGTCGGACGACATTGGCGCGTATCCGGTCACGACAGCTTTCTCACCGGATGACGTTGGAGCAACGGTTTACAGGCTGCTGGGAATTCCGCCGGAAGCTGAAGTTCACGACCGCCTCGGTCGCCCTTCGCGTCTCAACAACGGAAACGTCATCCAGCCGTTGTTTGGTTGATGCATGCCGTCGCGGTTTAAATGTCGAAATACAGCGCGAATTCGTAGGGGTGAGGACGCTCTCGCACGGCGCGAACTTCGTGCTCAGTTTTGTACCAGATCCAGGTGTCGATCACGTCTTCGGTGAACACGTCGCCGCGTAGCAGAAAGTCGTGGTCGTCGCGGAGTGCCTGCAAAGATTCTTCGAGCGAAGCCGGCGTTCTCGGGACGTCGTTCAGCTCAGCGGGATCAAGATCGTAGATGTCTTTGTCGAGTGGTTGTCCCGGGTCGGTGCGATTCTGAATTCCATCGAGAGCGGCCATCAGGACAGCGGCCATCGCAAGGTATGGGTTCGACGAGGAATCCGGGCAGCGGAATTCGAATCGCTTGTCTTCGGGGTTTGGACTGTGGACGGGAATTCGGATCGCGGCCGACCGATTTCGGTAGCTATACGTCAGGTTGATGGGGGCTTCGAAGCCGGGGACCAGTCGTTTGTAGCTGTTGGTCGTCGGGCAGCAAAAGGCGAGCAGCGCACCGGCGTGTTTAAGGATTCCACCGATTGCAAAGCGAGCGGTCTCGCTGAGGCCGCCGTATCCGGAGCCGGCAAACAGCGACTCGCCCTTTCGCCACAGTGAAAAGTGCAGGTGCATGCCTGAGCCGTTGTCATTCCACACTGGTTTCGGCATGAACGTCGCTGTTTTGCCGTGTCGTGCAGCGACATTTTTCACGACATACTTATAGAGCAGCATGGCGTCGGCAGTACGGACAAGCGGTCCGTACTTGATATCGATTTCGCACTGTCCTGACGATGCGACTTCGTGATGATGAGCTTCGACTTCGACACCACAATCCTGCAGCGCCAGCATCACATCGGTCCGCAATTCCTGCAGCGTATCGGCGGGCGGCGTCGACAGGTAACCCTCGCGCTGTCGGATGCTGTATCCGGAATTGGATTCCCTGCCGATCGGCTTCTGCCGACCGCGGTTCCATTGACCTTCGGCGCTTTCCAGGTGGTAGTAGCCTTCGTGCTCGTTCTGGTCAAAAGTTGCGCTGTCAAAGACGAAGAATTCAGCCTCGGGGCCGAAACAGGCCTCGTCAGCGATAGCGGTCGACCTCATGTACGCTTCGGCCTTGCGGGCGACATTGCGAGGATCACGTGCGTAGTCCTGCCGAGTGATCGGATCCTGAATGTTGCAGGTCAGAGCGAGCGTTTGTTTCAGGAACGGGTCGACAAACGCCGTTTCCGCTTCCGGCACGACGAGCATGTCGGATTCGTTGATCGCCTGCCAGCCGCGCAGCGACGAGCCATCGAAGCTGAACCCACGGTCGAAACAGTCTTCGGTGAGGGCATTTGCTGGAACTGTAAAATGCTTCTGCGTCCCTGGAAAATCCATGAACCGTAGATCAATTGCGTGAATCTCACGCTCGCGAATTAACGCGAGCACCTCTCGAGGCGTCATAGCCGAAACCCTGCTTGAAAAGTCAATCAATGACGAGCGGACAGGCATCGTAAGAACCGAGGAAGAAAGTCACCAGCCACACGAACCGTTGAGGTGGGGGTGATCATGAGCCATCAAAAGACAAGTTCCGAAGGATGAGGAACTCGATCGACGAGAGGCAAAACCAGTGGCTGGTAGATTTCAAGACACGCTTTTCCTTCGCGGTGCTGGTCAAGGTGCTCCTGAGAATCCCAACGCTCGATTAACATGAACAGAGTTGGGGCACTTTTCGAATGGTAGATTTCGAATCGTGCGCAGCCGGGCTCCTGTTTCGAGAGCGTTCCCTGCTGGATGAGCAGTTCGCGGACTTTCTCGATATCGGCTTCGTCTTTGACCGTGAGGATTACGTTGCTGTAAATCATGGCGGAGTCTCTCAAACATCGAATGTGGAGTCTTATTCCGGCGTCGGAGTTGCACCTGCTGGCGGCTTTCCTTTGCCCTCTTTAATGTAATTACCGCGAGCTTTGGCGTAGTCGTCGGCGGACATCGCTTCGACTTCCTGACCGTGCTTCGCTTCATCAAACAGCTTTTCGATGAAGGGAATGCACCAGCCGCAGCCGGAGCCGGCGCTGTTGCATTCGCTGACCTGACTGGCTCGTCGAGGTTTGTTGATGCGGATGAAGTTGCAGATCTTCCGCTTGGAAACATGAAAGCAGTAGCAGATTTTGTCGTCAGGTTGCATGAATCGTTGCTTGCTGGCAGAACTTAATTGTCGCTTACTTTTCCACTGAGACCAGTCGAGTGGAATTCTCGTCAACGATAACACGAAGCCCGCTCTTTCGCCCTGCTTCGGTGAGGATTGCTGCCGGAGTCGTTTCGGTGAGGGAAAGGGTAATCGGGCTGTCGAGTTGCTCGACCGGCACTGCTGAGACATCGACTCGAACCCGGCACATTTGCTCAACAGTGCGAATTACTTCTCGGAGAGGGACGGGATCTGGTTGTCGGAAACGGATGATTGAAATTTCGAGCCGTTGCCGAATGTTCATCGGCGGAGGGGCTGTCTTGTCGCCTGGAGCCTGTAACGGAGGTTCTGGACTGCGAATGTCGTCTGGATTGCCGACTTCAGGGACGAAGTGTCGTTCTGCGGGGATGATTGGTTTTGTGTCTTCGCTTAACTGAGCGATGCCGGTTTCACGCAGCGGTGCCGTCTCGCTGGTTGAAACTTCTGACGTGCTCTCGAACATCCTGAAGTTTTCGTTGGACGCTTCCATCGGTGTCAGGTCCGCCGGGCCGGAATGATCGATCACCGAATTATCCAGATTCGGGCTCTGTTCATTGGGTTGGTGACGGTCTGGTTCACCGACTGAGGGGGGCAGGAAAATTGCCAGAAACATTCCCAGTGACGCAGTGACCACGGCAGCAATGGTTCGACTGTTGCTGATAATTTTTCGCCATGACGGCGAAGTCGGCGGATCCGCCGATTTATCGAACGCTGTGACACATTCGATGGCTGAGACTTCAACGTCACCGTTCGGAGTTGAATGCGCTGCGAGGGCCTCACCACATTCCGGGCAGGCGAATTCCGTTTCAGCAGTTGCCTTTAACGAGATTCTCAGACGCGTCCGGCAGGACGGACAGGCATTCTGTGACCCGGCGATCGGTTGCCGACTTTCCATCAGCCGACCTTATTCAAACTCGTAGATTGTCAATCCCGACTCTTTAGCGACGGGTTTTGTCGTGAGCAGAAACCGTTTCTGGTCCTGTTGAATCACGATGCATAGCGCGTTTGGCTGCCCATTGATCGGTCGCGTAACGAGGTACTTGATGGCGTCCAGACCGCTGCAGTTGGCGACATAGTCCTGTGCCATGTTCTTCGTGTAGGCACTTAGCTTGAGTGCGTCGCCGTCGATGTAATGGTCAACTTTGCATTCGTCGGCGATGTAGGCAAAAGCGTCCTGAAGTGGCGTTCGGACGAATTCCACATCGATCACTTTCTTCAAGCGGTCGACAACCAGGTCAGGCAGCTTCGGACCAGTCTCTTCAGGCTTGACCTGCTTCACAGCAGTACTGAAGTCTGTGCGGGTGGACTCGTCCCAGGCGAGCAGTCCGCCGAGTGCGAGATTCGGCGCGGCTCGTTCTGGAAGCTCGGTTGTCAATTGAGCGTAGCGAGTTCCCGTTCCGGCAGTGGTTGACATGGCGAATACTTGAGTCATTGCCGGGAATCTTCCAATGACTTTGCGAGGGCCAATGACGCCAGGATTCATCCGCTCGACCATCGAAACCAGATCGAACGGAAGTTGCTTCAGCTTCTTCCGCATTTCAGCCTGCAACAGATGCTCCATGACGATTGTCTGATTTCGCATCATCAGTTCGGAATGAAACTTCTTTTCTCCAAAGTGCATGCTCCACACGACGGTTTCGACTTCTTCGTCGTTGAAGAATTCCATGCCTCGGTCGACTAACTGCCAGACATGTTTCGGGAAGATCGTGTCACGATGTCGGACGACGCTCCGCGGTTCAAAGATGAGGGTCAGATGACGGTCTGCGTCCGTTTGAGGAATCAGGGCGTCGATGCCGTCTGATTGAGGGTTGGCATATTGAACCGCCGTTGCCATTTCCTGCGCAGCGACGCCGCTCGGCGCGACGGCAATCATTTTCAGGTCGGCCCCAATCAGAAAGCTCAGGTCGTTTCGAACGTACATCGGGTAACCATGATCCTGATTGCGTTCTCCGCCAAATTTGACGAGCAGCTCGGATTTTTTCGCAGCTTCAACGAGTCTTACGACTGCGGCGACCTGTGGTGGCTCACCGACCTGGCCAGGAATAATTCCAATCAATGCGTGCTCGATTTGCGCCGGTTCAAACTGGCAGAGTTCGGTCAGCTTTGCAGTCGCCCATTCTCCGAAAGGGCCAAGGCAGAAGCGAACTTCTTCGCCGCGGCTGCCGGCTTTCCAGAGCTCAGCCGGGCGGACGCTGATGATGACTCGAGCTCCGAGCGGCAGGCAGTTCATCGGGATTGGGCCGCCGGTCGTCGGGCTGGACGCTTTGGCGATCGCGGTGTTCTGACGAAGCTGTTCCTTTTCGGCCTCGAACTCTTCGTCGACTTTCGGTTTCGCGGCTTCTTCTTCAGCGAGTTTTGCGGCTTCAAGATGATCCTGCGCCATGTAGACGACTCCACCGACCGCGGCGGCTGTCAGTATGCCTGCGACGATCGCCGTGTTTCGCCGTTTGGCGTTCTTCTTTTTGAGCGCTTTCAGATGAGCGACTCCGCCCGCGTCTTCCGGCGCCACGACGACAGGTCCAGGAGCTGGAGTTTCAAAGAATGCGCCGGCGGTTGGCTGTTGAGGTGCAGCCTGTTGTGGTACCTGATGCGGGACGACTGGTTGTTGAGCCGGTGGGGCAGCCTGTTGCAACGGCGGCGCATTGTCAGGAACCCAGCGAGCCGCGACGCCGACAGCCGGCACGTCCGGTTGCGGCGCCGGTTGAGGAGCTACCTCGGATGCGAGCTTCAGCTCGACTTCATCCTCGACCGACTTTGGTTCCGGCGGAGCCGTCAGCACAAAGACGTGACTGCACTTGGGACAGCGTGCCTTCTTGCCGATTTTGCTCCGGTCTCGAAGTTTCAGTCCCTTGGCACATTTCGGGCAATTAACAACAAGTTCGCTCATCGAAAAAAACCTCAGCCTGAAAACAACGCAAACTGTTTCATGATTCAGTGTGCAGAATTGTCGATAACACAGCGGCTCGTTCTTTCAGGCTACTGTTCGAAATACGACAGTTATGTCGGACGCATTCCTGAGAAGCACACTGGCACACGCTTTCAACCGGCTGTCCGATCGTCGACGCCACATCGTACGCACCGGCGGACTCTGTCGCCAGAACTGAGTCTGACTCGATTGTGCAATCCTCACATTCTGAACTTGTGTAGTCCTGCGATCTCACTCAGCCAGAAGCTGTACCTGCGCTTTCGAACCTGCCACATCGTTGATTTGTACCTGGACGGGGGCGGGGCGTTCAGCCTCGGATACCATGAGGGTGATGCGATGTTGTCCGGCCTTCAGATTAAGAATCGATCTGGCGGCGGCTTCAAGCTCAACTCCGTCAAGCCAGACGGTAGTGCCTTTGATTGAGTTCAGGGCGAGTTCAACTTCTCCGGCAGTCCCCACGTCGAGTGAAAAACGAAGGAAGTTCAGCCCGGATGGAGCATTCTGAAAAGGACCTCGGTACATCACTTTCGGAAGATCGTTCAGTGGTAGCTCGCCGCTCACTCGGCTGTAGGCGGGCTGCCAGACGAACGCTGGATCGTCTTCGGTGACTGATGCCAGACGCGTTCGTCGCAGTTTAAAGGTCACATCGTTCGAAGGTTGCAGAACCTGCCAGTTTCGAACGATTCGATCGCGGCTGACCTGGAGACCTCCGACCTTTCCAAGCTCTGACAGAAATCGCACGACGTCGACAAGTTCCTGATGCGTCAGTTTGTCGGACAAGCCTGCGGGCATGAGCGACGTACCGTTGACCTGCTCGTCGATCGAGTCCAGGGCGATGGCCGTTTCCACTCCTTCGGCATTTCGGAGAATCAACTGACTGTCCGTCTGGCGAACCTTGATTCCAGAGAACGTCTTGCCGTCGTCAGTCACGACGATGACCGTGTGATAGCCTTCTTTGACTTTCGCGTTGGGATCAAGCAGCGATTCAACCAGGTAGTCGATCTGCGCACTGCCGCCGATGCTGCCCATGTCCGGCCCGACTTTTCCGCCAGCTCCACCGATGGCGTGACACTTCATGCAGGACAGACTGGCTCGTCGGTAAATCGCTTCGCCGCGAGTTCGGTCCCCTTTGTTGCGGACGTCGGTCACGAATGCTGCCATCTCTTCGGGGGTCAGTTTTTTCGATCCTGACTCGATTGAACCAGCGGCGGCGATGGCCGACTTCAGTTCGTCGAGTTTTCGACCGGAACTGTCGATCGCACGCACGGCCAGCTTGGCGGCGTCGTCCGGCAGCGTTCGTCCTTTGAGTGCTGACTGCAGAGCACCGGGCCCCTGTTTGTGTTGGACGAGCGTCTGGATCAGCCGCGTTGGATTGGAGCCTCGGCTTGAGGACAACAGGTCGACGGCGAGCTTTGCTCCGTCGGTTGGATTTCGAGCTGCGATGCCCAGCACGGCTGCTTCTCGGACTTCGTAAGGCTCTGTTTCTGTCGCGACAAGTTCCGTCAGCAGTCTGACCGAGGCGGCGTCACCGAAAGTCGCCAGGCTACTGATGGCGGCGGTTCTGACTGGCAACGGAGTCTTTGCCGCTCTGGCTAACGCGGTAAGTGGCTCGGTATATTTTTTCACCTGCCAGGCACCAGCAGCTTCAATGGCCAGAGCGTGGATCGAGATCGGCTGTTCGTCCTTCAGCAATTCATCAAGCGACGACAGATCGCCGGCGGGACGCAGCTTGCGTTGCTGCGAAGCCGCGACCAGAGCGTGCAGCAGTGCATGGCGTTGTGCATCGTCCGGCTCGCTGGCGGCCACGCCGAGAATCGCCTCGTACTGTTGCGCGTTTCCTCGCGCGACGACGAGGTTGACCGCTTCGTTCCACCTCTGGCCAGACAGGTCGTCGGACTTCAACAGAAGAATCAACTGAGGCACTGCTGACGCCGCATCGGCAGCCATCAGCGCGAACGTCAGTTGAGCGGGGCTGTTGAACGTCAGCTTCCCGGACTCAACCAGCGGCAGCCAGGTGTTGCGAGTTTCCCAGGCCGTCAGCCAGAGGGCGTAATCAAGAAACCGATCCGTCGGGTGATCGACGGCTTCCATGGCGCGAGTGACGGCTTCAACGGTGCCGATGTTGCCGAGAACTCGCACAGCTTCGAGGCGGACTCGCGGGTTTTCGTCATGGACACAACGACCGACCAGGCTGAGGATTTCTTCAGCCGGTAAGTCATTTCGCCAGTGCTGAGCAACTCTTACGGCTGCTGCTCGGACTTCGGGCGTTTTAGAATCGACGATCAGGGTTTGGAGAATCGATTCGTCGGGCGCTCGCAACGCCTGGTGGAGCCACAAGGCTTCGAGTTTGTGCCGATCGTCGTTGATGGCTGCGGTCCACTTTTTGAGTGGAGCAAGGACCGCGTCATGACCTCGTTCTTTCAGGACGCGACGAGTCTGCTCGCGAGTCCAGCCTTCTGGCGACTTCAATTGTTCGAGCAGTTCCGGAATCGACGCGTCGACGAGCTGCGGACGTTTGGCCGCTCCACCGTTGGGCGTTTTACCTTTATACGAGACCCGCCAGATGCGACCGTGAGTGTGGTCTCGCCGAGGGTCGCGAAAGTCGACTTCGCCATGCTGGATGATCGGGTTGTACCAGTCGGCGATGTAAATCGCTCCGTCCGGTCCCATCGCGACGTCGATCGGGCGGAACGCGACGTGTGGAGTCTTGATCAGCTCGCCAAGTTCCCGCGACGCGTAACCGGCGCCGTCGTCGCTCAGCTTGAACCGGCATACTCGATGGCCTCGGAAGTCGTTGGTGATCATGTCGCCCTGCCAGTCTTCCGGCACCTGCCGACCGCTGACGATAGCGAGTCCGCAGTATTTCGGGCTGCCCGGATTCAAACCGTGAAAGATTCGGGGAATGCCCTGAGCTGTCGGGTAAGCGGCGCCCGGTATCGCGTAGTTGATGCCTTCCCCGCCGGCCCCATCGGTAGCGAACGATTGACCAAATTGATCGAACTGGTGTCCCCAGGTGTTGACCCAGCCGCGTGCGAACACTTCGAGTTCCATCGTTTCGGGACGAAACTGCCAGATGCCGCCCGCGTTGAGCCGGCGTACGCCGTGCGGAGTTTCTATGTGCGAATGGATGTAGATCGACTGGTTCATGTAGAGCATCCCGTCGGGACCCCAGCGGAGCGTGTGCAGGATGTGGTGCGTGTCCTCGGTGCCGAATCCTGACAGAACTACTCGTTCGCGATCAGACTTTCCGTCGCCGTCGGTGTCGGAAAAGTGCAGCAGCTCGGTGCTGTTTGCCGCGTAGACGCCACCGTCGCCCGGAAGGACTCCCGTTGGAATCAGCAGACCGTCCGCGAAGACTTTCGTACTGTCAGCTGTTCCGTCGCCGTCGTTGTCTTCAACGACAAGGATGCGGTCGTTGGCTTTCTCACCCGGTTTGATGTGCGGATAAATTTCCGAACTGGCGATCCACAGTCGACCTTGAGGGTCGAAGTTCATCTGGATCGGTTTGGCGATCTGAGGGTCGGCTGCGTAAAGATTCACTTCCCAACCGTCGGCCACGATGAATGATTTCCGCTCGATCTCCGGGTCAGGATCGGGAATGTCCGTCAGGTTCCGTTGAGCGAATGCCGTTGACGATGCGACGAACAGAAACAGAAACAAAATCTGACCACGAACGAGAACAGTCATTTCTTGCTATGCCTTAATGATTGAGGGCCGATCTGCAGTGACCGGTGACTGATGTAAGAAGTTGATTCGGGTATGGCTTTTTCAGGGACGCGTCTTGCTCGGGTGCAGAACCTTATCGCACGTTTGAAAGTCTGCAACGAGGCGTGAATGGCGGATCGTCCCGCCCCCTGGGTTTTGAAACCGTAATGTAGCTGGATCGTCGCCCGCGAATACCGTTTCAACCCGAACAGTTGCCAGAGCGATGCTGCATCACCTGCTCGAATTTACAAGGCAGGGTCTCCGGATGAAACAGTCGGGAGTATTTCCGGAGTTTGTCTTCAGGAAAACCAGATACAAACGCGAAAGCCAGGCCGTACCGTTTGCGGCCTGGGCCAAAATGAGCGACGCCCCAATCTTCGGACAGATTCCTGACTGGTGGTTACTGCCCGAGTAGAATCAGCTGTGGTGCCAGTTCTTTAGCAAGTGGAGTTGGCGAGGAGATCAGGATCGTCGATTCCGAAAGCTCGTGCAGAGCTGCCAGAACGCAGTCGGCTCCGGCGGCGTCCAGATCTGCGAGCGGTTCGTCAAGCAGCAGCAATTCCGGTTCGAGCACGCACGCTCGGGCCAATGCCGTGCGGCGACGTTCGCCACCGGATAGCGAGCTGACTGATCGACCGGCGAGATGCTCAATGCTGAAACGTTTCATCCAGAGTTGGGCAAGTTGGCGACGAGCTGGTTTCGACACTGCCTTTGCCCTGAGCCCGTATTCGACATTCGCGAGAACGGTACCATCGAAGAGGTAGGGAGACTGGTGAACGAAGACTCGATCGCTTAACGGAAATGCGATATCGCAGCTGCCGAGGTAGTCTGTTTCGAGCCCCGCCAGCACTCGCATCAGCGTTGACTTTCCGCTGCCGTTGGGACCTGTGATGCCCACTGTGCTGCCGCGAGCGACCGTCGCGTCGTTGGTCTGGCAAATGATCTGCCCGCCTTTGGTGACGGTCAGGTTTGATAAGGTAATGACAGGGCGAGTCTTGGATTCAGCAGAAGACTTCACAAGTCGGCCTCCTCAGTTCCACGACTGAGCAACGCCATGACCAGCGTGACGAACAGAGCGATTGTCAGCAGAATGAGGCTCATCGCAACTCCCGAAGCAAACTCGCCGCGTGCTGTTTCCAGTGCGGTTGCCGTTGTCAGGGTGCGAGTCCTGCCCGTGATGTTTCCACCGACCATCATCGCGATTCCAAGTTCAGTGAAGCATCGAGAGAACGCAGTCAGAACAGCCAGCATAATGGCCAGACGAGCTTCGCGAAGATACGTCATCGATCGCTGGACAGCGCCGGCTCCCAGAGTTCTGGCAGTTTCGAAGACTCGGCGATCAAGTCGCGAGATGGCTCCGTGAGTCAGCGTAACGACAATCGGAACTGCCAGAAAAAACTCACCGAGCACAATGGCCCAGGTGGTGTAAAGCAGTTCGAATTCACCCAGCGCGCCGCGGCGGGAAAGGAGCCCGTAGCAGAGCAGACCGATCAGGACGGTGGGGATCGACATGCCAACTCGAAACAGGACGACAATGACGGATCGGCCTGCAAAAGACTTTCTCGCGAGCAGTAGGCCGATCGCGATGCCCAGAGCCGACGCGAAGACGACGGCCACGATGGAAACCCACAGACTGCGCGTTGCGGCGTCGATGACGGCCTCGTCAAGTCGCAGCAGAAGTTTCAGGGCTTCCTGAAATCCCTCACGAATCACTCGGACGATTCCTCTGCAAGCCGGTCGGCGTGAAAGAGTCGCTGTCCGTTGATTTCGTAACCGGCAATCAGGTGTTGAGCCTGCTCGGAAATCAGGAAGTCGGCGAACTGGTTCGCCAGCCTGGAATTGACAGCAGGATGTTTTTCAGGGTTGACCACCATCACTGCGTACGGGTTTTCAAGATCGTTCGCTCCGCTGACGAGCGGTACGAGCTGAAATCTCTGGCTCTGCTTCAGCCATGTTCCGTCATCCGTCAACACGTAAGCGTTCATCTCGTCGGCCATGATCAGCGTTGGCCCCATGCCCTGGCCGCTTTCGACAAAGCCATCCCATTCAGGTCGACCGCCGAGTTTCTGCCAGAGTGTCTGCTCGAGTTTGTGAGTGCCGCTGTCGTCGCCTCGTGAGACAAACCGATGTTTGCCTTCCGAGATTCTGCGCAGCGCGACGACGGCGTCTGTTCCCGCCGCGCCTGCCGGGTCGTTGGTCGGTCCTGCAATGATGAAAAAGTTGTGCATGATCGGCTCGTGCCGGACGCCGTGTCCGGCAGCCATGAACGCTTCTTCGGCAGAGCGGGCATGGACGAGAACGGCGTCGACATCGCCTGCCTCGCCCAGCTTTAACGCGGCGCCGGTCCCTACGGCAATCAGGTCGATTCGGCAATGACTGGCTTTCTCAAATTCCGGCAGCAGGATGTCGAGCAGTCCGGAATCGCGAGTGCTGGTAGTCGAGGCTACTTTCAGCACAGTCTGTGCGCGAGGCATCGCATCGCCCGTTGCGGCGTCGATCGCTGACTCGGTTGGCGAATTTTCGCCGGTTGTCGAACCGGTCTGCTGAGCAGGCTGTGTGCCACAACCGATCAGAAATGCCATCAGTAGAAGCACGCCGTGCAGCGTCGCTGAGGAGTGAGACGTTTCGTTCTGCATGGTCGTTTCGAGGTTCCCGCGAATCTGAATTGAAGGTGACCGGTCTGGCCATCGCACGCGAAGGTTACGGAATCGGCACGCTGAATCACAGCACCCCGGCGTTGCCTGGCCAGGTTGAAAGCCTACGATAAAAGCTGTTTCTCACCCCTATGACGAGTGCCGACCTTTGCCATGCCTGAAAACGTAGCCACAAAGAACTGTCTTCATGATTTACGGATCGCGCTTGGGGAGCGGGTCACGACGGACGTGGACATTCTGCTGGAGCATGGGAAGGATTCGGCCCATCACGCGGCGCAGGCCCCGGATGTGGTGGTCCAGGCGGCGTCTACCGACGACGTCGTGGAGACCGTGCGAATCTGCTCGAAGCACGGAGTTCCCATCATTCCCTTCGGTACAGGGACTGCCGTTGAAGGCGGTGTGGTGGCGACGCGGGGCGGAGTTTGCGTCGACGTTCAGAAAATGAATCGGATCAAACGGCTCAGTGTGGCAGACATGGACGTGACCGTTGAAGCAGGGGTCACGCGATTGCAACTCAACGATTATCTGGCAGAGCAGGGGACCGTCCTGCATTTTCCGGTGGACCCAGGTGCCGACGCCTCGCTGGGAGGCATGGCGGCGACGCGAGCGTCGGGAACAGCGGCGGTTCGCTACGGGACGATGCGTGAGAATGTGCTTGGTCTGAAAGTCGTCCTGGCCAGCGGGGAAGTCATTAAGACCGGTGGTCGAGCCAGAAAGTCGTCGGCTGGCTATGACCTGACTCGATTGTTTGTGGGTTCGGAAGGAACGCTCGGGCTGATCACCGAAGTCACGCTGAAACTGGCTCCCTTGCCCGAAGCAATCTCGGCGGCCGTTTGCAGTTTTGATTCCATCGACGCGGCGGTGGAATCGGTCATTGATGTGATGTCCAAAGGGATTCCCATCGCCAGGATCGAGCTACTGGACGAGATTCAGATGGACGCCGTGAACCGGTATTCCGAGTTGAGTTACGAAGTCGCGCCGACGTTGTTTTTCGAGTTCCACGGAAGCGACGCAGCGGTCGTTGAACAGGCCGAACGAACGCGGGAAATTCTTGATTCGCATGGCGTCCGGAATTTTCACTGGGCAAGCGGGCAGGGCGAACGTGACCGGCTCTGGGAGGCCCGGCACAACGGCTACTACGCAACCATTGGTCTGCGTGAAGGTTCGATTGGTTACGTGACCGACGTTTGCGTCCCGGTCAGTCAGCTGGCCGAGTGCATTCGCCGAACAAAGGTTGACCTGGCGGGTTGTTCGGTCCCGGCTCCATTGTTCGGACATGTTGGAGACGGAAATTTTCACGTCGTCTTCCCGATCATGCCGGGCAACGAGGCGGAGCTGGTCGAAGTCAAAATGCTCGGTGCAAAGATGGTTGATCACGCACTGGCCTTAGGCGGAACCTGCACCGGCGAGCACGGGATCGGCATCGGAAAGATCGATGCGCTGCGCAAAGAACACGGCTCAGCCGTCGACACGATGCGAGCGATCAAATCGGCACTCGACCCGAATAATCTAATGAATCCCGGGAAACTGTTTGGCTGAGTTCTGAACAGACCATTTTCGAACAGACCGATGTCTCCCCGGCCTGATTTGTGTTCCCATCGTGAATTCACCGCGGTGTCAGGTTGATCGTCGAGTTGACTTACGATTTTCGTGAATCTCGCGAATGCCTGGCAAAGTGGCGATTTGCTGAATGTGGTGCGGGAGGGCTCGAACGACGATCGCTCCGGCTGACTTCAGTGTTCTGGCGTCGCCAGGGACGATTGCCTCAATCGATTTCAATAAAGCTTGCAGCAGTTTCTCGCGGTCACCATTGCTTGTGTGGTCGACACTGCTGAAACGATGTCGAACTCCCGACCTTTTCACCGAAACCGTCCGACGAGGCAACTCGGCCTGTACGATGAATGTTCGCGGCTCGGGATCTTTCGATTTCATCCAGTCGCTGGCAGTTTCCGGGATTGGAATCGGTTCGTTGGGCACTGGCTTTCCGCCTGTTCTCAGAATCCTCGTTCTTTCGCGAAGTCGATTGCGCGGAGAGCGTCGACCGTTCCGAATCCGTATCGGTGATCCTGGCCACTTTCTCCGCGATCACTGACAGAGCCGATTATGAGATCCTGCACGGCGAATGCCAGTTGCGACCCCGATTCCATGCTGCGAATTTTTGTGGATCCCATCAGAAGCGCCACGGCTCCGGCGACATGAGGCGTGGCCATTGATGTGCCGTTGAACGATTTCCACTTGCCGCCGGGTACGCTGGACAGAACGGCGACGCCAAGTGCAGACACATCGGGCTTTGAGTATGGCAGCGGCAGATACTTTGGGGCGATAAAGTCGCTGTCGTACAGAATCTGAGTTCTTCCGCCCGAGAATCCGGCGACTCGATTTTCATGGTCGACGGCGCCGACGCTCAGAGCAAAGAGATCGTTTCCGGGCGACCCGGTTGTCTGTTCGCCGTCGTTTCCGATGGCGGCGACGACGGGAATGCCGGCTTCGATGCAGGTCAGGATGGCTTCGGTGTAGGTGGGCGGCGTGCTGGAGTCGAAGACGAGCCCTCCCAGAGACATGCTCAGTACATCGACGCCTGTGTCTACGGCCCAGTCGATTCCGGCAAGAACCTGCGCGTCGGTTCCGCCATTTTCGCCATCCAGCACCAGGCCGGCAGCCAGCTTACATTCCGGAGCGACTCCGATGTGCCGACCCGACGCGTTGCCTCCGGCGATTGTTCCTGCGCAGTGAGTGCCGTGTTCGTCAGAGTCGTGCGGATTGCTGTCGACCTTGTTGCCGAAAAAGTCGAACTCGGCCCAGTGCTCGACTTTGTCTTTCAGATCAGGGTGCTCAGCGTCGATGCCTGTATCCAGAATCCCGACCAGCACTCCCTTGCCGCGCGAGCCGTGGACACCCCACGCCGCCAGCGCGTTCAAAGACTGTAATCCATAAGTGGTCGAAAGAATGTCCTCGCCTTCGGTGGCCAGCGGTTTGGCTTCCATCATTGGAGGCAGGTTCAGTTTTCGATTGACATGGACGGCTTTGATCTGAGGAATCGAGACCAGCGACTCAAGCTCTTCCCGCGTCAGTTGCATCGGCATGGACCTGGATGTCCAGAACGGGTGTGGAGTCGGGCGGTCCGGTGAGCTTTTTTTGTCAGGCTTAACCATGCGGGACATGGCTGATTCGTAGATGGCCGATCGGGTCAGTTCTTTCAGAGAATCCTGACCAAGCTTGCGGATTCCTTTCAGGCTGAAAGCTTCTGCGGCGGCTTTGCCGAGCAGTGTTCTTGTGCTGGCCGTCTGGCTGCGGACTTTCAAGCTGGCTCGTTTAGTATCGGAATACTGGGCTGGCAGCAGGTCGCGAGGACTGAGAGCCATGCGGCGTCGGCGAAGTGACTGGCCTGCCGCGCGGCCGAGATTTTTCAGGTTCGTCCGTGACGATTCCATTTGAACAATGACGTCGACCAGGTTCGACGATGCTTCCTGCGCGATTCGGTCCAGTTGAGATTTGACGCTCGAATCAGTGGATGCCATCAGAATATCTCCAGTAAACGGGATTAAACGAGAAATTCAGCTGAACTCGGTCTTTCGCATTATCGATCGTCGCTGTGTGACACCTGGTTTTGCGAGCAGGACGGGTACGGGTTTTCTTCAGTCGATCCAGAAGGCGTCTTTGAAAATCTGCTGGTAGGCGGGATCTGGTGACTTGACCATCGCGACCAGGTCGTAAGTGCGGGATTCGTCGCCGTAGGCCAGATCGCGGATACAGTGGACGATTCGCAGCAAGGGTTCGTCCGAGCTGGCTGTCTGGTCGGCGAGTTTTCGAAACGGCGATTCGTTGGCCGAGTCAAACTGTCCCTGCCAGTAGAAAGCGATGTCGAACATCAGCCACGTGGCGATGTGGCTCAGCCGGTCTGCTTTGTTCAGGTCGGGGGGTAAGGATTCCAGAGAGACGTCTTCGATCACTTCCGGCAGGATTCGCGGCAGAACGAGATTGTCGATCCGTCGCGTCTTCAAAGCCTGCCACCAGCGAGGATCGTTTTCGCCTTCTACCGACCAGAAACATGCCAGCCTGATCCACGTTTCAGCTGACAGATCCCGATCCCGATCCAGCTCCAGAGCCCGATCCCGAGCCAGATCCAGATCCAGATCCAGATCCCGAGCCCGAGCCCGAGCCCGAG
>TARA_R110002072_G_scaffold299371_1_pt1 | contig 38525 bp, 44 predicted proteins | sample TARA_R110002072 | Tara Oceans TARA_R110002072 (sample SAMEA4397118) | marine metagenome | biome: Polar Biome; feature: [SRF] surface water layer (ENVO:00010504); material: water (ENVO:00002006), including particulate matter (ENVO:01000060) such as... | depth 5 m
AAGTTCCTTAATTTTTATTTACTCCACAACTTTTGGTGTTGATCCAATATAATTGGACAAGAAATTATACTTTAAATTAAAAATTTAGATAAAAATTGTGAAGATAATTACGTGGTTAATGGATTTAATATGCAGCTCTTTAAAGGTGAAAAATTAGTGATTATGGGTAAATTTGATTCCGTAAAATCTTTATTAATTAATTCTGGTTTTTCCTGTTAACTCGTATATAGTAATTTTACCAACAATAGGAATTTCTTCTTTGTTTATTTTGCTTGAAAACTCACCAATAAAATGTAAATTTATTTCTTCTTTTCTTAGGATAATATTTTTGATACCGTTTGCAAATTCATGTAAATTATGTTTTGCATCAATACCAGATAGCTCTTCAAAATTTCCGTGAGCTAAAACAGAATTCCAATTATCAATATCTTTTATTTCTGAAACCTGAAGAGAAACGTTATTGTTTTTACGCATTGCATTTATTTTGTCTCCCTCAGAACAATAGATAATTATTGTTTTTTTTCCATCAAAAAAATAAGTTATGGGCACAATAAAAGGACTATTTTTAGAGATATAACCTAAATAACCAATATAATTATCTGCTAAAAGCGTAGCGCATTCTTTTTGATTTAAACTTTGTCTCATGATATTGGTTTTTAATTCTTGGACTAAATTAGTTCATACATGAAATAAAAACAATGATATTTATCAGTTAAGAATTTCGAAAAGTGTAATTTCTGGTCTCATTCCTAATCTGCCAGGAAAACCTAACCAACCTAAACCTCTATTCACATATAAAATTTGATTATTATGTTTATACAAGCCAGCCCAATGTTTGTATTTTAATTTTATAGGACTCCATTGAAAATTTTTAAATTGAAAACCAGCTTGCATGCCATGTGTATGACCAGATAAAGTGAGCGAAATAGAAGTTTTATCAATGACTTTTTCTGCCCAATGAGAAGGGTCATGAGATAATAAAATCTTAAAAGGAATTTCTTGAACTTTTTGGAGTGCTTTTTGCAAATTTCCATATTGTTTAAAAGGAGGTTTCCCCCAGTTTTCTACTCCAATTATGGCAATTTTGTTATTGTTTTTATCTTCAATAACAGTTGCTTCATTCATTAATAATTTAAAACCAATATCTGTGTAAAATTGTTTAATTTTTTCAAAATTTTCTTTCTTTTTTTCTTTTGAATCCCATTCGCTATAATCTCCATAATCATGATTTCCTAAAACGGAATATTTTCCTTTTTTAGCCTTTAATTTATTAAATATTCTTTCCCATCCAATTAGTTCCCAAGCATAGTTATTTACTAAATCTCCAGTAAAAACAATGTAATCTGGGTTTAATGAATTTATTTTTTCGATAGCATTATTTAAAATAGAAAATTGGTTATTAAAACTACCAATATGGATATCAGAAATTTGCACAATTTTTAATCCACTAAAGGATTTAGGCAACTTATTAAAGTGAAGTTTATGAGTGTGAATTTTAAAATGATACAAGGATTTAAAAATGCCATATAGAATAACAAAAAAAGGTAAGAACCCAGAAAATAATCCTACTAAAGGAACAAAAATTAATGAAGCAGTTTCAGAAAGTAAATAATTTGTAAAATGTAATATTGAAATTATAATTACAAAAATAAGTTTTGGAATAAATGAAGAAATAGCAAGTCCATAAAATGAAGAAATTAGCAATTGTTTTTTTGTAGGATTTATGTTGTCTAATCTTAATTTTATTATCAGAATAGCTGTAATTAATCCTAATGTAAAAGTCCAGAAGAGGATATAGATAATATCTCTTAAAATATCAGAAATAATGAATTGTGTAATAGTTTGTAGCCAATAAAAAGCAAATATATCTACAATTAAGATAGCAATACATAAGAGAATGATTGTAAAAAACGAATATGATTTCATCTATAATTTTTTCTTTAATCGTCTTTTATCTCTAAGAGCCCAGTAAATACCTTTTACATCAGAAGCCCAATTATCATACATAAAAATGAGTGTAATTTCTTCAAAAGTTTCTAATAAACCAACCACTATCATGATGTAAAATAGACTGTATTCTGGAGAAAAAAATAATGCCCAAAGAATAAAAACGCTTTGTAAAATGGCAGAAAGTTTTGCAAAATAAGTATGAAAAGCAGTGGCTTTTCCGTACTTAATATAAGCAATAATCATTTGTAATAGATAAGGAGTAAATACAACTGATATTAAAACTAAATTTTTTTGAATAAAATTGGTTTCGAAATATAACAAGCCTATAAGTCCAATAACCAATGTTATTTGATCGCCAATGGAATCTAATTGAGAGCCTCTAGCACTCGTTATTTTTAGTTTTCTAGCAAGATATCCATCAATGGCATCTGTTAAATAACTGATTAATAAAAACCACGTAAAGAGTAATTGTACATCAAACCAAATTAAGAGTAGTAAAAAAGGTGCAGCAAAAATTCGATAAAATGAAAACCAATCTGCAATATTAAAATTTTTAAATGTGAACATATATTTAAGTATTAATTGGCGTTTTTAAATCAATTTTTACATCTGGAATTTTTATCACTTCTAAAGTGGTAGAAGCTAGAATAACAGCATCATTTGTTTTCTCAATTTCTTTTCTAATTTTATCATGCAAAACATGTTTTGTAAGCCTTCTTTTTTTGAAATCGACAATATATCTTAGGTTGAATTGTATCCAATTATCTGTAAGTGTAATTGCTAAAGTAGGATCTACTTGTGCATCTTCAATATAATATTTATTAACCACAGCATTCCATTGTGCTTTGGAATTCATTGTATATTCTGAAAGTGTTTCTCTAGCGGTTTTAATAATTATTGATTTTGCCAAATCTATATTAGAACCATATCTTATAGGTAAATTAAATTCATCCCAAATAAAAGGAAAATCTTGAGAGTAGTTGTATACTGGCCCTTTAAAAACAAAGGCATTACTTAATTTAACAATTCTACCTGTATAATTATCGCTGTTAACCCATTGTCCTATTTCCATCATTGTTGTGTAAATACTATCTACATCAATTACATCTCCTTTTATGCCATTAATTTCAATTCGATCTCCAGGTGTATATACTTTTACTAGAAAGATATAGACAGAACCTGCAATACTTAAAATTAGTTCCTGTAAGGTAAAAGCCAATCCTGCTGTAAACAAACCAATTATTACAGTAAAATCTTTAATAGTTCCTGTAAAATAGATGATTATGATAATCAATAATACAATATAACCAATAATTTCAACCCCTTTTTGAGATTTATAACGTACAGTTAAATTCGGAATTTTCTTTTTTAGATATTTCCTTAAATAATTTATTATGAAGAATACAAACAGAATTATAATAAGGAATTTCATAATACTCCATAAAAAAGGATACTCATTTATAAGGTTTTCAAAATATTCCATTTTCTGAATGAATTTATTAGAAGCTATGGTAATTTAATTTATATGTAGTACGATTTTATTAGTATTAATATATAACCTCAAATGTGATAGGAATACTATAGCTGACGGTTACTGGGATGTCTCTTTGTTTTCCTGGAATCATTTTTGGCAAAGAGTTAATTATTTTTATCACTTCTTGTTGTAATACAGGATGTGGTGCTCTCGCTTTCACATCAATCACATTACCTTTAGTATCTATTCTAAATAAAAGAAGAATTCTTTTTTTTCCTTGCTCTAAACCTAGATCTTTAGCTAAGTTTTTATCAAAATTTTCAGAAAAATATTGAGCTATTTTTTTAGAAAAACAAGATCTTAACTGTTTATTGTTACCTTTACAACCTGGATAAATAGGCACATTTTCAATTAGTACAAAAGGTACATCCTCTATAATTTCTTCACCTTCTTTAACTTCAATAATACTACTAATAGCCTCACCATTAGTTGTATCAGTACTTAAATTAATTACGTCAGATTCATCTGTTTCTGTTGTACCTATAATATTTTCAATTATTTCTTTAGTATCTTCTACAATCTCTATTTTTTCTAATGAAGGTGGAGGAGGAGTTTTACTCATTGCAGGATTATATGTTTTTAATTTTATGATTGGTATTTCAACATCATAATCTGACTCGCTAGTCATTGTAAAGACTTGATTTATTTTTGCTGTTTTTCTGTCAAACTTTTTTATTTCTAATAAATTATGAATAATAAATAATGACAAAACTAGCCCAATTTGAAAAAAAATTTTGCTGTAATTTTCAAGTTGTAATTTTTTTATTTTTTTTTCTTCCATCTTAGTGCTTTTTAGAATGTTATAAAATGAAAATAGCTATTAAGAAATAGTTTCTATGATTTTTTAAATTCATAGAATTTGCTTTATTTACCTATTATCAGGTAATAAAGATAGAAAGTGCCAACAGATTTAAATATGATAATTCTCATACTTAAAAACTTTTACTGAAAAAAAGGAGAATTTAAACTTTTGAATTTTAAAAAAAAATAGCATCATGTGACATCATTTTAAATTGAATACAAGAGTTTTAAAAAAAAAGTTTTGTGAATTATTTATAAATTTTCATAAAAATTCAACTTGTTATTTAACATCACTATTTCATCTTGAAGTGTTTCTACTCGTTTTAATAAACTATAAATAGCATCTACACCTTCTAAGTTAATTTGAAGCTCATAATGCAAACGGATTATTTTTTCAACTTCTTTTATTTGTGATTTTGGAAAACATAATGTTTCTTCCATTGTAATTATTTCAACCAACTCCAATTCTTGCAACTGATTTATAAAAGATACTGGAACTTTGTAGTGTTTACAAAATTGTTGTACCGAAATTAGATTTGTTAACTCCATGTCATCTTAATTTAGATAATTCTGTGAAAAGCTCTTTTTCTTTGGTGGATAGTTTTGTAGGCGTTTTTATAGTATAAGTGATATACAAATCTCCAAATTCATTTTCTTTTTTATACTTTGGAAAACCTTTTCCTTTCAATTTTATTTTAGTTCCGTTTTGAGTTTCTGGTTTTATGGTAAGTTTTACTTTTCCGTTAAAAGTAGGAATCAATATTTCTCCTCCTAAAATTGCTTTGTATAAATCGAGATCTACAGAAGTGTGTAAATTATCTCCATCTCTTTTAAAGTTAGTATTATTTACAATTGAAAATTGAATATACAAATCTCCATTTGGGCCACCATTTATTCCTTTACTTCCATACCCAGTAATTTTTATAACTTGTCCGTTTTCTATACCTGCAGGAATAGTAATTCGTATGTTTTTATTGTTTATGGTTAACGTACGTTTGTGTGCAGTATAAACATCTTTTAAATCAAGTTGCAATTCTGTTTTATAATCCTGACCTCTAAATTTTACGCTACTACCTTGAGTTCTTTGGGAGCTACTGCCAAACATGTTTTCGAAGAAATCTGAAAAATCTTCTTCAGAATGCCCTCTAGATTGTCGATTACTATTAGAATTTGGTCTTTGTTGTTGAGCTTTTTCATATTCTTCTCCATGTTCCCAATGCTCTCCATATTTGTCGTATTTTTTTCGATTTTCTACGTTACTCAATACTTCATTCGCTTCATTAACTTCCTTAAATTTCTTTTCGGCTGTTTTATCATTCGGATTTAAATCTGGATGATATTTTCGTGCCAATTTTCTGTAGGCTTTTTTAATATCCTTATCCGTTGCTTTTTTATCAAGCCCTAATATTTTATAATAATCAATAAATGCCATTATGCTGTAGGATGATTTTTGATGTAATGATTTAGTATTTGTTTTAAACTATCTAAATAATCTTCCAAAATAGCGATGTCCATATGAGGATGTATTTCAGAAGGAATCGTCATCGGCGTTTCATCTAAAATAGCATATAATTCAGGATAATTCACCTCAATATTATTTGTGATTTTTACTATTTTATTGATACTTTTTTGAAAGGTTTTCATAATAGGTTTTAGTTATATTTCCAAAGTAGTTTGGATTTATGTTCTTCAATAATTGCTTTTATTTTACTATAAACAGTATATCTAATTATTTTTAACGATTCAACATAATAAGATATTTCATCTTCAAAAAACTCTTGCTGACCTCTTAAAGTACCATTCTTTTCATAATAAGATTCCTCAATAATTTCTGTAATCCAAGACAAATGAAATTGCAGATTTTCTAATAATTCTACACCTCTTTTTTTTAATTTTTTACTATCTAATTGTAGTTCATTAATTTCTTCGACATTTTCATAAATAAGTAATTTTATAAAATAAGTATCTATAAGTAGTTCTAAAAAACTTATTTCTGAAACGTACAATTCAAAGTCATTTATCCAACTTTCTGTAAGTATATATAAATCTTCTAATGATGCTTCTTGTAAATAATTATCTTTAGGTCTGTTTTTATAAGTACTCATTACCATAGTTTTAGAAGCTAAAAGTAATTCGAAATTTAGTGATTAAAAATGACAAATATCATAAATAGCGAAACTAACTGATAATTCTTCCATCACCCATTTCTATAATTCTATCGGTTTTATTTGCAAAGTCTTGGTCATGTGTTACTATTAAGAGCGATAAACCTTGCTGAATACTTAACTCTTTAAAAATATTAAAAACATTTTCTGCGTTCCCACTATCTAAATTACCTGTAGGTTCATCACCCATAATAATAGAAGGATTATTAATAAGTGCTCTTGCAATTGCAACGCGTTGTTTTTCACCACCAGAAACTCTAGAGGCTCGTTTTTTTGCTAAATGCTCAATACGTAACATTTTTAATTTTTGCATAGCATCAAATTCAATTTCTTTTAATGATTTTTCAGCTAACTTTTTTGCTGGCAGCATTACGTTTTCTAAAACAGTAAATTCTGAAAGTAAATAATGAAACTGAAAAACAAAACCAATATGTTTATTTCTTATATAGGAAAGATGGTTTTTATCCTGACCTGTAATAAGTTGATTGTTTAAATATAATTCACCTTCATAATCAGTATCCATAGTAGATAAGATATATAATAAAGTTGATTTTCCACAGCCAGATTTTCCCATAATAGAAGCAAATTCTCCTTTATTCACCTGAAAATTAATATCTTTTAAAACATGAAACGGAACAGGTTTTTTAAAATATTTATTGATATTTTTTGTTTTTAAAACAGCTTCCATTTATTGGCCTCTTATAATTTTAACTGGGTCTATTTTTTTTGCTTTAATAGATGGTAAATAACCAGCCAAAAAAGTAGATATCATTGCAAATAAAAACCCAATTAAAAAGAATATAGGGTTCATATTTATAGGATACGTTTCTACAGTTGGCAATGCTTCTGTTTTAAAAGGTATTGTACTTATAAGACTGGTTAATCCATAACCTATAAGTAATCCTAAAATTCCGCCAACAAAACCAATAATCATTGCTTGGCTCATAAATATATATTGAACATCTTTACCAGAAAAACCAGTAGCTTTTAGAATGGCGATGTCATTCATCTTCTCATAAATTAACATATTTAAAATGTTATAAATACCAAATCCTGCTACAATTAGAAGTGTTATTGAAACAGCATAGGTAATTAAATTTCGGATGGTTGTTCCTGTTTCAAATTGAGCATTGGCGGTTTTAATATCAATAGCAGTAAGGTTAAACTGTTTTTCTATTTTTTTTGATAAAGGCAACGCTTCTTCAATATTGTACAATTTTATATTAATATCAGTAATATAATTCTCTGCTTCTCCCAAAATTTTCTGTGTTGTTTTAAGGTTCACAAAACTTTGAATATTATCAATTTCGGAAATTCCACTTTGATATAAACCCACAATTTTAAGCGGAAATAAATCTCCTTTTATCGTGCTTATTTGTACACGATCACCAACTTCTAAAGACATTTTTTTAGCAATTCCAATTCCTAAAAGAATACCATTTTCGTTATTACGTAAATCAGTAGGAGAACCTTCTATTACGTAATCTTGTAGATTAAATAGTGCTGCTTCCTCTATAGGTTGTATACCTGTTAAATTACCTCCCAACTCTATGGATCCTGCTATGTAAAATATAGTTGCTTTTATTTGAGGAATTGCTCCACGTACATTTTTATTTTGATTTAGGTAATTAATAATTGGTAATGCATTATGAATCTTTTTCTGACTTAATTTTGGCTTTATGGAATGAATTACTGAAAATGTATTCTCAAGATTACTATAATAATCTAAAGGTTGTTTTTCAGAGGGTTCAATTTCATTATAAACATGTATGTGAGGCGTTTGATTTAAAATTAAATCGTCTAACATTGTATTTAATCCAGTCATAAAACAAACAAGCGTAATGTAAGAACCAATACCAAAAGTAACACCTAAAGCTGCTATAGCTGTTTGTTTTATTTTGGTAAGTAAATGCGTTTTTGCAATGTTTAATATAACTTTCCAATTGATCATTTCTCCGTTTTATAAATATACGTGTCTTTTGTTATTCCAGATAAAACCTCCACATATTCTAAATTTTGTAAACCCAAGGTTATGGTTACAAATCCGTCATCCGTTTTTATTTTATTATTTTCTATTAAGTATTCTTTAGGAATAGTTAAAGCATTCTGTTTCTTTGCAATAATAATGTTTGCTTCACCTGAAAGTCCTGGATACAATTTTTTTGGAGCTTCATTAAAAATAGCTTCCACTTTAAAAGTTTGATTACGCTCATCCTTTTTAGGATAAATTTTAGAAACTTTTCCTGTAAACACAACACCTTTGTAAGCATCTAAATTAAGAATTACTTCCATTTGATTTTCTATTTGAACAATATCTACTTCATCCACCAACATTTCAATTATAAAACGAGTTGCACTTCCAACGAGTGCAATTGGTTCTTGGACAGTTACCAATTCTCCAGGTTCTTTTTTTAACTCATATATTTTACCATTAATTTTACTTTTTATCGTAAAATCTTTAGTGTTGATAAGAGATGTACGATAGTTATTTTCTGCTTGTTTTAATGAAGTTATTAATTGATTTTCTGTTTGATTGTATTTACTCTTTAAAAGCAGTAAATTATTTTGCGATAATTGATATTTTAACTGTTTTGTATCATACTCTATTTTTGATCCAATTTTCTGATCCCAAAGATTTTTTTGTCTATGAAAATTGATAGAATCATTTTTTAAAGAGAGTGTTGCTGATGCAATTTCATCTTTAATACTTTTTAAAATAGTTGCACTTCCTTGGTAATTTTCTTTAGCAAAGGTTAAAGCCAAACGTGAATTTTCTGTATTCAGTAATGGAGTATTATTTATAATTTGAATTAGAGCTTGTTTCTTTTTTATAATAGCTCCTTCTTCTACCAAGTTTTGATCTATAATTCCAGAAACAATAGAATAAACTTGATACAAACTATCTGGTTGAATAATTACTGAAGAATAGACAGATTCTATTAATTCCCTCTCTAAAGGAAGTATTTTATCTTCTTGTTTAGAACATGATAAAAACAAAAATGAAATAACTATATAATAGAATAATTTCATAATTAATGAGATAATTTGGCTTGAATTAAAAGGTATTCATTCAGATTTACATAATCTATAACACCAACGAATTGATCTTGTTTTACTACAGGAAAAAATGAATTAGATTCGCTGTAAACTAATTCGTAAACTTTTTTAAGATCATCTTTATCTTGAAGAACCTTAAATGTAGTAGTCATAATATCTTTTACCAACCAATTTTTTTTGTTAGAATTTTCTATAATATTTTTATGATAAAGGATGCCTATAATTACAGCCTCTTTTAATACCACAAAATTATTTTCAGTACCAGAAATAATGGTTTTTAAAACCTTACTAACTGTATCATTAGGATTAAATGTGGTAATATCTGTCATCATTGCTTCTTGTACTTTATGTCCTTTTAGAATCGATAAATGATTCACTATTTGGTTTTCTCCATAAGCTCCAAGAAAAATAAAAAGTGCTATAAATATTAAAATCGGATTGTAAAGCAAGCCTAAAAGTAAAAATACAACTGCAAAAAATTGACCAATATTTACAGCTATTTGAGTAGCTTTTACACGATTCATCTTCATTGCTAAAATTGCTCTTAAGACTCTTCCTCCATCCATTGGAAAAGCAGGAATAAGATTAAACAAAACCAAGCCTATATTTACTATAAATACATAAAAAAGAAAATTTCGAAGATTAAAACGAGCAAGAAATTGTAAAGAATCATTTAAATTTTGATTCAAAATATCATTTATAGGAATTGTAAAATATAATAATGTTGCTATTAGCAGATTTACTAAAGGACCAGCAATAGAAATAAGAAATTCTTGTTTGGGAGATTCTGGTATTTTCTCAAGACTTGCAATTCCGCCAATAGGTAATAAAGTTATTTTTTTAGTGTTAATTTTAAAACGTTTTGCCATAAAAGCATGCCCTAACTCATGTAATACTACACATAAAAAAACAGTAAAAATAAACGCTACATTATATAAAATACTTTCGGTGTTTCCACCTCTTTTAATTTGATCGAAAACAATCCAAATAATTAATAAAAAAAAAGTCCAATGTACTTTAATTTTAATTCCAGCAACACTCCCTAAATTTAAATTTGCTTTCATCTTGTATATTTAATTAGTTAGCAATTTTTTTAATTATCCATTTTTGATGCTCATCAAGAATTAAAACCAGTTTATCTGAAAGGAATTTTGATGTGATTTTTGGAGGTTTAGAAAGATTTTTTTTAGACAAAACTACATTTTTAGGCGCTGTTAAATTCTCTTTTATTTCACCTTCTTTGTTTGTAATTACCTCTAAATAAGTGTAGTAAACAATATTCTTGCCTAGCACATTATTGAAACCTGCCTTCTCTTTATTTAATTTTAATACAATTGCAATACTGTTTTGAAAGTTAGTTGCATTTAAAAAAGTAGGGTTTATAACTGTTTTTCCTGAAGAATCAATATAGCCGAAATAAGAAATTTTATTTTCTTCTTTTACAATTATACATCGGTTATTCTTAAAAATAGGATATTCTTCATTATTGATTTTAGTACTAACTAAATCATCTCTAAAATCAATTACAATAACACCTTCTGTATTTATAAATGCCCATTGATTTCCTTTTTTTACAGCAGAAAAACCTTCATAAAAAGGAGAAACATAATCGAATGAAATTGAAGTTTGGGTAAATCCAATAAATGGAGTTAGAAATGTTAAAAGAAATAGTATAACGACTCTTTTCATGACATAATTATTTAATAATTAATACTATTCAAAAATAGAATAGTACCTTCTATTATAAAATGACATTCATCATACAATACTTCTTTTTTAACTTTAATTGTTTTAAAACAAAGTACTTAAAGCGATTTCTATCATAGTGTAAAAAGTGCTTTCTCGTTCTTCTGAAGTTGTTTTTTCTTTGGTAACCAATGAGTCTGAAACTGTTAATATAGACAAGGCTTTTACATTAAATTTTGCAGCAATAGTATATAAACCTGCTGTTTCCATTTCTACACATAATACGCCAAAATCGGCCCATTTTTTATACGAATCAAATTCATCTTCATAAAATTCATCAGCAGATAAAACATTTCCTGCTTTTATGGGGATTTGTTTGTCTTTCGCATACAAACATGCTTTCATAAATAAGTCGAAATTTGCAGTTGGAGAATAATCTGCATTTATAAAGCGTGAATTATTAATACCAGATGTAGAAGAGGCTGCCATAGCTATAACAATATCACGAATTTTTACTTCCTTTTGATAAGAGCCTGTAGAGCCAACTCTAATAAGGTTTTTAACTCCATATTCGTTTATTAATTCATGGCAATAAATAAGTGCAGAAGGAATACCCATTCCTGTACCTTGTACAGAAACCTTTTTTCCTTTATAAAAACCTGTATAACCAAACATTCCTCGTACATTATTATAACAGACAGCATCTTTTAAAAATTTTTCTGCAATCCATTTAGCACGCATTGGATCTCCTGGTAATAAAACTGTATCTGCTATTTCTCCTTTTTTGGCTTCAATATGAATACTCATTTTTTATTTTTTTGATTGTATAAGATGTATTAAATTTTCTTTCTGATGAACCCCAGAATCTCACCAAATCTGTTTTCCGGCTTTTAAAAAGTAAAATACTGTAACACTTCACTTGATAGTTACATGCTAATTTTTAGTTTTTATCTACATCAATTTTTATAATTTTTACATTATGTCTAAATATGTCTTTTACTTCTTATATGATAACACTTAACGTTTTACATGAACCACATCAATCAGCAGAAAAAAACAACTAAAACAATAGGGTGTGAATTAATAATGCTATTAAAATCATTTTTCATTGTGCATATTTTTTATAACATTTTCTAATTTATTACTAACCTCTTTAGCAATATCTTCTAATTGATTATTATTAACAGCTTGCATGGAAACTAAAGGGTTTATTGCTGAAACTTCAATCGTATTTACAGCAATTTCTTGCACAATAATATTACAAGGCAACATTGTTCCTATTTTATCTTCTGCTTGTAAGGCTTTATAAGCAAAAGACGGATTACATGCTCCTAAAATTGTGTATTTTTTAAAAGTAACCTCTAACTTATTTTTAAGTGTTTGTTGTATATTAATAGTTGTTAATACTCCAAAACCTTCCTTTTTAAGTTCATTTGTTACTTTATCTATAATAATATCAAAATCTCCTTTAATTATTGTTGTAAAATAATATTTCATGATGTTTTAGTTTTTAAATTAAGATCCAGTTTTGCAAGCATAATTAACTCAGATTTATTTTTACCTGCATATGAAGATGCTATTTTATCTGCTGTTTTCATGATTAATGAATTTAATTGGTCTGTAAAAAAATAAGAATGTTTATTCTTATACTCAATAAACTCATTATAACAATCGTAAGCATCTAAACCTTTAAATTGCAACCCTTCAAATACAAATTCAATTTGATATGCAGCATCTGTGCTATATTCATCTTCGCTTTCATCTAATGTTAACCATTCTTTTTTTACAATTTTTTTTAAAGCAGTAAACTCTTCTTCTTTTATAACTTTGTCTACAGCAGCAATAGCATAAAATAATTTAGCCACATTTTTGTAAAAATTGGTATTTAGTTTTTTATACATAACATCTAATTTATATTTACAAAAGTATAATTCATAGTCTATCTTAAGAATGATATATATCAGGATTGATTTTTTGTATATATATTGTATCTTTAACTCACTAATCACTAATATAATTAGCTCTAAAAATGTTTACGCAAGACCAAGATATCTTTAATGTTCTTTTAGGAGCTGTTTCTGAGGGAGTTATTGTAGTTGATGAAAACCAAACTATTGTAGAGGCTAATGTTTCTGCCAAACGTATGTTTGGGTATAAAGCTGATGAACTTATAAAACAACCCTTAAATGTTTTAATTCCTCAAAATTTTCGTTCAGGACATGGAGCACATTTTAAAGGCTTTATGAAACAACAAGAAAGTCGTCAAATGGGCGTTGGTCGAGATATTTATGGAGCTAAAAAAGATGGAAGTATTTTTCCTATAGAAGCAGGTTTAAATCCTTTTTCAATTTATGGTAAAAATTATGTTATGGCTTTGGTTATAGACATTAGTGTTCGTAAAAAACAAGAACAAGAAATACAAGAATTAAATAATGATCTTGAGTTTAAAGTAAAAGAACGAACAAAAAAATTAAACCATGCAATTGCCGATTTAAAAACACTAAATATTGAGCTTGATGATGAAAATAAAAGAAGAATTAAAGCTGAAAAAAATGTAAAAAATGCACTTAAAAAAGAAAAAGAACTTAATGAATTAAAGACCCAGTTTTTGTCTTTGGTATCACATGAATTCAAAACACCTTTGAGTGGTATATTAACTTCTGCAATGTTGTTAGGTAAATATAAATTGGCAGAGCAACAACAAAAAAGAGATAAGCATATTAAAACAATTACAGATAAAGTTCATTATTTAAATAATATACTGAACGACTTTTTATCTGTAGAAAAGTTAGAAAGTGGTAAAATTATGTATAAGCCAACAACTTTTAAGTTGAGTAAGGTGCTTAATGAGGTAGTTTATAATGCTAATATGCTTTTAAAAGAAGGTCAAAAAATTAATTATCCTGAGAATATTGATGATTTTTTATTAAGCCAAGATGAAAAAATAATAGAATTAACGTTTTCTAATGTAGTACATAATGCCATAAAGTATTCGTCAGAAAATACAATTATAGATATTTTTATAACTCAAGATGATTCAAAAACTGTTTTTAAAGTAAAAGATAATGGTATTGGAATACCAGAAAAAGATCAAAAAAATATCTTCAACCGTTATTTTAGAGCAGGCAATGCCTTACTAAATCAAGGTACAGGAATTGGATTGAATATAGTAAAAAGTCATATCGAAAATCTTGGAGGTACCATTTCTTTTACAAGTAAGGAAAATATAGAAACAATATTTACAATTACAATTCCCAATAAAGCAACATAATGAAAAAAGTATTATTAATAGAAGATGATGCCATCATAAGAGAAAATACAGCAGAATTATTAGAGTTATCTAACTTTAACGTTATTACAGCTCCTAATGGAAAAATTGGAGTAGAATTAGCAAAAAGAGATACTCCAGATATTGTAGTTTGCGATATTATGATGCCAGAATTAGATGGCTATGGAGTAATTGAAGCTTTATCAAAAAATAATGACACTAAATATATTCCTTTTATATTTTTATCAGCAAAAACAGAACGCACAGATGTAAGAAAAGGAATGGATTTAGGTGCTGATGATTATATTACAAAACCTTTTACAGAAGAAGAATTAATTAGTGCTATAGAAAGTAGATTAGCAAAAGCAGCGATCTTAAGAGATGAAAGAAACAATCAAACTGAAAGTGTTCCTGAAAATGAAGATGAGATAAAAACACTAAATGATTTAAAAAACTTTTTTGATGATAATGGAGAAGTCTTTAATTTTAAAAAAGATGAAGTTATTTATAATGAAGGGTATAATTCTAACTTGATTTATTTGGTTATTAAAGGTGTTGTAAAATCTTATAAATTAGATGAAAAAGGAAAAGAACTTGTTACAGCACTATATAAAGAAGACGATTTATTTGGCTATACTTCTTTTACACAAAACATTCCTTATCAAGAAACTACAAAAGCTATAAAAAATTTAGAATTAGTAGGTATTTCTAAAAGTAATCTTACAAATGTATTAGCTAATAACCACACAGTTACCTTAGAACTTTTAGAGTTATTGAACGATAATCTTACAGGAGTTAAAGATCAATTATTACAAATGGCATATAGTTCTGTTAATAAAAAGACCGCTATTACCATACTTAAATTTGCTGAAAAATTAAATACGAAACCAGAAGAACCTATCAAAATTTCTCGTAACGATTTAGCAAGTGTTGCAGGCATTGCTACAGAAACACTCATAAGAACCATGTCTAACTTTAAAAAGCAAGGACTTATAGCTATTGAGGGTAGAAATATTAGAATATTAGATATTCAAAAGTTGCAAAATATTTATTAAGTAACGCCTTCTTTATTTCTTTTTTAAAAAAAGTAATTCTCTGTTGAATTTATAATGACATTTATTTATCTTTTCTGATATTTTTAGTGTCAATAGAAATCTATAGGATCACATAGTCTTATGTTTTCTATATAGAAAAATTAAACACTTCATTTTAATGTAATTACTTCATAAATACTAAATATGATGAATATCATATTTTATAAGGCACCTTACTTTTAAATTTGTTTTCAAAGCAAAAATTAATGAAAAATATTTTATTACCTACAGACTTTTCAGAAAATTCTTGGAATGCTATAGTATACGCCATCAATTTTTATAAAAATGATGCGTGCACTTTTTATTTATTAAATGTAGGTGGTTTTGCCAGTATTGTAACAGATACACCTTATATTCCTGACTCTAAAGTTTTAGAACAAGATTACATTAATCCTGCAAAAATAAAATTAAGAAATATTATTAAACGTATTTCTGTTGAATTCCCAACAAATAAAAAACATAAATTTTATATGTTGGCAGAGTACAGTTATTTGATTGATGCCATACGTAAACATGTAAAAGAAAAAAAGATAGACATTATTGTAATGGGCACAAAAGGCGCTTCTGGTCTTAAAGAAAAAATAGTAGGCAGTAATGCAGGAGATGTTATAACAAAAGTAGCTTGCACCACTTTAATTGTGCCAGAGAATGCAAAATTTAAAGAGCTTAAAGAAATTGCTTTTCCAACAGATTTTGTGCTACATTACAATATACAAGCATTGGAACCTATTTTTGAAATTACAGAACATAAAGAGGCTTCATTACGAGTTGTTCATATTAGTAAACAAGAGGCTATTTTAAATATAGATCAACAAAATAATAAAAATTTATTAGAAGATTTACTTTATAATCGCAACTACAGCTTTCATACATTAACCAATAAAAAAGTGGAAGATGCAGTGCAGTGTTTCGTAGAAAGCAGAGATATAGATATGATTGTAATGGTTGCTAAAAACTTAAACTATTTTCAACAATTATTTTTTCATTCAAAAGTTGAAAAAATTAGTTATCATACTAGTGTTCCTTTTTTTGTATTACATGAATAAAACAAATTTATAATGGATGTTTCAATTTTTTTAGCAAAGTTCTGGGGATGGTATTTAATCATTTTCTTTTTGATTTTAAGTTTTAATCCTAAAAGATCAAGACAAATATTTAATGATTTAAAAGACGAGAAATTTCTAATCTTATCATCATTGATAGCTATTATTGTTGGTTTACTAAATATAATGTTTCATAATATTTGGGAGCTAAACTGGAAAATCATAATCACTTTAATTGGGTGGATTTCATTATCAATTGGTCTATCCTTATTTGTATTACCAAAACGTACGGTTGTTTGGTTAGAGATTATGAATATTAAATTTGTGCAGGTTATATATACACTGCTGTTTTTTATTGGCGTCTTTTTATTAAATACTGCATACGGAATTGTGCTTTTCTGAAATAATTTTTAAAAAAAATCTCAAAACTGATATATATCATATTTCAATTTTAGAAAGTATTGTAATTTAGTATCATAATTAGAAAACGTTCTTTGAAATCACCTAAAATTAAAAAAAAATATAGCTTTATAGATTGAAAGATTTATAGAGCAAACAGAGAGTTTAAAAACAGTTATTTAATTAGCTTCAATTTTAATGAGTTTTTTAGCAATAAAAAATATATTTAAAGTTTGTGGATTAAATAATAAAGATAAACTCTCATAGGAAACAGGAAGTTTCGGCTTCCTGTTTTATAAAGTACACAGGTTTTAAATTGTAAAATATTTTAATCTGCTATGAAGTGTCGAAATTAGAATTTAACAGTAAGGAATTTTTAGGATTTCTTGTTAGCAATAACTAGAAGGATTAAAATTACTAAAAGTTAAAGATTTAGTTGAGTAACTTCAGAAACAGGAAGTTTCGACTTCCTGTTTTATTTAAAAAAATAATTAATTTAAAATATGCCTATAATTATCTATATGGTAATTTAGGAGGACATGAAGATGTTTTAGCTATTATAAAACGTAAAAGTTTTCTAATAATTTTAAGAATCTTCTGCTATGGGGAGTTAAAACTCCCCATTTTTTTGCCTAAAAAATAAGACTTAATTCCTATTTCGAAATTCAATTATTTCAATATTAATGATTTTAAATCATTCAAAATAGTTGTGAAATTCTTTAAATTTATGCTTTAATTCTGTGAATTGTTTGCTACATTTTATATATCAGTTCCTAACTGATCATAGTTTACAATATGCGTCTATTTGTAGTTATTTAATTTATGAGAACAGCACTTATCACTTCTATAGATTCTTTCTTTAAATTCCATTTTATCATTTGTATTCTCATTTTTTGGTGTTGATCAAAACCTGATAAATATCATTCTAAAAATTCTTTAAAATACATAACTTTGAGTAAAACAATTCAAAAAACATATAATATGAAAATAGATATTCAATTTGTTAATATGTCTACAAGTGAAACGATGGAGGCATACACCATTAAAAAACTACAAAGACTTTTTAAAATATACGACACAATTATAGCTTTACAGGTATTCTTTAAAAATGAAAATGATCCTAAAGAAAATGGCAAAATTTGCGAAATAGAAGTAAGTCTTTCTGGGCCAAGATTGTTTGCTTCTTCAAATGAAAAAAATTATGAACTTGCTGTTAAAAACACCATAAGCGATCTCGAAAAGCAATTAAAAAAGAGAAAAAGCATTGTAAAGCCTTATTTGTAAAACTTCATTTTTTAGTTTTTTTTACTGATATATATCATTGTTTGTTAGGGAATTGAAATGTAATTTTAGAGAATACTTAAAATACATTTCATCATGAAAAAGATAGTGCTTCCTACAGATTTTTCCGAAACTGCAATGAATGCCATAAGATATGCTGTTAAGCTATTCGAAAACGATTTATGTCGCTTTTATATTTTACACGCTTATCAACAAGATGTGTATGAAAGTGATGTTTTAATTACCAAAGAAAATTTGCATGAAGTTACTAAAACTGCTAACGAAAATTCTCAAATACACTTAAAAAAAGCCTTAAAGCAGATTAAGAAACTTTCATCAAATCCAAAACACAATTATAAAATTATGTCCGCTAATAATATTTTAGTAGATGAGGTGGATGAAATTGTGGAAGAAAGAGATATTGATCTTGTTGTTATGGGTACTCATGGTAAGACAAATAATTCTAAATTAACTTTTGGTAGCCATACATTACAAGTTTTAAAGTATATAAAATGTCCAGTATTGGTAATTCCAAAAGGTTACAAATACAAAGTACCAAAAGAAATTGTTTTTTCTACGGATTTTTCTATGCCTTATCAACAAAGAGAGTTAGATTTTTTAAGTGAAATTGCTTCAGATTATCAAGCTCAAATAGATGTTTTATATGTTTCTGAATTAAAAAAACTATCATTAAGAGAAGAAAAAAATAAACACTTTATAGAAGAAAGTTTTAAAAATAATAAAACTTCTTTTATTACTGTAGATGGTAAAAATATTATAGATACCATTCGCACTTTTGTGGAAAATCATCCTACAGATCTTTTGGTGATGATTAACAGAAGACATTCTTTTTTAGAAAATATTTTGTTTCAAGACACCATAAATAAAATGGGGTTAAGTATAGACATTCCTTTTTTTGTATTACAAAATATCAACCGCAAATAAAGAATACAACTAAAACTAAAGATTATGAAAAATATCCTTTTACCAACAGATTTTTCTGATAATTCTTGGAATGCAATTCAATATGCACTTCAATTATTTAAAGATCAAAAATGCACTTTTCATTTATTAAATGTGTATACACCAATCATATATGATATTCAGTATTTTGAGGTAGGAGCTGCACAAGCTGGACTAATTGATGCAATGAAAGAAACATCAAAAAAAGGATTAGACAAGCTACTTGCCAAAATTAACAAGAGCTTCAAAAATAAAAATCACACATTTAGTACCATTTCTTCCTTTAATACATTAGAGAGAGAAATAGCTGAACTTTACCAAGGTAATATTGTCGATTTTATTGTTATGGGAACTCAAGGAGCAAGTGGTTTAAAAGAGGTTTTATTTGGTTCAAATACCGTTCATGTTATTAAAAATACAAAGTGCCCGGTTTTAGCAATACCAAATAATTTTACTTTTGAAACCCCTATTGAAATCTTATTTCCTTCAGATTATGAAATTGATTTTCAAGACAAACATATTAAACCAATTAAAGATTTAGCAGCTTTATTTAATACAAGAATAAATATTTTAAATGCTTCTTTTGGATATCCTTTATCAGAAAAACAAGCAGAAAACAAGCAGAAATTAGTTACTTATTTTAAACATATTGCACATTTATTTCATAGTGTAAGTAATCAAAATGTACCAGAAGCAATTAATAACTTTCAATTAAAAACGCGGATTAATTTATTGGTGATGATTAACAACAAGCATTCGTTTTTTGAAAATCTTTTTTTTAAATCGAAAGTAAAACAAATTGGTTTTCATTTAAATGTTCCTTTTTTGGTAATTCCTTCAAAAATATAATTCTAATGCATTGGTAAACTGACTAATATCATTGTTAGTAATGCTGTTTTATTTTAATTTTAGTGTATTAATTATAAAACAATTATCATGCAAAAGAAAATATTATTACCTACAGATTTTTCAGACAATGCATGGAATGCTATAATTTATGCATTAAAATTATACGCAAATGAAACCTGTGATTTTTATTTACTGAATTCAATAAAAATCAAAGGATCTACAATGTCAAATTTTTCAAGTAAACTCTCAAGTACAATCAGAAAGTCGGCATTCAAAGACATGTTAGAGTTAAAACAAATGATAGAAAGAGTTAATGCAAATGCGAATCATAATTTTGAAATTTTAGTTAGCAATGCAGATTTAAAAGATGCACTAGAAACTGCCATTAAAAAACATACTATACAGTTGATTATTATGGGAACTAAAGGTGCAAGTGGTGCTAAAGAGTTTTTCTTTGGTAGTAATACCGTTAACGTGATTAATAAAGTTAGACTTTGCCCAATTTTAACGATTCCAGATCAATTTGATTTTGTTGAACCAAAAAAGATTGCTTTTTCAACAGATTTTAATCGTTTGTATAAAGAGGAAGAATTAGCGCCATTAAAAGAGGTAACAGATTTATATAATTCCGAAATAAATATTGTGCATCTCAATAATGAAGAACACCTTAATGAGGTTCAGGAGTATAATTCTAAAATACTGGAGAACGATTTAAAAGATTATAAACATCATTTTTTTTGGATTCCTAATTATGGCAAAAAAGCAAACGATATTAATGATTTTATAAAAGAGCAAAATATAAATATGCTTGCTATGGTAAATTACAAACATAGTTTTATTGAAAAAATCACCAAAGAACCTGTTATAAAAACAATTGGATTTCAGCCTTTTATTCCTTTTTTAGTGATTCCAGAGTAACTGATAAATATCATAGTAAAGTTCATGGTATTCAAGTAATTTTATATCAGATTTTAAACTAAAATAGTATGAAACGTAAAATATTATTACCCACAGATTTTTCAGAAAATGCATCGAGTGCCATTAAATATGCTATAAAATTATATGATACTGAGCCTTGTGTGTTTTATCTTTTACACACATGGACTTTTACAAATACTGGCACTCGTACTTATATAACCACTTCATATATAGACGATTTAAAAGAAACATCAGAAAAAAAATTAAAAGCACTTAAAGAAAAAGTTGAAGCGGAAAGTAATAATGCCGATCATGAATTTAAGACATTGTTTTGTGTTAATGATTTTTTGAAATGTATGGTGTTAAACGTGGAAAAGTATAAGATTGATATGATTATTATGGGTACAAAAGGCAGTTCTGGTATTCATCAATTTTTATTTGGTAGCAATACAGTTGCATTAATGAATAAAATACAAAGCTGTCCCATATTAGCAGTGCCAGATGCATTTGAATTTGTAACACCAAAGTTTGTAGGGTTTCCAACAGATTACAATCATTTTTATGACAACGAACTGGAGCAAATAAAAGATTTATCTAATCTCTATGGCTCTAAAATTAAAGTTTTTTATGTAAGTAAAAAGTGTATTCTATCAGAAAAACAAAACTATAATTTCACGATGCTTAAAGCTTATTTAGAGGATTGTCCTACTAGTTTTCATTGGGGAGAAGGAGTAGCTAATAAGGAAGTTGCTATTAACACATTTGTTGACGAATTTAAGATTGATATTCTCACCATGATTAATTATAAACACAGCTTTATAGAAAATATTGTGAAGGAGCCAGTTATAAAAAAAATAGGCTTTCATCCTAAAGTACCTTTTTTAGTAATACCAAGTGTTGGCTAAAGTAAACTAGATATCCATTTTTTAAAATGCATTATTATGAGACGTAAAATATTATTACCTACAGATTTTTCAAAAAATGCTTGGCATGCCATTAAATATGCATTAGAACTCTACAAAAAAGACAATTGTGATTTTTATATTTTAAATGTTTTTTCTGCTACAAGAAATGTTATAAACTTAACAAATATAGAACCTGGTAGTGAGCTTTTTGAAATGGCAAAAGCGAGATCTAAAGATGGTTTAAAAAAAATAATTGATCTTATAAAAATGGAAGGATATAATAATCCTAAACATCATTTTGAAGCAATTTCAGTTTTTAACAATCCGTTAGAAGCCATTAAAAATATGGTTGAAAAAAAAGACATCGAAATGATTGTAATGGGAACTAAAGGAGCTGCAAATAAGACAAAAGTAGCCTATGGAAGTACCTCTATTTATGTGATGGAAAAAGTTAGAAACTGCCCAGTAATTGTAGTTCCTGCAAATGCAAAACAGAATTTACCTAAAGAAATTGTATTTCTTACTAGTTACAAAACGCATTATAAAAGACGTGAGCTAAATACGATGGTAGATATCGCTAAGAAATGTGATGCAAAAACTGCAATCTTACACATTTCTAAAGACAGCAAATTAGATGATAATCAAATAGAAAATAAGCAAATGCTTGAAGAAATTTTTGAAGAAATCTCATATGAATTTCACGAATTAACACATCATTCCATAGAATCTGCATTAGACATTTTTGTGGAAAGTAGAGATAGTGATATGATTGCATTCATCAATAAAAAGCATTGGCTTTTTGGAAGTGTTTTAACACAACCTTTGGTAAAAGAAATAGGTTTTAATTCAATAGTTCCAATACTGGTAATGCACGATTTAAGAAACTAAAAATAGAATATTATGAAAAATATTGGAGTCTGGTTAGACAAAGAAAAGGCACAAATAATTACCATAGAAAACGGAAAAGAAACTTTAAAAACGATTGTTTCTGAGGTAGAAGATTTTCATATTCATGGTGGTTCTGGAACTCGATTAAAAGGAGGTCCACAAGATGTTGTGCAGGATAGTAAATATTTAGAACGTGAAAAACATCAACTTAAAAGATATTTTAAAAATATTTCTGAAGAAATTAAGGATGCAGATGCAATTGTACTTTTTGGTCCTGCAGAAGCGTATTTAAAGTTTCAGAAAGAATTACAAGAAAACTATCAACACCTGAACATAAAAATTAAAGGTGCAATAAATGCAGATAGTATGACAGATAATCAAACAATTGCTTTGGTAAGAGATTTCTTTAAAAATCAATAAACAGTTCTTTTAGCTATTATGGAAAATCAAGATATAGATATTGTAAAATCTTCTGGAAAAAAAGTAAAATTTTCTTTACATAAATTAAGTAAATCTCTAAAAAGAACTGGAGCAGATGAAGATACAATAAATAAAATTTTAGATAAAGTTAGAGATGAATTGTATCAAGGAATTTCTACAAAAGAAATTTATAACAGAGCGTTTGTATTACTCAAAAAAAAGAATAGTTATTTAGCCTCAAAATACAAGCTTAAAAAAGCAATTTATGAGTTAGGTCCAACAGGTTTTCCTTTTGAATATTTTATTAGTGCCGTTTTAAAAAATTCAGGTTACGTTACAGAAGTCGGTAAAATACTTCAAGGAAAATGTGTCTCTCATGAGGTAGATGTAATCGCTCATAAAAATAATGAAACAACGGTTATTGAGTGTAAATTTCATAGTCAACAAGGCTATAACTGCAATGTAAAAGTTCCTTTATATATAAACTCACGATATCAAGATATAAAAACACATTGGGATACTAACAAAAAAAATAACACGATTCTAAAACCAGGATGGGTAGTTACAAATACACGTTTTACAGAAGATGCCATAAAATTTGGTAACTGTATTGGGTTGTACTTATTGAGTTGGGATTATCCAGAAAATGATGGACTAAAAGATCGAATAGACAGGCTTGGATTGTATCCTATTACCACTTCTACATTACTTACAAACAGAGAAAAACAGTTTTTGTTAAGCAGAGAAATTGTTTTGTGTAGAGATTTGATTGGAGATGTATTTTTTTTAGACCATTTAGGTATTTCTGAAAGCCGTAAAAAAAGAATTTTAGAGGAGTTAGAACAATTATGTAATTATAAAAAATATTAATATGACACAGTTAGCAAAAATTCATTTTTTAGGGGGAGTTGGCACTGTTACAGGATCAAAATTTTTGATTGATTTACAAGAAAAAAAAATCCTAATAGATTGTGGTGTTTTTCAAGGTCTTAAAGAGTTAAGAGAACAAAATTGGCAAGAGTTGCTTTTTAATGCGTCTTTAATTGATGTTGTTTTGCTAACGCATGGACATTTAGATCATGTTGGTTATTTACCAAGATTGGTACAACAAGGTTTTTCTGGAAAAATTATAGGAACTGCACCAACACTCGCAATTGCCGAAATTATTCTTAATGACAGTGCTAAAATTTATGAAGAAGAAGCAGAAAAGGCAAACAAAGAAAAATATACAAAACATCAGCCTGCATTGCCTTTTTTTACTAAAAAAGATGTAGAGAAAACCATTAGTTTTTTCGAGTCGAATCAAGAAGATAAATGGATTTCATTGTCAGAAAATATTAAGTATAGATTTCAATATAATGGACATATTATTGGTGCAACTTTTATAGAATTAGATATATACAGCAAACGATTTGTGTTTTCTGGAGATATTGGCAGAACTGATGATTATTTATTAGACGATCCTAAAAAACCAGCATGGGCAGATTTTCTTTTTATAGAAAGCACGTATGGCAACAAATTACACCCTGAAGAAAACGTTGAAGCCGTTTTAACAAAAATAATTAAAGAAGTAATTGATAAAAAAGGAAACCTCATTATTCCAAGTTTTGCTGTGGAACGTTTGCAAATGCTCATGTATGTACTTTGGAAATTATATAAAGAAAATAAAATACCTAATATTCCTATTTATGTAGATAGCCCAATGGGAAATAACGTTTTAGACGTTTTTAAACGTTTTTCTAAATGGCATAAACTTTCCGAATCTGAATACAATGCTATGTGCAATCACATAAATATTATACAATCGTATAGAGAAACTTGGGAAACAATTGATAACAAAGTATCTAAAATTGTAATTGCAGGAAGTGGTATGGTTACAGGTGGAAGAGTACTTACGTATTTACAACAATTAATTGATGAAAATGCTACAACTGTTTTATTGGTTGGTTATCAAGCAGAAGGAACAAGAGGAAGACAATTACAAGAAGGTGCAAGCGAAATCCGTTTTTACGGAAAATATTACCCAGTGAAAGCAACCATAAAATCGATTGAAAGTTTGTCTGCTCATGCAGATCAAAAAGGATTGTTAAACTGGATGAGCTCCATAAAAAACATCCCAGAAAAGGTATATTTAATTCATGGAGAACCTACTTCTTTAGATGCATTTCGTGTAAAAATAAAAAATACTTACAAATGGAATGTTACCATTCCTAAATTAAATGATATTGAAGAAATTATGATTTAAAATAATACTTATGAAAACTAAAAACGAGTATAAAAGTTTTAATACAGACAAAAGTATTAAAGAGTTGAAGTACAATCTACTTCAACAAAGAGAAACTTTTGGCAATTTAATTATCGAGCAAGAATTTTACAAAAAACTTTTAAATGCCCCAATTTATCAATCTGAAAAATTAAACGTATTTGAAAAGTTAGAAGGTTTTAAAAATGAACTTAAACAAACTGCAGAAACCAATAAATTGTTGTTAAATGAGATAGGTGTGCAATTATTTCAAATTGATAAAAAAGTGGAGTGTGATGATTTATTTTGCGATAATTTCTTTATTAAAGAAATTGATACTTTAGAATTAAAAATTCATAATTTTTTAATTAAAATTACGGCCTTAAAATTACAAATGATTGAATATTTTCAAGATGTAATGATTGAAAACTAACTGTTTCTTCTTTTTATAACAAACTGATATATATCATTTTAAAAAGCAGCTTAAATAACTAATTTAGTATAGCAATTATAAACATAGTTTAATCTTAAATTTATGTATATGTCACTAATTAAAATAAATAAAAACAGCTTATTTCCTTGAACCAATAACGATAAGAGTAACTTATAAAAACGGAATTTTAAACTTAAACCTGCTTAAAAAGAAAGCAGGAAAAAAAATTATAGAGGTTGTATAAAACTTCTTTTTAAACAGGAAGTAATAGGGGATTACTTTCTGTTTTTCATCTAAAAAAATAATATCATGAAAACAACACACACAGATAAAAGTATAAAACTTATTGAATGGTTAAGTGCAGATGATATGCATAGTAATTCTAAAGAATGGTTATCTGAATTAGAATTTGTAAAAGACGAACATCTCTTTTTAGAAGATTTAATAAAATCATTTACACTTCAATTAATTGACAAAGAGCATTTTAAGGAAAATAAAAAAGTTATTGAAACAATAAGTAGTTTTAAGAAAGAAAATGAAACACTTCTTAAGCTAGTAAATAATCACAAAAATAACCTTAAAATTTTGGTTGATGGAATTGATCAACCAAAAGAAGAAGAGAGATACAAAAATGAACATAAACATTTAACAGTAACCGTTCATAAATTTTTAAAAGATTACAAATTACTTAAAATTCAACTGTTTGATATTATAAAAGACATCAAGAAAACTGGAAAACAAAAACGCTTGCTTGAATAATTAATTTATTAAAATTCAAAATTATGAGACGCTACTTATTTTTAATTATGATGTTCTTTTTCGTAAATTGTACAACTACACAGTTAACGAATAGTTGGAAAAGTCCAAATGTAGAGACTTATACAGCAAACAAAGTTTTAGTGGTGGGAATGACGCAAGATACAGTAGCAAGATTAAAATTTGAACAGCATGTAAAAAACGAATTAGAATTAAGAGGAATTAATGCTGTAATGAGTATAGAAATTTTTGACCCTTCTTTAAGAACAGAAAAAATGACGAAAGAAGACTTAAAAGAATTCGAAAAAAAACTTACAGATGATGGTTTTGACTCTGTTTTGTTTTCAAAAGTGATAGGTGTAGAAGATAAAATTGCGTTTAAAAAAAGTTATTATAAATTACAGAAAACTAATAGAAGATTTAAGGACGATTATTTAAAGTATCAAGATATTTATTACAATCCAGAATATTATAATGAATATAAAGTATATCATGCAGAAACATCTTTGTACTGTATTTGTCCAACAAAAGATAGCGAGTTGATTTGGAAAGGATATATAGATATTATAAATCCAGAATCAATACAAGAAACCGTTTATGATTATGTAAACCTTATGCTACTTGTTTTAGAGGATGAAAAACTAATTAATCAAAAATTATTTGATGAAGAAATTACTAAAAGTAAAACTATAAATTAAACGATTAATTTCTTATTGATGCTCTCAAGATATTTACCTGTTTTTATAATACTCTCTTTAATAGCAGAAGTCTTGGGAACTGTTGGTGGTTTTGGATCTTCTGTTTTTTTTGTACCTATAGCTAATTTTTATTTCGATTTTCAGTCAGTTTTAGGAATTACTGCCTTATTTCATTTGTCAAGTAATGCAAGTAAAATAGCTATTTTTAAAAAAGGTTTTGATAAAAAAATCGTTTTAAATTTAGGAATTCCAGCTATCTTGTTTGTGTCAGTTGGTGCTTATTTTAGCAAGTTTTTAGATCCTAAAATACTTACTTATATTTTGGGTGTTTTTCTTATTCTTTTAAGTCTTCTTTTTTTGATTTTTAAAAAGTTAAAAATAAATCCGAATAAAAAAAATGCAATTGTTGGTGGTTCATTATCTGGATTAAGTGCAGGACTTTTAGGAACTGGAGGCGCAATTAGAGGTATAACTTTAGCCGCTTTTAAGATGGATAAAAATAAGTTTATTGCCACTTCTGCAATAATCGATTTAGGTGTAGATTTTAGTAGATCTATTATCTACTATTTTAATGGATATATGCATAAAGAACATTTATATTTAGTACCAATACTTATGGTTGTTAGTATTTTAGGTACTTGGATAGGTAAAAAATTATTAGATAAAATTTCTCAAGAACAGTTTAGAGCTATTGTACTTTTACTTATTCTAGTAATTGGAATTGTGAGTATAAGTTCTAATTTATAAATTTTTAGTTATGGAAAACTAGTAAAGGTTTATTAATAGTATAACTTATTTTAGTGGTGGAAGAGCCTGTAAAAAATCTGTCAAAAAAACTTTCCTTTTCCACTAATAACGAAATTAAATCTATAGAATGCGTTTGCATGTAAAAACTTACTGCATACTGCATTGGTACATTGCTTATCCTATAATTTTCAAAAGATAATTTTTTTGAGAATTTACTGATGTTTTCTTTATCATTTTTTTCTTCTATAGAAATTTCATTAGTAGGTTTTATTCTTAAAATATGTAATGTATTAGTAAAGTTTTTTGCAAAAACTAAAAGCTTTTTAAAAGCTTTTCCGCTTAAAGAATCTAATATATCTAAAGGTAAAAGTATTTCTTTTGGTAGTTTATAGATGCATCCTTCAGGAATAACTAATGTTGGACAATTAACTTTTCTTAGCACATTTATAGTATTACTACCAAAAATAACTTCTTTTGCACCAGTAGCACCATTAGTGCCCATCACAATTAAATCAATTTTTTTTATTTTTTTTATTTGATTTATCACAGCTACAAAATCGTTATAACTAACTAGAGTATCGTAAGAAAAGTTTTTATTCTCAAATTCATTTTCTAATTTAACAATAAGTTTATAAATCTTATGCTTAGTTTTTTTAATAACAGTATCATAAATACTTTCATGATCAGCAGCAATTAAATCTACAGCAGCATATCCAGAAGGACTTCTTACATTAAGAATATGAAAAGTACACATATCATTTTCAAATAAATTTAAAGCATAACGAATGGCATTAATTGAGTTTTTCGAAAAATCTGTGAGTAAGAGAATGTTTTTCATAAGTTGATTTTTTATTTTTAAAAATAATCATCATTTATAACAAACAATATGATATTAATCATCAAACAAGGTTTTTTTTAGATATTTATTAAATAGCCAAAGAAAACAATTGTGTTTTTCGGATTTTTTTGAATTGCAGCCAGGAATAATTTAGCTGGAAGTTGATTAAGAATAACAGACGAAGATATTGGAGGTTATTTATCTACCTTTAACAATGGCTCTCAGAAATTATACTGTTGTTTGGTTTGCTTGTTGTAAAAAGAATAAAAAGAAGATTTATATGTTTTTAAAATAATATAATTTTAATTACATAGTTTTTTTATTTTCATCTTTTGGGGCATTTAAAACTTCTTTTTCAGTTTTTTCCCAAGAATTTTTTTCTCTAATTCTTTTATAAAGTTTGATGCCTAACATCATTAAAATACCAAAAAGGATAATACCAACAACTCCCCAAATCCAATTGATAGCACTTTTTACGGTTACTAAAAAAACAACAGCGAAAAGGATTATCGTAGAAATTTCATTAAAAATACGCAATTTAAAAGCGGAGTACTTTATGATATCTCTTTGAAGTTTGTTATAGATATTTTGGCAAAATCCGTGGTAAAAATATAGTGCAAAAACGAATGCTATCTTTACCAACATCCAAGGTTCTGATAAATAATATGGATTTTGTATCAACATCCAAACACCAAAAATACTGGCTAAAATTGCAGAAGGCCAAGTTATAATATACCAAAGACGTTTGGTCATTAACTTATATTGTGTTTGTAGAATTGATTTTGCAGGTTCTAACTTGTCTTCGGCTTCAGTTTGATAAATAAACAATCTAGGTATGTAAAATAACCCAGCAAACCAAGTTACCACAAATATGATGTGTAATGCTTTTACGTATAAAAAATCCATAGATTAAAAATTAGCTTTTTAGTTTATACTTTTTGTTTGCAAACAGGTTTAGCCCTGATTGAAATGGCATCCTTTTTATGCTGAACTAGATTCTATATCTGCTAAATTAAATAAATTAGCTTTTAAATAAGAACAGATGCTGAAATAAATTCAGCATAAAAAGATATAATGGAAAGCAGGAAATAGCTTCAAATAATTAAATGGAATTCATAAATTATTTAAAATTTAACTGCTTATTTTCCAATCATAAATCCAGTTTTTCATCACATCAACCCAATCGTCATTATCGTTCATACAAGGTATGTGTTTGTAATTTGTTCCACCAGCTTTAAAAAACTCTTCTTCTCCTTCCATGGCAATTTCCTCTAAAGTTTCCAGGCAATCAGACACAAAAGCAGGGGTAATTACCGCTAATTTTTTCTTTCCCATTTCTGGAAATTTCTCCAACTCAAAATCTGTATAAGGTTTTAACCAAGGATCTTTTAATAAACGAGATTGAAAAGAATTGCTCCAGGTTCCTTCTTCTAAATTTAATTCTTTGGCAATTGCTTTTGTAGTTTCAAAACATTGATGTCTATAACAAGTATGATGTGCAACTGAATTGCGTTCACAACAAGAACCATCTATTTTACAATGCGAATTTGTTGGATCAGATTTTTTAATGTGCCTTTCAGGAATTCCATGATATGAGAATAAAATGTGGTCATAATCAAAACCTTCTAAATGATTTGCAATATTATTACTCATTGCTTTGATATAATCTGGCTCGTTATAAAAAGGAGGCAACGTATCTAATTTTACATGTGGATAATGTTCTGCCAAAATTTCTTCAGCTTTTACAACCACAGTTTCGTAAGAAGACATTGCATAATGAGGATATAAAGGTGCTAAAAATATTTCTGTTACGCCTTTATCAACTAGGTTTTTAATACCTTGTTCCATAGTCATAGATCCATAACGCATGGCAAGTTCTACAGGAATATCGACTTTCTTTTTTAGTTTTTCTGTAAATCTTTCAGAAATTACAACTAAAGGAGAACCTTCATCCCACCAAATTTTTTTATAAGCTGCTGCAGATTTTTTTGGTCTTGTATTTAAGATAATTCCTTTAATTAAAACATAACGTTTCCAGTATGGAATATCAATTACAAGTTCATCCATTAAAAACTCATCTAAATAAGTTTTTACATCGTTAACATTTGTTGTGTCTGGTGATCCTAAATTGTTCAATAAAACTCCTTTCATTATAATAAATTAAAATGTCTTAATTTGATTTGTTATTTCGTAAAGTGTAATCGCTAAACTATGCACTACATTCATGCTCGAATTTCTGCCATACATGGGTATTGAAATTGTATAATCTACTAAATCTACATTTTCAATTCCATTTCGTTCACTACCCAAAAGTAGTACGATTTTTTCATGATTTTTAAAATTAAAATCTTGAATATTGATGCTTTTATCAGTAATTTCTATACCAATAATTGTATTGTCTTCGTCTTTTAAATTCTTGATTAGCGAGTTAAAATCGGTATAATAATCATGGGCAATTTGGTTGATTGTGTTTCTAGCAGTATTGATAACTTTTCTGTTTTCTACGGATGGCGAATTTTCGTGAAAATAAATTTTCTCCACTCCAAAACTTTCTGAAATTCTAAAACACATTCCAATGTTTTCGGGTGTTCTAATTGCATCACAAACAATAGTTATAGGAAACTTTTGTTGCGTATTTTCTACGTTTTCGTGCGAAAGCTGTTTCAAATTTTATATTTTTTTCTAGCTTCTAACTTCTAATTTCTAATTTCTAACTTCTAACTTCTAACTTCTAACTTCTAACTCTGCAAACTCATTACATATTTTTTCGGTGTTGTGCCGAACTTCTTTTTAAAAGCAGCAATAAAATGACTTGAGGTGCTATAACCAACCTGCAAACCAACTTCATTTACATTATATTGATTCGTTTCTAGCAATCTTCTTGAATGCTCCATTTTATAATCGAACAGAAAACTATAGACAGTATCTCCATAAATTTGTTTAAAACCTTCTTTTAATTTTTTGATGTTTAAACCAATCTCGATCGCTAATTCTTGTAAACTTGGTGGTTCAGCCATTCTTGAGATGATAATCTCTTTCGCTTTTCTAATTTTAAGAACATTTTGTTCATCAACCAAAAAAGGACAATATTCACCTTCTGCAGTTTCATCTTTTTGAAAATGTAAACTCAATAATTCGTAAACTTTACCTTTTACATATAGTTCTCTTATAGAACTATTAATATTTGAGTTGATAATTTGTTGCAAAACAATACTAACTGTTGGTTTTATTTCTGCATCATCATAATATTTTTTGTTGCTATTTTCGTTGCTTAAGAATGGAATATAACCAGATTCCTTAGAAAATAAAGAATGGAATTTTTCGATAGAAATTAAGATAGAAAGCAAAGTTGTTTTTGGTTGAATTTCTAAATTAATAGGTAAAGTTCTCTGTGGGTTATATAATAGAATAGATCTATTGTCTAAAACATCAAAAGAATAAGAACCATTATTAAATAAAAATTTAGAATTACCTCGTAAACAAAAGTGCATTTGTATAAAAGTGCTATTAATTTCGCGTTCAAAATTTAAAACCTCATTGCTTTCGTTCTGAAAATGAAGAACATAAAAGCCTTTTTCAAGCGTTATTTCATCAAGTGTACTTTCTCCGACATTTTTAAACATAAAAAATAAATTTAATCAATCTGTTTCTATTTAGAATCGTTCTATATAAAATCCATGTAAATCCTTACACAACAACAAAAATAAGGTTTTCTGCAAGTTTATTTATTAAAAATTAACTAAAAAACATACAACGTTATTAAAAGTACTTTTAGCGATGTTTTTTTATGGATTAAGTTTTTACTTTTGACCAACTTTTTAAGTTTATGCAAGAAACTACGAAAACTCATTTTTACAATATTGGTGTCAGTTATATAAAAGCCGACGCTAAAACTCGTGGTAAATTTTCTTTATCGAAACAAAATCAGGTTGCTTTGTTAGAAATGGCAAAGGCTAAAGATTTTGATGGTGTTTTTGTTTTATCAACTTGTAATAGAACCGAAATTTGTGGTTTTGCAGAACATCCTTTCCAATTAATTCAATTATTGTGTCATTTTTCTGAAGGTTCTGTAGAAGAATTTGCATCGATTTCTAATGTTTATAAAAATCAGGAAGCTGTAGATCATTTGTTTAGAATGGGTACAGGTTTAGAAAGTCAGATTTTGGGAGATTATGAAATTGTTGGTCAATTAAGACAATCGTTTAAATTAGCAAAATTATACAATACAACAAATAGCTATTTAGAAAGATTGATAAATAGCGTTTTACAAGCAAGTAAAAGGGTTAAAAACGAAACAAAATTAAGTTCAGGAACAACGTCTGTTTCTTATGCTGCAGTGCAATATATCATAAAAAATTTACCAAATTATAATTCTAAAAACATTTTAGTTTTTGGATTAGGTAAAATGGGAAAACATACCTGTAAAAATTTAGCTGAATACACGCAAAATAAATCGGTTTGTTTAATTAATAGAACAGAGCAAAAAGCAACTGAATTTATTAAAGAACATGCTATGATTAGGAAATCTATCATAGAAAACTTATCAGAAGAAGTTGCAAAAGCAGATGTTTTAATTGTCTCTACAGGTGCAGACAAGCCTACAATTACAAAAGAACATATTGCTGCAAACAAAAAAATGCTTATTTTAGATTTATCAATGCCAGAAAATGTCGCTAAAAATGTTACTGATTTTGAGGGGGTTTCTTTGGTAAATGTAGATGAGCTTTCTAAAATTACAGATGAAACATTATCAGTTCGTCAACAAGAAATTCCGCTTGCAGAAGCAATTATAGCAAAACATAAGTTAGAGTTTAATAGTTGGTTAAATCACAGAAGATTTACACCAGCAATTGCCGCTTTAAAATTATCATTAGAAAATATTAAAAACGACGAAATTAATTTTCAGAAGAAAAAAATCACTGATTTTGATGAACATCAAGCAGAAATTTTAACTTCGCGTTTTATTCAAAAAATAACCACACAATTTGTAAAACATTTAAAGGATGATAAAACATCTGTTTCGCAAAGTTTAGAAGTAATTAATAAGGTTTTTCAATCTTAACAACAAACCAATGCAAAAAATAATTAGAATAGGAACTCGCGAAAGTCAACTGGCTCTTTGGCAAGCAAATAAAGTGCGCACAGAATTAGCTGAATTTGGCTACGAATCTATTTTAGTACCCATAAAATCTTTAGGAGATATTGTTTTAGACAAGCCTTTGTACGAGCTTGGAGTTACAGGCGTTTTTACTAAATCTTTAGATATTGCTATGTTAAATGGCGATATTGATATTGCTGTACATTCCTTAAAAGATGTACCAACAGCTTTGCCAGAAGGTATTGTGCAAGCAGCCGTTTTAAAACGTGGTAATTATAACGATGTTTTAGTTTTAAAAGGAAATGAAGAGTTTTTTGGAACACCAAATGGAATTATTGCAACAGGAAGTTTGCGAAGAAAAGCCATGTGGTTAAACAGATATCCAACTCATAAAGTAGAAGGTTTAAGAGGAAACGTAAACACACGTTTGCAAAAGTTAGAGGATAGTGAAACTTGGAATGGAGCAATTTTTGCAGCTGCAGGATTAGAAAGATTAGGTATTAATCCTGAGGGAGCAATAGATCTTTCTTGGATGATTTCTGCTCCTGGACAAGGTGCAATTATGATTACTGCTTTAGAAAAAGATAATTTTGTTTTAGATGCTTGTGAGCAATTAAACCATCATGAAACTAAAGTTTGTGTTGGTGTTGAGCGTGAGTTTTTACGATTGCTAGAAGGTGGTTGTACAGCTCCAATTGGTGCTTTAGCCTACGTAAACTCAAAAACTGAAGAGGTTAATTTTAAAGGTGTTTTATTAAGTAAAGACGGTTCTAAAAAGATAAAAGTAGAAAAAACTGCCAAACTTGGTAATCACAGATTTTTAGCAAAAGATTGTGCAGATTATGTGATTAATAGAGGTGGAAAAGAATTGATGTTAGAGGATGATGAAAATCAATCTAAAATCGCCTCCATTTATTCTACAAAGAAACTTTCTGAACTTCAAAAAGAAACGTTGTCAGAAGCAATTGGGATAGAAGATAGCGATTTTATTAAAATCCGTTTTAATAGAATTCCTGCTAAAGTGATAAAAAACGAAATTGAAAACGTAATTATTACGAGTCAAAATGGAGTAGAGGCAATTTTAAACTCGTTCACTAAAAACGAATTAAAATTTAAGAATATATATTGTGTTGGTAGAAGAACTAAAAAGCTAATCGAAAACAGAATAGGGAAAGTTACCAAGGTTGCCAAAAATGCAAAAACGTTAGCTGAATATTTATCAAAAGAATTAGAAAATAAAGAGGTTACTTATTTCTGTAGCAACGTACGAATGGATATTTTACCAGCTTATTTAAAAACACATAGTATTGTTGTAAATGAAGTTGAAGCTTATAAAACAATGTTAAGTCCAGAGACTTTAAGTGATGAAATTTCGGGAGTTTTGTTTTATAGCCCTTCAGGAATTGAAAGTTATTTACAAGAAAATAATACAAAAAAAGTAGCTTTTTGTATTGGAGAAACTACAGCACAAGTAGCAAGAAAACATTTTGATAAAGTTGAAGTTGCAAATATGCCAAGTGTAGAAAGTGTTTTAGAATTGGTGAATACTTATTATTCAGGAAATTAGATATTTAGTTTTTTGATTCAAAAAAAAATGTAAATCCAAGCTCTGTCATTCCTGCGTAGGCAGGAATCTCAAACTAAAATTTTTAAACTAAATGTTTAGAACAAGAAGATTAAGAAAACACGAAGGAATTAGAAGACTTGTTAAAGAAACAAGACTTTCTGTTGATGATTTTGTATATCCATTATTTATTGAAGAAGGCGAAAATATAGAAACAGAAATTGTTTCGATGCCAGGAATTAAACGTTTTTCTTTGGATAGAATTTCGAAAGAATTAGATGAGGTTGTTGCTTTAAAGATTCCAGCAGTTTTGTTATTTGGAATTCCATCTACGAAAGATGAGGAAGGAACAGAAACTTGGAAGGATGATGGAATTATGCAACAAGCAATTCGTTTTATCAAGAAAAATTACCCAAGTTTATATGTAATTACTGATGTTTGTTTTTGCGAATATACTTCTCATGGACATTGTGGAATCATCCATGATAATGATGTTGATAATGATGCAACTTTAGTAAATATTGCAAAACAAGTAATTTCTCACGCAAAAGCTGGAGTAGATATGGTTGCACCTTCAGGAATGATGGATGGAACGATTGATATGATTCGTCAATCTTTAGACAATACAGGTTTTGTAAACTTGCCAATTATGGCATATTCTGTAAAATATGCATCTGCTTTTTATGGACCATTTAGAGATGCAGCAGATTCTGCACCAACATTTGGCGATAGAAGAACGTATCAAATGGATCCATCAAACAGAGATGAAGGAATGCGTGAAGCAACGTTTGATGATCAAGAAGGAGCAGATATTTTAATGGTGAAACCAGCATTATCATACTTGGATATCATTAGAGATTTAAAAAATAATTTTGACAGACCAATTGCTTGCTATAATGTAAGTGGAGAATATGCAATGGTAAAAGCAGCTGCAGAAAAAGGTTGGATCGATGGCGAAAAAGTAATGATGGAAAGTTTACTCTCGATGAAAAGAGCAGGAGCAGATATTATTATCACTTATTTTGCAAAGGAAGCAGCGAAGGTTTTGTTAAAGAAATAAAATTATAAATGTCTCCTCGAGCGCAGTCGAGAGGTCTTAATAGTTCTCGACTGCGCTCGAACTGACAAAAAGCTTATAGAAATGAAATTCAAAAAATCACAAAAGTTATACGAAAAAGGATTAAAAAACTTGGTTGGAGCAGTAAATTCTCCAGTAAGAGCCTTTTCTTCAGTTGGTGGAAATCCGTTGTTTATCAAAAAAGCAAAAGGAACTAAAATCACAGATGTAGATGGAAATGAATATGTAGATTTAGTACTTTCTTATGGCCCAATGATTTTAGGTCATAGGCATAAAAAAGTACAAAAAGGAGTAGATAAAGCCTTAAAAAAGGGCTATTCTTTTGGAGCATCTACAGAAGCTGAAATAAAATTAGCAAAAATTGTTTGTGATGCTTTTCCAGGAATGGATAAAGTACGTTTTGTAAATTCAGGAACAGAAGCTGTTTTAAGCGCAGTTCGTTTGGCAAGAGCATTTACAGGAAAAGATAAAATAATCAAATTTTCTGGCTGTTATCATGGTCATCAAGATTCATTATTAGTAGCAGCAGGTTCTGGTTTGGCAACGTTAAGTATGCCAGGAAGTAAAGGTGTTCCAGAAGGAGCCGTAAAAAATACTTTAATTGCAAATTATAATGATTTAGACAGTGTAAAAGCACATTTTAAAAAGCATAAAGATATTGCAGGAGTAATTATTGAGCCAATTGCAGGAAATATGGGAGTTGTTATTCCTGAAAATAATTTCTTAGTAGAGTTAAAAGCATATTTAGAAACAAAAGGAGCGCTATTAATTGCTGATGAAGTAATGACAGGTTTCCGTTCTAAATTTGGTGGAGCACAAGAATTATTAGGAGTTACTGCAGATATTACTTGTTTAGGTAAAGTTATTGGGGGAGGTTTTCCTGTAGGAGCATATGGAGCAAGAGAAGAAATTATGCAAGAAGTTGCACCTTTAGGAGGCATGTATCAAGCAGGAACGTTAAGTGGAAATCCAATTGCAATGGCAGGTGGAATTGCTACGTTAACAGAGTTGAAGAAACAAAATCCGTATAAAAAGTTTGAGGAAACTGCAGGTATTCTAGAAGTAATTTTATTAGAAACTGCTAAAAAATACAATATAGCCTTAACTGTAAATCGATTTGGTTCTATGTTGAATCCATTCTTTGTAAATAGTGAAGTGACTAATTTTGTGGAAGCACAATTGTCTGACACAAAAAAGTTTGCGGTTTTCTTTTGGGAAATGATCAAAAACGGAGTTTTCTTACCTCCAAGTCAGTTTGAAGCTTGGTTTTTATCATCAGCTTTATCAGATAAGGATCTTAAAAAAATAGCAGAGGCAGTAGACAAAGCAATGTTAGCAGTTTCTAAAATGTAAAAAAAAATGGACTGGATAAAAATAGCAAGTATTGCCTCAATTTCTTTACAATTTATCTCTTTTTGGTTTGCAGCACCAGAAGTTTTAGGTAGTGAGTGGTTGCAAAAAGCAGAAGCTATTATTAGAAAAGTAATTAAAACAATTCCAGCCTTTTTAATGTTAATTTTAGGAACTATCATAGGAATTATAACTCCTAAAACGATAGATGAATTTAATTTAAAAATTTTAATTCCTTTAGTTTTAATACTTATATTAATTCTTATTCTCTCTAAAAAAATACAAAAAATACTGGATGAGAAAATATCTGTTCCTTTGCTTAATAAATTAATTATTAATCAAAATTTTCGGTTCTCATTATTAAAAACGGCTGCGATATTATTTACGTTAGGGTTTATTTTACAAATTATTACAATTATTTATTCATGATAAAAAACGATTTATTTTTAAGAGCTTTAAAAGGAGAAACTGTAGATAGACCACCAGTTTGGATGATGAGA
>TARA_R110002072_G_scaffold1598_8_pt1 | contig 38485 bp, 36 predicted proteins | sample TARA_R110002072 | Tara Oceans TARA_R110002072 (sample SAMEA4397118) | marine metagenome | biome: Polar Biome; feature: [SRF] surface water layer (ENVO:00010504); material: water (ENVO:00002006), including particulate matter (ENVO:01000060) such as... | depth 5 m
CCACAGAGAGAAATGCACAATTTGGTCAAACAGCAAAAACAATCCTGCTCACTGGATTGACCGGTTCAGGAAAAAGCACGATAGCCTACGCATTAGAGAGAAAACTATTCGATATGGGTCGCCCCGCTTTTGTTTTGGATGGCCAAAATATGCGACTTGGCCCAAGCAAAGATCTGGGGTTTGACTCTGACGATCGCTCAGAAAACCTGCGTAGAAGTGTTGAAATTGCGCGTTTAATGAATCAAGCAGGCATCATCGTCATCTGCTCTTTGGTTGCACCAAACGCAGAAGTTCGAGGTAAAGCCCGGGACCTTGTTGGAGATGATTTTCTTGAGGTGTATCTCAGTGCGCCATTAGAAGTCTGCAAGGAGCGCGACCAGGATGGTATTTACAAAGCAGCAGCAGAAGAAGGTTTAGATACTATTCCCGGGGTGAACCTGCCCTATGAAGCGCCTTCGAACCCAGACCTTACCTTACCGACCCATGAGATTGATATCGAAGACTCGGTCGAACAGCTAGTGAAACTACTTGAAAAATCAGGGGCTTTTTAAGCCCCTATTCGCTGCTGCTTGTTTCGTTCGACTTATTTGGTTCGACCGTAATTATCTTCGAAGCGGACAATATCGTCTTCTCCTAGATAGTCGCCGGATTGGACTTCGATAAGTTTTAAAGGGATTTTCCCTGGGTTGCGTAATCTGTGTTTTTCGCCTAGCGGAATGTAGGTAGATTGGTTTTTCTCGACCGTAAAAACTTTTTCACCGCAGGTAACTTCGGCTGTACCAGAAACCACAATCCAGTGTTCTGCTCGGTGGTAATGTTTTTGTAGGCTTAAACTGGCACCAGGGTTAACGATAATTCTTTTTACTTGAAACCCATCGTCCGCATCAATTGAGTCATAACTTCCCCAGGGTCGCTGAACCTTCCGGTGATTGAGGTGCTCGCTGCCACCACGCACTTCGATGGCCTGAACAATCTCTTTGACCTTTTGTACCTGGTCACGACGTGCCACTAATAGCGCATCGTCCGTATCAATGATGACCAGGTCTTCTACGCCAACTAAAGCAACTAACCTGCCTTCAGAATCAACCAGGTTATTCTTTGAGTCTTGCTGTAATACGTCTCCAGCAAACTTATTACCCATTTCATCCTTCTCGGAGACCTCCCAGACCGAGGACCAGGAACCGACATCATTCCAGCCAATGTCAACGGGAAGCACGACGGCATTTTCTGTGTGTTCCATCACCGCATAGTCGATTGAATCACTAGGGCATTCGGAGAAGGAAGTAGCTTCAATTCTTGTAAAATCTAGATCTCGGACTGCGGCATCATAACTTTTTGTACATTGCTTAAGAATCTCCGGCTGGTGACGGCCTAATTCGCCCAGATAATCCTCAGCACGAAACATAAACATGCCACTATTCCAGTAGTAGTTTCCAGCCGCTAGATAGGATTCGGCTGTCGCTAAGTCAGGTTTCTCGACAAACTTTGAAACGCTACGAGCGCCACCGCCACAGTCCTCTCCAGCTTGGATGTACCCGTATCCAACTTCTGGACTTTGCGGGACTATCCCAAAAGTTACCAAACTACCTTGCTCAGCAAGCTGCGCACCTTTTTCAATTTGTTGTATGAACTCTTCGACATTTTCAATAATGTGGTCTGCCGCCAACACCAACAAAACTGAATTTTTTGAGGGACTCGCTAACGCTGCCAGGGCAACGGCCGGAGCAGTATTCTTACCGACTGGCTCTAGCAAGATGTCAGCGGGCCGGATGTCGCATACACGCAGTTGCTCTGCGACTAAGAAACGGTGTGCCTCATTACATATAATGATGGGTGCTTCTGTTTCCAGCGACTCAAGACGCAGGAGCGTTTCCTGCAGCATTGTATGTTCGCCAAATAAAGTAAGAAATTGTTTCGGGTACTCTTTTCTAGACTTCGGCCACATTCGTGTCCCTGATCCGCCAGATAATACCACTGGGACAATGCTGGTCATGTCATAAACTCTTCAATCCATTTAGTTAGCGACTCGCTGGTCGGCTAGAGCATCTAGCATTCGACTCAGTTGATCTTGCCAGGGTAACTGTCGTATCTTGGTGTATCGCTTGAGGGTTGGGTAGCAATATAAGGCGCTATACATTGGTCGCTCAGCAGCAGTTGGATATTCTGAACTCAATATTGGAAATGCTGCTCCCTTAGACGAAATCAAACCCTTGTTTAGAGCGCGCTGGCCAATTTCATTGGCAAAGTCGTACCAGGTTGTGACCCCTTTATCGCACCAATGATAGACGCCGGGCGAAAACTGTCTTGTATCCAACACATGCCAAATTAACTCTGCCAAACCCATCGCATAGGTTGGAGAGCCTTGCTGGTTATGAACAACCCTAAAGGACTCTTTGGTTTCAAACAGTCTCAGCATGGTTTTGACAAAATTGGACCCAAACTCACTATAGAGCCACGACGTTCGGATAATCATCGTATCCTCAGGCATGATTTGAGCGAGAGCGACTTCGCCTAACAGCTTGGTTTGCCCGTAAACGCCTACCGGAGAGCAAATATCATCAGGATGATAAGGCTTTCTTGATTTTCCATCAAAGACGAAATCTGTTGAAATATGAATGACTTTTATTCGGCGTTCAGAGCAAAGATTTGCAAGATCCATGACTCCAAAATGGTTCACGTTTGCGGCGGCGTCTCTGTCGTTCTCGGCGCCATCAACGTTTGTATATGCCGCACAATTAACAACATAGTCCGGCTTAATTTCATCAAACGCAGCTCGGATTGAGCCACGGTCAGCTAAATCCAGGTCAAGCTTGTTGGCAAATTTTATATCGAGATCCACGGGAGGTTGAACCTTGAGGCATTGCCCCAATTGACCGTTGGCACCAATTACGAGAACCTTTCGCACAGCCTGCCCCAATGTGAATGTTGTTTTAAAATATTAACCTACCAGCAACCGAAGAACAAAGCTGATGCTTAGAAGCTCTCCACCGAAAGCGACTGGTGATTTAACAAACAATTTGAATCAAGTATGCCTGTCTAAAATGATCTTTCGGCAAGCTCTAGTTGAATACTTCAGCATCCTTGAATGAAGTCGCAGCGCTATCTTTCTGACTCAAAATTGGTGGCTCCGTAATCTGCCAGTCAATTCCTAAATCAGAATCGTCCCATCTGATCGATCGCTCATCTTCAGGCGCGTAGTAGTCCGTACATTTGTAGAAGAATTCAGCTTCATCCGACAAGACCACGAATCCATGAGCAAATCCGGGAGGCACCCATAGCATTCGACAATCCTGATCATCCAACTCAACGGCAACATGACACCCAAAAGTCGTCGAACTCTTACGCAGGTCCACCGCTACATCTAACACTCTGCCACTAAGTACTCGTACAAGTTTTCCTTGTGGCTTTGTTAACTGGTAGTGCAACCCCCTTAGGATCCCATTAGTAGATTTGCTGTGGTTGTCCTGAACAAACACATGCTCAGGCAACCAGGATGCTCGAAAAGATTCAAAAAAGAAGCCTCGAGCATCACCGAACTTTTCCGGCTCAATAATTTTTACATCAGGGATATCAGTGTCGAATATGTTCATATTTCTGCAATTTGTAACAAGTATTCACCATAGCCACTTTTCATCAGTGGCTGTGCTAATGACATCAACTGTTGCTTATCTATGTAGCCCATTCGATAGGCAATCTCTTCGATACAGGCAATTTTTAAGCCCTGACGCTCCTCAACAATCCTAACGAAGTTTGCCGCTTCGAGCAGATCATCCTGTCTGCCGGTATCTAGCCAGGCAGTCCCTCTGGACAGCAACTCAACGGACAATTCACCACGCTTGAGATAAGCATTATTCACATCTGTTATTTCAAGCTCTCCGCGGATGGATGGTTGAAGAGTCGATGCTATCTCAACGACGGAATTATCGTAAAAATATAAGCCAGTCACCGCATAGTTGGATTTTGGGGACTGCGGTTTTTCTTCAATGGATGTAGCTGCTCCTTCTGCATCAAATTCGACGACTCCGTATTCAGAAGGGTCACTGACATAGTAGCCAAAAACAGTCGCACCCGATTCCTTTGATGATGCAGATTGAAGTCTTTTTGACATTCCTTCCGCATAAAAAATGTTGTCCCCTAGGATCAGGCTGACGCTATCATCGCCTATAAATTTTTCACCGATTAGAAACGCTTCTGCTAAGCCGCCGGGGTGGACTTGTTGTGCGTATTTCAGACTAACACCGAGTTGCTCACCATCGCCTAGAAGATTCTTAAAGGCGTCTGCATCTCGAGGCGTTGAGATGATCAATATATCAGTAATTCCTGCCAACATTAGGGTGGACAGCGGATAGTAGATCATTGGCTTATCGTATACCGGCAGTAGCTGTTTGCTGACCGAGATCGTTAAAGGGTGTAAACGGGTACCGGAACCCCCTGCTAAAATGATGCCTTTTCTGCTCAATGCAAACGCCTTTTTGTCATTCTTGATGATCCGAATCAGCCATGAATTCTTCCCTCATAATTAGGAAAATAGGCAACCAAAATATTAGCCAGACAAAATCCATATTTGCCACTATCAGGCTCCCATCAAACATAAAGATCGCGGCAGAGTAAAACAGCGCTCCTCCCAAAAGCCAACGTTGTTCAGACCGGCGCTCGAACAATCCTCCGAGCGCCACCAGATAAAGCGCAAAAAGAACAAGAAAACCTACCAGGCCCAGTTGGTAAATCACACTTACAAACAGATTGTGAGGATGTTGGAAGGTGCAAAGAATACCCATCCGAATTACCTCAACTTCTTCACAATCAATGTTTGGAGTACTGAGGGCGGAATAGCCAAGCCCAAACATCAATCCGTCGTCAAAGGAGGCGGCAAGGGTAGATTCCCAGACATCAGGTCTCTTTTCTTCTACTAGGACGTTGAACATCTGTAAAACCGCGACCATCAAGATACCACTGAGAAAAACCCAAAGTAGTGATTGTCGAATGAAGCTGGATTCCCAAAGCGCAGCAAACGAGAGGGCAGTCAAAGCGACTAGGAGAGCGAAAAAAACAACTGAAGATTCAAGCAATAGCACCGTCGCAAGTGAAATCACCGCTACAAAAGCATGAAGGATTCCCTGCATAGTCATCCGATACTTAATGGAATAGTTGAGTGCGATCAGTAGCACAAAACCAAATGCGATGGCAGCAACACTCCGGACATTCCAGGCACCGACAGGATCCAAGTTTAGATTAAGCAACTCATTTAACAGCAATATCAAGGCTGAAATTGTTGCTGTGGACAACACACTAACCATCACAATTCTGGTTAAGTTTACCTTTTGTGGGATATGTAGAAATGCAGTTGCAACAAAACAAAGTACGACAAGGTCAACAGCAATGGATTGCAGATCCATCCCCATCCCACTTTCGGGACTATACCAGGCAAGGCTGATTAGGATATAGAGTAGGATAATGAAAAAAATAGAAAAGCTATGCGAATTCCGAAGTCGGCGAAAGCTCACTACTGGCGAAAAAATACAACTGACTAGTCCAGTCAATGAGAGAAAGTAAGCTGGAATCGCACTTCCGTGCCGGGTTGTGATCAGAAAATAACCCGCGAACACGAGACAAATCCAAACCACAGCGGCTCGTGAGAGCAGTTCTTGAACTGTGTTTCTAGCTTCCTGGCTGATAAACTTCATCTTCTGGTTTCTTTTAGGCCCACTTATGGTCGAATGGCTTAGTAATCTGTCGCGCAACTCGAAGAGGCTTTTGGCGGTTTCCACTGATCTAGTGACTATCCCAACAGCACTTTGGCTTTCGTTTGCACTTCGATTGGAAGAAGTCTACGCACCCGACGTTCGTATCGCCACCACTATGGCGCTCGCCACACTTACCACTGTCGCCGTTTTTGTTAGGCTAGGGCTTTATAGAGCGGTGATACGATACGCAGGCTTGCAAATGTTCAACACCATATTCATCGGCGTAAGCGTATCAGTCTTTCTGCTTGCCGTGCTCGCGTTCTTGTTCCAAGCGCAGATGCCGAGGTCTGTACCTTTCATTTATTTCGGGATTGCTCTAATTGCTGTCTCCGCAACCAGGTTACTCATTCGCCACCTATTGACGATTGACCGCCACCAAAAAACAAAGAAAGTTATCATCTACGGAGCCGGCTCCGCTGGTTTGCAACTATCCAATGCATTACTTCAGGGACTGGAGTACCAACCTGTTGGGTTTGTTGATGACGACAAACTTAAGCAAGGGAGTGAAATTAATGGTCTCCGCGTCTACAAACCACGCAAACTCTGCACTCTTATTGCTGAATTTGGGGTCCAGGAAGTATTACTGGCGATATCCACGTTAACCCCTTCTCGGCGAGGCCAAATCGTACATTCACTTGCTCAGTTCAACGTCAAGGTCAAGACGATACCAGGTATGTTAGAACTCATCGATGGTACATCTAAAATTGAAGAAATTCGGAACCTCAAAGTAGAAGAGCTACTAGGTAGAGAACAAGTGCCGCCTGACCCTCTGTTACTGAATGCCTGCGTTAAAGGTAAAGCAGTATTGGTCACAGGCGCAGGTGGTTCGATAGGTAGTGAGCTTTGCAGGCAAATAGCGGAGATAGGACCTTCTCAGCTAATTATTTTTGAATCTTCCGAGTTTGCATTGTATTCAATAGAAGAAGAACTAACACAAAAGGAGTACGATTTCCCAATACTACCTATGCTGGGAAACGTTCAAGACGAGCAATTAGTACTCAGAATACTTCAGAAATTTTCCATTAAAACCGTTTACCATTCAGCCGCGTATAAGCATGTGCCGCTCGTTGAGCAAAATCTTGCCGCTGGCGTATCAAATAACATACTAGGTACCTATGCCACAGCAAACGCTGCCAAAACTGCAGGAGTCAGAAACTTTATTCTCATCTCTACTGATAAAGCTGTGCGTCCAACCAACATCATGGGTGCGACTAAACGGGTAGCTGAACAAATCCTCCAAAACCTAGCTGAATCTAAGGATTCTACTACAACCTTCACGATGGTTCGATTCGGAAACGTGCTAGCTTCCTCTGGCTCGGTTGTCCCAAAGTTTAAGCAACAGATAGAGTCAGGCGGACCTGTTACAGTCACACACCCAGAAATAACTCGATATTTCATGACAATCCCAGAGGCGGTACAACTCGTGATTCAGGCGGGAACGCTAGGAGAAGGTGGAGACGTGTTCGTTCTTGATATGGGCGAACCTGTAAAAATCAAAAATTTGGCTGAAACAATTATTGTGCTACTCGGAAAGTCGCTTCGGACAACCGAGTTCCAAGAAGGTGAAATAGAAATCAAGTACACTGGGCTTCGTCCAGGTGAAAAGCTATACGAAGAGCTGCTCATTGGTGAAAACTGCGTTGGTACTGCCCACCCAATGATCACCAGAGCCATCGAGTCGAAATTAAAATCGCCACAGCTCGAGTCAGTGATTGACTGCCTTCGAGAAGCCTGCAGAAGTGACGACCTTCTTCAAATTGTCCAACAACTGGAATTCGCAGTTCCAGAGTACTCAGCTTCTAAAGAGGTCCTTAAGCTGATATCCAGAGCTGAAAAGGTGAAACCTACTATGCTGAGCATCAAACCTTAGCTGCGCGAGTGCTGCGGTATAATCACACGTGTCTCTTTCACGCTTCACTCTCATGCAATATATCTTCATAATGCCCGCCCAAATACTCATCGGCAAAAAGGCATTCCAATCGACACTAAGCACATTGTCTATATAGTCTCAGAAGATTGGTATTTCTGCTCGCATCGACTCGACTTAGCGATTCGGGCGAAAGCTTCAGGCTATCGTGTCACTCTTATCTCAAATGTGAGTGAATGTGAGGAAATTCTACGCACGAATGGAATAATCTTTGAACAATTTCAAATCAACAGGACAAGCCTGAACCCGGCTCAAGCATTTCTCAATGTACTCCGATTACGTGCAAAATTAGCACGACTCAACCCAAGTGTAGTACACAGCGTGGCGCTCAAACCAGCGATTCTAACTGGCATCGCAATTTTGGGCCTGAACATATTGAACGTCATTTCACTGGGTGGGCTCGGCACAACATTTACCAAGAAAGGTTGGCGGGAATTAGCCCTAAAAAAGCTTATCTCTGTTGCACTTCGATGGAGCATGAGACTCAATCGGTGCGCTTTGATACTACAAAACACTAGAGATGTCACCATCGCAACAACTGCGTTCGGTGTCCCTCCCAACAAAATACATCTCATCAGAGGTGTGGGTGTAGACACCGACAAGTTTAGGCCGACAGTGTCTCAACTTAAACCTCCCTATATTGTATTGTTTGCAGCACGCTTACTTGCAGCCAAAGGTATTTTGGAGTTTGTTGAGGCTGCAAAAAAAATTCTTGAAACCCGAGATGATGTGAATTTTCATATTTGTGGGCGTCTGGATCCGCTCAACCCGGATAGTATTACTAGCGCAGATACCGACAGTTGGGAAAGCATAGTCGGGTTGGAGTATTTAGGCAGTCGAAGCGACATGTCTAAGGTATTTTTGGAAGCCAGCATAGTTTGCCTACCAACATACTACGGTGAAGGCCTTCCTAAGGTATTGATCGAAAGCGCAGCATGCGGCATTCCAATAATTACGACAGACATGCCTGGTTGCAACGACATCGTGGTGCATGGTCACAACGGGGTTATTATTGAGCCGCGAAGCACTCAATCGTTAATAGACTCACTAAACTTCCTCCTTGACGACGACGAACTCAGGAAAAGGATGGGAGAGAACGGTAGGTCTCTCGTTCTCGAAAATTTCAGCGAAGCGCAGTGTTCGCTCGCAACTCTCTCGGTGTACAAAAAGGGATCGTTACATTGAGCATTAGTTATCGACCAGAAATTGACGGTCTCAGAGCATTGGCAATACTTCCTGTAGTCCTGTTTCATGCCGGTTTACCGTACTTCGAAGGAGGCTACCTAGGCGTCGATGTGTTCTTCGTGATCAGCGGCTATCTCATCACAACCATCATCTCGCAGGATATTAACAAGGGTAATTTTACAATTGTTGGTTTTTACGAACGCCGAGCGAGAAGAATTCTTCCAGCTCTCGTATTCGTTTGTATTGCTTGCAGCCCAGCCGCATATTTTCTCCTAATGCCACAAGAACTGTCTAACTTTGGTCAAAGTCTGATCTCCATCAGCGTCTTCTCTTCAAATATCTTTTTCTGGTTAGATAGCGGCTATTTTAGTGTTGATTCCGATCTCAAACCGCTACTACATACTTGGAGTCTTGCGGTCGAAGAACAGTTCTACCTCGCTTACCCGCTTATTCTGTTAGCGCTACGCGAATACTCCATGAAAACAAAATACGTTGTCATGATACTGGGACTCGTTGCCTCGCTTTGTTTATCACAGTTTGGACAGAACTTGCATACAGCTTTTCTATCAAACACCGACTATTCTTTCAGCTTCTGGTCTTCGCCTTCATATGCATTTTTTTCACTTCCTACTCGAGGTTGGGAGCTTTTGGTTGGATGTATTGCTGGGTTATATTTGTCAAATCCACACAACTCTATACTAGAGAAATCGGGAGACATCCTTGCACTTTGTGGGCTAACAATGATCGTGGGTGCCATGATATTCTTTGAGGAATCAACACCTCACCCAAGCCTTTACACTACGATCCCCGTGGTGGGGAGCGTACTCTGCATACTCTATGGCACCAAAGATACGTGGACGGGAAAATTTTTGTCCTCTTCCATGTTCGTAGGGGTTGGTCTCATCAGCTACAGCACCTACCTTTGGCATCAACCTCTCTTCGCATTCACTCGGATAGCAAACGGTGGCCAGAGCATCTCTCTCTTCGTGTCAGCTTTGATAATTTTAAGTTCTTTTCTTTTTGGGTTTTTGTCCTGGAAATATATTGAAGCACCATTTAGAAATCGAAGTGCCATTAGCAAACAATCAATATTCTACCTGTCAGGAATTTCTTTGGTTATTATAGCGGCAGTAGGATTCTATCTGATGAACCTCAGTACTGAAAGTCGGTATTCTCCGCAGGAGCTCGGGGCTTTTCAGCCAGCAAAGGAAAACCAATCAGGCATCTGCTCAGAATGGAATCAAATGGACGGCTTCGAAATTTGTTCGTTTGGAGATACCTCTAGTAACTTGTCAATGTTGATTTACGGCGACTCTCATGCAGCAGCACTAATGTCCGAGCTTGAGACGCTACTTCTTAAGAACAAAGTACGGGGCGTTCGGATCAAGCCAACTGACTGCGAAATGATCCCGGGATTGTTTCGTAAGGACCACTTGCAAACCCCCAATGAAAAAAACATTGTGCGTTGCCAGTATTCATTGCAAAAGATGCTAGAGTTCTCTGAAGCCTTCTCTGTTGTGGTCGTTCACATTCGGTGGACATACCAACTTTATCCTATAGCTGACCAAATTGAAGATCTTGGATTCAATAATCAGGAAGGTGCTGCTGAACATCTGCCTGCTAGAGAATATTTGGCGTTCGATGGAGCCAATTTCACTAACGACGGTGTTCACAAGGCTGACGCAGTCAACGATTTCCTGACACAATTCAACAAAACTGCTCAATTACTCGTGTTAATTTATCCTGTTCCTGAACTTGGCTTCAACCTACCTAGACACAATTTTCAAAGCCACAGAGCAGAAGGCTCAGTTCCAGAGACGGTTACTACGTCTAGCGAAGTCTTCCGAAGCAGAAACGCTTTCGTCACCGGCATCCTGGATAGTTTTAACTCGCCTAAACTGATCCGAGTCCATCCGTCTGATTTGCTGTGCGACACCAGCTTAAAAGGTAGATGTATTGCTCAAAAATCAACGATTCCGCTGTATTACGACGACAATCATTTATCGAATGCAGGAGCGTTACTCGTTCTCAACAGACTATTTCTAGAATTAGAAAGTGCTGGCTTGTTAACCAAAACAGATGAATTTTAGACGCATTCTGGTAGAATCTGCATCGGCAAGCCTGCTGCCCATAAAGCCAATATAACTTCATATCGAGACAATTTGATGATTAAAGCTCCAACCTCTGTAGATTTAAGAGAGTTTTCAGAAGATGTTGAAAATTCAGAAACCAAATATGGCTTGCCGAATGAAGTAAAGTACTGCAGTTCGTGCGTGATCTCAAATCAAAGACCGAACTCCAGTGTTGAGTTTCAACACACATCAGACTCAAAAAAGTCGACGATCAATTTTGACGAAAACGGTGTGTGCGATGCCTGTCATCAAACGCGAAGAAAAAACACGGAAATAGATTGGTCAGATCGCGAGCAAGAACTCAAGGATTTGTGTGATCGTTTCCGCAGCAAGAATGGAGAATACGACTGCTTAGTCCCTGGCTCTGGAGGGAAGGACAGCTTTTTTGCAGCACACAAGTTAAAGTACGAATACGGCATGCACCCGCTAACGGTTACTTGGGCACCTCATGTTTATACAGATTGGGGATGGAAAAATTTTCAGTCTTGGCTTCACGCTGGCTTCGACAACTACCTGATGACTCCCAACGGCAAAGCGCATCGACTGTTAACCCGACTTGCTGTTGAGAATTTATTCCATCCATTTCAGCCCTTCATCTTAGGTCAAAAAAACCTCGCTCCTAAAATGGCAGAAATGTTTAAGATCCCACTAGTTTTCTACGGCGAAAACGAAGCTGAATACGGAAACCCGATCGGCGACAATTCAACGGCTATACGCGACTACAAATATTTTAGCGGTCTGGACAAGTCTGAAATGTTCTTAGGAGGAGTTAGCTTGTTGGAGTTGGTTGAAGACTTTGGGTTAGATGAGCAAGATTTGATTCCATATCTACCTGCCGACCCACAAAAGCTAAGCGATAATAATACTGAAGTACATTATCTTGGATACTATCTAAAATGGCATCCACAAAGTTGTTACTACTACTCGGTAGAGCACGGTGGTTTTGAAGCATCGCCCGAACGAACTCCCGGGACGTATAGCAAATACAACAGTATCGACGATCGGATAGATGATTTCCACTATCACACCACTCGCACAAAATTTGGCATCGGACGAGCAACATACGACGCGGCTCAGGAAATCCGTTCAGGGGATATCACTCGCGATGAAGGAGTGGCTCTCATAAGAAAATTCGATCACGAGTTCCCAGAACGATTTGCAGAAGAGATATTCACCTACTTGTCAATGTCGCCCAAGGAGTTTCCAAGAGCGAGTGAGATGTTCGAGGAACCCATGATGAACCGAGAGTACTACGACAAACTGGCTGACACCTTTCGATCTCCACACCTTTGGCAAAATGTCCAAGGTGTTTGGTCGATCCGACATCCAATAAAGTAGGTACTACATGGCTAATATTCGCCTTATCCCTCGATTAGATATTAAGGGTCCCAATTTGATAAAGGGGATCCACCTGGAAGGCTTGAGAGTTGTTGGCGACCCCCAAGTTTATGCCGTAAATTACTACGAATCTGGCGCGGATGAACTACTATATATGGATATAGTCGCAAGCCTCTACGGCCGAAACAATTTGTCAGACATCGTAAAAAGCGCGGCGGAAAATGTGTTCATCCCAATTACTGTTGGTGGTGGCATTCGCAGTGTAGCGGATGCAGACCAACTACTCAGGTCAGGTGCTGATAAGGTCGCGATAAATACCGCGGCCATTAACGACCCAGAGCTCATTAGCAAATTGTCACAGAGATTTGGATCTCAGTGTGTCGTTGTATCGATAGAAGCTAAGAAACAGAGTGGCGGGAAGTGGGAGTGCTATGTAGACAACGGAAGAGAGAGGACCGGTATAGACGTGGTCAACTGGGTAAGGGAGGCGATCACTCTCGGTGCAGGAGAACTACTCATCACATCCGTTGATAAGGAAGGTACCCGCAAAGGTTTTGACCTTGAACTTTATAAAGCGGTTAAAGATGTCGCGACAATCCCACTAATTGCATGTGGCGGAATGGGCTGTCTAGAAGATTTCGACAATGTGGTCAAAGATGGAGGTGTTGATGCCGTATCCATGGCTGATGTCTTACACTATAACAGATTAACACTGCCTCAAATTAGATCAGCAGCTCTCGACTCCAATATTAATGTGAGGCAACCATGAAAATTACGGTCGTCGACTATGGTATCGGCAACTTGTTAAGCGTGGTACGTGGGTTTCAGCGCATTGGATGCGATGTACAACTCGCGGCAGCAGGAGAAGAAATTGTAAGCGCTTCGCGCTTAATTCTACCAGGAGTCGGAGCTTTCGGTGATGGTATGGAGGAAATCAGAAGGAGGAATCTAGAAGAACCAATACGCGAGTATGCTGAATCTGGAAAACCACTGTTGGGAATCTGTCTTGGAATGCAAATGCTTCTGGAGAGAAGTTTCGAGTTTGGATCTCACAATGGTCTGGGACTAATCCCGGGATCTGTCATCGAGATACCAAAACAAACACCTGCTGGGAATACCCATAAAACCCCTCATATCGGGTGGTCTGGAATCAACAAAGATGAGGTCAGTTGGGAGGACACCTTCCTCCAAACTACCTCGCCTAACTCACCCGTTTATTTTGTTCATTCATACATGGCCGCACCGCCAATAGAATACAGGCTAGCTTCGTGCGATTACAATGGTGTCTCAATATGCGCCGCTGTAAAGAATGGCAATATTTACGGCACACAGTTCCACCCAGAGAAAAGCGGTCCAATTGGGCTGGAAATGCTGGAACAATTTCTAACACTTTGAACAGCATTAACCCTCAATCAAACCTTGCCCGCCCATTCGTCATAGTCGGGGGTGGAGGTCACGCAAATGTAGTCGCCGATCTGCTCCTCGCCTCTAATTGTTCCATTCTTGGATATGCTGATGTATCTGGAAGTAGAGCAAACTTTGCCCCGTACCTTGGAAACGATCAGAAAGTTTATCAGTTTGCCACTTCGGAAATTTACATCGCAATTGGGATCGGGTCATTACCAGGACATAATCTCAGAAAACGTCTCTTTGAAAAGTTTCTCTCTAGTGGCTATAGCATTCCGCCTCTAATTCATCCAAGTGCCTATGTGGCGAGAACGGCAAAAGTCGCTGATGGCGCCCAAATTATGGCTGGAGCTGTCGTCCAGGCAAACACTGAAATCGAAAGAAATGTAATCATAAATACCGGGGCAAGTATCGACCATGATTGTTACGTGGCGCAGAATTGCCATATTAGCCCACGGGCCACGCTTTGCGGCTCAGTCCGACTAATGGAGTCAACACACATCGGAGTGAACGCGGCTATTCTACAAAACATAACAGTAGGATCAAGTTCAGTGATCGGTGCCGGTGCAATTGTCAGAAGGTCCGTAGGAAATGATACAATTGTCTACGGTTTTGACTCAACTAAAACAACAAAGAAACTCAACAATGACTAACCTATTTCGGATCTTGGAGCTGAAGGTACTCGAGCCGCTCCTCTACTTAGCAAGGCCAATGTTCTCCACGGAAGAAGAGTACTATGCCGCGGTTATGAACTGGAGAACTAGAGTACGAGCAGTGTTCGGACGGACTCCTACCGCATCTCCCGAGAGCAGTGAGAGAGAAGCCGAGTTTTATCTCCGAAAAATCTCCCAGAAGGACGTGTTTTTAGAGTATGGGTGCGGAAGCTGCGGGCTCGCGGTCCATGTTATTAACGTACTCGATAAAGGAAATTACGTTGGCTGTGACATTTCTGAGGGCGCGCTAACGAAAGGAAGAAGCATCGTCTCAGAAAACCCATCTTTAGAGAAGAAAGCTCCAGTACTCATCCTTTTCAAAGACTTAGCGGAGTTGAGCTCAAAACTGGGCGATCGAAAGTTCGATTGGATTGTGCTGAATAGCGTGTTTACGCATCTCAGTGAAGATAAAATCATAGAGTGCCTAAAGTTCTTCAAATCCATCTTAGCGACCAATGGCGTCGTAGTCGGAGACTTCAGTGTACCACGGCTTTCCGCTGGTTCATTTTCAAGACGTGGAATCGACTATTACTATTCGATCGAGAACATCTTAGCTTTGGCCCAGAAATCTAACATTTATCCAAAACAAATCGATGGCTTTGACGTCAATCAATCCACAGTTTATGAAAGTGTGATTTTTGAGTTTAGAACGAATGTAGGCGAGTGAGAATCAAGGTGAACCGGCCAAATTTTGACATCGATGTATACAATAACTTGGAGGTGCTGCTCCAAAAGTGCAGGCAGGAGTATCGCAGGGGAGTAGAAGACCTACGCTACTTAGAGGCTTTTGATGATTGGGTACATGCCCCGAATTGCCTTGACTCTACCGTACTAAAATTGACTCGTCTAGACGATGAAACTATAAACTCAATACGTTCCGAATACTTCGCCTTTAGACTTCAACTCATTCGTAGATCTAAATACCTTAAGAGTATGTGGCCAAATCCAAGTAAAGAAAAAACCTTCGATCTTATTGAAGTGCTTCTCAGACCAAACCTACAAACAATTCTCGATCGTATAGGTCATTTTGCCATAACCCAACTCGAATTGAGCACCGCCGTCGCCAGTACACACTCAAAGTCAGAAGGGTGGCATTTCGATCCATCACCTTCAAGTCACTACAAAATAATTTTCTATTTTTCAGCCGATCAAACCCATGATGGTTGTACTCAATACGCCCCGGAAAATTTTTCAAGGAGTTTAATTACGGAAGGCTATAATAACATAGCCCCACAACTCCGGCGTAGCTCACTAACTGATACTAACATTGATCCAGTAATATATAGCCAACGCGACCAAGGTGAAACCGTACTTTTTAGTCCTGCAACAACCTGCCACAGAGCAGTCTATCCGTCTAAAGGAGCAAGACACACAATCACACTCAGTCTGCTAGCATCAGAGCAGGTTGATGACTGGCGATTAGCTTCAGAAGCAGTCTACGACGTAAGTAAGCTATCTGGCATTCCATTGTACGCACGTTGGCCAAACTTTAGTTAAGTTCGTTTTTTACAAACAACGAACAGACCACTAGTTTCTATGTCCTCAACACTCATGTTGTTGAAGCGAGGGGCAAGATCCTTTACTCCAATGAGTGTCTCAGAATTAGTTACTTCTTCAAGAATCACGTCGAATCCGGTTGCTTGAATGAAGTCGCGATGAGTAGAAGCTGACTCTCTATTTAGCAGGTAAGGCTGCCTGCCACGAATCATCGACCACAGAAGTTCGTCAGCTGTCCAATGCCCGTTCCATTGAGGAAACGTGTTGTGGCATTTGAAATCAATTTGGTGGGACATAAACCCGCCCCCTGAAAGCCATTTAAACATCGCTTTATATGTAACTTCCAAATCATCTACATGCTCCAGAACTGCCTGAGAGAATATTAGATCAACCGAGCCTAATTCAACCGTTTCAGTGTTTGCCCAAGGTACCTGATATTTAATTAATGAATCAACTGAATCTGGGTTACGAATTGAATCACGAATCCGGTCTAGCCGTTGATCACTGAGATCGAGTCTGCCAAAATCATTCAGTAGATCTCTTGGAAAACTGACATCGTCAAGGCCTGGTTTAACATTGTCTATCTCGGGAATTGGACCGGAAGATTGAAACAGGACTACTAGTCTCTCAAAGACCTCCAAATTGGAATTGAGATCGGCATGTTTGACAACATCGAGCGCGAAATATTTCTCAGCGCCTGATAAAAGCGCCGCTAGTCCAACTCCAATAGAATCTCCTGGTCCGAGTTCTGCAACAACTCTCGGCATGTTGTTACAACCCGCGTTTCTTAACCAGATAAGATGTCTGAGCCACACAGAGTAACAATAATCCGCCGTATCGGTCCCACCAGTTTTGCGAGTGTGTAAGCGGGTAAAGCCTGGAATGTATGTCGCTAGTCCGTAAAGTAAATGCAGTAAATTAGGGCGCATAATAGTTACCTAACTAAGAAGTCTTTCTTACTAACTGACGATACATATACGCAACCGGTCTTTGCAAGATTGCATCACGAAAACTCATCAGATAAAACCTTAAATAAAATTTTGTTTCTGTGAGGAGATTGCATACTACTTCGAAGAAGAAAACGGTAATTAACGTTGCGACTGCTGCACCTTCAATTCCGTAGCGCGGAATGGCATAGAGGTTCAAAATTACATTCAAGAGCACCGAAGCTAATCTCAGCTTAAAAATAACCGTCTCCTTACCTTGCAATAGCAGCAACTCAACCCTGAAGCTGTTCGGTATTTGAAGCAAAAACGAAACAAGTAAAACGCCGACAACGAATAGCGATGTCAGGAAATCTTCGCCTATTGAGTATGCTATGACCTGGTTGCCGAACAAATAGAATGCTATAGAAAAACCGATTCCCAAATAGGTTATTAGGGATAGCACTCTAACCAGTTGTTCTTCAAATTCGATTGATGGTCTGTTCGAAAAACTGTCAAGTAGGATTGGAGAACTGCTACGGACAATCGCATCAAAGAACACCGAAGGCAATCTGAGTACTTGAACATAGAGTGCATAGATTCCAACCGCGCTAACTGAATCAAACTGGCCTAACATTATTCTGTCGAACTGCGTATATATTGTGCCTGCCAAAGCGCTAAAAGCTAATGGCCAAGACCTATATAAAATTGACTTAGTACAGGCACCATTAACCTTCCAGCCCTGAATCGTGCCGCCTTTCTTCTGGAAATAATAGAGCATAACGCCAATGAAAATGGCTGCCTCGAAAACCGATGCAACGGAGAAATATACAACGTCCATTGACAAGAAAATCATCAGCACTTTCGTGAGACCCGACCCCAAGGTAGCAGCCGTTAAAGCAATTGTCGCGTACTTCGATTTGAGGTGTTTTTGAAACCAAACATCGAGATGAGATATCGATCTCAAGAGGTAAGATGATGAAGCGATGAGAATGATGATCTTAACTTCTGCATCGGTAGACCAGAGTAGAGCAGCAACACTGCTAAACAAAATAACGAGAACACCTCCAACGAGCTTTAGTATAGCTACAGTACCCATTAACTCATTTTCTTCGAAGTGCTTTTGGACTAAATCTTGAAGAGTTACCCGATCAAACCCAAACGTCGAAAACAGTGAAGCAATCAGCACAAATGCCATCGCAAATGCATACTTGCCGTAGAGTTCAGCTCCCAAATATCTGGCCATCAACAAGCTAGTTATCGCTCCAAGCGCAGTGGCTACTACACTACCAATAACCAACCAAGAGGCATTCTGAAATATACGATCGAATACCGACCGGGACGACGAGGTCACCTAACTAAACTCGTCGATGCGAGAAGGTCACAAATTGTTAGGTCCAGTTCAGTATCAATGTCAAAAGACCTTTCTTTAGGCATTTCATATCCGAGAGAGTGTTCAGATACAAATATGGGATTATCGGAAAAAGCCTCTACATCAAGTACGTAAACTGCGCCATTTAGCTCGTAAACGCTCGGGGAATCTTGCCTCCTGGTTGGCGTATCAGCTGTAGCAATGAAGGGCACCAATCTCTGACTCTCTTTTTCATGAGTATACATCCAATACGGAGAATGAGAGATTTTGTTAATTGACACTACGCTGTGAATTCCATCAGCCATAAGCTCGATACATCCGTCCACGTCGGCAATGGACCTGAAAGGCGATGTTGGCTGAAGGAACACAATTATTGAAAAATTCGACAAGTTTTCCAACGCGTGCAATACAACGCTTGCAGACGTAGCATTATCGCCGGCAAGCTCCATTGGTCTGATGAATGGGAGGGAAGCACCTAGCTCTAGCCCTACTTTAGCGATTTCATCATCGTCAGTTGATAGAACAATCGAGTCTACGTATTTTGAACCAATGCAAACTGAGATAGTTCGGTCTAAAAGAGACCGCCCACCCACTTCACGAAGGTTTTTTCGTTCCACCCCTTTTGAACCACCACGTGCTGGAATCAGCGCCAGTACTCTTTTACCGCCTATCATTTCCGCAACTTAAGCACGTCTTTTTGCGCTTGTCTAAAATCATCTACACGGCCAATATCCAACCAATATTCATAGATGGGATATCTTACGACATCAACTTCTTCATCAATCAGCCTAGAAATAAAATCCGGCATATCCAAGTAGTGACCGTCTAGTTTCCTGAGGAGAGGAGCATCAATAATGTAAACGCCGGCACTAACGAAGTAGCTATGAATCGGCTTTTCGACAATATCTGTGACGTACTTGCCATTTGTCTCTACAACACCATAAGGTACTTCAAGCTCATATTCGCGCACCGCAATCGTCATTCCAGCATTTGATTCGATATGAAAATCCAAAAGTCTTTTAAAGTTAAGGCTTGTCAAAACATCGGCATTGATAACTAGCAGAGGTAACTCTATCGAAAAAGGTGCTAACAAGGCTAGAGCACCTGCAGTACCGAGGGGTTGAGATTCGGTTACGTAGGTTATATCGACACCAAACTTGCTACCATCGCCGAAGTAACTCATGATCACTTCAGGTAGGTAATGAACCGAAAAGTAAAAATCAGAAAATCCAGACTCTATAAAGCTCTCCAAGATATGTTCGAGCATTGGTTTCTCTCCCACTTTCAACATGGGCTTAGGGCAATCGTTAGTTAATGGCTTTAATCTAGTACCAAACCCTCCAGCCATTATAAGTACAGGGTTTTTTACTCTCTTAACCTGGATCAGATTTCGGAGAACCTCGATCCTAACAACAACACCGTCTTCTGAAATCACTGGGATATGGTTTAATTCGTGGTTTAGCAAAAGCTTCTGTATCTTACTTTGAGAATCACTTTCGAGAGCCACAATTGGACTCCTGTTCATAATTTCATTTGCTAGCGCATCAGTTTCCTTACCCGCGATCATGCCCCGTCGAACATCACCATCTGTAATAGTTCCGACGAGTTCTCCCGAGGAGGCCTGCACCAAGGCAATTTGCATTCCGCCTAACTCAATCCTACGAATTACTGTAGATATCGTGTCATTTTCTTGCACGACTAACGTCCGCCAATCCATTCGTTCCACTACTCCAATATGTATTCGCCGACAGCATATTTTTGGCTGCTCTTTTCTCCAAGGATCCTCCATACCTCGATCGGTCGAAGCCCGCCACCGGGTCGACGGATTGCAATATTGTTATGTCCTAGCACGTCACCTAGAGCGATGTCTTGGCTCGCTACTAAACTCTTACGAGCAATCGGGAGGTTCTTTCGCTCCGAAGCAGTCGGCCATTTTACCCGACGACCAATTAAAACAGGGATCTGTCTGATCGTCTCAACCATCTCAGCCAGCTCACTAGGCTCCAGCGATGCTGCATGATCAGGTCCATCCATCGATCTATCCAAAGTGAAATGCTTCTCAATACACACGGCTCCTCTAGAGACGGCTAGCAGTGAAGCAAGCGCTCCTTTTGTGTGATCGGAGTAACCTATAGGGATTCCAAATATATCTCGAAGTAGCTCCATCGCGGCAATATTGACTTCTTCTGGCGGCGATGGGTATTCAGTTGTGCAATGAAGCAGCGTTACTTTGCTTTGTAAATATGCCCTCCCTTCTATTGAGTTACCAGCTTCTGCAATCTCTGCATAGGACTGGGGCTGATTTGGATAGAGAGAACCGTAAGCCAGGGACCACAATGCATCTTCAATTTCGGACACATTTGCCATACCAGTGGAAAGTATTATCTCCAGACCGCTCCTACCAAACTCGATCAGCATAGGCGAGTTTGTCAAATCCCCGGATGATACCTTTAGTCTTTTTACCTTCACCTCGTCAATCAAAAATCTAAGGCTACTCAGGTCGAATGGTGTGGAAATAAATTCGATTCCTTTTGATGCACAGAAAGAGGCAAGCTCAATAAAATCCGAATTTGAAAGTTCGAGCCTCTTAAGCATTTGATACTGAGACTCGTTTTCGTCTGTTAAAGCTTTCTGATATTCTGCCTTTTCTGCGGCCTTAGTTACCAGTTCATCGGCTTTGAAGGTTTGGAACTTTACTGCATCCGCGCCTGAAACAACCGCTTCTTCTATCAATCTAATGGCTAGCTTTTTTGATCCATTATGATTCACGCCGGCTTCGGCAATAATAAATACATCTTGCATTCTAAATCTCCGTACTTTCCAAGTCGTAGAAAACCTTAACACCGAGACGATTCATATCGTCTCGCCCAAGAGTTTCAGCTATGATTTTTGATGCGTTACCGGAACCGTAGGGATTTTTGGTCGTCCGACATACCTCTAAGAAACTCGGCTCAACTGCGTTAGAAATTGCTTTTACGATACCAGCTTTCACATTCTCACAATTCAATACCGATTCAGATTGGATCCTGCCACCTTGACGCTTTCCGATGTTAATCGTTGGTATTTGAAAACTTGGGACCTCAATCAAACCGCTAGACGAATTGCCGATAACAGCATTTACATAGTGTAGTGCGCTAAAGTACTTTCGCTGACCTAGAGATTGGATCAAACATACGCGCTCACCCACGTTTTTCTTAAAATCATGAAGTGCATCTATGATTTCATCACTTCCCTGGTCAGCGTTTGGGTAGGTAACTATGAGCCCCACATCATCAAACTCCTTGAGCGCTTCTAACATAGGACCCACAGAATCATCCTCATCACTTCCTGCTGTAACGGAGTGGTAAGTTACCAAAAAGTTCAAATCGCGAAACCGGAACTCCAGCTGACGCTCTAGATCTTTTTTAGATAACGGCTTCTCGGCCAAAATCACATCTAATGCTGGTGCTCCGGACACGAAAACTCTATTCGGTTGCTCACCCATTTGAACTAATCGTTTTCGATAGACTTCTGTAGATGTAAAATGTATGTGAGACATTTTCGAAATCGCATGCCGAATGCTATCGTCAATCGCATGGGTTGTTAGTTCCCCACCGTGCACGTGTGCAACAGGGATTCCTAGCAACATTGCAGCTTGCGCTGCAGCCAGAGCCTCGAATCGATCGCCAATCAATAGAACAATGTCGGGCTGCAAATCATCCAAGACTTTTGAAAAACCAATAGTACCAACGCCAACTGAGCGTGCGATTGCTAAGGGTCCACTATCTTCTTCCAACATGGGCACCTTCGCGTCAATATGAAAGCCATCAGCTTCAATTTCATCAACGGTGTAACCATACTTACGACTCAAATGCATTGCTGAAACTACTAGTTTTAGCTCAAAGGCTTCAGATTGGTTCAATTCGCTTAGAATAGGCCGAAATATCCCATACTCCGAACGAGCGCCAGTGATAGCGGCAATCCTCACAAGCGAACGCTGCTCGGTATGTTGACGAGACGACTGTGGATATCTCGAGTGATTGAAAGGTCGCTTGTCGCCTGAGCAGAACTAAACATAGGCAAGTCACTCATTAGTTCCCAAACAGGTCTAGTCATAACGCCAGCTGCATTGCATTGTTTTAGAAAGAAGTTTCGTTCAACCAAATCGCGACACAAAAAGGCGTTCAGCCAGAAGTTTGCTCGACAACCAAGCGGCTCATCTACGAACTCGAGTTGACTTGATCGAAAGAAACCACGGTAAGCGTCTGCTAATTCTCTTTTCGATTTAAGGTAAGGTTCTAGTCTCCTTAACTGAGCACAGCCGAGCGCTGCATTGAGATTAGGCATCCGATAATTGTACGCAACGTCATCATGCCTATATTCCCAAGGGTGGGTTAATTTCCCAGTAGTGGAGAGATGCCGAACCCTTTCCATCATTTCATCATTGTTCGAAAATATTGCCCCACCACCTCCAGTCGTAACGATTTTATTCCCATTAAAGCTAGTAATAGCAAGATCTCCAAAACTACCTAAGGGCTTACCATTTATCGTTGAACCTAAGGACTCAGCCGCATCCTCGACAACTGGAATAGCAAACTCCCGGCATACTCCAACTATTTCCTCAATATCTTGACTGTGGCCAAAAGTATGCATCGGCACACATGCAGAAATAACACGACCTGTACTATTATTTATTGGCAAACCTGTGGATGAATCAATCGTGACTGTATTTTCCAAAAAGCTTCTAAGCTCTTTCGGACACAGCGACAGTGAAGCCCGGTTGATATCAATGAAAACTGGAGCTGCACCTAAGTAAGAAATCGCATTACAGGTAGCAACGAAGGTAAGAGCCTGGGTTAGAACTTCAGTATCCCGCCCCACTCCAGCGACTCGAAGCGCAACATGCAAAGCAGCAGTACCATTTACAGTGGCGACACAGTTCTTCACACCAACAACTTCTTTCAACGAGTTTTCGAATTCACCTACGTATTCACCTACTGTTGAAACAAAAGTCGACTCGATACAGTCACTAACATACCTTTTATCATCAGCATCGAATCGAGGTTCGTGGAGCGGGATAAACTCCTTTGTTTGGAACTGTTCTCGAACAAAATCCACTAAATCTTGTGGCGTAATTTCCATTGTCACACCGGGATATTAAAATAACGTTGTTGATCAGGATTCGAAATGACTTTTAATTTCAGGGCATCTGCGATCTCTCTAATTCCGTCCAACACAACCATGGTTGGTTCAAAACCCAGGACAGATCCAATCTTGTCGCAGTTAACTCGATAATCTCTAGGGTCTTCATTTTTCACAACATACTCGATCTTACCTTGAGGGAATACGTTCATTAATTCATCGGCTAGCATTCGCTTAGTGTAGTTTTCATCCGTACTTCCTACATTAAACACCTGCTTATCGACCGCAGACTTAGGTGCCTCAAGCACCCGAAGAAAGGCTTGAGAAAAATCAGCGACATGGCAATAGGGTCGCCAGAATTGTTCGCCAAATATCGTTAGGGTTCTACCCATTGCCATTTCCTTAGTAAACTCGTTGACTGTTAGGTCAAATCGCATCCGAGGAGACAAGCCATAAACTGTCGCGAACCTGAGGGCAGTGAGGCAAGTATCAACGCCAGAATTCGAGACTTCCAGCAGCTTTTTCTCAAACTCCACTTTCAGCTCTGCATATAAAGATACCGGCGCTAGCGGCGAATCCTCAGTAACGAACCCACCAGCTTCATCCATTTTTCCATAATTGCTACAAGTTGAAGCAAACACGAATTTATCGACATTTTTGGCAACAGCAATGTCCAGTAATTGAGACGATGCTTCCAAATTTGTCCGACGTGACAATTCAGCATCAATTTTACAGGCAGGATCGCCCACAATTGCCGCAAGGTGCAGTACAGCGTGAAATTCTTTATCATCTAGCTTCTCGCGCACCTCTTCAGCATGGAGTAAATTCAGATTGAGAAACTCGAATTTGGGATATCTTAATAGATCGACAATAGAGTCGCCGCCAAAATCAAGCTTGTCTACACACAGGACCTCATAGCCCTTTGAAAGAAGAACTCGAACTAAAATCGAGCCCACATATCCGGCTCCTCCAGTAACTAACACTCGCATCTAAACTACTCTCCACTAAAGCGGCAAATCTTATCATGCAAACACAATTAATTCTCACACCTATTTCCAGTTTTGCACCCATCAATACTGCATACGCCATTTACAATGGTACGAAAAACTTGCTCAAAGCTGGATTAAAACTGAACCAGGCAATTTTGTTAAAAAGGCTAAAAAGGTCGGATACCTTGGTTGTTTTAGGTGCCGGTGACTCTCTAAATTCTGTCTCCGTTAAGACATGGGAGCAACTGTCCACCTTCGACACTGCAGGCTTAAGCTATAGTGTACTTTTACCTATCCCGCTGACCTACTACTTTCTAGAAACAGCAAGCCGGAGCAGAGTTGAGGCAATGCAATTAGAAAAGCTCCTACCACTAATTCTAGATCGCGTTGGAAGCAATTCAATACAGCAAGTAATCTGGAAAAATGCAGAAGATACCGAATCGGTACTAGCCTCCAACATTCCCAGGCATGCCAGGCTTGTGTCTTCATGGCTTCTAACTCGAAAAAAAGCCGTTCTCAAAAAGTCGATTCGATACGCGCGAAAACTTGGTTTACCTGATAGTTTTATGATGCAGTGCGCAGGCTCTGTATTCGCAATTTCATTCTGGGCACACAGCATCGGTTACAAAAGAATAATTTTTGCTGGTATTGACCTAAATGGATCCAAGTATTTTTTTGTGAACAATCCAGCCTTCGAACATTTAGCAATTCCCAACCCGCTAGAACACGAGACTAGGGAGGTTAGCAGCTCAAAACACGCTACCAACGACCCTGAGATAGGTATTCCAATGGAAGATGCACTAATGGTTCTTCAAAAAGAAACTGGTATAGAAATGATTACCCTCAGCTCAGAAACGGCACTGGCAAACTTCCTACCCGTGTTCAGCGCGTAATATATCCATGAGCAACGCAGCATGAACACTCGCGTTTTCTTTAACAGTTATCCCTAAGTGTTCAAGCTGAGCAGGACCGCCGACAGCCGCGCGGCGAGAAACTTCAAGAAGGCAAACAACAAACCTCTCGACCAAACGATAGTCTACCTTGTAGCCGCCCTCTATAAGCTTTAGCCCATCTTCCAATTCTCTGGACGAGTTTACTTTGAAAACGCCTTCACAAGAATCGAACCAGGCATGGCCAAAACAAAGCGCGGGCTTTTCTCGGACAACTGATTCCCAGCACAACGTTCCCGTCGCGGAGGCGACTGCCCTTGCCGCATCAACTAACTCAAAGGTATCCGCGCTCAGAGGAACCAATTCGATTTTGGGGTTCCGTTTCAATCGATCATAAAAGTTGCTGTCCCTAAAACGTTCTCCGTATCGAGTGTAATCGGGAACAAATTGACTAGGATGTTCCTTAACAAAGACCTTCCAACCTTCAGGTACGCTATCCGCTAACATTTCACACATTAAGGTTTGATCCACGAACCTTCCCGCAAGTGGACAGGTTGACTTCTCAGGCTGGTACTGCAGCCCACAAAACACATATGGCTGGTCTAAATCCAGCTCATTCTTCGTCAGCTTTTGATAGTAAGCACGATTACTCTTTTTCTTAAAATATGTCTTCAATCGATTGAAAACCATCTCAGGATAAGACACTCGTGAATCTTGTAGTTTTTGTCCTTTTTGCTTTTGATCCGAGGGAAATGTATCAAAACCGAGCAGGAATCGAAGCCGCTGAACAAGTGACGAAAACACAAAAATTTTAGCCGAGAAAAATTGAGCGTCCGCAAGAAAAGTGAAACGAGTAGGTTTTCTAATCGACTTTACCCGATCCACCTGGTCCCAAAGGTGTTCTGCCAAAACAGACTCATAAGTGCCTCTGAGCTTTTCGAGATATCGGGCTGCATAATCAGGCAAAGTGTTCGGAACAATATCATTTTGATGTCGCTCAACAAGGGTGTGAAGGAGTTCCGAGCCCGCTTCGAAGTCTGACATAGGAATCAAACCGAAATCCGCGATTGTTCGCACCGGCATATACGTTTGTAGGCCTTGTTCCCTTGCCACCAAAAATAGAATGTAATCAGATGACTGGTGCGGCTCTTCCTCAAACACGATCAGGTCAACTGACAGAGTTCGTATTACCGATGACCAATACCCGATTAAGTCATAGTAAAATCGTAGGCGCTCAGTATAGGAAAATGTCCCTGAGTTAGAATCATTACGGTCCATCATTGACAATGCAATATTCTCGTAACTTGAAAGCCGATCGACTAAAGAATGCTCCGATTTGATGTCACCTTTGAACATCGGTGCAGGTAACCCCTTGAATGAGGACAGTTGATCATGTGTTATCGCATGGGGGAAATTTTTCTCAATTTCGACTTTCATCACTTCACTGCACAACCAATAAACAGGCTCGATCCCTGAATCCACTTTTAATATTTTGGCTGCTTCGACCGAATAAGGCTGGGCACTTGTATAAATCGTATTTAATCTCTTCCCATTCATCCTAAGGTCTCCAAATAATAGGTCGAGTACAACTCAGCAATAGCATCGATTGAATAGTCGCGAGCGATTCTATCGCGACAAGCTTCGCTCAAAACGGGGTCACTTATCGTTACCTTTTCGATTGCAGCAGTTAGTCCCTCTAAGTCACCAGGAGCAAGTACCACACCCAAGCTGCCTACAATGAACGCACTATCGCCGACATCGGTCACAATGCAAGGAACACCACAGCTCATGGCCTCACCGATGACGTTTGGAAACCCCTCCCCCCATAGCGATGCAGAGATAAATACGTCAAACGCCGGATACACCAATTCAGGTTCCTGAGTGCTACCCATAAAGTGAACTCGCGAATTGACTATCCCTGAGCAGCCGACAGTCTCTGAAGTGACTCCAGCTCCATAAACGACTAAATAAAGGTCATCATGTTTTTCGCACGCTAACGAGTGTGCCTTGACTAGAACCGAGTGCCCCTTCATCGGGTGCATACGCGCAATACTACCTATGACAACCGCACTATCGGGAATATCCAACTCCTGTCGTAACTTGTACCTTAAAGCTAAGTCGGGTTTGAATTTCTGAACATCAAATCCATTACCAATCATTTTTGATTGTCGACTCGAGTAGCCAAGCGCATGATGCTGCTCCATAGCCGTTTGTGAGTTGTAAATGATCCCGTTTGGATACCGAGACAGTTTCGAGCCTAACCAGATCAATACTCTAAGGGCCAGCTTTTCAAAACGCACATCCGATACTGAATGCCTGATATTCCAAATTACAGGCGACCGAACCCAATTTAGACTTGATACTATCAACGATACCAAATTTCCATGGTACATCCACCCCTGCAAAATGTCAGGGTTTGCATCTTTTACGAATAGCTTTAAGGCCTTCAAATTTACAAACAAATTGAGCAATGATAACCGGCGCGCGAAAACAGACACCCCAATTCGTTTTAAATGCTCCTCGTGCGCTCCTGGACCTGCCAGGCTAACAACAAACACTTGATGGCCAGATTCCAATTCCTTTTGGCACAATTTAACCAACATCGATTCAGCTCCACCTTGTCGGAGGCCGCTAATAATATGGAGCAGTATCAATTCCTGTCTCCAGAACTAGGACAGCAAAAACAGGCTATTAGAAAAGGGCACCAGAATACAATCCAGAGCTCATTCACCTTCGTGATCAGACTTCCTCCATCGAATGACAAACAAAAGCCCGCGTAAACAAGACCAAAGAAACCACAGCGCTCCAACCTATTCCTGTTTCTTATATCCACAAGCGGAATCAGTGGGGCAGCTATCATTGCCACCAACAGAGTGCAGCCTACCAACCCAGTATTGACTAATGCTGCTAGGAAAATGCTATGGGGATGCTGGAATACCATCAGGTCCATTATCCCAGGCACCCTTTCATATTCGGCTTCCGAGTAGAATGGACTGAGGATGCCAGCACCAAAAACAAGGTTTCCTGAGAGCCATTGACTAACAGCGTCTCGCCAGACAAAGTTACGTAATCCAAGTCCCTTCCTAAGGAAGCTTTCCCACAATTCGGGATAGAGTTGATGCACCATCACCAGAAAAAGACCCACACCTAGAAGAAGTAAGGCGGATAACCACACGCGAATCTTCATAGGTGATAGAAAATATGTGATCAAAATCACGCATAGAGTGACAGCAAGTAGCGACCCCCGAGATTTAGTAAATACTAAGGCTAAGAATAGAAAAATTGATAACGCCAGGTAGCCGCAAGTAGTTAATGCTTGTTTTGAAGAAATCGATAGAACAAGTGCATAGACAAAACCGAGCCCAGCACACATCGCCGCCACTGAAGCCAGCCGTAGACGACCATTGCCCTCTAGTCTGACCCAATGCCATAAAATATCTTCACGGAACACGAAGTCAGACACAGGTGGGAGTATGGCAACCACTAACAATAAGAGGTAGAAGTGAATAAACCCAATGCCGTACCCTACGCCAGGTTTTGACAGCAGGTGGCTCCCTGCAAATATAAAACCTAACAACGTAGACGCCGCACCCAAAATTGAAATGATTTTTCGATTATCTTCAAAGCTCGACCACACGATCGAGATAACAGAGAATGCGATAAAACAAATTGCCAATTTGAAACCCAGCGTGTTTTGAAGTTTGTAGTCCTTCGACGTCAAGCTCGGAGCGGCAAGCGCCAACAGGGCTAAAAAATAGGTTGGGATAGTATTGATCTGAGAATCATCAACAAGAAAAAATAATGCTAGCGACAATCCAATGAAAATGACTGCAAGAACGTCAAACACTTTCAAATCGGAGATGATCACTTCATTGCCGTCCTAGATTCGCTTACTGACGGATTGATCACCGAAACAGCGCAGAGTATCAGCACCCAATCAAACACCCCAACTCCGTAGAATACTGTATCACCCGCTGCTCGAACGATGAGAGCAAGAAAACAAAAAAACACTACAAGACTATGTTTCCACAATTCGAAAAGAATGAAAATCAGAAAACCAAATATGAGCAACGAAAATACACCACCTCGCTGATGAAGAAGTAAGTAGGAACTGTGAAGATTTTCATGGAAACCAAACTCTGCTCCAAAGGGGAAGCCTAACAGTAGGCCACGTGTATCTAACCTGTCGATGTAACTGACCCAGATTTCAAATCTGACGTCTTCTCCCAAAATTCTTGGTAAATCTAGTCGTTTCATTATTTCTAATGAATAGCCTTGATTCCAAAGGTAACTCTGAAGCGCGTTGCTGTAGTCCACCAAACCAATACTCAGAACCAACACCACCACGGGCACGGCGATCAATAACAAAGTGAATCTTTGCATTGGAAACCTCGAAAGTAGTATCGCGTATAGTGCTCCGGAAAATAGCACCAACCCGGCAACACTTCCTGCAGAACCTTGACCCAATAGACAACCAACTAGACAAAGAACAGCCGGAGCGAGTGGAAGTCTTCTAGATTTTCGAGCTAGTAATGCGTATCCGGCAGCTGTCATTGAAAGGTAGAAAGTTGAAATATGATTCTTGGATCCGTAGACCACATCATCTGGATTCATATCAAAATATAGGATTGAAACTGCATGGTAGGCAAAAACGACAACCATCATTAACCAAATTGCTTTATAGAACTGAGGGTCTCGATTGAGTTGAAGAGCGATGCCTAAACATGCAAGCGCCAGTGGCAAAAACAAGGTTCCCACACCTAAGCCGTTTTTTAGGAGGCTAACGAAGTATATTGCTACTATCGATACTAAGAACAACCATAACTGCGCTGATCCTAGGCGCTTTGTGGTAAGCAGAACTTCAAGCAAAAGAATCAGCCCGAGGAGAATTCCAAATAGGAGGACATCATAAGCGCCATAATCTGCTATGTGGCGGAACACCAAGAGAGAGAGTGTGGCAAGAACAAGTAGTCGCAGCATTCAAGCTAAATTTCCTATGAGTCCTACGTACTTACCACCATAAAGAAAAATTTGGTAATTCAATTCGCGGGAACGCACCAAATCATAGAAAAAGTTATCGTCCTGGATATCATCAAATATCCAAATTGCCTCCGCTGATACATATGGCTGCAAGACCTCAAAACACCACTTCTTACCTTGATATGTCTTGTCCGAGTCGTAATGAATCAAATCAATTTTTGTAAGCAGTGACTTCGTAATCTGCAATAAATTTGATTCATCCCCACTTGTATACAAGTGCCAGTTGCTCGGTCTAGGCTGAGCCACGAGGCACCCAACAAGCCTTTCAGGATCCGGTAACCGAAAATAAGGCAAATCGCTGCTGTACAATTCACCACCCTCAACACCACTCAAAGCGCTCAGTATGGTGTTACTTGAAAAACCCACTGAAACTCCAGTTTCTAGTACGGTCTTAGGACCAAGCCTCTTAACAACAAAATAGATCAGCTCGATATGTCCTGCGCCACCTACTTTCAAACCAAGATCTGCGAGTGTTTTCTCCGCGCTATACTCCAATCGACTTCTAAACTCAGACGCTTCAGTGAAAAGCTCTGGGTCTATTCTTTTTGCAAAGTCATCAAAGTCTATGACTTTTTCGAGAATCCAAGCTTCCATTTCCGTTGTCTTGTTTACCGTCAATCGACGGAATACTTTCTTGATCAGGACCTTCAAACTTCCTGGATTCAATACAGCAAACCGCAATACGTTCGTAGCTTTAGAAAAAATAATCTTAATCCAGTGATGTTCAAATGGTCGGGACGGCAGGATTTGAACCTACGACCACCACACCCCCAGTGTGGTGCGCTACCAGACTGCGCTACGCCCCGAAGCGGGGCATTCTATCAGGGTTTTATCCAGTTCCCAAATGATTGCGCAATACCTTCCCTCGCGGTAAACGGAGGCTGCCATCGATTCTGCTTTTGGGCTATGTTTTCTTCAACGATTGAGTCTGAAAGTAGCAGGTTGACGTACGCATTAGGCAATAGGCGAGCAACGGGAGTTAAGAGCGGCAAAGAGAATTTAAACAGGCGGAGTGTACGACCATTTGCTAATCCGATTAGCCGTAGCAAGTCCGGCAATGTCAGCCTCTCTTTGTCAGACAAGTTGTAAGTCCCTGGGTCAATTTTTCCGTTCAACAATGTAACAACGAAGTCGATGAGGTTACCTAGAAACAAATAGCTCTTCTCGGCTGTCAGAGACCCAAACGGCAACGGTAGACCTAGACGAACGATTCTCTCTAAGCGCTCAAAGTTGCCACTTATTGGCAGGCCATAAACCGGAGCAGGTCGCAATACGAACAGATTGATAGCGGAGGAATTCAACAAGGTTTTAGCTGACTGCTCCGCTGCCAGCTTCGATCTTCCGTATGGTGTTACCGGCACCGGGTAAGTGTTATTGGCAATCGAAAACTCAGATACCGCCTTGATTGAACTGAAAAGGACGACGTTAGGGACTTCGGCTTGTAGTGCGCTTTCGACGATATGTTCGGTTAAACTTTGATTTATCTCAAAGATTTCGCTTTCAGACTCACTGAACGCATCTGCCAGAGCGGCAAGATGGATAATAGCGTCATGATTTTTGAGATCATTTGCGTGAAGTTCTCTAGGTGGCTTAGCCATCCAACTAACTTCCGACGGACACCATTGTGGTCGTTGGCTGCGACTGCACGCAGTCACCTTAAACCCGTTTGAATAGAGAGCCTTCACTAAAGCCGAACCAATATATCCGGACGAACCTGTCAAAAAGACCTTCATGGTGTATTTTTAGATTTTAGGACTTAAGCACAACCAACACATCTTCCAACTCACTGATCATCTGGTGAATCAGTTGCTTGTACTGGGTGTTGTCTTCAGCTTGATCTTCACCGGATAAGCGCTGACGTGCACCGCCAATGGTGAAGCCTTGATCGTAGAGCAATGAGCGAATCTGACGGATCATCAACACGTCTTGACGCTGATAATAACGGCGATTGCCCCGGCGTTTAACGGGTTTTAGCTGGGGGAATTCTTGTTCCCAATAGCGTAGGACGTGCGGTTTTACTGCACACAGACCGCTGACTTCACCAATGGTGAAGTAACGCTTGCCGGGAATAGGCGGCAGTTCAGCGTTATGATCTGGGTCCAGCATATGCTTCCACTCGTGCTTTCAATTTTTGGCCTGGACGAAAAGTCACAACTCTTCGCGCAGTAATAGGGATTTCTTCACCGGTCTTTGGATTACGGCCAGGGCGTTGGCTCTTGTCTCGCAAATCAAAATTGCCAAATCCAGACAGCTTGACCTGCTCATTGCCTTCGAGAGATGCCCGCACTTCTTCGAAAAAGAGCTCGACAACTTCCTTTGCCTCTCTCTTATTCAAACCCAGCTCTTCAAACAGCTTCTCGGCCATTTCCGCCTTGGTGAGCGCGCTCATCTTCAATTCCTTAAGCTAGCATCCAGATTCTTCGTCAGTGCAGCAACGATTTGGTCGACAAAACCGTTGATTTCGTCGTCTGTAAGAGTGCGGGATGGATGCTGGAAGGTCAAGCCTAAAGCGACACTTTTTCTATTAGGATCAATACCTTTGCCCTGATATACGTCAAACAACTTGAGGTTTTTATAGACCTCAATCTGGGCAGATTGGACGCAGGCGTCTATTTCTCTGGCACTGACCTGATTTTCGACAATGATGGCGATATCTCGGCGGACTTCTGGGTATTTTGACAAATTGACGGCATTTGGAATTGGCTTTTCGAGTAGCTTCGCCACTTCAAGCTCGAATAGGTAAACATTTGGGTCCAGATCCAGGGCTTTTTGGGTCTGAGGATGTAACAAGCCCATCACACCCACCTGAACCCCGCCCCGCTCGATAATGGCGGTTTGTCCTGGATGCAGCGCTGGGTGTTGCCCAACCTTGATATCAAACTGCCCCACACCACCGACAAAGCTGAGGAGAGATTCAACATCCCCTTTGAGGTCGAAGAAATCCACGGAGTCTGTGGTGTCAGCCCAATTCTCTCGATGCCTGGGTCCACAAATTAATCCAGCTAGCATCATATTCTGTTTTACGTCAGCCATTTCCAAATCCACCTGATTCGGTGGCTGAATGAATCGTAACCCTGTCTCAAACAAGCGCACTCGATTTTGCTGACGATTGAGGTTGTGGGTCAGAGCCTTAATCAGGCCACTCCATAGCGTGGTCCGCATGACAGACATTTCACTGGATAAGGGATTAGCGAGCCCAATAGGATCGTTCTCTGGATCCAAAGTATTTTGGACCGTTGCATCGACAAAACTATAGGTAATGGCTTCCTGATATCCCCGGGAGACCAGTGCTGACTTTAAGTCATTTAGTGCAAGGGCTGTCTCGGTGACCGGCGCCATGGTCAGATGCAACTTTGGCGTCCTTACCGGCAAATTGTTGTAGCCGTAGATGCGACTGATCTCTTCAATCAGATCAGCTTCAATGGCGATATCAAATCGATGGGATGGAGCTAAAACCTTCCAGGTCATATCAGTAGAATCGGTAACAGAATGCTCAAACCCGAGTCGGGTGAGCATGTCCTCTACCTGTTGCGCTTTGACCTCTACCCCTAAAAGTCTGGAAACTCTTGCCAAACGTAATACCACCGCCGGTACCTCCGGCAAGGATTCGGCATCCTCGACTTCGGTCACAGGACCGGGCTCGCCGCCGGCAATCTTTATCAGCAATTCGGTCGCCAGATTAATAGCTTGTCGCTGACCTTGCCAGTCAACACCCCGCTCAAAACGGTGGGATGCATCGGTGTTTAGGCCGTAGGATCTTGCCTGGCCGGCGATTGAGAGCGGTGAGAAGAATGCACTCTCAAGAAATATGTCCGTGGTCGTCTCAGTCACAGAAGTCGACAGACCACCCATAATCCCCGCAATCCCGATGGGACCGGAATCATCGGTAATCAAGAGAGTGTTGTCGTTTAACGTAATTTCCTGACTATCTAATAGTGTGACCTTCTCGCCTGCCTTTGAATTTCTCACCACTATGCTGCCCGCGAGTTTCTCAAGGTCGTAAGCATGCATGGGTTGACCAAGTGCCAACATCACATAGTTCGTGACATCCACAACGGGATCGATACTGCGAACGTCACTGCGACGCAGTTTTTCTTTCATCCAAAGCGGCGTCTCTGCATCGAGTCGAATGTTCTTAATGACCCGGCCGACAAATCGTGGGCAGGATGTTCCTGCCGACAAGACCACGGGGAATGTTTGTTCGTGAACCGCCGCAGTTTCACTGATCTCATCAACTTTGACATCGAGACCGTTGATCAAGCCTGTTTCTCTGGCTAGGCCGACAATACCCAGACAATCGCTTCGATTTGGCGTGAGATCCAGATCGATCATTGAATCCTCAAGACCTAAATATTCTCGTACGTTCTGACCAGTAGGAGCATCCGTAGGTAGTTCAAGCAAACCGTCATGGTCATCACTTAAACCGAGCTCTTTCTCGGAACAAAGCATGCCAAATGATTCAACACCCCGCAGCTTTGCTTTTTTGATTTTGAAGTCTTCGAGTTTTGCCCCAACCATCGCAAAAGGCACCTTGATGCCGGCTCGAGCATTGGGTGCACCACAGACAACCTGATGTTGTTCATCACCAGTACTAACTGTGCAGACCACTAATTTGTCGGCATCGGGATGGGAATTGGTTTCTAAGATTTCACCCACGACTACTTTTGAGAAGTCTGCAGCGATAGGCTCAAAGCCATCTACTTCTAGGCCGGCCATTGTGAGTTGATCGACCAGTTCTTGAGTGGTGAGGGTCGGGTTTACGTATTCTCGGAGCCAGTTTTCACTGAATTTCATGTCTTAATCCAATTACTCATTGCAGATCGGAAAGTTGGGAGATGTTAGTTAAACTGTTTTAGGAAACGCAGGTCGTTTTCGAAGAACAATCTCAGATCATCAACGCCATAGCGCAACATGGCTAACCTGTCTGGCCCCATACCAAAGGCAAAGCCGCTATATTCTTCGGGGTCAATGCCTGACATCTCCAGCACCTTTGGATGCACCATGCCGGAGCCCATCACTTCTAGCCAGCCGGTGTTGCTACAAACCCGACATCCCTTCCCGACACAGTGAACGCACTGAACATCAACTTCAGCTGACGGTTCGGTAAAGGGAAAGTAGGAAGGCCGAAAACGCACTTCAAGTTCTTTTTCAAAGAACACCTGGAGAAACTCGATAATCGTGCCTTTTAGATCGGCAAAACTGCTTTCACGATCGATCAGCAGCCCCTCGATTTGATGGAACATCGGCGTGTGAGTTAAATCAGAGTCGACTCGATAAACTCGCCCAGGACAAATGATCCTAAATGGCGGCTCCCGGTTTTCCATTGTTCTCACCTGCACGGGTGAGGTATGGGTGCGAAGCAGCATATTCGGATTGAAGTAGAAGGTATCGTGCATCGCCCTGGCGGGATGATGCTGGGGAATATTTAGAGCTTCAAAGTTATGATAATCGTCTTCAATTTCCGGGCCTTCAACCACCTCGTAGCCCACACCGCGGAAAAAGTTCTCAATCCGCTGCATGACCATGGTCACGGGGTGCAAGCCACCCACATCCACATCACGCCCGGGAAGCGTGACATCTATTGTTTCAGAGGAAAGTTTCTCGTCAATTTTCGCCTGTTCTAGCAGTGCTTTTTTACCATCTATGGCAATCTGCACGGTTTGCTTGGCTTCATTGATCTTGGCACCTGCGGCGGGTCGTTCTTCAGCGGACAACTTGCCGAGGCTTTTGAGTTGCGCAGTGATTTCGCCCTTCTTACCGAGGTAAGAAACGCGAACATCATCTAGCGTCTTGATTTCTGCAGCGGCCTCAACGGCCGCTAAAGCGTGACTAACAAGTTCAGTTAAGTCTGACATGATCTGTCCTTAACTGAATTGGTTAGGCAATAGCTTGCTTGGCTTTCTCTGCCAGTGCTGCAAAAGCTTCTTTCTCATGAACAGCAAGGTCAGCAAGCACCCGACGATCAATTTCGATTTCTGCTCTTTTCAGACCATTGATCATACGGCTGTAGGACAAACCATGCAGACGGGAAGCGGCGTTAATTCGCTGGATCCAAAGTGCGCGGAACATTCTCTTACGAACTTTACGGTCACGGTAAGCATACTGACCGGCTTTAGTCACAGCCTGCTTGGCAACGCGGAAGATACGCGAACGCGCTCCGTAATAGCCTTTGGCTTGCTTTAGTACTTTCTTGTGTCGGCGATGAGCCGTGACACCACGTTTAACTCTTGGCATTTTGTTTCTCCGAAATCATTTAGGTCCTTAGACCCTTAATAGTTATCCTTGCCCCTCTCGTGACTTTTGCTACGCAAAAGCACTGCCGGCTGCTGATAATTAGCTTCGCTAATTACAGCTTAATGGCCGAGTAGGCGTTTAATCAAAGGGATATCAGCAGAAGCAATTTGCTTCATTCCACGCAGATGGCGTTTACGCTTGGTTCCCTTCTTGGTCAGGATGTGACTTCGGAAAGACTGTCGGTGCTTGTATCCGCCTTTACCAGTTCTTTTGAACCGTTTGGCAGCACCACTACTTGTTTTAAGTTTGGGCATGATAACTCCGCGATTTTAATACAATAAAAAATTAAAAACCGTGCCCTACCGGACATCGGCTTTGCTATGTGCTCTTTCGAGCAGTGCAGGCTTTTGAAAGTGACCGAAGGCCACCTAAATTTAGGAAGCGGCTTCTTCGCCTTTCTTCTTGCCTCTTGGGGCCAGTACCATGGTTAGTTGTCTGCCTTCCATTTTCGGATGCAATTCAACTGCGCCAATGTCAGCAAGGTCCACCTCAATTCTCTTGAGTAGTTCCATGCCTAGTTCCTGGTGCGCCATTTCGCGACCTCTAAACCTCAAGGTCACCTTGGCTTTATCCCCGTCGTTGAGGAAACGTGTCAGGTTGCGTAGTTTTACCTGATAATCTCCTTCTTCTGTTCCCGGACGAAACTTCATCTCTTTCACTTGAGTCTTACGCTGTTTCTTCTTGGCTGCAGCTTTGTCTTTTTTCGCTTCGAAAATAAACTTGCCGTAATCAAGAATTTTACAAACAACAGGATCTGCATCCGGCGCAATTTCAACCAAATCCAGTTTTGCCTCCTGTGCTGCTTCCAACGCTTTAGCAATAGGCACAACACCCACCTGACTACCATCGGCTCCAATCAATCGACAAGTCTTAACATCTATCTCGTCGTTAATCCGGGACCTCTTAGACTCTTTCTTAATTCCGCTTCTCCTTCAGTTCGGGGGCGCGAGTATACCTAAATCTAGGAAACTCTTCCCTTTTTTTCGACTTCTTTGGCTAAAAGTTCAGAAAAATCGTCAATTGACATGGATCCGAGGTCGTCGCCGTTCCTCGCACGGACCGCCACATGGCCATTTTCGATCTCCCGATCGCCTACTACCAGCAGATATGGCACTCGCTGAATGGTGTGTTCACGGATCTTAAAGCCAATTTTTTCGTTTCTCAGATCTTTCTCGACCCGAATACCTTTTTTAATCAAAGACTTATAAACATCCTCACAATAAGGCGCCTGGGAGTCAGTAATATTCAGGATTGTTGCCTGAACCGGAGCCAGCCAGGGCGGCATTTCGCCGGCATAGTTTTCGATCAAAATACCGATAAACCGCTCGAAAGAGCCCAGCATCGCCCGGTGTAGCATCACGGGGACCTGACGACTGCCATCCTCATCGACAAATTGGGCGTCGAGCCGGCCTGGCATCGAGAAATCGACCTGCATCGTGCCACATTGCCATACACGTCCGAGGCAATCTTTTAGGGAGAATTCGATCTTCGGCCCATAGAACGCGCCTTCGCCCGGTAACTCCTCCCAATCCAGACCTTTTGCATCTAATGCTTTTGCCAGGGTCGCTTCTGATTTATCCCAGACCGCGTCATCTCCGACCCTTTGCTCCGGACGGGTCGAAAGCTTGGTGATGATCTCGGTGAAACCAAAATCAGCATAGACACCTTCTAGGATATTAATAAAATCGATTACCTCGTCCTGGATTTGAGACTCGGAACAAAAAATATGCCCATCGTCTTGTACAAAGGCCCGGACCCGCATAATTCCGTGGAGCGTGCCCGACGGCTCATCCCGGTGGCAGGAGCCAAACTCTGCCAGGCGTATAGGCAGATCGCGATAGCTCTTAAGTCCTTGATTGAAGACCTGGACGTGGCAGGGACAGTTCATGGGCTTGATCGCATAGAGTCGATTG
>TARA_R110002072_G_scaffold5527_3_pt1 | contig 38357 bp, 34 predicted proteins | sample TARA_R110002072 | Tara Oceans TARA_R110002072 (sample SAMEA4397118) | marine metagenome | biome: Polar Biome; feature: [SRF] surface water layer (ENVO:00010504); material: water (ENVO:00002006), including particulate matter (ENVO:01000060) such as... | depth 5 m
GCAGGGAGACGCTCAGTAATATGAGGCCCACAAGCTTTGTAAATGGTCTTAACAGTTGCATATTTAGTCTACTCAGGTAAGGCGTGCAGTTTACTTTGCAATTTGGCGATTTTGGTTCAGATTGGGTATGAGCGGTCATTTTTCGTCTCCGTCTGGCACTTCAAATTGCAGAAAGATTCCATTGTTTAGCTCCAGCGCCAAGAGACTGGCAGATTCCGTATTTGAGAGAACAAACTCACCGAATTCATTAGCAGAATTGGCGTCGAGCTCCGTACCAGATTTGTTCAGCAATCGAGCCTGAAATTCTGGAATAAAGCCCTGTTCGTTCTTGGCTAGTAGCTGGCCCCGAATATTGGCGCCGGCGTAATCGATACTCAGGTGTAGGTCATAGTTATCAGTCGACATGCCCACCTGGCGAACGTCCCAGTCGCCGCGCATGCCGAGCGCTGCTTCACCGGACCAACTGTCGTGAAGCAGCGATTTGACGATTGCTGAGATAGAGCGAGGCTTAGTTTCCTTTGCCTGAAACAAGGCAAATGCCTTTTTTACAGTCGCTTCCGGGGCGTCCTGTAGTACGGGTTTTGTCAGAGCATCCAACATCGTCGCATAGCCACTAAAAGCCTCTGAGCAGTCTTCGCAGCCCGCAATATGGTTTCTTAGTGCTTTTTGTTCGTCACTGGAAAGACGACCTTCAAGTCCATCCAGTAATGTTGCGACATCCAGGTGTTCCATTTTTCCACTCTTTCTTAATCGTCATATACAAGGTGTGTCTGACGTAGCAGAAAAATACATGGACAGTGAATTTTTTTTTAGGTAGCGCCGAGAAGCATAAATGGCGCCCAGTAGAAGGGGTGTGGGTAATGCTCGCGAACACTGATCATGGCTTGTTGCAAAGCTTTTGCCTTGTCGCCGTGATCGAGCCAATGCTGATAGAAAGACTCCGTGAGTTCCGTTGTGGCCTCATCAGAGACATGCCAGAGGCTCATGAGTAGGCTTTTAGCGCCGGCATGGAAGAATCCACGAACCAGACCAACCAGGTCATCGCCACTGGAAATGCTAGAAACCCCTGAAGAACAACCACTTAGGGTCACCAGATCCATTGGCCAGGACTTTGAATACAGGTCCAGGGCCGTCACAGGGCCGTCTTTTAAGTGAAAGCCCGAGAACATCGGGTTATCTTTTCGAAAGAAGCTATGGGTGGAGATATGCAGGTATCTTGAGCCCTGCACGCTTTCGAATAGATGACCTCTGGTAGCCTCAGATCCAGAGATAAACTCAGCGGCCGGGGCCAGTTTACTTAACCTGTCCAGTTCCTCATCAATTAGCGGTGCATTGTCGTCGGCGAAGCCGATAAACAGGCCCTCTGCCCCCGTTGCTTCTGGTTGTGCCATGGTAAAACGGAAGACTTCGCTGCTCGGTGCATAGGAGATTTGAAATCGATCAATCAGATAGGATTTGCCGTCCGATAATGCATGGAGGGGCAGCCCATGAAGATCCTGATGGGGAATAAGGACAATTTTTTGCGTGGTAATATCATCGACCCAGGGTGCAAATAGGTCCGCATATAGTCGGGCTAAATATAGGTTTGTGGCCTCAAGCATTTGCGCTTCGTGCTGTTGGAGATACTCACGACCCAGGGCAAATTTTTGCATCTGAAACTGCAAACCTTGTTTGAGTTGCTGGACCTTTTCTACCGACGACAGGCGGCGCACCACGCGATAGCTGGTTTGTGTGATCAAAAACAGCATGACCTCGCCCCGGGAGATGTAGAATTCCGCCACGGTAACGTCCCCGGGCAATATGGCCTGAATCGTTTCGAGGTTTGCGGGAAGCACCCCAAAAAGTGCGCCAAATTCAGCATCAACATCTGACATTTTTCGGAACGCCGTCTCGAGTTCTTGCTCCGTTTGTTCTATTTGTTCTTTGGGTGGCGCTTCAAACTCGCCGCCCTCGGGCCGCGACCGTACATACTGACTATTTAACTCTTCTCGAAGGCGTTGGATGTGGTCCAAGAGGTCTGTGTCCGATTGAGTTGAGACAGAGGGAAGATGTTGCCCTAACAAATCAGCTAGTGCGCGAGCCTTGGCGCGTTCACACCAGGTAAACGCGAGGCGCTCATCATGGCGGAGGCTAAGTTGCACTAGCGCTTCGTAAACCGCTTCCTTGCCATCTACAAAACGGATTCGAAGTTCATCATGATGTAGATAGCTTCTATGTTCTTCTATCGCATTTGCTGCGAGCGTATATAGTCGCTCAGCCTCTTCCAGGTCGTTAGTTCGCTCCGAGATTTGTGCGCAAAGCATTTGAGCTGGGAACTCAAGTAATGGAACGTTTTTCTGGCTGATCAAGTCGAGCAGTAATCCCGATAGACGAACAACTTCATCATTCTGCTCCATCGCAATAGCCACCCGACCCAGCAAAATTAGCGCCATACCGTGTTGGTAAGCTATCCCTTGTCGCTCGAAATTCTCAAGGGCACTTTCACCTAAAAATTTTGCTTCCCAGTGTCGGCCGAGGCCGAGCAAAACTTCTGCCCGATAGATTTCCAGCATGCCGATCCAGAATTCATTTCCCTCCGCTTCAAAAATCGGCACGGATTGTTGGAAATATTCCAGGGCTTCTTGAAACCGGTGTCGTTGGGTTTCTGCAACACCTCTAAAGGCAATTGCTTTGGCTTCCTCGTAAGCCATGTCGATTTGGCTAAATGCGTCACTCGCGGATGTAGCGAGCCTTGCAGCGTCAGCAGGCATATTGAGCTGCAGATATATTTCGCTTTGATCAAGATCGCATAGGGCGGCATGACGAACACTTCTCTCATTGCCAAAATACAGCCGCAATTCGTTAAATGAAGTGATGGCATCCGAATATCTGCCTCGAAGAAAGTGCAAATAGGAACGGTTGTAACGTGCTTGATCAGAGAGGCTTGTCAGGTCATTTGCAGAGGCAATTTCATAGGACTTTAGGTACATTTCATCCGCTTCCTCGAACCTGTCAAGAAAGGTATAGCCATTTGCAATATTGTGGGATGTTACCGCCCAGTCAGCAGCACTTCCGATTGACTCAAATAAAGCGGCAGCTTCAAGTTGACACTCCAGCGCTTTTGCATGCTCGTCCATACGGTGATAGATATTGCCGATATTGATAAGCACTCGGGCGTTGTAGTTTTGATCGTTATTTTTTGCGAACCATGCTTTTGCGACGTTACAAACGGACAAAGCTTCTTCGTAGAATCCGGTGGTCATCAGCGCTGCGCCGTAACCAAGCCGGGTCCGTATGGCGTTTTCCATATCACCAAGAGCTTCGAGCTGTTCTATTGCCAAGGCATAGTAGTGCGTGGCTTCTTTGTAACGCTCACCTGCGTTCATCACATGGGCGGTGATTCGATTCGCCTCGGCCCATACACTTAAAATATCTTGTTGGCGTGCGGTTGCCTGTGCTTTTTCGATGAGCTGTAGACGGTAGAGGGTTGAATCATCGGCGGGTCCGCCGGCAAAATAAAGTCCGGATTCGAGGAAATATTGCCAGACGTCCGCAAGCCAGCTTAGCGTGTCATTCTCGTTTGCGGGGTTTCTTGCCAGTAAGGCTTCTACCTGCTCATTCTTTTCTACATTGGGTATCACGAACTGCCTTCCCATTGTGCGCGGAGCTTTTCTAAGCTGCGGGCGCGAGTCGGACCGATGCTCGCGACGGGAATATTGAGTTTCTCTGCGATCTCGGCGTAAGAAGGCTGATCAGGGTCAAGATAGAGATATTCTATAAGTTCACGGTCGCGGCCTGAAAGTGTGTCGAGCACCTGCTCAAGCCAAAATCTGTTTTCAATTGCAGGGATCTTTTGATCAATACCGGCGAGGTTTTCTGCTTCAACATCTTCCCAATCTGAAATGTTCGCCAGAGCTTTTCCGCAGGTTCGCTTTGTCACGGTAATGATCCAGGCGGGAAGCGACTGAACGTCGCGAACTGAATCCAAACGCCGATACAATTCTAGGCAAACATCTTGAAACACATCGTCAGCGACACCATTTCGGAAATAGGCGCGGGCTACGGAGTAGATAAGCCGTTGATAACGCATAACCAGCGCTTCCCACGCGGTGCTATCACCCGATAAGCATCGCTTAACGAGTGATGTATCAATTTCCTTAGAATCTTCTTTCAACTGCAAATCATCCAAATTAGCTGGGTAAAACGCCAATTACTCACAAGATGTAAAAACAGGTAAGAATTGGGGTACTAGCATAACAATATCGCTGCTGAACAATAGATCAATGCGTAAGTATTTTGTAAGTTTGAACCATCTGAGTGCAGCGTTTGACTCAGCAACCTCTCGAGGATTACTCTGATGAATCAACCCTACTGGTATTTCTTATGCAGTGTCCAAAATGTGCCAAAGCCTTTGAAACCGTAGTTTTCAATGAGATTGAACTGGACAGATGTATTGGTTGTCACGGATTGTGGTTTGATGCCCTGGAGAAAGAGGACTTACTGAAAATGGAAGGGGCCGAAAGTATCGATTTAGGCGCCGATCAGGTCGAGAGTCGGTACCGGGAGATGCGTGATATTCAGTGTCCAGTCTGCCATCAAGATATGATTCCAATGGTTGATAAAGATCAATTTCATATTAAATATGAATCCTGCCCCACCTGTTTCGGCACCTTTTTTGATGCCGGTGAGTTTGCTGATCTAAAAGATCATACGGTTGTGGAGCGATTTCGCCAGATGCTCAATACCTTGCGTACCCACCTGTAGCCAATCGTGTTTGATCCCTTCTTACCTATGGTGATTGCAGCTGCCGTTTTTGGTGGCCTCCTGATGCTACTGCATTACCTGCTGATTGCCCGGCGAACGGACCTGGGAAGTGAAGCCAGGCTGCCCAGGCAGTTGGTGCTCTTTTTTCTGACTCTCACCTCACTGATAGTGCTGGTGGTATTGTCTCCGGTAGAAGAATCTACCCGCAACCAGATTCTAGGCCTGATTGGCTTAATGATCTCCGCGGTCATTGCACTTTCGTCGACGGCTTTTGTGACCAACTTTATGGCAGCCATTATGCTCCGTGTGACCCAACCTTTTTCGGTCGGAGACTTTATTACAATTGGAGATCACTTTGGCAAAGTCGCTGAGCGGGGTTTGTTTGATACTGAAATTCAAACCGAATCCGGCGAACTGATTGCCGTTCCTAACGCGTTGTTTATCACCTCGTCAGTTAAGGTAATTGATCGCGAAGGCACAATAATATCCACCACCCTATCTCTCGGTTATGACCAACATCATGATCAGCTCGAAAGCTTACTCATTTCAGCGGCGAAGAAAGTAGGGTTAACCGACCCCTATGTCCATATCGTTGAACTGGGGGATTTTTCTGTGAGCTATCGAGTTAGCGGTTTCCTGACGGAGGCCAAAACATTGCTTACGTCCCGCTCAAAATTAAATGGCTCAGTATTGGATACTCTCCAGGATGCCGGTATCGAAATTATGTCGCCGAACTTTACCCGGCATATCCAGCATCCGAACGATCAACGCGTCATTCCAGAGCCGATGAAACGGAAAACAGTTTCCGGCGGTTCTGCTGTCGAAGATGTTGCCTTTGCTAAAGCCAATCAAGCTGAAGCGTTGGAAGAGCTAAAATTAGACATTCAATCCCAGATCAGCACCCTCTCGGAAAAGATCAATGAATCCATTGGTGACGAGAAGGATCGATTGCAGTCGGAGCTGGAAATTCTTAATGTCAAATTAGCCGAGACCAGATCGCCAGCAAATCAGGATGGTGCTCCGTCCAACGAGTAATAGGTTAATGTGATGCAAGACAAAGTCGTTTCTCAATTAAGAAAAAAGGCGGTTAAACCCGATTGGCCTAAATTCGGTGCATTGGTCCAGCAGGCTGCCAGGGCTGATTCGGCCGCTCAGCTTGAAGTTTGCGCGGCGCTGATCTGGTGTGCCTTCGCCGCGCCCCAGGCAATAGTGCCCATTTATGATGTTGTGAGCAGCGTTTATCTCGACGATGTGTCACTGGGCGACGCAGGAATTACGGAACTTACGGTGCCTGAAGTGGCATTGCCCGATAGTTTTTGGCAAGCCTTTGCCAAGACCCTCAGTGGTCCCGTTGGTGGTTACGATGCCCTTTCAATTACGGCGACAGTTGCTGCTCTTGGCGGCTCACTAGACCCAGCATTTCACCAAGTAGCAGAACAGGCTGCTCGTCAGCATGCTTCCGGTGTGACAGCGGAAGCCAAATCTATACCACCGCTATTGCAGCTCACAGAAATTGAATCCTGTGATCCTGGAAGTCTGGGTCACTCCCTTTATCGAATGCTTGTGGACAATGGATACGATGCGGAGGTGCTGGATAGGGATGCGATTGGGCTAGCTAACCTAGAGCCGGCGATTCGATATCTCAATACTAGAATTCTACAGATGCATGATGTCTGGCATCTGGTGGCTGGGTATCAGACCACAAGCCTGCACGAGATAGCGATTTCCAGTTTTCAATTGGCCCAGTTTGGTCATAATTATTCAGCGATGTTCCTGGCTTCGGTTGCAACGATGAGTCAGTCCAATAGCCCGGAAGCGTTTAATCTGATGATGACAATTTTCTCCGAGAGCTGGCGCCATGGTCGGCAGACCCCGTCGTTTATGCCCATCAACTTTGAGGCCGAATGGAATACGCCGATAACGGAGATTCGCCAGCGGTACAGAATTGAGCCATTTCAGGGGAGTTTTCCAGCGGATCTATTTGAGCAACTCAAGGCGGCTGGGTGAGCATCCGATTTAAGCGTATTTCTAACGCTCAAGCCGGATTAAAAATTGAATGGCTGGATGGCCAAGAGCGAACGTTAAGTTTCCTCTGGCTGCGCGATCATGCGAGGGATCCGGCCAGCTTTGATCAACACACCCACCAGCGTCTGCTTTACACCGGTGGTATTGATCCAAATATTGTTCCGGTGGAGTGGAAGCTGATTAATGAAGATGATGCCTTAGTGATTTGTTGGCCCGATCAATTAGAGCCCACGGAATATAGTGCAGCCTACTTGTTAGAATCTTTGTTTACGCCACAGCAAAGTGCCGCTGAACATTGGGGGATTCAGTGTGCGCCACCGAACCCTCAACTCTCTTTGCAAACGGTATTGAATCAGGGGTTTTCGGAGTTTCTCCAGCTGTTAACGGCCCATGGGTTCGTTCGGATTGTCGACTGCCCGGTTGATGAATCTTCAGTTCAATTGCTGGCAGAGAAGATTGGCTACGTGCGGGAAACCGCTTTTGGCGGTCTCTGGGCATTTGAGGCAAATCAGGCGATGGCAGATTCTGCATATTCTTCTGAGGCGCTCCGGCCTCATACCGACGCAACCTATAGCCTAGATGCGCCAGGGCTTCAGTTGCTGCTGTGCCTGGAGCCGGGTATGAACGGTGGCGAATCCATTCTGGTGGATGGCTTTGCGGTGGCTGCGGAAGTTTGTCGCCGGGATCCAGAACTGTACAATTCCCTCTGCCAGATACCGGTTACCGGGATATATAAGGGTGAGGGGCGAGTGCTACGGGCAACCAGACCTATTTTTCGTCAATCAACATCTGGTGTAGGGATTGAGCAAATAACCTTTAATAACTATGACCGTGACACACTCAATTTGTCTGAGGCGGATACTCGAGCTTTTTATCGGGGCGTATTTGAAATTGAAAATTATCTAAATGATCCCGATGTTCAATGGCGGAGCAAACTTAAGGCTGGGGAGATGATCGTCTTTGATAATTGGCGCATGCTTCATGGCCGCGGGAAATTTACTGGTTCCCGAAAGATGGCCGGTTGTTATATCAACAGAGAGGACTATCTCTCGTCCTGCGAAGTACACGCCTAGCCTTTGTATTGGATGCTAGACTAGCGCTGTAGCAACAATCGGAATAAACCATGCGTACTTGTATCATTTTGCTTTTAATAGCGGCGTTCCTTGTTGGGTGCACTGCACCGTTACGACTCAATGAGATTCAAGTGATTGGAAGCCACAATAGCTACAAGATGGAGATTGATCCGGAGTTACTAAATCAAATTGCTGCAGCTGATCAAAAACTTGCTGCTTCGCTCGATTATTCCCAGCTCGAGATTCCAGCCCAATTAGATCTTGGTCTACGCAAGTTTGAATTAGATGTTTATTACGATCCGGAAGGTGGCAGATATCTTAAACCATCGGGCCTGTTGCAGATAAAAAACCCAAAACCCTACAGCACCGATGAGCTTGCCTATCCTGGGTTTAAGGTCATGCATATACAGGATATTGATTTTCGCAGTCGTTGTCCGCGGCTTGAAAATTGTATCAAGCAGATTGTGACATGGTCGCAGAACCATCCCCGCCATCTGCCCATCTACATTACGATTAACGCCAAAGATGATGTGATTGATTTACCCGGTTTTGTGAAGCCATTGGCTTTTGATGATGCCGCCTGGAATGACCTGGACCAAACCCTGATGCAAGGTTTTGGCAACAAGCTTTATACTCCCGATGAGTTTCGTGGTGAACTGGAGAGTTTGTCTGATGCAGTGGCAAAAGGTTGGCCGTCTTTGGCTTCAATGCGCGGCCGTGTCATCGTGGTTCTTGATCATGGTGGCGAGAAGTTAAAGCGTTATATTGCAGATCACCCCGCGCTACGGGGCCGGGCTATGTTCGTTAACGCGCTAGAGGGAACAGCGGAAGCGGCGATCAGAATAGTGAACGACCCTATTGCTGATTTTGATAGGATTCAAGATCTTGTAAGGCAAGGTTATATTGTTAGGACTCGTTCTGACGCTGATACCCTGGAAGCCAGAACGGGGGACTCTACCCGACGCGACCGTGCTTTTGCCTCGGGGGCGCAAATTATAAGTACTGATTATTATCAACCGGATTTACGGTTCAGTGATTTTCAGGTCGAATTTCCAAATGGCGCACTGGTCCGCTGCAATCCAGTATTGCGTTTAGAGGACCGTCAGAAAGAAGAGGGTGGTACGGCTGGCGCAGGAAATTGTTCCGTAAAACCGTAAGCAAGCCGTAACAAATCGTTTAACTGATTTTTGTCACAGGAATCTTCTTGCTTAACTTTAGTGTTTGTCGGTTGTGGCGCATGCGAATATTGAGCATCTCAACGCCGACGGAAAAAGCCATGGCAAAGTAGATGTAGCCTTTTGGAATATGTGCATCGAATCCTTCCGCGACCAGGGTCATTCCAATCAATAATAAAAAGGCAAGAGACAGCACTTTGATGGTTGGGTGCTCGTCGACAAATGTGCCGATTTTACCCGCCGCGAGTAACATGACGCCCACTGAGATAATAATGGCAATTGCCATGATTGATACATGGCTGACCATGCCAACTGCAGTAATCACAGAATCAAAAGAGAACACCACGTCGAGTAGCGCGATTTGAACCAGTACGCTGACGAAACTGGCGGAGCCAGTGGCTGCATCATCTACCTCAGCTACTTCGAGGCTGTTGTGAATCTCGTGTGTGGACTTGGCCAATAGAAATAGACCGCCAAATATCAGGATCAAATCTCGCCCGGATATATCGTTCTCGAATACTGTAAATAGGGTGCTGACCAGGCTCATAATCCAAACAAGAGAGAAGAGTAAACCGAGTCGGGCTAGCATCGCAAAACCGAGGCCCAGCTTCCGGGCCTTATCTCTTTGTTCTACCGGTAATCTAGAAACAAGAATTGAGATAAAAATAATGTTGTCGATGCCCAATACAATTTCCAGGCCGACAAGGGTTGCCAGGGCGATCCAGGCTTCAGGTGATGCAATCCATTCAAACAACAGATAGTCCTCTAACGGTGGTTGTTGAGCTATTGGTTAGAGGACACCTGGCCGAAGGTGTACTAAAACTAAGGTGTGCTAAAACTAAGGTGTACTAAAATTAAAGAGTACCAAAATTAGAGAGTACCAAAGCTAAAGTGTTCATCCATTTTGCTCCGAACATCCCCCTGGTGCAGAAAGTACTGACGGAAGCCGCCATTGTAGTTGCCATCCTGGCGGCGATTCGATTCGCCTTCAAAATTGTAATAACCAGGTGTGCATTCTTGGTTCCGATTGGTTTTGCCGCGGTGGGAAATTACCTCATCAACCCACCATTGTTCTGATTCGGGCTTTGGGTCCATCGTTTGAAAACCATTTGATCGCGTGTAGTGAATACATTCGGCAATGTGATCTCCCTGGGTCTGAAGCATGTCAGTCAGATTGAACTGGAAGGATGCCTGGTACCCACCCATGATAAATAGATTTGGAAACCCGTGGGTATGTATGCCCAGCAGGGTGCGAACCCCTTCGCTGTACTTGTCCTCGAGATCCACGCCGTCTCGGCCCAGGATACGGTTGTAGATACCGGTTTTTTGAACTTCGAAACCAGTGGCGTAAATCAGTAGGTCGAGCTTATAAGTTTTGTCTTCAAAGCTTGGACCCTGCTCGTTAATTTCCGTGATGCCGGCACCGTGGGTATCAACAAGGTGTACGTTTTCCTGGTTGAAAGAGGGCAGGTAGTCGTTGTGAAAACAAGGGCGCTTGCACATAAACATATACCAGGGTTTTAACGCATTGGCGGTTTCGGGATCCTTAACGGTTTTTTCGATGCGGCGATGTATGCGCATCATATAGTCGATGTTTTGATTCTCCTGGTACTGGAGTTTTTCTTCCGCAGACATAGCGTCTAGTTTTGCCTTTTGTTCCGGTGTGCGTTCCACCGCGGCTAACACTCTCTCTCGACGCTTGGATTGCCATCCAGTCTGCAAGGTTCGAGCCCAGTTAGGGTCCGTTGGCCAGTCATCGCGGATGTCGATGGAGGATGGTGTCCGTTGAAACACAAATAGTTCCTTGGCATTTTTTGCAAGCTCTGGCACTGCTTGAACTGCGGAGGCGCCTGTACCAATTATGCCGACAACCTTATCCGAGAGGTTACCCAGGTCCTGGCCGGTGTAATCATAGTCCCATCGGCTGGTATGGAAGGAGTGGCCTTTAAAGCTTTCCATGCCTTCGATTTTTGACAATTTGGGTTTGGATAAGGTGCCGTTTGCACAGATAACAAACCTGGCGCGCATATGGTCGCCGCGGTCGGTTTTGATATGCCAGAGTTGGTCACTTTCATCCCAAATGGTTTCGGTCACCGTGGTTTGGAAAACGGCTAGATCATAGAGGTCATACTTTTTGGCAATTGCCTGGCAGTGGCCGAGGATTTCAGGACCGCGGGAGTAGTGATTGACGGGAACATAATCTAGTTCATCTAGGAGTGGCAGATAGTCATAGGCCACAACATCACAGGCGACACCGGGATAGCGATTCCAGTACCAGGTCCCACCAACATCACCGCCTCGTTCTACGATGCGTATGCTTTCAACGCCTTTTTCTCGGAGCCGGGCGGAAGTTAACAATGCCGAGAAACCACCGCCAATAAACAGCACCTCAACGGTATCGTCAATGGCATCCCGTTCAATGGGCTCGCCCGCAAAAGGGTCTACAGCGTAGTGTGAAAGACTGCCTTCGAGTTCAGAAGTGTACTGGGCGGTTCCCTCGGGTCGATACTGGATCCGAAGATCTCGCTCCTCGGCGAACTTTTGTTTTATCTCGTCGTAGTACTCTTGAGAGTCGTGTTTCGGCATATCCGTCATCCCCACCAAGTAAAATGCGAGGTGACAGTCTACGACTGCAAGGTGGCATCTGCCAAGTAGGGTGATAGGGGGGCGTTATCTGGTTAACCGTCGGACCGTTACGGTGTTTCGGTTGGCGTTTTTACTATCGTATAGGGCAAGATCCACGGTTTTGAACCATTGTTTATAGTCATCAAATTGGCCGTTTAATTCGGTTACGCCGAAGCTAGAAGTGATTTTGATTTCGTTGCCGCCGGCATAGATTGTGGTGTCTTCAATTGTTTGACGGAGCCGGTTAGCCAGTATTTCTGCGGGTTCCACGGTAGTATCAATCAGAATTACGCCAAACTCCTCGCCGCCAAGGCGGCCGATCACGTCGGTTGCCCTTAGCTGGCAGACCAGCAAATTTGCCAGCATTTTAATGACCTCGTCTCCAGCGTCATGGCCATAGGTGTCGTTGACCTTCTTGAAGTGGTCGATGTCTAGCATTATCAAAGTAGGGGTCTGTCGGGTTCTGCTGTATCGATCAAATTCCTGTCGGAGGCGGTGATCCCAGTAACCGCGGTTGTACAACCCAGTGAGATCGTCAGTTTTCGCCAGTACCCCTAGTTCGTTTTTTGTTTCCTGGAGTTTGATTTTTTGCAGCGCAACATCGGTGACGTCGTAAACGATAATTCCGACATGGGAGAAGTTACCGGAGATATCCCTAAGGGGAATAATTGTGATGTTTTGATACATGAACTCGGCGACGCTAGTAAATGGTCGGTAGTGATTCATACGAAATAAATAGGGTCTTTGTTCCCAGGTAGTAAATGCGCGGCCCTTAAACTGGAGTACGCCCCGCACCTTCTGTTTAAACCAATCCGTTGGTAGGTCATCAAACATGTCAAATATTTCGCTTCCTAGCACATGTTCTGAGCCAGCGCCGTGATGGTTTTCCATAAAACTGTTCCACAGCACAATTTTGAAATCCAGATCCAAGACGACTATCCCGACGTCTAGCGACTGGGTGATGTCCTGCATCCAAAAGTCTTCTAAAGAGAAGTGGTCTTGTTCTGCCATTATGAAACCAGATAGTTGAGTTTTTTGTTGAGAACCTCGATCGAATCATTCGTGAACATGAGGAGAAGTTCGATATCTATATTGTGAGATTTAATTGAGCAACCCATCTCGATCGTTAGTGCTGGAATAGCGCCACCATCCTTGAGAATGTCGCCAACAAAAATGTGACGGTCGAGAATCTGAGGGTGTCCCTGGCTTAGCCTGACGTCGATCTGTTCGGATAAGCCTGAAAGACAAGCGCCAATCATGATATTGGCAATATCCATCATCAGCTCTGTTTCTGTGTCCTCGGTGTTTGCTTTATCGTAGTGCAGCAGACTGGCGATACTCTCCAGGTTTGAATCGTTGAACATTAGGAGGGCTTCGCCGCCCATGCCTCCGCCCATAAAACCCTGGCTGACGGCGGATACCCGGTCATCTACCTGGATATGGCTTAAGGCCATATTGAGTTCCCCAAGGGCCAGTTGATAAGCGTGGGGAATGGACATTTCAACAAACACGTCCAGATATTGGGCGAGGAGTTTGACCGCCCGGCCCAGGGCAATGTTAGCGAGCTCTTGATAGCCTTCTTCAAAGGGCACTGCCATTTCATCATCACGATGTTCACCCGTGGCAGCGTCGTGGATGCCGTACTCTTTTAATATTCGGATAATTTCATCTACCGAAACGGGCTTTTGAATGAAATCTAGTGCGCCGAGTTTTTTCACTCGACTGTAAGCTTCTGTTTGGACATCACCTGACACGACAATCGACATGGCGGGAAGGTCATGGGTCTGGATTTCGCTCAACACCTCGTAACCGTCCATTTCGGGCATATTGAGGTCTAGAAATACCAGTTCTCCTTTGCCGGCCCGAATAACGTCGAGACCTTCCTTGCCGTTGCTGGCATAAGAAATCTCAATCGGCCAGTCAGCGGGTAAGCAACGCATCATTTGTTTGCGGGCAAAGCCCGAATCGTCGCAAATTAGAACATGCACAGAAAACGACCAGAAAGTGAGAGATATCTATTAAAAGTAGCAGAGGATAGGGTTTTGGATGGGGTGCTGGTCTGATTTTGTGGATTTTCTCGCAATAGAATTTCCCTTTGCGTAGAGTGGTGTTTCGCAGCTATGCCCACCCCTCCTGCGAGTCACCCGCCAGGAAATGAATTTTGTCAAAATTAAAGTACGAAACTCTGGTTTTTGGAGATGTGAGTCTCAACCTCTGTATGCTCAGTGATAGGCAGCAATTTTCCGACGATGATGGGGAGGCTGAAGCGCTGGGGATATCCTCATCCCAATGGTCATTGTTTGGTGTTGTCTGGGATGCCGGGAAAGCGCTGGCTGAATATCTGCTGACCGCGGACATCACCAATAAACGGGTTCTTGAGGTTGGCTGCGGCATTGCCGTGGGCAGTTTGCTTCTCAACCGGCGGGGTGCGGATATCACCGCAATGGACTACCACCCAGAGGCCGGCAGGTTCCTTGAGCGTAACGTCAAATTGAATGGTGATGCGGCCATTAAGTTTGTCCGGGGTAACTGGAATGACGAGCTGCCAGACCTAACGGAATTTGATCTTATTGTCGGTAGCGATCTGCTATATGAAGACGAACACGCGGAGCAATTGGCAGCATTTTTGATTCGTAAGCTCGCGCCTGGCGGACAAATTGTGATTGCTGATCCGGGTCGGGGGTTTCGAGGTCGGTTTGCCAAGAAACTTGAGGCTGTGGGATTTGATTACCAGGCCCACAAGATCAATAAAGTTCAGATTATGGTGTTTGTCAGCCCGGGTGTGTGAGCCGCGGCTTATTTATCTGCGGACGGGAGCTGATTACTTAGATCCCCAGATTTTGGCAACCGCGCGGTCGTCTCCCAGCGCGCCCACCACAATTCCCATTAGACCCGCGCCGCCAAAGACAATGATCGGTAGTAGGTAGCCCGAATCCCAACCGGGCATAATTAACGCGACGAGGGTCGCCATTCCTATAAACATAAAACTCATGAATATCAGGATGGTTCGATGTGATGCTTTGTAGGCATAAGGGCTTGAGCCCGATTCCAGAGGATTTAGCAGTGGCGAGAAGATCTGGCGAAGTAGTTTTTTCATAAACATAACTTAACCTACTGACACTATGCTGTCAGTAGCCATAGGATATGCTGGTGTCTCACAAAGGGAGGAGTCGAAATGAAACAAAAAGGCCAATGTTTATGTGGTGGCGTAAAGTTCGAAGCAGACGTAAATGACTATGGTATCCATGCCTGTCATTGCACCATGTGTCGTACCTGGTCTAGTTCCCCACTCTTTGCCGTTGGTGTTACGAGCATTACTTTCGAGGACAAAGAGAATATTTCAGCTTATGCTTCATCCGATTGGGCCGAGCGTGGATTCTGCAAGCAATGTGGAACCAGCTTGTTTTATCGATTAAAAGAAACTGACCACCACATTGTTTGTTGCGGCGTCTTCGAAGACCAATCGCAGTTCAAACTCGAAGGGGAAATATTTGTTGATGAAAACCCAGGCGGGTATGCCTTTGCCGGTGAGCATCCACGCCTGACAGGTGAAGAGTTTATGGCATCCCTTCAGCAGGACAATTAGCAACGATCGGTGAGTAAAGATCGGTGAGTAAAGATCGGTTAGTAAAAATACGTGAGTAGCACCCCAAAGCCGAATCTTTCGACCCGTTGGTTATAGTCAATAAGGCTCTCGCCGTAGCCATTGAAGTACTGGGCATGACCTTTTAAACCGCGCCAGATTGGGAATGTCCAGTCTAGTTGTATAGCGCCTAGGTTATCGCTGCGAAGATTGTTTCGAATCAGCATCGTGATCTCGTGATTCTCCTTCCGATAGATTGTCGAAAATTCGAAGTGCCCCAGGTATTTCTCTATGTCCGGGTTGTCATCACCCTTTGCGTCGAGCAAATTGCTTTTCTTGTCTTCCCGAATGCGATACCAGGGTTTGAAGTTAAAAACATAGTTGCCCGATTCCCAGCTCAAACTTGCATAAAGACGATTCCAACTGCGGGATAGGGTGCCCGCTGAACCGTTCGATTGATGGCTAAAGCCGATGGCAATTTCGGAGGCATCAAGGCCAAGGGGTTCCCATTCAACCGGCGCTGTCCAAAAAATTTCAGGTTCGTAGTTGGTCTCTCGAAAAGGCGCTGAAACACTACTGTTGTATGCTTGCCAGAAGGATAGGCTGGTAAAGCCGACGTGCAGGGTGTCGTTTTCCATAAACACGCTTTTTGCAAATTGATATTTCAAACTCAGCTGAAATTTCATCTCGACGTTGTCGAGGTCCTCATCGGGATATAATGACTGGAACGTAGGAGGTATCGGTTTTTCGTTTGGATCCACCGCGTAGGTGGCGGGCAATAGGTAATTGCGCTGATGCGGTACCAGTGCCCTACGATTCTCGGCGGCAGCTTGTTCGGCAATGCGGCGGTCAACCAAAATATCGCTGTCTGCCCTGGGTGTTAGGTGCTGTTGGCAGGCGTTCTTAATGTCCTTCACCGTAATGTCATCATCGCTATTTTCGACGCCGCTTAGGACACAGTCTTGATAATTGGTGTTGGCGAAAGCCGGAAGGCTAAAACAAGCCAACGTCAAAAGTACCAGTAATTTCATTCTTCTCTCTAGCAAACTTGCTGATAGGGTGGTTAGTGCGTCGGGGAGTTCTTACGGCTGCCAAATTTTGCGGCAAATACAACGCCGGTGATGAGCATAATAAGCTGGCTTCCCCAGTTGAGCCAAATTTCTTCGGGAGAACGCTCGGGTTTGGGTACGCCTACCTGATTTGGGGTCAGCTGCTGCGAACGCAATCCTGAATTGACCTGTGCTCGGCTATGGGCCCACCAATCCAGCGGTGGGACATTACCCGGGGTAATACCAAGTGATTTCAGATACGCCGTGTTTCTTTGCTCAATGGGTAGCACTTGGGCGACCTCGGCATCATTGTTGAACCAACGATCTCGTTCGCGTTCGAACAAAAAATAATTCGCGCATACCACTACGGCCAACAATAACGCCAGCCCAAGCCCCAGGGATAGACCCAGAGCTGCGACGGCAAAAAGCCGAAGTAAGATGAACAGGGCAACGCCACCTGCGATAGCCAGCATCAGAGCGGACTCATAACTCAAGGTGGGTAAGCTTACATAGCCAGCGAAGTAGGATAATGTTCCAGCAAGTACCAGCCACCCGGGCAGAAAGAAAAGTCGGCGAATCCAAATCATGCTTAAGCCTCCTGGCTTATCTGGCTAGTTTACGGGTATTTTGTGCATTTCACACAGACTTGCGTCGTGGTCTCGGTTCGGCTTCAATCGGGATAGGAGATCGGTTATGAGTAAAATGAATGTACTGCTGATAACAGCAGACCAGTGGCGCGGTGATTGTCTGTCGGCGCTAAACCATCCGGTGGTGAAGACACCCAACCTGGATCAGATTGCAGCGGAAGGTGTTTTGTTTTCTCAGCACTACGCCAATGCGGTGCCCTGTGGCCCAAGTCGAGCGTGTTTACATACAGGCATGTATCTGCACAATCACCGCTCTGGTACTAATGGTACGCCATTGGATAAGCGCTTTACGAACTGGGCGTTAGAGTTACGTGCTGAAGGTTACGATCCGGTTTTGTTTGGCTATACCCATACAGCCCAGGACCCAAGGGATATGGAGGCTGGTGATCCACGGCTCAATACCGACGAGGGGGTATTACCTGGCATACGACCCTTAATAGACATGGCCACCCATTGTCCTGATTGGCGGGATGATTTGCGGCAGAAAGGCTATTCCCTACCCGATGACGACGGCGCAACCTACGGTGTCAAAGGTGAACCCGTCGCACCTGGAGTGCCCACGCCAACACAATATCGTGCCGAAGATAGTGATACCGCATTTTTAACGGATGGTGTCATATCCTATGTGGAATCCCAGACCGGTCCATGGGCGGCTCACTTGTCATTAAGGGCGCCCCATCCGCCCTGGGTCGCGACGGCGCCCTATAATGAGCAGTACGATCCACAGGGGCTGCCTGGATATCAGCGTCAGTCAACACGAGAAGCTGAACAGCAGGTTCACCCCTGGCTCGACGCACATCTTGGGATTGCGCGAAATGGCAGCCATTCAGATCCACAAAGACATCAGCTGTTACAGGCGAGTTATTATGGTTTGATGAGTGAAGTTGATCACCATATGGGTCGGCTGGTGCAATTTCTAAAAGATTGTGGTGAGTGGGACCGCACGTTGTTTATTTTTACATCGGACCATGGCGAGCAGATGGGTGATCATTGGATGTATGGCAAGGCGGGATTTTATGATCAGTCTTATCATATACCGCTCGTCATTTGCGGGCCTGGATTAACAGTTGGTCAATGTGATGCGTTTACGGAGCATGTTGATATTGTTCCAACCATATTGGAGTCGTTAGACCAGAAAATTCCTCGGCAGTGTGATGGCAAGAGTTTGAAGCCGTGGCTAGTTGGTGCAGCTGATCCAGGTTGGCGTGAAAGCGCACACTTTGAATATGACTTTCGCCACTCCGATGCGGAATCCACACTCGAAGTAGAGATGGAAAGCGCTTGTTTAAACGTGGTGCGGGATAACCAATACAAATACGTACACTTTGCAGAGCTACCTGCGTTGCTGTTTGACTTACAAGCTGATCCAGGTGAACTCCACAATATTGCTGAGAGCGAGCCGGAGTTAGTTGCAACCTACGCTAAGAAGCTTTTGAGTTGGCGGTTAGCGACGACGGACAAATCATTGACTCATTTACAAATTGTTAGGGGGCAAGGCTTGATTAACAAACTGGATTTGAGCCTATAGACCTTATTGCTCTGGATTGTGTGCGACCACCCGATTACGTCCACCATGTTTCGCCGCATAGAGTGCCTCGTCACTCGCTTTGATGAGTGTTTCGATTGTTGTGATCTGATGGGTATGGTTGGTCGCAACGCCAAGTGAAACTGTTACTGCCAGCTTGCTTTTCTCTACATTTGAACGCATAGATTCGGCAACCTCTAAGGCTGCTGCAACATCCGCACCCGGTAAGACAACCAGGAATTCTTCACCGCCGTAACGGGCAACCAGGTCTTCCCCACGGCGTAAGCTATGGGATAAGAGCTGGGCCAATTGTTTCAGCAGTTCATCGCCGGCCTGATGACCGTGCTCATCGTTGTATTGTTTAAAGTTGTCGACATCTAACATTGCTAACGCCAAGGTTCGGTCGCGCTCGATACATTGCTGCCAGACCTCCTCGAGATATGCGTCGAGTCTTCGCCGGTTAGGGATCGAGGTGAGGCTATCCAGGTGAGCCAGGGATTCCAACTGTCGATTAGCGCTGGCAAGCTCCCTGGTGCGTTCAGAGACCATGGATTCCAAGCGTTGATTTTCCGCAGCCAGGATTCTTGATCGAGCTCGGACAGCTGCCAACATGATGAGCCCTGCCAACACAAGCAACAGCAGTAGGCCTAAAGCTTTGATATCCGGTCGTTGGTACCAGTAGGGGGACACCGTGATCCGGTAGGGTTTCAGCTTCGAAATTCTGCCCAGGCCGTCGCTTGCTTCGACTTCAAATGTATAGGACTCAGGATCAAGCCCATAGTAAGTGTTCTCGGCATTGCTAGACCAGGTACTGAATTTAGGTTCAATGGGTAATAGTCTGGCGCGATAGCGGACCTTGTCGAGATTTATAAGGTCCGGCAATGCGTAGCGAAAAGAAATTGAAGGCGCTTGATCAATTTTTAAATCTCCGTTAAGCGGTAACCTCGTTGGGTTTCCGGAAGCCTGCCTAAGCTCAACACTTTTAAGCACAACCGTTCTCGGGGTAACTGTGTGAGAGGCAAGCCTGGGGTCGTGCAACATGATCGAAGCGTTTGCGCCAACGAATACAGCTGCCGCTTCAGTTTGGTAAATCGTGTTGATGCTTCCGCGGCGGACGTTGCCTATCTGTATCGGCTGCCACGCTCCGTCCCCTTGTCGTTTGAATAAAGATTTGTAGGTGTAACCCCACAGTCCACCCTTGGGTCCGCTCTGCAAATGAATGACCTCACCGGTCCCACGCAGGGCGTTAAGTCCTGGCATTGCCGGATCAAAGCGGTCCCCCTTCTGTTGGAAAAAGCCTGCGCTGGTTGCAACAAAAACCTTTCCGTCTGATGTTTGGACAACCCCGGTCTCAGGTGAGCTTCCGTACTCCAGGCCTTTAGCGGTGTTAATCAAAGTTGCTGTTGAGCGCCATTGTTCGTCCAGAATAAACTCGATCTCCTGGACCCCACCTCGCTCTGATCCAATTAGAATTTTGTTCTCGGCGGTCTCAACAATACTGGTGACTCTCAGGTTTTGCATGTCTGAATCGAGATACACCAGCTGCCACTTCCCTTGCTTTTTTTGCAAAAGACCTATGCCAAGTTCAGTCCCTACATAGATCAAATCAGGGTTGTAACCAGAGCGCTTCAGTATCCTTGGATAGATTGTTTCTTCGGAGACGAAACGGATTTTGTCACCCTCAATTAGGCTCAGCCGATAAGAGTCCGCTAGAATCATGTTGTCATTTTCGAGGGCTAAGAGATCCCAGGCCTCGTGTTCAGACCAACTAAGGCGAACAAATTGCGGCTCTTTTGCCGGTTTTCGAAACACGCCGCTGCCCGTGAGCGCATAGATAGCGCCATCGATTTGTCTAATAGCAAACACCGAGCCGACCAGACCATTGATGTCGTCCATCAGCTTCCAATCCGCTGGCCATGGCACGTGATGAACGGCGCTGTCATCTACCGTTAGGAGGCCGCCCTGGCTGCTTTTGACAAGGTTAGATAGAAAGCCCTGGCCGACGGCAAACTTCTCAATCGTTTTAGCTTCGGTATCAAAAAAGTAAATTTGTCCCTGGTCTCCAGAGAATACAAGGGTTTGCTGATCAAGGAGAATGCCATCGGTGAGTTTGGAAGAGGGAGGTAGTGCCTCGGGCATAGTATAAGGCGTGGCTCCGTTGTCGCTCAATTTTGCCCACTCGCCATTTCGAGAAAGGGTTAATAGGCCGCCCTGGGGGAGTTCGACGAGTTCTGTCACGAGTTCCGACAAGAACTCGGTGCCAGGAATTGGCTCCCAGTTCCCATTGTTGTATTGACGGAATCCCTCTCCGCGAAATTGAAGATATACAGTATTTTGGTAGTAGTGAATCGCACCAAACCTGCCTTGCCAGGTCCAGAATTTGGTTTTACCGGTTTCCGGTGACCAGAAAAAAAGGTGCTGCAAGCCTTTAAAGAAAACGCCATCGTCGGTTACAGCGATGTTCCAAATGTCAGCAAAAGGCTCGCCGGCGAGTTCCTTTGTAAAGCGCTGTGTGAGATCTGTGAATGTTAACTGGCCGGTTGCGTCGGGTTTGATATAGCCAAAGGCATTATATCCGCCCACGTACACCATGCCCTGCTCGCCGACATTCAATGAGCGGACGATGTCGCCATTGGGTAATGGCGTGAGTATCCAGCGCTTTCCATCAAATGAAAGTACACCCTCGGTGTTGCCGATGTAGATGTTACCGAGCTGATCTTCGGCAATGGCAAAATTTTGAGGATAGACTTCAATGCCGGGCTCAAAGCTTGCAAAGGGAGGTCTTGCCCCGGTGACAGCGTTTGATTCGGAGAACATGAATAAACACAGCACGGTTATAATGAATGGGCGTAGCTCGGCACTCATTCTAACGGCCGATCGCTTGTCATTCTGCTTGTGCTTCATTGGCTAGAGTGTATCAGCGTTTTCCTGAGATTAAACTGGAATATGTGCTTGCTGATTGGGGTCTATTTAGTCGCAATACGAGAAAGTGTGTCGAATAAATCTGGGAAGGAATGATTACATTGTCAAAACGCAGGATTGCCATTCTACTAATTGGACTGCTTTGGGTTGGGCCGGCGGCCGCGGGTCACTGCCTTGAAGACTGGGCCTGCTGGGAGGTAAAAAAGTCCGAAGGTAAAATTGAGTTCTGGGTTAAAAATCTGAAGGACTATCCATTTACAGGCTCATTAGATGTCAAGACCCGAAATTTAAGGACGGCATCCACGCAGAAGGTTCGTTATGCGGCAACCCGTGTGATTAAAGGAAATTCGGAAGTGCTACTTTTAACCCTTTATCCCATCGATCAATACCGCTCGACAGCCTATGAGGATATTTTCTACTGGACCCCCGGGAATCTAGACGCCGAACACGATGCTAACGTCGGCTACCAACTGCCTTTTGCCGAGGGAGAGCATTTTCCGTTAGTGCAGGGTTTTGGCGGCGGCTACAGTCATCGTGGGGCCTCTCGCTATGCGGTGGACTTTGCTATGCCGGTGGGCTCGAAAGTCCACGCTGCCCGGTCTGGCGTGGTCGTACAAACCGTTGCTCACCATGACAGGGGAGGCGCGAGCCGACGTTACGCCAGGTTTGCAAACTATATTGTGATTCTTCATGCCGACGGAACAACCGGGGAATATCTGCACTTAATGAAAGATGGCGTTATGGTCAATGTTGGGGTGCAGGTAGAGGCTGGCGATCTCATTGGCTACTCGGGCAATACTGGTTTTTCCTCTTTGCCCCATTTGCATTTTGCGGTATATCGACCTAAACCGATGGGGGAATTTGAATCATTGCCTTTCAATTTTGTCGGTGGGTTCAGTACCAGACGGCGTTACTAAGGTGCAAGCGAATGCCGCGGGTGCGTGTCGGATGCCACCCGCTAGCCAGTATTTTTATAGCGGATGCAATTTTACAGGGACTTCAGAAATACCCCGGATAAAGTTATTCGGCACACGCCCAACGGGGCCGACCAGTTCGATTTTGTGAAAGCGTTTTTGAATCTCTTCCCAAAGTATCCGCAGTTGCATTTCAGCCAGCCGATTACCCATGCAGCGATGGATGCCAAAGCCGAACGCGACATGAGCCCGGGCGTTTGGACGGTCGATAATCAGTTTGTCCGCATCCTCGAAAACAGTTTCATCCCGGTTGCCCGAGAGATACCACATCACGACCTTGTCTCCGGATTTGATTAACTTTCCGCCCAGTTCAAAATCTTGAACCGCGGTCCGGCGCATATGGATAACTGGGGTTTGCCAACGCACCATCTCTGCCACCATGTTCGGAATCAAACCGGGATTGTCTCGAAGTTTTTGATACTGGAGCGGGTTTTCATTCAGGGCGATGACGCCACCGCTGATGCTATTTCGGGTTGTATCATTGCCGCCGACAATCAAGAGCAAAATATTGCCGAGAAATAGTAGCGGATTCTGAATCATGTCTTTGGTGTCTTTGCCGTGGGCGAGCATTGAAATCAGGTCAAATTTGGGTTCACTCGCAGCTCTTTCCTGCCAGAGTTGGAAGAATGCAATCGCACATTGCTCGAGCTCTTGCCGACGTTCCGCCAGGTCAACTTCAATGCCGGTGAGTTGCGGTACATTGGTCGTGATGTCGGACCAGTGGACCAGTTTGCGGCGCTCCTCGTAGGGGAAGTCGAATAGGGTTGCTAGCATCCGAGCTGTTAGTTCAATCGATACCTGGTCTACCCAATTGAAGGTTTTTCCGACGGGCAAATTATCCAGGATGTCGACAACTCGCTCGCGGATTAAGGGCTCCATATTGGCGAGATTACTCGGCGCAACCGAAGGCGCTACGGTCATCCGGTGATGGTCGTGGCCTGGCGGGTCCATCGCAATAAAGTTTTCGATTGGGACCTGGTCCTCGTCGCCCTCCACGGCATCAGGAATGGCGATACCTCCGACCTCGGATGAAAAAACTTCGTGATTGGTGTCGACAATTTTAATATCAGCGTGTCGCGTGATGGACCAGTACGCGCCGTTGGCGCTATCGGCGCAATAGTGGACGGGATCTTCCTTCCTGAGCCGGGCAAACCATTCGTGCCAGTTGTCATTTTGGTAAATCTCTGGCCTGCTGACATCCATCTGATCGATTGGGGTGGTGAAGACTTCGCTCATAGCTGTGTCCTGGATCATCCGAGGTACCCAATTAATCACTAAATCAACGGTTTGGCAAACCAGTAAGTAAATGTCATCCTTTCCACTGCTCTTCTTCGACCTCAGGTTAATAACATTAAAACGACAATCCCAATACTCTTGGCCATGGTGGTACTGGCTTCTAGCTGCGGTAATGAATCCGTTCAGTTCCCTACCAGTACCGACTCAGATCAACAGATAGCAATGGAAAAGTGGCAGCGCAGCTGTGCCCTTTGCCACGTTGATGGCAACGGCGGAGCGCCTCGAGTTGGGGATGTAGAAGCATGGCAGCCGCGACTGGCTCAATCGAACGAGGCAATACTGCGACACACGGTTGAAGGTTTTGGTCGCATGCCTCCCCTTGGATATTGTATGGACTGCACGGAGCAGGATTTTCTTATTCTGACAAAATTTATGGCGGGGGTATCACCATGAAAAAAGGTACTCTGAGCCAAGCCTCTCTGACTAAAAGCGCTGCCATCAAAGGCTCGATCAATCGACGCAAGTTTTTGTTGGGGACGTTACTCGCCCCGATCCTTTCCACATTAGGTGGTCGTCAGGCTATAGCGGCTGTCCCTTCGGTCAGCAACAGATGGGTAAACTGGTCCGGCGCTCTACAGTCAGATCCGATTTCGAGAATGGCTCCCGGTTCAGAATCAGAGTTGATTGAACTCATGTTGACGCTGGAGGGTCAGATACGCCCGGTCGGTGCGGGGCATTCTTTCTCCGCTTTAGTGCCAACAAATGGTCATCTGATGGTTCTAGATAAGCTAGCGGGTTTACTCGACCATAATTCGGACAATATGACGGCGACTTTGGCTGCGGGTACTCGGCTGGGGAACGCCGGGCCTCTGCTGGAAAACGTCGGTCAGGCAATGTTCAACTTACCGGATATCGATCGGCAAACCCTCGCGGGTGCAATCTCTACTTCTACACACGGTACAGGCTCGTCCTTTGGCTCACTGTCCCGTTACGTGAATTCTATTCGGCTGGTCACGCCGGGCGGGGAAATGATTGACCTGGATCGAAAATCCGATGAGGACCGGTTTTTAGCGGCACGAGTCAGTCTGGGTGCGCTGGGTGTGGTGACACGGATAGGGTTTCAAAATCGTGCGCCGTTTCGGCTTAAAACCAAAACCTGGGTTGAGCCCACCGAAGATGTTATTGCAACGTTTAAGGCCCGGGATCAAGAGTACGAGCATTACGAATTTATGCCGTTTCCCCATGCGGATTACTCCCTGGTGATTGCCCATCAAGAAACAACTGAAACAGAACTGGCGCCAGAACCAGAGGAAGATGCAGGTGACCTTTTTGCACTACTCAATCGTGTGCCGGTGAAGATGCGATCCTATTTGTTTGATTACCTTCTAAAAGAGCTGCCTAAAACCACAAGTGTTCAGACGTCCCATCAGGCGTTAACCAATGTTCGGAATGATCGATTTAATGAGATGGAGTATTCCGTGCCAATTGACGATGGACTAGATTGTGTTCAGGAGGTGCTGCAGGTGATTCGGGATGAGTCTCTTGATGTCGTATTTCCCCTTGAATATCGAACGGTTGCCGAGGACGACAGCTGGTTAAGTATGTTTAACGGTGGTCCCAGGGCTTCAATCTCGATTCATCGGTCCGCAGGGTTCGACTACAAGCCCTACTTCCATCGTATCGAAAAAATCTTCCTCAAGTACGGCGGTCGACCCCACTGGGGGAAAGTACACTTTCTAGGTTTTGATGAACTGAATGGGTTATATCCGCGGCTAAAAGATTTTGTCAGCATGCAAAAAGAGTTAGATCCAAAAGGCCAGATGCTAAACTCGCATCTGGCCCAGCTGTTTGCCTGATAGCCATGGGAGCTTTTTATTGCGGCTGCCTATATTGTTTCTGTTGCCGTTAAGGCTTTAATGACCTGATCAATGATGTCGTCTGCCTTGATGCGCATTTGTTCATCGGTGGCGTCCTGAATCGGATGCTTCACAAACACGCGTTCCGCATCCACCATGCCCAACGCTTTAGCCTGGGTTTCTGCAGCGTCGACAAACTCTTCCGACGCCACTGAGACTGCAGGAATTCCGTTGATTTCGAACCATACCGTATCGTGCAAACTGCACGTGGTACAGGAGCCTCAATCGGCGAGGGCTTCTATGACAAAGTCGTTTCGTTGCCGAATTTCCTGTCGCAAATCGTCAGGGGCGGGCTTGGTAAAGGTTGGTTTCGAATAACGATTGAAATTAACCCCGGGCAAACGCTCTTTTAGCCGGAGTTCAAATTGATCTAACAACACATTGCCGCGGGGTTTTGAAATATCGAGCAAGGCGACGTTGCCGGTGATGGCTGTCGGTCTTGGTGTGATCTGGCGAGCGACGGGTACTCGTTCGTCAGTGGGGTCAAGAATGGTGCTCATACTTTACTCCTCAATCTTGCGTGAAACTGAAATTGTACCTATTGGTCCAGTTGCCCAACCATGAAAGGCGCCGGAGAACTTGCCGGCATCTGAACCTGCAACCACTATGTGAATGTCTTCATCCTTAGGAAACTTGGTGACAAGCTTGTTCTGTCGAGCTTCGTCCATCTTATCTAATGTGGCGGCTGCTACGCCAACCCCTGAAGCATCATTCTGAACCAACTGCTTGAGGGGCTGGGCCAAAGACGCTTGGATCACGCGGCGAAGCTCTGCCTTCGACATATGGCCGTCCCGCTGTAGAGTATCAAGATGCTCAGGGCAAACCACCAGTAATGTATCACTAGCCATATAGGCTTTAGGGTGATGCACGTTTTGCAGCGACATCGCCATGCTGCGGGCCAACTGTTCACTGCCGACGGAGGTTTGGTCCACAATCAGAACCGGTCCGCTGGTCATACCGAATAGTGTGACCACTGAATCCGAGGGGTCAAAGCCGCGTTCCACATGGAGGGGGTCCCACTCGCTACGTTCTTCGGATTCCGCAAAACACATGGTGAACTTCATAGGGTTGCCCAATGTGGATCGCTCAGTACCGCCGGGTTTTGCACCGCCCATGTTTCGCAGCGCTAACCTTACCGCACGACCAATCGTCGCATTTGCTCTGTTTCCCTGGCCCAACGCGCCCAGAGTGGCGTTCATACCGATACGATTGCGAATGGGGCCGTTCACTACCATGACCGGGCTTGCACCCATGGTGGTCGACATCACGCCGTGGGCATTAAATTCATCGGTACAGGCAGCTTCCAGCGCCGCTAGCACCACCGGGAAGTATTCTGGCTTGCAACCCGCCATCACCGCATTGATTGCAACTTTCTCCACGGTCGCTTCAGCCAGGTTCGGCGGCAGAATGGCGACAATTTCCTGGGAGTCCCGGCTGGTTCCCGCCAGCATTCTCAATACTCTTTCCGGGGATGGCGGTACCAGAGGTAAACCGTCGCTGAAGCCTTGATCGAACATAAACTCAAATTCATCATCCGCCGGTGCAATGTCAATTTTGCGCGCCCTCAAAGGACTGTTCTCCGCTTCGGCTTGCAAACGATCTGCTATTAGCGGATCAACAGATAGAGAACCACAGCCGGGTCGCCAGTCCGGTAGGGCATCCCAATCAAATGTGTTGTCCATATTTTGGGGGAGAAGATTCTGGCCGAGAAGGTTCTGCCATTCTGTTTTTACAAAACCAATCAGCTCTGCACTGATTATTCCATCGGTAGAGGTTTGGACAACCGTTGGCACGGTATCAATATCGTAGGCGAATGAAACCTTGAGGCTACTGTCGTCGAGAATCGGCATGGTCAAATTGAACTGTTCAATCAGCAGTTTGTTCCCGTCTTTTGTTTGTCCGAGTACGAGCATTGGAAGTCCGCTCAGGTGCAACTGTTCCAGAATCGGCACAACAAGCTTGCAGGTTGGGCAATCCTCTTTGATAAAACAAATCAACACAGTTTCACCGTCAGGGAAGCTTCTGCTCTCGCCTTGATTGGTGTCGAGGTTGAACGCTGGTGCCTGGGATTCAATAGGTAACATATAAGCCTGGTAACGGTTGGCGAGCTTTGATTGTAAACAATTCAATCGGAAGGTGGTTAACCGTCATTCCAATAGTTTTAAATTGTTTCAGCTAATTGAATTGACTTGGAATATGGCTTGCGACTACGCCGCCACAAAAAGCGTCGAACGAACAGCGGCGCAAAGCGCAATACAATTTGTAGTGCAGTGGTAAGGCACAGGACAGGCAAGTTGATCAGTTTTTCTTTATACATCCAGTGCCTCAGCCATACCTCATTTGAAAAATTGCTTGCACCACCCCGACGCTCCAGAGTTTGATCATCAAACCGAAACAGGTACAACGGCTCTGCAAGATTCTTAAAAGTCGCGCCGTTGTTCAACAGTTTGGCCCAGAGAAAATAGTCCTCTAACAAATGTAGTTCAGGGTATCCACCGACCTTTTCTAGATGACTCTTGCGGATACAAGCGGTTGGATGATTGATCGGGTTGCGTAGGCCGAGGTTCTGGGTGATTTCCTCGTGGTTCTGCAGAACGGGTTTTAGTCGCTCCGGGTGTCGGGGGTCAGAATCAAACTCAAGCATCGCTGAGCCAAGCACATCGATGTTGGGCTCGGCCTCGAGCAATCCAAGCTGAAGTTCAAATCTCTGGGGTAGCGCAATATCATCAGCGTCCATACGCAGTACCCAATCGCCGGAGCAATGGCTCATACCCGCATTGAGTGCCGCTACAAGACCACCATTTTCTGCTAGTGGCACCAGTGTAACCTGTTCAGGATTAGCCTTTTGAAAGTCTTCTAGGAGTGTTGATAGCTCAGCTGCTACTGGACCATCGATGACAATCACAATCTGGCTCGGTTGCCGGGATTGCGCCGTTAGGCTTTCGAGACACTGGTGAAGTTCCTCGGGGCTTACCCGATGATAAACACTCATTAGCACGCTGCTGGTATTGGCTTGGAGCATGCTAACGACGCAACTTGGTTTCAAGGATCAGGGACGAGTTGGTTCTTTCAACGCCGTCGAGGTTGCCGATTTTGTCCAGGATACGGCTGAGTTGTTCAGTAGTTTCAGTTCTCACCACCGCAATCAGATCATAGTCGCCGCTAATCGCATAGAGGGCTGTAATTTGAGGTATCTCAATAAGCTTCAGATTTGTCTGGGCAGTTTGCTTTTGATGTACGGTGATTAACACATGGGCGGACACCAGTTTGCTGGCGTACTCATCACCGAGCTGTGCCGAGTAACCTTGGATGACACCGGTTTGCTCCAGGCGTTTAATTTTTGACTGTACGGTAGAGCGGGAAATGGAGAGCTTTCGAGCCAAAGCGGAGGTGCTTTCACGGCCATTTTCTAGCAATAGTGCGAGTAGCTTCTCGTCCACGCTATTCATCTGTGCAGTTCTTCAGGGTTGTTCTCCAAGTCTGTTCTCCAAATTTGTTGTTCAAGGTTGTTCTGCTCGGTGGTTCTGTAGGCTCGGTCCTCAAGACTGTGGCTATGGGCTATGGGTTATGTGTTTATTCTGCTTAATCTCCATATCATCAAAATATGGTATTTTCTCATCAATATGATGGATAGTAGGGCAAATTCGTTAATACTGCAGCTACAAACTGACATTAGTGAGGGTCATGCTTAATCAATCAACGGTGGAAGATTGGGTGAAAGTATGGCGCGAAGACAAATTGCAGTGGTGGGAGCCGGAAAAATTGGCACGATGATATGTCGTTTCCTTCTCGGTTGCGGTGATTATCGGATCACGTTAATTGACGCGTCCCCCGACCAGTTGAAAAGGATTACAGAGGAGCAGGGCTTAGACAAATGTTTGCTTGATGTGTCGGACCATGACCGACTTGTCGAAACACTGGCAGGGCACTTTGCTGTACTCAGCGCGACACCGTATTTTATGACGGAAAAAATTGCCAGGGCAGCGGTAGAGGCGAAGGTTCACTACCTGGATCTGACGGAAGATGTTGCCAGTACCGCCTGCGTCAAAGCACTCTCAGTCCAGGCTTCCACCGCAATGATTCCTCAATGTGGGTTAGCACCGGGTTTTATTTCGATTGTCGCTAACGATCTGGCAAAAGACTTTGATGAGTTGGAAAGTATTAGGATGTGTGTCGGGGCATTACCGCAATTTCCGAGTAATTCATTGAACTACAACCTGACCTGGAGCACTGATGGCGTTATTAATGAGTATTGTGAGCCCTGTGTTGCGATCAAGGATGGCGCGCTTACCACGGTGCCGGCCCTTGAACATCTTGAACACTTTTCTCTGGATGGCATAAGTTATGAGTCCTTCAACACGAGTGGCGGTATCGGCACCCTTGCGGAAACGTTAGCTGGTCGAGTCAAGAATCTGTGTTATCAAACCATTCGATATCCCGGCCATCGCGATATTATGAAAACCCTATTACATGACCTGCAGTTACGAAATAGGCGTGACCTACTTAAAGACGTTTTTGAGAATGCAGTTCCAGCAACCCTGCAGGATGTCGTGCTGATTTTTGTGACGGTCAGCGGCCGAAAGCAAGGCCAATTGATACAACAGACCTATGCCAATAAAGTTTATGGTCAATCAATCGGCGGACATGCCTACAGTGGTATTCAAGTTACAACCGCAGCGAGCATTTGTGCGGTATTAGATCTACTTAGCAACGGCAGTATTCCAAATCAGGGGTTTGTTTGTCAGGAAGAAATTGCCCTTGAGAGCTTTTTGAGTAATCGATTTGGCCAATACTATAGGCAGAATCATCCTGCCGACGCCATTCACCACGCCGCATAAGGAACAATATGAACGCAGAAAAAACCCAGACACTTCTCGCCCAAATGGGTGTTCCAGCGGATCGGCTTGTCGGTGAGTTAGAGGTCGTAAGCCCCATTAGTGGCAACATAATCGCAAACATTGCGATCTCTAGCCCGACTGAAGTAGAAAGCTGTTTGAAGAATTCAGTGGAGGCTTTTCATGCCTGGCGTTCGGTGCCTGCTCCCCAGAGAGGAGAACTCGTTCGGCGATTCGGCAATTTGTTGCGAGACAATAAGGCAGCGCTTGGAGAACTGGTCACAATCGAGAATGGGAAAAATCTCCAGGAAGGGCTAGGGGAAGTGCAGGAGATGATTGATATTTGTGACTTTGCCGTTGGTCTTTCCCGCCAACTTTATGGCTTAACCATTGCATCGGAGCGTCCGGGCCACCGAATGTCTGAGTATTGGCATCCCATGGGAACCGTAGGTGTGATTTCTGCTTTTAATTTCCCGGTAGCGGTTTGGGCCTGGAATACGACACTCGCTTTAGTCTGTGGCAATGCTGTGGTTTGGAAACCTTCAGAGAAAACACCACTAACCTCACTTGCATGCCAATCGTTATTGGAGCAAGCACTAACGGATTATGGCAGTGCTCCCCCGTACCTCAGCCAGGTTGTGATTGGCGACAAAACCATTGGTGAGCAACTGGCGGATGATCAACGGATTAAAGTGTTGAGCGCCACTGGCAGTACGGCCATGGGCCGTGCTGTAGCGCCAAGGGTGGCAGCGCGTTTTGGCCGCGCTATTTTGGAATTGGGGGGCAACAATGCGGTGACCGTTTGTCCCAGTGCTGATTTGAATATGGCGCTGCAAGCCATTGTGTTTGGTGCAGTGGGAACCGCCGGGCAGCGTTGTACGTCAACTCGACGATTATTCGTACATGTCAGTGTCCGGGATAAACTGTTGACCGCAATCAAGGCTGCCTATTCTTCCATCTCGATAGGTAACCCCCTGGATGAGAAAAATCTTGTGGGACCTCTTATCGATGAACACGCTTATTTGAATATGCAGGCTGCCTTGGATGACGCCAGAAAACTAGGTGCAATTGTCACCGGGGGTGAGCGAGTTGCCGTTGCCGGTCTAGAAGACGGTTTCTATGTGCAACCCGCTATCGTGGAAATGCCCCAGCAAATCAAAAATATAGAAACAGAAACCTTTGCGCCGATTCTGTATGTGTTTGCCTTCTCGGAAATCGCTGACGCTATCAATGGGAATAACAATGTACCCCAGGGTCTTTCATCAGCTGTATTCACGACGGATTTGCGAGAAGCAGATTTGTTTACCTCAGCCACAGGTAGTGATTGCGGCATTGTAAACGTCAACATCGGCACCAGCGGTGCGGAGATTGGTGGCGCTTTTGGTGGTGAGAAAGAAACCGGCGGCGGCCGTGAGTCAGGTTCAGATGCATGGAAGGCGTATATGCGTCGCAGTACATCAACTACCAATTACTCAACTGAGCTGCCCCTTGCGCAGGGCATTAAGTTTGATCTCAAAGCCTGATTTGTTAAAAGTGGACAACGAAGTAGAACCTCAAGTTAATTGGTTATAACGCTCGGCCGTTTTGTTCAAGACCGTTCGGAGCCGCGCCTGTGCATGGATGCTCGGATGTCGGTAGCTATTCGTTGTTTTCTAAAATAGACGGGTCCCCGGTTCTGTTTACCTCGGAAGCTTAGCCGGTATTGGGCTATCAAAGGCAGTTTCGATTCGGCTATGATCAGTCTCCTGAGGGGAGTGGGCATGACGGTTTCAGAATTTAGTGACGCGGATGAGCGTAAAGATCCGCCCCTGCCCCTATCCATTCGATTATCCTACGGCGCACCTAGTTTTGCCGGTGCTGCCATGGCGATTCCGATTGGCATTCATCTCACCATTTTCTATTCCGACACAATATTAGTTCCGCTGGGGTTTATCGCCCTGGTTAAGGCGATGGCCAGAGCTTTGGATGCTGTGACCGATCCGATGATGGGTTGGATATCAGATCGAACTAATACCCGCTGGGGTAGACGCCGACCCTGGATGGCAATTGGCGCGCCACTTTGTGCGATGGCGTTCTACTTAATGTTTACCCCGCCGGCGGAACTCAGTGGCGTCGACGCAGCAACCTGGTTTGCCGTGACCTATGTCATGTATTACCTATTCCATACCGTCTATGTGATTCCTCATTACGCACTCGGGCCGGAGCTCACCCTTGATTACAACGAGCGAAGTGTTCTGTTTGGTATTCGTGAAGGCTTTGTTGTTGCCGGAACCCTGGTTGCAGCAGTGCTGCCGCCCGTGCTGATCAGCAATATGGGTGGCGAGCGTGAAGGCTACACTGGGTTCGCTATTATTTTTGGCGCACTGCTGATTATTCTGTATTTGAATCTTGTTGTTCGCGTCAAAGAAAGACCTAGCTTTATGAAGCGGGAGTCGAACCCATTGATACCGGGTATTCGGCGGGTGATGAGAAATAAAGTTTTTAGGCTGTTGCTGGTTGTGTATCTAATTGGTTCGATTACCGGTGCAATTCCGGGTCTGATGATGCCTTATTTCACCAAGTATGTGCTTCAGCCTGAGGATCCGGGAAAGTGGTTGGCTATCTTTTTGGCCTGCTACTTTTTAGGAGGCTTTTTGTTTTTGCCAATTTGGGTTGCGCTGGCCAAGCGGTTTGAGAAGAAGCCAATCTGGTTGATCGGCTATTTACCCGGCGTGTTTGGTTCCCTATCTCTATTTTTCCTAAGCAAAGGCGATCTAGTTCCGGCGATGATTATTTTGGTCATTGCCGGTACGGGCTTTAGTGCTGGGCTGTTTCTTGGGCCCGCTATGCAGGCTGATGTGATTGATTACGATGAACTCCACACGGGCAAGCGACGAGAAGCCCAGTACAGTGCCCTGTGGTCGATCATGACAAAGTTTATGGTGATCCCCAGTATGTCCGTGCCCCTCGCAACGCTGGCAAGCGTGGGATATGTGCCGAATGTGGAACAGACCGAAACCGTTCAGTTTACGATTCGGGCAATTTTCTGCCTCGGTCCTGCCGCGACTGCATTGATTGCCGTGTGTATCGGTTGGTTTTATCCCCTGACCAAATCTAAACACGAGGAGATCTGGGCGGGTATTTCTGCACACAAGCGCGGAGAAACCGTGGTGGACCCGATCACCGGGCACAATCTACTCCCTCCTCAGTCGCGGGGTATTGATGAAGCGGTAGGTTGGGAACTAGACCATTTTAGTCTGCCCGAGCTACGCCAACTGATTCACGATGGCAAGGCGTCTCTCCGTCATCGAATTATTCTATTGTTGTTGTCCTCGGTTGTTGTGACCGTTGCACTTGTCGTTTGGCTGGCCAGTGAAGTGAGCTTTGACCGAGAACCTGGACTGTTGGCAGTGGTACTGGTGGTTGCCATGGGTATCGGGTTTACCTCTAGTGTTTATCACTTTGTTCGATTTAGAAAGATCAGCAATATGGTCATGCCCGATGAGCAGGTGATTCGACAGCATGTTGAAACGACCGAGAGCATGATGAACGGTATGCAACCAGCTTGAGTACCTGAATTAGGCAGAGATTTGCCATAACCGTTGTGAGAAATAGCTGTTGTGACAAATAGCTGTTGTGGGGATAGCTGTGGTGAGGACGTCCAATTCGCGCTAGCATTGGATTTTTTTGTCCCGGGCAGAAGTGCAATGGCGCAGTCGATTCAATCCCTATTTCCGAAGATGGAAGTGTTTAGTTTCCTGCTACCAGAAGATTACGATGTCATCGAAGGCTATATGTTTCGTTATCAGTACGAGGCAGGGAGATACGTATTCAAAGAAGGGACCCATGGCGGTTATATGTTCTTTATTGTGGAGGGCCAGGCCGAGGTGAGTCAGCTAGTGAAAGGTAAGAAGGTTGTTGTGGCAAACCTTGGCGCAGGCCGATCGCTTGGGGAAATGTCGTTGCTGGATGGTCACTCGCGCTCCGCGACAGTCAAGGCCGTGGACGAACTAACCCTTATCGTTTTAAAACGTGAAGACTTTAATCGGTTGTTAGAGGAAAGCCCTCAAACGGCAAGCAGAGTCGTTATTGGCATTGCCGCCCTGCTGAGTCGAAGCCTTCGAGAAACAACCAGGGTTTTTAGTGAGCAAACGCTGTCCCTGTGTTAAACGGCGAAGTTAACGGGCATTCTTATCAAACATTGTTATCTAGCATTGTTATCAAGCCAACTATTCGTTTAATATTAAACTAATTGATTTTGAGCACCAGTTTTGACTAAACCCAATTCCAATGAACGGACTTTCCAGTTCTTTAATGAAATCGGCATTATCAATCAACTAGCAAGCAATGCCTTCGAAAGCTGCCTACCGGACGGCATGACTATTTCGCAGTTTACCGTGCTGAACTGGTTTACCCGGGTTGACGACGAGGCAACGCCAGGCCGTCTTGCGACCGCATTTATGGTCACCAAAGGCGCCATGACCAATACACTAAAGCGATTAGAAGATAAGGGGTTTGTCCACATTCGTCCCGATGAACACAGTGGGCGGCGCAAACTTGTTACCATGACAACCGCCGGCGAGAAGGCGCGGGCGGCAGCCATTGTTGCAGTGGAGCCACTTTTAAAAGAAGTACAAAAGCAATTTGGTGCCTCGGACCTAACAGCCAGTATTCCATTTTTAGAACAGGTCCGGACCTTTTTGGATGAGCGTCGTTTTCGCTGATAACGGCTTCGCTAAACACCTTTGTAGCTAAAGATGGCATTGCTGCCATATGACTCTGTTGGTATCGTTTGAATAAAAGGATCGGCTCATGACTCAATTCATTCTCGCCATTGATCAGGGCACAACCAGTTCTCGAGCAATCGTTTTCGATGATACTGGCAAGATTATTCAGGTCGCTCAGCAAGAATTCACCCAGTTTTTCCCGGCGGACGGCTGGGTTGAACATGATCCCGAGGAGATCTGGTCCTCCACTTTGGAAACAGCCCGACGTGCTATGGCTGACGCCGGTATTGATGTGAGCCAGATTGCAGCGATTGGTATTACTAATCAGCGGGAAACCACAATCGTTTGGGATCGTACTACCGGCGAACCTATTTATCGCGCCATCGTTTGGCAGGATCGACGGACTTCTGCCTATTGCGAGAGACTCAAGGCTGAAGGATTTGAGGACACGATCAAGTCCAAGACCGGATTACTCTTAGATCCTTATTTTTCCGGCACCAAACTAAAATGGATTTTGGATGAGGTGCCTGGTGCAAGGCAAAAGGCGGAATCCGGTGAACTAGCATTTGGTACAGTTGATAGTTTCTTGCTCTGGCGTTTGACCGGTGGCAAGCAACATCGTACTGACGCAACAAACGCTTCACGGACGTTGTTATTCAATATCCATACTCAGGAGTGGGATCAGGAGTTACTCGATAAGTTAGACATTCCGTCCAGTCTCCTGCCCGAGGTGATGGACTCGAGCGCGGACTTTGGTATCTCAGATCCAGATCTGCTTGGCGGTGCTATTCCGATTGCGGGGATGGCGGGTGATCAACATTGTGCGCTATTTGGGCAAGGATGTTTTGAGCCCGGCATGTTAAAGAGCACCTACGGTACGGGGTGTTTTGCAGTGTTGAACACCGGCAGTGAAGCCGTTACTTCTGAGCACAAGCTGTTAACCACGGTAGGCTATCGTCTAAACGGCAAAGTGACCTATGCACTTGAAGGCAGCATTTTTATCGCCGGTGCCGCAGTGCAGTGGCTTCGCGATGGATTAAAACTTGTCTCCCATGCCGCTGAAACCGAGGCGATTGCTGAGAAAACTGGAGACGCCGGCGGGGTCTATCTAGTACCGGCGTTTACCGGACTTGGTGCCCCCTATTGGGATGCAGATGCCCGGGGTGCCATTATTGGCTTAACCCGGGATTCCGGCATTAATGAAATTATCACCGCTACCCTTCAGTCGGTTTGTTATCAGACCAGAGATCTACTAATGGCGATGCAACAGGATGGCATCGAAACCACAGTGCTGCGGGTTGATGGAGGAATGGTGGCGAATAATTGGGTTGCCCAGTGCTTGTCCGATACGTTGCAGATTCCCGTAGATCGTCCAGAAATTACCGAGACGACCGCTCTCGGTGCTTGTTACCTGGCAGGCTTGCAGGTTGGGATCTTTAAGTCTTTAGATGACCTAAAAGACAAGTGGCGACTCGAGCACAAATTTGTTCCAAACCTTGCTAGCAGTACGGCGGATGAGCGATACGTCGGATGGCAAGCGGCTGTTGCTCGAGTTCGAAGTTGATGGTGTTATGATGTCTTCATTTAGCATCAGTGATTAGTAGCGTGTCCCGGGAAGTCGAAGCAAATACCAGATTGGTTAAGCTGCATCTGCAGTGGCCAGACAGAAGAAAGCACCTTGAGTCAGATCGAGAAGCGCTTGAATTCTTCAAGTATCTGTTCTTGAACTTTCATATGGATCGAGACGTCTTGGCGTTGGAAAGTGTCGATGAAGTGGAGGTCTTTTTAGAAAAAAACCGCCGACTGCTTTCGTCAAAACCCTCCCAGAGAAAACCCAAAAATAGTAATGGGCGAATAGAACCCCGTATCGCCAACGATGCCCATGTCATGCTGAATGTGAGTGATTGTGACGACGCCGAGTTGATTGGTGTAACTTCGAATGGCAAAGCTTTAGATGTAGGCTTACACGGCCTACAGGTTCGCATGGATAAAAAGTTACCGGAACGCAGTCGGGTCAAGTTAACCCTAACCACAACATCTGGCGACCCCTATGAGCTTGAGGCCCAGATTAAATGGAGTCGCGGAACAGACGATGGTCAATTGATTGGACTGCGAATTCAGGAGATTGAGGGATTTGGCCGGTGGCATGCCGAATTTGGTGCTAAATTTGTTTCTCCCCAAGCTCGCCAACATGAGCCCCGTCAACATAATTCCCGTGAACATAAGCCCCGTGAACAGAATCCCCGCAATAAGCGAGCAAAATCCTAAACCCGGAGTCGTTTAAAGTAATGACAAAAGGTTTTTCCCCTCGAACGGCTATCGCGGTTGTCATTGCGAACATGATCGGCACCGGGGTATTCACGAGCCTTGGTTATCAGCTCGCCGATATCAATTCGCCATTTGTGCTGCTGCTACTCTGGCTGGTTGGCGGCTGTACTGCATTGTGTGGAGCCCTGACCTATGCCGAACTTGGAACACGGTTGCCCCGGTCCGGTGGTGAATATCATTTTCTAAGTCAGATTTACCATCCGTCTCTCGGGTTTATATCAGGTTGGATTTCCGCCCTGGTGGGTTTTGCTGCACCGACGGCACTTGCGGCAATGACCTTTGCTGCATACCTCACTGCTGCGTTAGGGGATTCAATGGCGATTAATCAGCAGCTATTGGCAATTGGGCTGGTTGTCGTGCTAACGCTTTTTCACTGCCGCAGCACCCAGAGTAGTGCCGGTATTCAAAACCTGTTTACGCTAATCAAGTTGTGCTTAATTCTGGTGTTTTGTTTTGTGATTGGTGCCTATCACGATAATCCGGCGCCGGTAGGATTCTCACCGCAGTCCGGCGATCAGCTGCTTATATTCGGTTCAGCTTTTGCGGTATCACTGATCTATGTGAATTATGCCTACACGGGTTGGAATGCGGTCACTTATATTACGGGCGAACTCGATGACCCCCAGCGAAATGTGCCCCGGGTTCTAGTGACCGGGACGTTGATCGTCATGGTGTTATATATACTGTTAAACGCTGTGTTCCTGGCAGCCGCGCCGATGGATCTTTTACGCAATAAAATTGAAGTTGGGGTCATTGTGGCCGAGGTGACTTTCGGCCGTGAAGGCGCGATTGTGATGGGCGTTGTTCTCTCGTTACTGTTGGTTTCCACGGTCAGTGCCATGATCCTGGCGGGGCCGAGAGTGCTACAGGTTATCGGAGAAGATTTTCCGTTGTTCCGGTTTTTTGCCGCACGGGGAGACAAGGGTGTTCCAGCCCGCGCAATATTGCTCCAATCGGCGCTGACAATATTATTTATTAGTACCGCAACTTTTGAG
>TARA_R110002072_G_scaffold146075_2_pt1 | contig 38352 bp, 29 predicted proteins | sample TARA_R110002072 | Tara Oceans TARA_R110002072 (sample SAMEA4397118) | marine metagenome | biome: Polar Biome; feature: [SRF] surface water layer (ENVO:00010504); material: water (ENVO:00002006), including particulate matter (ENVO:01000060) such as... | depth 5 m
CTTTCGCTCCAGTTTCATGGAAACAAAACGCGTTTCCGAAACATCTGGATCCGCGAGAATGTCCACGCTCCAAAGGGGGAGCAACTCGGTGGTCGCCCGGACCAACCGGCTCAGCCGGAAGAAGTCTGAAGGAAGCAACTCCCACAAAAGATGCGGAAAACACGAAAACCAGGGAGTTCTTTCCGAGTGACTCTGTTTTTCCTGTGGGAAGAAATTTCCAACGGAATCGCGAAGCCTGACCTGCAAAACGTCGACATTTTGAGGGGCGGCGGCTCGTTCTGTGGGCTGCGTTGATCCGACGGTCGATCACTGATAAAGTTGCCTGTTCGAGCACCGGCCCTCTGGTCGGTGTCTTTTATTTGACCACTCAAATTCACGGGTGCATCGCACCGAGTTTTTCAGATTACTGAGGAGTCTGCCCGAAATGGGGACAAAGAGAACTGGTAAAGGTCGTCGGAAAATCGGAAGTCGAAAACGCCGTAATCGAGCTAAGATCCGTCACCGTAAGAAATAATGACGAGTCGTAAGCAACGTTCGTGATGGATCATCGATTGGCTCAACAGAGTGTGCTGATTGCAGTCGCCGATGTTGTTCATTCCGTTGACGCTGTGTGAGACTCGACGTTTGACGAAAAATGCCCCAATGGGATGTTCGACCTGAACCGGTTGGCATCCCTTTGGGGCTTTTGTTTGCGCGGATTTTCGGTGGAGTCATCGATTCAGGCCGGAATCGAGCGCTACTCGTCAGCCCTCACTGACGGGCTTTCAGCTGTCGGCTCGTACGACCAGGCGCTTACTGCCGACTCGGTGAGACCGGCCATTCATGACTGCAAGTTTCGCAATGAAAGCCGACCAGCGTCGCAGAACCTGGCACCAATCGGCCTGAACCGTCCATGCGACCGTCGTTCAGCATCAGTGGAAGGACGCCGCCGGCCCGACTACAGTCGGGGCAGGTCTGATGAGCATTCAGACGCTGAGCCCTGAGCGCCAACCGTTGCGGCTCAGGCTGCCGCAGTTTCTCGACCCATTCGGCAAACGAATAGATTTCTGGTTCTTTCCGACCGTTGCACGTTTCTACCATTTCAGTTGGCAGTGCATCGGCAACGGCGGAATCATTTTCCGGCCAGTACACCTTAAGGTCGCTCATCCTTGAGCCTTCTTTCCGGTTGCAGAAAACTGATTGGAAACTGTTTTTCGCTCTCGTCAGCAAGGTTAGATCTCGCGACAGTCACGTCCGTGTGACCTGAATTTCGTCGCCCGTCGCGAAGGGCGGGAACGGTACGAAACGAATGTGAATTCGGCAAGACTTGGGATGCAACTTCCTGCTTTAATCATTTCGTCGTTTCGTGCCTGCTGACTTGCAGATTGTTGCGTCGTCCCTTTGAATTGGTCGTTCTTCAGAGTCTGGACTTCGTGTGACTCTTCAACCTGACTCACCATGCCCACCAATTGAGAAAGCAAACCGATGCCCAAAACTGCCATCCTTACCCTGCTGGCGATCGTCGCGACCTCGACACCGTCATTTGCCGAGGACGGTTTCAAACGCCTCGACGACGGCAAGTCATTCGACGGCTGGGAGAAAGCTGCCGAAAATGAAGACAGCTGGACAGTTGAAGATGGGGCATTCAAAGCCCACGGAAACCGCGCCCATCTTTTCTACGTTGGAGACGACAAGCCGTTCGTGAACTTCGAACTTAAAGTCGACGTGATGACCCGGAAGAACTCGAACGGCGGAATTTATTTCCACACGCAGTACCAGAAAGAAGGCTGGCCAAAGTACGGCTTCGAGGTTCAGGTCAACAACACCTACGAAAAAGATCCGCGCAAAACCGGCAGCCTTTACGCGGTGAAAGACGTAAATCCGGCTCCGGCAAAAGACGACGTCTGGTTCACCGAGCACGTCATCGTGAAGGGAAACACTGTCACGATTAAAGTTGACGGGAAGACGGTCGTCGAATACGTCGAACCTGCCGATGCAAAGGCCGGCAAAGATTTCACGCGAAAGCTCGACAAAGGGACTTTTGCCCTGCAGGCACACGATCCGGGAAGTATCGTTTTCTTCAAGAACATTCGAGTGAAACGACTTGACTGACGCTTGGTTGAGCAATTTTCAACATGACCCCGGCAGCCAGCTATTGTGGCTGCCGGGTATTTTACGGCGTGCAGAGACGGAAATCTCAACAGGCAAGCCGTCAATTGCGAACAGCAATGAGTTGATCTCGACAATATCCGACTCACGCTATTGACAGCCTTGCCAGCACTCTGATATCGATTGGTGCGCCCTTTGCGGCGTTCCGGTAGAAATCATCAGGATTTCCAGACGTCCAGAATTTAATTTCCTCCGCGGGTAACCACGGCGTGAAGCGAACAGAACCCTATCAGCTGCTGATTGCCGATGACGACGCAGGCTTCCGAGAAGTCCTGCGAGCGATCTTCGAGCCATTGTTTTCGTTATTCGAAGCTGGTTCTGGCGAAGAAGCAGTCGAGATCGTCGAAGGCGAGCATATCGATCTGATTCTGATTGATATGAACATGCACAAGCTCACGGGGCTGGACACTGTCCGGATCGTCAAGCAGATTGACTCCCGACTGCCTTGCATCCTGTGCACGTCTGACGCGACTGACGAGCTGAGGCAACAGGCGCGCGAAGTGGACGTGTGGTCGGTTCTGGCCAAACCTGTCCGGAAGGGAGAGCTTTTGACCAACGTGGCGTCGGCGATCGATTCCACTTACGGCGGTTCCGATGTATCCTCCCCGTTCGGCTCCATGAACTGATGATAAGTAATCGGTTTTCCCGGTTCGTCAGAGCGTGTGCAGGCTGATTGCTGACTCGACTTCGGAAGCTTCGGGCGTCCAGCCATCATTCCGGAAGGCTGAAGAATATCATATGGCCTTGCTCACTTTTCAGGTTCTGGACGGGATGGAACGAGGTCGCGTTCTGGCCGACCTGCTGCCTCCGATTACAATCGGTCGGGAAGAAGACAATGCTGTCCAGCTGAACGACGAACGAGTCAGTCGTTTCCACGCAAAAGTTCAGGAAGATGGTGGGCGAGTCATTCTAACTGACCTGGAGAGTACCAACGGAACTCGCGTCAACGGTCACCCAATTCAGATGCACGTGCTGAATATCGGCGACCAGGTTTCGATAGGTCGCTGTCTGTTGCTCTTCGGAAGTGCCGACGAAATCGAACAGCATGTTCAGCGGCGAAAAAACCTCATTCAGGAATCGCCTGGCGGCACGATCTCGTTTGAGTCAGACGAGTTCGAATTCACCGCTGGCGGCTCGCGAGACGCTGACGAGGAGCTGCCGCGACTCTTTCCTGATGGGCCGCCAGAACTGCCTGGCGATCTGCGACCGCTGCAGGTTGCTCAGACTTCTGACCTGTTGGCGCATCTGCATGACAGGCTACGGTCAGTTATCGTCGCCGGTCGATCGGTTTCGCAGGGAGGTGGTGAAGACCGGCAGCCGTACAGTATGGACTGGGCGGCGTGGCAAAGGCTTCTGCAGCTCGAAATGGATCTGGCGACTTATCTCAGGAAGCTGATCGACCCATCCAGCGGTCATGACTGATCATTTCTGGCCGGGTTCCCACAAGTCTCCTGGAGTCGCATCTGCTGCTTCAACTTCCGGGGCGTTGCCATCTTCTTCGGCGCCGTGGTAGATACCAATCAGGTCGTAGTCCTGACGGTCGACGATTTCGACGGGGATCATGTCGCCGATGTTGATGCCCTCACCGGTGACGTAAATGTTGCCATCGATTTCCGGAGCGTCGGCAAATATACGTCCCAGATAGACGCCTTCTTCAACCTGACTGTCGATGATCGCGTCAAGTTCGTAACCGATCAGTGAGTCGCCAAATTTGAATGCGATCTCCTGCTGGATCGCCATCAACTCGTCCCGGCGAGCTTCTTTGACTTCTTCCGGTAGATGACCTTCCAGCTTTACCGCAGGTGTGCCCGGTTCGAGCGAGTAAGTGAACGCGCCCATTCTTTCGAAGGCCGTGTTACGGACGAATTCCTTGAGTTCTTCGAACTGTTCCTCGGTCTCGCCGGGAAAGCCGGTGATGAATGTCGTTCGAAGGACCAGATTGGGAATCGCTGCCCGTAGCTTGTCGACCAGTTCAATCGTCTGAGCACCGTTTACGCGACGCTGCATGCGCTTCAGCATGGTGTCGTTGATATGCTGCAGTGGCATGTCCAGATATGGGATGATCTTCTGAGACCGAGCGATGGTCTCGATGATGTCGTCGGTAAAGTTGACCGGGTAAAGGTACATCAGCCGAATCCAGTCCAGGCCTTCGACCTTTTCCAGTTCCTTCAGCAATGCATTCAGGCGAACTTCGCCGTACAGGTCCATCCCGTAGTAGGTTGTGTCCTGAGCAACAACGATCAGTTCACGGACGCCGTCTTCAACCAGTTCTTTGGCTTCCTGAATGACCATTTCGATCGGCTTGGTGACATGCTTGCCCCGCATCGACGGGATGGAGCAGAACGTGCAGGTTCGGTCGCAGCCTTCGGAGATCTTCAGGTAAGCATAGTGGCCCGGTGTTATCCGCAAGCGGGCGGTGTCGTCCATCGCTTTGATTGGAGCTGGGCGGAACAGTTCGCGCTGTTCGCGTGCTCCGCCAACGAGTCGGTCGGCCACTCGGTGAATTTCGTCTCGACCGAACACGCCGACGATGTGGTCGATCTCTGGCATTTCTTCCAGCAGCGATCCGCCGACTCGTTCCGGCAGGCAGCCTGCAACGATCACGCCTTTCGTCCGGCCCTGTTTCTTAAGGTCCAGCATTTCCTGGATGACCGCTTTCGATTCTTCCCGCGAGCTTTCGATAAACCCGCACGTATTGACGATTACGAAGTCGGCACCGTCTGGATCGGAAACCAACGAGTATCCATCCAGAGCCAGCGTACCGAGCATCTTTTCGCTGTCGACCAGATTCTTCGGGCATCCAAGGCTGACGAACGCGTAGTTACCTTTGATGATCGGCTCACCCGTTGCGGTTTCGCCGGGGCGGGTGATCAGGTTGATATCTTCTTGAAACATCGGCATAGCAAAGGCACCTGTGACTTCTTGTCGGACGGCAAACGTGACGTCTGGAGATCTCTATGAAGAGTAGACCTGGAATCGATTTAGAGTTTGATTCTAAATTGATCGAATCGTCTCAAGGACGAGCATTGGCCTGAATAAAAAGGAACACTAATTGACGCTGATAATCGCTAACCCTTCCAGATCCCTGATTAGTGATTATCAGTGTCAATCAGTGTTCTCATTATTGACCGGCCAGCATCCAGAAGTCGGAAGTCTACACCTCTTCGCTGTCGGATTCAGCTTCTGAGTCCGTGTTCGGGGCAGAAGTGTCTGAATCTGCCGTCGGAACGTCAGTTGTGCTTTCTGGCTTGTCCGGAGTGGCCACAACCGTTGTTTCCAGCACGATTTCACTCGGAATTCGAGCCATTGACGCCAGCTTGTCGTCGTCTTCCAGCCGAATGATCCGCACGCCCTGCGTATTTCGACCAACGACTGAAATGTCGCCAGCTCGAAGTCTCTGGATTTTCCCGCCAGTCGTGACCATCAGGACTTCATCGTCGTCTGAAACGGCCAGTATCGCGACGACTTTGCCGTTGCGGGCCGTCGTTCGAATGTCTCGGATGCCCTTGCCGCCGCGATTCTGTGACCGGTAGTGAAATCCGCTGCGTTCGGTCTGGACTTCCGAATCTTCCGACTCTGGCTCCGAGATGTCTGTCTGATTCTCGTCGTCGGATGTTGATTCTTCAGACTCGCCGTCGTCTGTCAGATCCGGAACCGAGCCGCCCTGGCCGAACGGAGTCTGTTTTCCGTACCCGTTCTCGCAGGCTGTCAACAGGCACATTTCAGGATTGGCCACAACGATGCCGACCAGTTCGTCGTCCTTGCCGAGTTTGATACCTCGCACACCGGCGGTGGCTCGCCCCATCGGTCGAGCGTTGGTATGCGGAAACCGAATCGTCATGCCGGACGCAGTCGCCAGCAGAACGTCATCGCCAGGCCCGACAACGACGACGTCGACAAGTTCGTCGCCTTCTTTAAGACGGATGGCGATGATGCCGCCCTGTTTCGGTCGACTGTACTCGGTGAGTGCAGTCTTCTTGACGATACCGTTCTTTGTCGCCATGAGCAGGAAGTGTTCGTCGTCGAAGTCTTTCACTCCGATGCAGTTTTCGACTTCTTCGCCGTCGTCCAGATTCAGCAGGTTGATGAGTGCCCGGCCTTTGGCTGTTCGTCCTTGCAGGGGCAGGTCGTAAACCTTCTGCCAGTAGACCTTGCCGAAGTTCGTAAAGAAGAGCAGCCAGGCGTGCGTACTCGTCACGAAGAGGTGCTCCATGGCGTCCTCTTCGCTGTTCTTTCCGCCGGTGATGCCTTTTCCGCCTCGGTTCTGAGCCTGGTAGGTCGTCAACTGGGTTCGTTTGATGTAACCGCGATTTGACAGGGTGACGACCATCGTCTCTTCGGTAATCAGGTCGTCCTTGTTGACGTTCGACAGTTCTTCTTCGCTGATCTCGGTGCGACGTTTGTCGCCGTACTTCGACTTCAGCGTCTCCATGTCTTCGCGTACGACGGCGAGAATGTTTGCTTCGTCGGCCAGAAGCAGAAGGAACCCGAGGATGTCTTCGAGCAGTTTGTGATATTCGCCCTGCAGTTTCTCGCGTTCAAGATTCGCCAGCGAGCCCAGTTGCATCGAGACAATGGCTTCGGACTGGTTCGGTGACAGCGAGTAGTCAGACTGAACGCCGTATTCTTCCGTGTAGTTACGAAAGCCTTCTTCGCCGAGAGCGCGAGCGACCAGTTCGGCAGGAACCAGAATCTTCTGCAAATCTTCTTTGGCCTGAGCACGGCTCGAAGCGGCTCGAATGGTGGCAATGACCTGGTCGATGTCGACCTGAGCGATCATCAGACCTTCGACGGTGTGTTTGCGTTTGCGAGATTCGGCCAGCAGAAACTCGGTCCGGCGTCTGATCACATCGACACGGTGCCGGATAAATTCCTGCAGCATTTCCTTGATATTGAGCGTCTGCGGTCGCTGGCCGACCAGAGCCAGCATGATGACGCTGACTGTCGTTTGAAGTGGCGAAAACTGAAACAACTGCGCGAGTACAACTTCTTTATCGGCCTCTTTTTTCAGAACGATGTGCAGTCGCACCTGCCAGCTCGGCGTCTTGCGGTCAGTCAGGTCGACGATGCGCGAGATGCCTTTAATTCGCTCGTCACGGACGAGCAGTTCGAGTTTTTCACGGATCCGGTCACGAGTATCGAGGTACGGGATCTCGGTCACGACAATGACGTCGCTGTTTTTTTCTGTTTCGAAGTGCGTCTTCGCGCGGAGTGTGAGTGTCGACCGACCGGTCTGATAACCTTTTCGGATGCCGTATCGGCCACAAATGATGCCGCCGGTCGGGAAGTCGGGGCCGGGCAGGACGTCGATAATCTGGTCGATCGTTGCTTCCGGTTCGTCAACCAGCATGATGACGGCGTCGGCGACTTCGGCGAGGTTGTGCGGCGGAACGCTGGTCGCCATTCCAACGGCGATTCCGGTCGAGCCGTTGACGAGCAGGTTTGGAAACTTCGATGGCAGAACAACAGGTTCGGTTCGGCTCTGATCGTACGTTGGTGCAAAGTCGACGGTGTCGTACTGAATGTCTGCCAGCATGTCGGCAGCGGCCGCCGAAAGTCGAGCTTCCGTATAACGCATGGCGGCGGCGGGAAGTCCAGCAAGCGAGCCGAAGTTGCCCTGTTTGTCGACCATTGTCTGACGCATCACCCAGTTCTGAGCCATGCGGACAAGCGTCGGATAAACAGAACCTTCACCGTGCGGGTGGTAGTTACCGCTGGTGTCGCCGCAGATTTTGGCGCATTTGACTCGGTTGGTGTTTGGCCCGAGACTCAAATCGCCCATTGCGACGAGGATGCGGCGTTGAGACGGTTTCAGTCCGTCGCGAGCGTCCGGCAAGGCTCGCGAAATGATGACGCTCATCGCGTACGTCAGGTAGGACGTTCGCATTTCGTCCTGAATATCCAGCTGCTGAATTCGCTCTTCCGGCACCGAAAGATCACCCGATTCACCGTTTCCGACGGACAATGCAATGTCTCCTTACGCGGCAGTATTTCATCTCGAATCGAACCTCGCCTGGCAGAGCGACAGGGCATTCAGTTCGACGCAATCGATGAACGCAGAAAACGCCCGAAAACTAAGGGAATTCCCGAGTTTTCGGGCGTCATTTCAAGCTGCGAATGATAGTCGAATCGATGTTCATCCACAACGACTCGAAGCCCGTCTGGCGGCATCGACAAATCGAGGTCTGAAGCGGATTCCGGAGCCGACAATCGTTGCGTGAAATCCGTCAGGCGTTCCATCAACGGATGAGCTGCTGGCCTCGTTCGAACATCCGTGATTGTCCAGAAGATCGTCCAGAAACGGGGCGGCACCAAAGATTGTATTCTGGCAGGGCAACCGTGTCGGCCTTACTTCGCAGCGGCGATTCGTTGGACATCCGTCAGCAGATCGTCGGGGAGGTAGCGGTCAACGTGGCCAGCGGCCCGGTTGATCTCATCAAGTTCCAGAGCCCGCCTGGCGGCGGTGGCTGCTCTCAGCGGGTCGCCAGCCAGAGCTAATGCCTGAGCTGTCTCGGCTGTCCATTTCGGATTGGTCGGGTACATCTTCAGCGCTTTCTGCAATTCTTCAACTGCCGCGGTGATAGCATTCTGATCCTTGGGAGATGTGCCATTCGCCCGGACCAGCCAGGCATAGCCGATTTCGTGAGTGGCATGCGGACTGTGTGGCGACAGCGCGCGAGCTCGTTCGGCAGCTTTGATGGACTGATCGAAGAAAACGTCGTCGCGAGTCTGCTTCCACTGGTGAAGGTAAAACTGCGACAGACGGAAAAAAGGTTCGGGCGTCAGTGAGTCGGCAGCGGCAGCCGACTGGTAGCTGCCGACGACAGTGCGAGCGGGTTGTCCGTTGATCGCGTCGTAGTCGCCGAGTTGTTGCAGCGACGTTGCCCGAATGACCGGACTGAACGCTGTCGTCGTACACCCTACTGCCGCCAGTCCTGACAACAGTGCGGCGGCCAGCCAGGGACTGTTCTGGAAATTTTCATCCGATGCGGTGTGGGCATCGTCAGTGGTTAAGAGGGGCGCGGTCGACAATTTCTCTATGTGGTCTGTGCGTGATAATTTCGTGGCGTCAACGTTCAGCACGGCTGTCATTGCCAGAACGACTCCAATGACAGCCGGCATGGCGATTCCCCCAGCAGCCGACAGATGAACGAACAACGCGACGATTGCCGCAACGACGGCAACCGGCGGCACGTGCAGTTCGTATTGGTTTGCGGTTTGACTTACGGTGGAATCAGAAGACGGACTCAGAGCCAACTTCAGAACGCGGTCAATGATCACTGCGCCGAGGCAAACACAAAGAATGCCCCACGCGAGGTTGCCAGAGAAAAGCCATTCACCAACGAAGGCCACGGCAGCAGCCCAGCCAATGGCCGATCTGACTGACGGTTGACATGCAACGATTGATTTTCTGACGGGAGCTGAGCCGATCGTCGGAGTTGTTTCCGGTTGTCGGCAAAGTATCCAACTGAGCGAGCCGATCATCGCCAGCAACGTCAGCAGTCCGGCCAGGCCGATTACTCCGGCATTCGCAGCAACGTCCAGAACAAACTGATGCGGATCTGCAATTTCTTCGCTCGATTCAGGCAACTTGTGACGCAGATAGTTGTCGCGAAAATTGCCAGGCCCGGTACCCAGCAGCGGGTGTTCAAGAATCACGTCCCAGGTCGAGCTCCAGTATTCGAGTCGGTAGCTCAGCGACTTTGACACTTCGGTCAGCACTTCGATGTCCAGAGCACCCGTCGCGATGGCAACTCCTGCCAGCAGTGAAAGGACGACTGCTCCGACAACGATGATCGGAATGAGTTTTTTCAGGGCTGCTCCGGATTTCGGCGTCATGACGAAAAGACCAAGCAGTGTGCCGACTCCAACGATCGACCCACCCCATGCTGATCTGCTCTTGGTGAGGACGAGGCAGTACGTCACCAGAAGCAACGCCGCTCCCAGGACTGCAATGCCGTTCCTGCTGATTCTCTTTCCAGTTTCTGACGACGTGACTTTCGCGTGATCTGGAAGCAGCAGGCCAATGATCGTTCCTGCCAGAAGTATCAGACCGATGGCCATGAAGCTGGCGAGAGTGTTGGTCAACGCGAAGAATCCCAACGGTTCTTTGCTGTCGCGAAGCCTGCGTTCGAACAGCTGCTGCGACGGGCCCGACAAGGGGATGCCACGAGATACGAATTCGGCTCGCAGTTCCCTTTGCCTCCTGAACTGCTCTTCTGGTGAGAGATTGGACGACGATTCGACCGACTCAATTTCGGCCTTCAGTTTCTGATACTCCTTGAGATTGGCCGGGTACCAGAACGTGGGCTGCCAGATTCCGTAGCAGGCCAGGGCGGTTGTGACAACCAGAACGGCTTGCAGGAACTTTGGTCGAGAACCCTGCGTGATTGTTTGCCGAAGCAGCGTAAACGTGACCGCGATGGCCAGCCATTCCCACAGCATGTTAGTCGATGCTCGCTTGTTGCCTTCGGTCAGAATGACGGCGAGCGACGAGAGAATGTGTGCACCGCACAGTAGCCAGACGGCGACATCGATTTTCTCAAAACGCAGCCGTTCGAACGTGATTCGCGAGTTCCACCAGAAAAAGCCAGCGGCAGCAGCCAGCGTCATCGCGGTCAGCCAGAGCGTGTCGCCTTCAGCAGTTCCCTCAGTAGGAGTCAGCCATCGCGCCAGAAAAAGCCCCCAGATCAGCGCCGGAAGGAGTCGGTGTTGTGCTGGTGCGGAGGTTTCTGCACATGCGGGTTTGCGCGTCCGACCGGACGAATGATTGCGTGTTGATCGTTTCGGCTTTGCCATAGGGAGCTGCCGGATGAGTCGCCGGGGTCGAATAAAAAACACCCCGGCAACAGGTGCGACCGGGGCGTTGATGATTGTTGAAGTTCTGCTCGTCCAGAGACTGCTCAGTTACTTATCAGTTACTTAGCCGTCTGAAAGTTCTTTGACAGCTCCGTCGAAGTCGGAGTAGAGATTCCACAGTTTGTCGAGATGAGTGACTTCGAGGACTTCCTTGCAGTAGTCGGTCAATCCACTGATCCCGAATTTGCCACCCGGAATCGCATTGACACGATTCCAGATCCGGAACAGCACTTCGATAAACGATGAGCCGAAAAAGCTTGTGTACTGCAAATCGATCAAAACTCTTGGAGGGTCTGCAGCGGCAGCGGCTTCGAGCATTGAATCTCGAATCAGGTCCAGCGATGCCTCATCGAGATTCTCAAATTCGGGGCCAAGACGGATGCATGTAACATCCCCACGTTTCTCGATGTTTGGGCTTTTGTCAGTCATCGTGGGTCTCAATCGTGTGCGCTACACGGCGGGCTGTTGTGGGCGTCGAGTCACACCGCTCAAATCGCGTTGCTGCGCTTGGCATTTTGCATCGCCAGCGTCGTAACTCATGCCGCTCCAGGAACTTTGATACTACTACCTGGCACCCGAATGTCAACGTCGACGATTGCTTCCAGAGCATGTCAGCGGTGCGGTGTTTTTGCCATCCGGGAATCAGAAGTGGCCTGCACGGCTGCGTAACCAATCGCTGGTGCCCGCCCGTCTTTCAAGCATTTCTGAAGATGATCTGGGCGAGTGAGATTTATCTTTCAGGCGTGTCCTGAATGCTTCGAATCAGTTGATTCGTTGCGGTAGCAGTTTCGAAGGTCGGTTTCGAAGGTCGGTTTCGAAGGTCGGTTTCGAACGTCCAGTTCTGAGACCAGCCGGTTGGCAGGTTTCGTTGTCAAACTTCGCCCACGGAGCCTACGGTTCCGGCATCGCCTCGAGCATGACCGAAATGTCCCGCTTTTCGCCATTCCGTAGAATCGTGACCGATATGGAATCTCCAGCGCGGTACTGAGTCAGCAGATCAAGCAGATCACGAGCTGTCCGAATCGGGTCTTCGTTGATGGCCAGGATTTGATCACCGGCCAGGGTTTCAAGATTCTCGCCGCGGCGGATTGGGAGTATCCCTGCTTTATCAGCCGGCCCGCCGGGGACTACCTGCTGCACAAACACGCCCGGCAGTTGCTTTTTCTGTCGAACTGCAAAGTCTTCGCGTACGACGACACCGAGCCAGGGGCGGCTGATTGAGCCGGTACGAATCAGGTCCGGGACGGCGACGTTAACCAGGTCGACGGGAATTGCAAAACCGATTCCGTGCGAGCCACCAGACTCACTGACAATCGCAGTGTTGACTCCAATTAGTCGCCCCGCGCTGTCGAGTAAGGGGCCGCCGGAGTTTCCCGGATTGATCGCGGCGTCGGTTTGGATTGCGTTGTGAATTGTGCCGGTCGCCGTTCCGAAAGTTCGGTTCAGTCCGCCGATGATTCCAGTCGTGAGTGTATGGTCAAACTCGAACGGGCTGCCAATCGCAAAGACTTTCTGACCGACCTTCAGATTGCTGGACTCACCAATCGCGATTGGGGTCAGCGTGCCGGGGGGGACATCGATCTTCAGCACGGCGATATCGTTTGCGGCGTCGTAGCCAACGAGCCTCGCCGAGTGATTTGAGTTGTCGGCGAGCGTAACGACCGCTCCCTGCCCGTCACGGATCACGTGCAGATTTGTGACAATATGCCCTTCCGTGTTCCATACAAAACCGCTGCCGGTTCCCGCTGGCATTTCGCGGATGTCCATCGTGAATGCGTTCTGGAGGATGGCAACCGATGTCACATGCACGACCGCTGGGGAAACCTGCTCGAACAGTTCGATTGTGCTGAGCTCGTCTGCGGCCAGATCACCCCGCGGAGTGACCGTACGGGATTCTGCATTGGTACTGAACAGCGGCGAATGCCAGAACGCTTGCCGGTAAATCATTATCCCGGTCAAGCCGAGCAGCAGGACCACCAGCCACACATTGATCCGGGAAGTGCCCGGAGAGTCAGTCGGATAGTGGCGGGGTCCGGATGTGCTCATTGTCAACTCAGTCCGTTCGTCTTTTCGTTGAAGTTTTCAACGGCGGTCAGAAAACGAATGCGTTCTTTTTCAGGAATCTCTGCGAAGCCGTCAATCATTCCGTCAGTCAACATGCGGGTGCAGCGTTCAATGGCAGTTGTAATCTTCTTGTAGGCCTGCTCGGGATTGAGCAGTGCTGGGCCGCCTGAGTCAGTTGCACCTTCCGTCGATTCTGTCGGAACGGTTGTGGCACCGGTTTTGTACGGAGCGTAAGGTTGGTCGCCATCGGCGGATCCTGCTTCTCCAGCTACGGCTCGAATTTGATTTTCGCTGGCATGACTTTCGTCGAAAGAGTCAGAAGTTGGGCGGACTCCGTCCGAATTGCCGAATCCTTCTGGCGTCAGCCTCACGATCGGCTCGCCAAAGCCAGCGGCAGACGAGTTGACGTCCAGGTCCGCTTCGGCCTCAACTGTCAAATCTTCGCCATTCTGCATCCGCCTCCAGGCCTTCATTTCAGCGACGGTAGCCTGATTTTCTTCGGCCCAGGCAAGGCATTCCGCAGAGTCTGACCAGGTTAAAGCAACGTAGAAGTGGGACCACTTCAGTTTGGGATAGCTTTCGCAGACATCCGCGAAAGATTCCCACACGCGTCGTCGCTGATAGATCTGGTCGCCGCTAAGTCCGACCAACGCTCCGAAGTCAGCATCAGTTCGACCGCGTGAGTAACGGCTTGTCCATTTGGTGGCACATTCTCCAACGGTCCAGTTGCAACTGCTCAAAGCAATCTGGGCCGTTGAAATCAGCTCCTGCTCGGTTTCCTGAACGTCGACGACAGTGCTCATGCGACAGCCTCTCTGCTGAAACATTTTCGATGAGAAGTACGGCGTTGTTGAGACTGCCCGGAAGTCCTCAGGTTGAGGATGAATCAACAGGCGACACCGTTTACGGTCAGCATCGAAAGGGAGATTGAAGGAAATCAGAAATGGTTGTCGGCGACTCGGTAGCTGTTACCGAGCGCCGCCAGAAAACGAGAGAAGGAATCCGTTCCCTCGTGCGTCTGAAGTCAGACGACAACCGAGCACAGGCTTGACCGCGATGGCCCCACTTCGGCAAACCGAAGCATCCATGCCGGGCAGTCAAACCCGGACCTCCGTGATAATTCGCTGTTCCCAGCCAGTGACTCGCACGGTCCTGCCGAGTCAGCTTCTGGCTGAAGCATTGTCTTCTTCAAGAGCCCGATCGGGCGGCGGGATACTATCGCCTTGCCAGAATGTTTTCCAGGGCGAAGACACGCGAGTTTCTCAACAATATTCTGACAGTCACACGATGGTCGGGAGCTTCGGGTTAGCTGACCTTTGCCGTCGATTGATCATCAGCGATCTTTGATTGGCAGACAGGTTTCGTTTGCAGTTTACCCCGGCGACTTCTCGCGCGGGGACGCTTGCTTGATGGCGATTCGACGCTCGGCACAACATACTCAAAACGATCGATCGCCGATTGATGGCCTTGCGGGGCAATCGCCTTTCGAACCGCATTCAATATTCAACCAACCAGATTCAACGAACCAGGATTTCCGAAATGAAAACGTCTCAACGTTTTATCTGCTGCTTGAGTGTGCTGGTCGTCGGCTTTCTGTTGCTGAATTCTGCTCCGAAAGATGTTGCCGTTTCGAACGTCCAGGCAGACGTGCTTTCAGAAGATGGAAGCCGGCAGTGGCTCAAAGGAAATCTGCACACACATTCGCTGTGGAGCGACGGCGATGACTACCTTGAGATGATCGCGCTGTGGTATCGGGATCGCGATTACGACTTCCTCTGCTTTACCGATCACAACGTGCTGGCTCAGTCGAAAGATCGCTGGGTTGATATTGCGAAGAAGCCGACCGGCAAAGACGCGTTGAGAAAACTCAAAGAGCGATTCCCGCAGGGCTGGGTGGACGAGCGAGTTGTTGATGGTCGCACGGAAGTCCGGTTGAAAACGTTCAGCGAAGTCAGCGCAAAGGTTGGCCAACCTGGAAAGTTTCTGCTCATTCAGGGCGAGGAAGTTACCGACCGATTCGGCAAGTATCCCATCCATCTGTGTGCGGCAAATGTGAAAGAACTGATCCCGCCAATGGGAGGGGAAAGCGTTGCCGAGGCAATTCAGAAAAACGTCGACGCTCTTGTCTCGCAGCGCGAACGAACCGGGCAGTCAATGATGATTCATTTGAACCATCCGAATTTTGGGTACGCGGTGACCGCCGAAGACCTCATGCGTGTTCGTGGTGAGAAATTCTTCGAGGTCTACAACGGCCATCCCGGCGTCAACAACTCAGGGAATGCCGAGCACGCATCTACCGAACGCATTTGGGATATCGTCCTGACGAAACGGCTTGCCGAGTTTCAGTTGCCGGTGATGTACGGCCTGGCGACCGACGATGGCCACAACTACCACAGCATCCCCAGTCGCAAAAGCGAGCCGGGACGAGGCTGGGTCATGGTACTGGCCGAAGCGCTCGATCCAGAGTCGATCATCCCGGCGATGGAACGCGGCGATTTCTACTCGACGTCCGGAGTGATGCTCAGCAAGGTGACCTCGTCCAGCGAAGGGCTGGCAGTTGAGGTGAAGTCGGAACCGGGAGTTGATTACAGAATCGATTTCATCGGCACCGAAGCGGGTTACGACAAAACGTCCGAACCCGTTCTGGATAAGAAGGGCAACGAAATCCTGGCGACGCGACGGTACAGCGAAGACATCGGAAAGATTTTCTCGACGCACGATGGATCGTCGGCGAGTTACTCATTCATCGGCAATGAAATTTATGTCCGAGCCCGCATCACCTCGAGTCGTCAACACACAAACCCGTCGGAGATCGATGACTTCGAGCAGGCGTGGGTGCAGCCTGTTGTCGGGCCTGCTGCCATGAAGTCAGTTGAGTAAGTGGGCGGGATTTTCGGTCACGGATTCAAGTCGTGACAGCCGACTTTGAATCTGGTTAGTATCAAAGTCCCCGAAGTCTCCCGCCACCACTTTCGAATGAATGTTGCCATGCCAGGTCGCTCGAACCAAACGAAAGTCCTGCCAGGATTACGAATGCCGCAAGTTCGGCGTCGTGCTGTTCTGCAGGCAGGATTCTCGGGGCTGGCTGGATTGGCTGGCGCGTCGGGCATCGAAACTGCGATGGCCAGTGGTCGGGAAAAAGGGCCGGCGAAAGCCTGCATCTTCCTCTTTATGTGGGGAGGACCGTCACAACTCGACACGCTGGATATGAAACCCAACGCTCCGGCAGAGGTTCGAGGCGAGTTTAAACCCACTTCGACGACCGTGCCCGGCGTGCAGATTTGTGAGCATTTCCAACAGCTCAGCCAGAGGATGGATAAGGTTGCGGTCATCCGGTCTTTGACACACAACGATCCAGCTCATCTTTCCAGTGCTCACGCGACGTTGACCGGTCACCTGGCTCGTGTCCGACCATCAGATGCCGAGCCACCCAGCGAGACAGATGCCCCGCATCTTGGTTCAGTCCTTGCTCATCTCAGAAACGCTGACCGATTCGACGGTTTTGTTGGTCGTGAATCGAGCCTGCCCGGTTTCGTCACGATGCCGTGGAAGGCGTATCACCCGGCGGCACCCGGAGGGCAGGCTCCCGGCCAGCACGGCGGATGGTTGGGGCGAACCTGCGATCCGTTTCTGCTGACTGGTGACCCCAATGCGGATAACTGGTCGGTTCCGGCTTTACAGCTTTCGGATGGGACGTCGAGCGGTCGCCTGACCGCGCGACGGCAGTTGCTCAGCACGATCGAACGTCAGCAACGCTCCCTTGTCGAATCGGGGGGCGGCCAGGCGATGACCTCGCACCAGTCGAAGGCGATCGACTTCCTGACCTCGCAGCGAGTTCGGCAGGCCTTTGATCTGAAAGGAGAATCGACCGCAACGCGCGACCGTTACGGACGCAACATTCATGGTCAGTCCGTTCTGCTGGCCAGACGGCTGGTCGAGCATGGCGTTCCGATAGTTTCGGTAAACTGGCACAACGACGGGAGAAACTTCTGGGACACGCACGGCAACAATTTCAACAGACTCAAGAACGATTTGATCCCGCCGGCAGACCGAGCGCTGTCGGCACTGCTGGACGATCTTGATGAGCGAGGTTTGCTCGACGAAACGCTTATCGCCTGGGTCGGTGAATTCGGTCGGCGCCCGACGATCACTGCCGGAAACGCGGGGCGAGAGCACTGGCCAAACTGCTACAGCGGCCTGTTGGCTGGCGGCGGCATCCGCGGAGGCGCGGTCTTCGGCAAAAGTGATCCTCACGGCGCGTACCCTGCTGAGTTCCCTGTCTCGCCGCAGGATTATGTGGCAACGATGCTTTGCGCTTTGGGAGTTTCGGAGGATGCGGTGCTCCATGATCGTCAGCAGAGGCCGCATAGTCTGTACGCGGGGACGCCTATCGAAGCGGTATTCTGAGGAATCTCCACCTGGCGTTGTCTCGAACGTTCCACGTCGTGACTCTTAAGAAACAGGGAATGCCATTGAGAAACAAAAAACGCCGCAACATCTGATGTTGCGGCGTTTTTTTGTTTTCGATGACTCAGCGCTGAATTCAGACGTTAAGTCCATTGACGCGACTATTCGCCTTCGGCTGGTGCTTCTTCGCCTTCAGCTGGAGCAGCGTCACCTTCGGCAGGTGCTGCGTCGCCTTCAGCTGGTGCTGCGTCGCCGCCTTCGGCTGGCTCTTCGGAAGCGCCTTCATCACCACCTTCAGGAACTTCAGCTCCGCCACCGGTGGTGGAGCCAGCTTCGGCTCCAAGGTCAGATGCAGGAGCCGAGGCTCCACCATCGCCACCGTCTGGCTTTGCACAGCCAGAGCCGGCAGCCATCAGACCAAAGACCGCGACAAGTGCGAACAAACGAGCAGTTTCAAAGATAACCCGCATGGGGAACTCCTTTTGAGAAATGTCTTGTATCAACTTCGATACGGGCTCTGCGGACAGTTCCGCAACGAGGGACGTCGACATTAAAGAGAGCGCCGCTTGCAGAATCAACCGTGTCAGTATTTCAGCAGCGATTTTTAGATTTGCAGCTCAACTTGGGTAACTTTCGGGGAAAAGTTCTGATTTCGGTGGTTGGGGAGACCTCGCTGTATGTTCAGATTGCTAATTGACGCGACCAACTCGTAAACACGAAGCGTTAGCTGTGGTTTACGGTTTAAAGATTTGCGGCAATGTGCAGCGCCAAATTCTTGTTGTGGACTTCCACCAAACGACAATGTGTCGGATACAGAAAGATGTTGCGAATTGAAACATCGCTGCGTTGCAGGATGCAGTTCTGTTGGGGCCAGCGTTGCATCCCTGCACAATCGGACCAGTTCGGTTTGTCCTGCCCGAATGGTCAAACCGGATGGGATCGTGTTCTGAATAAGTCCTGGCATTCGATTCGCATTTGTGCGGACGAGTCCGCCCGAACATGACAATCGGAATAACCTGACGGAAAACCGTCAGCGGGATGTCCGGACGGTGGATCGCTCAACAGTGACGGGCATGGTCACGGAGTACGACTATGGTCCGAGCAGTATTGAAACTGAGATCGCGAGCTGCTCGGTGGGCAAGGCAACGGGAACGCTGAAAAGTGAAGGCAGGAGTTGGAGCTATGAATAACGCCCCCGCGTGGGTTCGTCGGTTGTTGGATGCGGTTGCTGACTCAACAACGTCAATCAACAATGAAGGAGAGCTGGGCTGTCACATCTTTCAGAACAAAGCAGACGGTTCTAACGAATGGGAGATTACGATCTTCGGAGAACCCGTCGAGATGGGGGGGCGTCTGGCGTCCTATTCGAAGGCTCCTGTTTTTTCCATCGATGTGTTTTCCATCGTAACGCTTTTTGACACGCTGCTTTCCTGTCGCTGGCAGACGAGTCAGATCGACAGTGAAGACAGTGAAGATGACCTCGGCACGCACTTGAGTGTCGAAGGGATCCAGAACGGCGAACTCGTCTGGCTGCGGATCGTTGGCCACAAACCTGATGCGATCGTGAACGACCCTTCGATGTCGTCGCGAGTTCGACAGCGATAAATGACGACGTGAGGATTGAGTTGACTGAAGCCCTGACGGTGTCTGCTGCGCTGTCGGGTAGAAAAACGACATGAGGAACCGGATGCAGGGTTGCCTGACGAATCGCAACACTCGTTGGGGCTGAGAAATTCTTGAGACTGTTTTCGCATCGAAAGCGGCCCGGAGTCGACTGCCGACTCCGGGCCGCTTTCTGTTTGCTGATCGAGAATGTCGACCTGCCACATTTCTGCGATGTTACGAATCTGCAATGTCCGAAGGTGTGAGAGCATTTTCAGAACTGATCCGCATTGGCAGCCGCAGCGACCAGCCGGACAGGCAATGCTTCGAGGCGACACGTTCAGTGCTCCAGAGCTGCCGTTCGGATTGAGGTCGACCGTCGAAATGTTGTATTCGGGAAACCTGAAACTGCAACGTTGACGCATCCGTTGTCGACTTCAGGCATCATTGATTACGCCGGCGCAAACTCATGCGGATTTTTCGAAATTGCATTAGTCGTTGCAGAGTCAGCAGTTAAGTGCTTCTCTCAGGGTTGGCGTTCAGGCTTTCAATCGCCTGGCATTCACCTTGCTTTACACCATGCCAGAACGACTCACTCAGCAAGACACTTCGAACTCAGTGAGCCGATCGTTCGCCGAACCAGGCCTGTCAGGTTGAATCCAGCCTGCAAATTTTCGGCGACCTTGTGTTTCTGATCAGGCAAGCCGGTGTGTCGAGAGCTCCGGTTCAACGCTTTGCAGAAACGGTCACAGAGAGAACCGAGAGAAAGCCAAACTGAGAGAAATGGGAGAACAAGCTATGAAGACTCTGATGAATCAACTGTTGAACGATGAAGCTGGTTTCGTGATTTCTGCCGAGCTGATCCTGGTTTCGACGATCGCTGTGTTGTCGCTGGTCGTCGGTCTTGCCGAGATTTCGCACGGGATCAACCAGGAACTCGAAGACGTCGGCTCGGCCTTCGGAGCCATGCAGCAGAGCTACGTTTACCGAGGCCTCCAGACCGCAGATAAAGGCTCGATTGTTGGAAGTCGCTTCGAAGATGATCGAGATCATTGCGACAGCCAGTACGACATCGTCGGCACGGCACCCGTCGGAGAAGACGATTACGTCAACCACGATGACTACAATTACTAAGCTGTGATCTGGAACGCGGCATTACGATACTGATTGAACTCGAACAGCCCGGTTGCACTTCGCGGCCGGGCTGTTTTTCGTATTGTAAAACAGGCTTCGGCCCCGGTTACGTCGTCGGGTGGTTCCGGTTGCTCGCAAGCAGGGCGGCGAAGCCGCAAGAGGTCATCGTCTTCAGTCGACGACTCATGCTGTCTCACCCGGTGGTTATCAAAATGTCGTCGTTAGCACCTGTTCGCAGAATGCCGCCGCGCGAAGCAACTCAGAGTCACCATGTAGCTGTCCGGCAAGTTGGATCGCCAGAGGCAGTCCGGCGGCAGACAACGCGATCGGCATCGAAACGGTTGGCAGCCCGGTGTAGCTCCACGGAGCGTTCATCGCCGGATTGCCCGTCGACGATCTGTCCGGAGCCGGTCCTGTTGTGGCTGGCGTGAGCAGGACATCGAGGCCGTCACCGAACAGTGCGTTCATCCGCTCGGACATGACAGCCTGATGTTCGAGGGCCCTGATGTAGTCAGTCGCGGACGCGCTGAGTCCTTCTTCAATCAGCGATGCTACGCACGGCCCATAGTCGTCGCGATGTTCGGCAAACCGTTCGCGATGCCACGCCGCAGCTCCAGCCGCCATAATCAACTTGTGGTTGTCAGCCAGCTTGTCGAAGCCGTCCGGGACGTCGATGTCGTAAACCAGGCAGCCGGCTGTCATGAAGGCATCGAGTGTTCGATCGATTGACGCCTTCAGTTCGGGATCGACCAGTTCTTCGTGAAAGCCCCGCAGTCGTCCGATTCGTGGCGGCGTGGGATCTGCATCTGAAACGGCGAGTCCGCTGATTGCCGAACCCTGAATCACTGACAGCACGGTCGCGAGATCTTCAACGCTTCGCGCAATCGGACCGGGGTGGTCGAGCGACTTTGCGATGGGCACAACTCCGTTGATGGAAACCGTGCCGAATGAAGGCTTGCAGCCGAACACTCCACAAAACGATGCCGGGCGAGTGATGGAACCTCCGGTCTGAGAGCCGATCGCCACGGGGCACATCCCTGCCGCGACGGCTGCTGCGGAACCGCTCGACGATCCGCCCGGTGTGTGAGCTGCGTTCCACGGATTTCGAGTTGGCGGCGGATCGAAACAGGCGAACTGAGTCGTCACCGTCTTGCCGAGAATCACCGCTCCGGCATCGCGCAGCCGTGTGACCAGTTCGGCATCCAGTTCGGCGACTGGTCCCTTTGACATGAGCGGCGATCCGGCTCCGGTGATCATTCCCGCCACGTCGATGATATCTTTGATGCCGATCGGAATTCCGTGCAGCGGTCCGCGCGTTGTCCCCGCAGCTCGTTCGCGATCCCGCTCCGCAGCAGTTTCCACCGCGCCTTCGCGGTCAACGTTGATCCAGGTATGAAGTTCCGACTCGCGGTCGTCGATTCGTGACAGGCACGTTTCTACAATCTGCACGCTCGTCGTCAGCCCGGCCTGCATCGCCTCGGCCATGCCGGCGGCGGTTTCGCTTCGTTCTGGATACAGTTCCACGGTTCAACTTTCAGAAGAATTCGATCTCGGATTCATCAGGCGGCAAAGGACTCTTGTCATGACTGCATCGTTTGGCGGATTTCCCAAAGAGACTTTGCAGTTTCTCAGGACGCTGAAGCGAAACAACGATCGCGACTGGTTTCAGAAAAACAAGTCCCGCTACGAGTCGGCTTTCCTCGACCCATCGCTCGACTTCATCGCCGCGATCGAGAAACCCCTACAGAAGATTTCGCCATGCTTCCAGGCCATCCCGAAGAAGCAGGGCGGATCGCTGATGAGAATTTACAAAGACACTCGATTCGCCAAAGACAAGACGCCATACAAGACGAACATCGGAATTCATTTCCGTCACGAAGCCGGCTGCTCGGTTCACGCTCCGGGTTTCTACCTTCACGTTGAACCCGGAGACTGCTTTATCGGAGCCGGCATCTGGCGACCAGACAAACAACCTCTGTTGCAGATCCGCCGAGCGATTTCCGAAGAGCCTGCTGACTGGAAACGTGCACGCGACGCGAAAGCTTTCCGCTCGACTTATGAACTGAGCGGCGACTCTCTGAAGCGTCCTCCGTCAGGCTTCGAAATTGACGATCCCATGATCGACGACCTGAAACGGAAAGACTTCATTGGTGTGTGCAAACTTGAGGATGATGAGCTTCTCGGTCCAAAATTTCTGCTGGAAGCCACGAAGAAGTTCAAAGCGGCGACGCCATTCATGAGGTTTCTGTGCAGTTCCCTTGATCTGCCATTTTGAGCCAGGCTTTGCGCGGGTGTTGGCGAGTGGCGACTGGTATGCTCGAATGCTTCTACGGGTCGTCGATGATTCCGCCTTGCTGGTTCTCGTTTCCGGACAACACATGACTGATACCGATGCCGATTCTCCATTAAACGATGACGTTAGTTCCGGAGGCGATTCTGAGCCGAACACGATTCCGCTGAAGACTGGGGCGAACGATGCGCTTTCCCCGGCGATCCGTCCGTACGATGCCGACCTGACATCGGAAGGGCCAACTGCCTCCGCACCAACCGGCGAAGAGTATTCTCTGCTGAACCCACCTGAAGGGTGGCAGACCGCCGGGCCGGAGTGGCATCGCGTTGAAAAAATTGAACCAGCTCGCGCAAAGATTTCGGAAAGAGCTTCAAAACGTCGTATGAAACGAGCGGGATTTTTGAGTCCGATGGGCTGCAACCTGATCGTGTTTGTGGCGAGCGTCTGCGTGATGGTTCTGGAACTGACGGCGTCGCGGCTGATCGCCAAGCACGTTGGCAGCTCGCTTTACACATGGACCTCGGTCATTGGCGTCGTCCTGGCGGGTATCACGGTGGGCAACTTTGTCGGCGGCTGGATGGCCGACCGGTTTGATCGAGAAAAGATTCTCGGTCGCCTGTTTCTGCTGGCCAGCGTCGCGAGCCTCAGCGTGTTGTGGCTGGATCAGCTGGCTGCGGGAAGAACTCGTCCTGACGACTTGGGCTGGCCGATGTGGGTCTTTCTGACGGTCGCCGAAATGTTCTTTCTGCCGGCCCTGGCGCTGGGGACGATCTCGCCCGTTGTGGCGAGCATCGCTCTGGACCGAAGCGAGTACACCGGCAGTACCGTCGGCAATGTTTACGCCTGGGGAGCATTCGGTTCGATCATTGGTACTTTCCTCACCGGTTTCTGGCTGATCGATGTATTTGGAACTCGAATGATCATTGGCGGCACGGCAGGAATGCTGGCTCTACTGGGCGTTGCCGTTTCGTCGAAGCAGTTGCTGTTTCGAACGGCGGTGTGCTGCGGGTGGTTGCAGTTTCTTGTCGTAACGACGGCTGCGGCATCAGTGACTTCTGGAATGATCGGCGAGGTCGGAGAGGTTATCGGTCGATTGAAAGCAGAACGCGATCACACGATCGGTGACCTTGCTGAGTGGTACGGGGCCGATCAGCGGAATGAACTCGATAAGGTGACTCGAACTGCTCTAATCGATCGGACGAGCACTGAAGTTCTGGAGCCGCTCGACAGGGAAGCGACCGAGCAGTTTCGCAAGTGGCTTCGCAACGGTCTGCGTCATCAGCTCGACGACGAACTGCGTGCGTCGATCGAAGCCGTTGTCAGCGAGCAGTTGATCGACCGGAAAACGGTCAACCAGTGGCGCGAGCACGGCGAAGAAATTGGTTACCACCTGCACTCGCTGGGGCTTTACTGCTTTCTGCGAAGCGATCAAACCGGCGAGTATCACGACGAAAGCAATTACTCGTACGTCAACGTCAGCGACACACTGGAAGGCGACGAAGTGGTCCGGCAGTTGCGACTCGACAAACTCGTACACAGCTATTTCAATCCGGAACGACCATCGCAGCTTTACTACGAGTACGAGCAAATCTATGCCGAGGTAACCGAGCGAGTTGCCACCAGCTGGTCTCGTGAGACTTCGATTTCCGTCGAACCGTTTGACGGATTAGTCGACCTGGCGGCCAGGCTGCCTGACTGGGCGAAGGTTGATCTCGATACGGGCGAACTCACGATTCGCGGAGTTCTCACACTCGAACGGCGTGAGCAGTTGATCAAGGCCTCTCCGTACGGATCGTTCTGGCTGGCGGTCGAAGAACTGGCCGCAGACACTCGCGAACCACTCTGGGGCGGACTCAGTTCAGTCGAGGTTGCGTCACTTCCGCCGGGGGCGGACGGCGATGAGTTTCTTCAGGACCGGCTGACCTTCGAGCCAAGTTTTAAATCGTTGAACGCGTTTCGGGTTCTGGATGAGGACGACGTGACGAAACTGTGCTCGGTCGGCGATGCGGGAAAGAGTATCACCTGGAAGACGGCGGTCGATCTGCTGATGAAGGATTCGAGGCAGGTCAGCACCTTCTTCATCGGTGGCGGCGGATTCGTATTCCCTCGCTGGATCGAAACCGAGTTTTCGGACAAGTCTCGCATTGACGTCGCCGAACTGGATCCTGCCGTCAAGCTGGCTGTTCAGAAAGAGATGGGGTTGCCGCCCGATGGCCAGACCGCCGTTCGAACACTGATTGGAGACGCTCGCAACGTCGTCGACGATCTGCTGAAAGCAAACAAAGTTCGAGTTGCCAGTGGCGAGAAACCGATCCACTACGACTTTGTCTACGGAGACGCGTTTAACGATTTCAGCGTGCCCTGGCATCTGACAACTTTGGAATTCAATGAGAAGGTAAAGGCTCTGCTGAATCCAGATTCGGGCGTTTATCTGGTCAACGTGATCGACGCCTGGCCGTTAACGGCGATCGGTGAAGGACAGCTTGCCACAGACGAAAGCGGCGATGCCGAATCAGAAGTTTGTGGCGATGAAGAGGCGGTCGGAGAAATCTTTTCGACAGGACTTCCCGGGGCACTGATGCTTGATCCGGGACTGGTGCTGGAGTGGCAGTTCGCTCCGGAAAGTTACGGCGGCATGGAAGTTCTGCCGTATCGCGAAGGGAAATACCGGCTTGCCGTTCGAGGAGTGATGCCCGTTGACCTGCGCGATCGCTTAATCGCTGACGCGTCCGGAGCAGGCAGCGAGAAGTTCAAAGACGGCGTACTGGCCGCTTTCGAGCAATCAAAGAAAACCCGAGTCGGACGATTCCTCAGCAGCTGCACCGCGACGCTCGGCGAGGTGTTCCCGAACGTTTACGTTTTCAGCACGGCTCACGGAACGCCGTCGGACGTCCGAGACACTTTTGTCATCGTCGCCTCAATGAGTCGGATCGACGTCTTGCGACTGGCCGCCGACGGACGACACTGGGATACGCCGCCGTTCGCAACGCTTCATACTTCTTCAGACAGAAGCCGCACGACAACCGGACAGATGGACGCCATGCTCGAAACATCGCGAGGGCTGATCCTGACCGACGACTACGCGCCCGTCGACAATCTGCTGCGACCGGTCTTCGACGATCAGGACTGAAGGGACATTGAAGAGCGGCACCACCACCCTACGACAGAGTTCCTAATACTTCGGTTGCGGCGTCGATCGTATTCCGGATGTCTTCGTCCGAGTGCGCAGCCGATACGAAGTTCGCTTCGAACTGGCTGCACGGCAGATAGACACCTCGATCCATCATGCCCCAGAAGTATTTCGCGAATCGGTCTGTGTTATTTTTCTCCGACTGTGTAAAGCTGACGACTCGTTCCGGGTTGAAGAACAGGGTGAACATGCTGCCGACCTGCCCGATCGAGTGTTTGATACCGGCTGCCTGAGCGGCTCGGCTGAGTGCATCGCAGAGGTGCATTGTTAGAACTTCGAGCTTTGCGTACGGACTGTCGTCTCGCAGTTGTTTCAGCGTCGCCAGTCCACAGGCCATCGCCAGCGGATTGCCGGAAAGCGTGCCGGCCTGGTAAACCGGACCGACTGGCGAAACAGTATCCATGATGTCGGCTCGTCCGCCGTACGCTCCAACGGGCATGCCGCCGCCGACGATTTTACCGAGTGTCGTCATGTCGGGAGTCACTCCGTAGCGTTCCTGAGCACCGCCGTAAGCGACTCGGAAACCGGTCATGACTTCGTCAAAAATCAGGACGATGCCGTGCTTCGTGCAGAGTTCGCGGCACGCTTCCAGAAAACCCGGTTCGGGGGCAACGCAGCCCATGTTCCCCACGACGGGTTCCAGAATGATGGCTGCAACTTCGCTGCCAATTTTGTCCAGCGTGTCACTGAGCTGCTGAGGATTGTTGTATTCCAGAACCGTCGTGTCGGCGGTGCAGCCTTTGGGGATCCCAGGGCTGGACGGGACTCCCAGCGTCAACGCTCCGCTGCCGGCTTGAACCAGCAGACTATCAACGTGACCGTGGTAGCATCCGGCGAATTTGATGATTCGATCTCGACCAGTGAACCCTCGAGCCAGGCGAATGGCGCTCATCGTGGCTTCGGTTCCTGAGCTGACCATGCGAACTTTTTCGATCGACGGAACGGCATCGACGACGACCTGAGCGAGTTCCGTTTCGAGTTCGGTCGGCGCGCCGAAGCTCGTTCCCTTCTTCAATGTTTGCTCGACAGCCGCGACGACAGCCGGATGCTGATGCCCCAGAATGTGCGGTCCCCATGAGCCGACGAAGTCGATCAACTGGTTTCCATCGATATCGTACAGGTAGGCACCCTGGCCGCGATCAATGATCAGCGGGCTGCCACCAACTCCGCCAAACGCGCGAGCCGGGCTGTTTACTCCGCCGGGAATCAGCTTCTGGGCCTTCGCAAAATGTGCCAGACTTTTCTCTCGTGAAATTGCAGTCATGTCGTTTCAATCTTCCAGTTCAGTGGGTCAGGCTGAGCCTGACGAAGTCAATCAGTTTGTCAGTAAGGCATGTCGAGTGAAACGGTGGCGTTCACTCATTCGCTAAAGCAGAATTCCCGCAATGCACGCCGTCATGAAACACGCCAGGGTGCCGCCCAGCATTGCCTTCACGGCGATTCTTGCCAGGTCCTGCTGCCGCTCTGGAACCAGGCTGCCAATGCCACCAATTTGAATCCCAACGGATGCGAAGTTCGCAAAACCGGCCAGTGCATAAGTCAGGATAATCTGCGTTCGGTCCGTAAGTTGTACGGCGGAGTCAGGTTTCTGCCATTCGGTCAGTTTGCTGTAGGCGACGAATTCGTTGGCGACCATTTTCAGACCGAGTAGTTCGCCTGCGGATCGGATGTCTGAATTCGGAATTCCCATTGCCCAGGCAAAGGGCGAAAAGAGATAACCAAGGAGTACCCCCAGCGACCATTGCAGATGAAACAGCCCGCCGGCCCAGACGATCAACGCGTCCAGCGCTGCGACGAGCGCGGTAAAGGCGATCAGCATAGCCGCCACATTCAATGCCAGTTTCAGACCATCGGTCGCTCCGAGTGTTGCAGCTTCGACGACGTTGGTGCCCGTCCGTTTTATTTCGGGGATTGCTCCGCCAGCGGTTTCTGGAGTTCCGACTTCCGGAACCATGATTTTGGCGATGAGTAACGCGGCCGGAGCCGAGATCACCGAAGCGGTCATCAGGTGTCCGGCGTTAATACCCATACCAACATAGACGGCAAGAACTCCGCCAGCGATCGTCGCAAAGCCTCCGACCATCAGCGCCATCAGTTCCGACTCGGTCATCTTCGGGAGGTAAGGCTTAATGACCAGAGGGGCTTCGGTCTGCCCGACAAAGATGTTGGACGCTGCCGACAACGTCTCAGCGCCGGAAGTTCCCAGTGTCCATTGCATGATTCTGGCGATGGCTCGAACGACGATCTGCACGATTCCCAGGTAGTAAAGAACGGACATCATAGACGAAAAGAAAATGATCGTCGGCAGAATGCCAAAGGTAATCGTTCGGATCAGCGTGTCGTGCGGCGGGTAACCGGTTTCGTCAGGGCCGGTGTTGACTCCAAAGACGAGCTTCGACCCTTCGTCGGTAAAGGTCTGCATGTTCTTGAACATGTCGCCGAGCCACTGAAACGTTGCGAGTCCGGGGTCGGTTTTCAGAACGAGCAGAGCCAGTCCAAACTGCAAAGCGAGACCACCGGCTACGATCCGGCAGTTGATCTTCTTTCGGTCGGTGCTCATCGCCCAGGCGAGGCCCATCATCATAAACAGGCCGCCGAAACTCACAACGCGTTCCATTCAGATGTTCCAGTCTGTCGTTGTGAATTGGTGATTAAGGACGGGCGGCGCGATACTGATTTTCTGTCAGTGGCTTAAACGGGAAGGCCGCGTTCGGTACGAATCCGGTTCACCTCGTTCATGACGCGTTCGACGATCTCGCCGTTCCGTTCAATCGACCGAAACTCAAAAATGCTCACAGCCACATTCACGACAACTGTCAGCACGGCGATTGTGAGGTGCACCGTCGACGGAGCCATGCCAAACGACTCCTGGACATAGCCCCATGCTCTCGTTGCCGGGTCAGCAGAAGCGCCACATGCTCCCGTCAGGACGAGCATCAGAATGCAGGCCGTAATGCCGGGCATGAGCTTGTATTTGATCTTCTGATTCCGGGCATGGAGGTCTTCTGGAAGTTTGTATGCTCGCGAAGTTTCTTCGATCCAGCGACCCGTGCCCATAAAATACGTCAGCACGATCGCGTGGACCAGAGCTGCGAAAATCAGCCCGCCAAGGCCCAGCAGCATGTGGCGAGAGATACTCTGCAGGACGACCGGGTCTTTGAGAGTCGGGTCACCAATTCCCAGACCGAGGAAAAACACGATGGCGACCAGCAGCGTACCGGCCATGCAGAGCGATAGAAAAATCCGGGACACGGTGTGCTCAGTTCAGTGGTTGCAGGTGGGGAACGGGGTTGAAGAGCTTGGCGAGGTTGTATCTTAGCCACCCGATTAAAAGGTGTGCCACTGGCTCTGCCTGTGGCGTTTTCGATTGGCGATCCAAGGAAGTTTCTGCAATAGCAGAGCCAGTGTCACACGCTCAATTTACAGCTTGCGGTGACGCTGTCGGGCGCAGCCTGACCTACGACTTTCTGAGTGATGCCCAGTCGGCGTCGGTTTTTGACAGGAACGCGGTCATGCCGAGTTTTGGCTCGCCCGTCGAGTAGCACTCGGCGAACGCTTTCGATTCTGCCAGAAATTGTGCCTCTGCATCCGGGCCTTCAAACTGGGCGATGAGTCTCTTTGAGGCTGCCCGGGCATTCGGGCCTCGGCTGGCGACGAGCTTGATCCGCTCTTCGACGGCTTCTCGAAACTCTCCTTCGTTGACAACCTGATCGACGAGACCGAGCTGAAGGGCCGTCGCAGCGGACACCAGCTCGCCAGTCAGAACCAATCGACGAGCGACGGCGCTGCCGAGCAATCGTGTTGCTCGAACGGTACCCCCCCAGCCGGGCAGGACTCCGATGCGGGTTTCGGGCAAACCGATCACGGCGTCCTCTGTCGCGATCCGCATGTCGCACGACAGAGCGAGTTCCGTTCCGCCTCCCGCACAGGCCGCATGGATTGCTGCGATCGTTGTCGCCGACAATTTCGCGACTCGGTTCATGAGTGTCTGCCCCTGCTGCGAATTCTCGAATCCCGTTTCGGCGTTGAGTGATTGCAGTTCGTTGATGTCCGCCCCAGCGATGAATGTTCGTCCTTCGGACTCGAAGACGACGACGTTGATCTCGGCAAGCTGTTCGATTTCTTCGAGAACTTCGTGCAGCCGTGCGCGAGTTCCGGCCCCGAGAAGCTGAATGCCCTTCTCGCCAGATAACTTAACTCTTGCGACGGAACCGTTTGTCGACAGCGTGACCTGAGTGTCCATGATTAAGTCCTTGCAACGCCGTCAAGGCGCTCGTTCATGCAGAGTAATTCGTGGTTTAAAATGTTTGTCCTGAGCGACTGGGAATCATTTGTCAGGTAGGCTGGAGCTCGACCCAGTCCCCAGTTTTGTTCAGAACTCAATTACTGGGGCAAGCCCCAGCCTGCTCACTGCGTTCGGGTAATTCTCAATGCTCATACAAGTTGGCGAGGTGTTCTTCGTAGCGGCTGATGATGTGGCGGCGGCGGATTTTTAATGTCGCGGTCAGTTCGTCGTCTTCGACCTGGAAAGGCCGTGCCAGCGCGAGGAACTTTTTGACACGTTCCGGTTGGCTTACCTGCTGCATGATGCTTTGCACCTGCTCATCCAGAAAAGTCAGTACGTCGGGAGTTGTGATGAAGTCGTTGTCGGATTCGATCGTCCAGCCGCTTGCTTCGGCGAGTGTCTGGAGCTTTTCGAAGTTTGGCACGATCAGTGCGCTGACAAACTGGCGACCGTCTCCGTAGACAACGGCCTGATCGATGTACTCGTCACGGCTGAGAATTCGTTCGAGTTCTGCCGGGGCGATGTTTTTGCCGGTCGACGTGACGAACAGGTCTTTCATCCGGTCGGTAATGAAGAGGTAAGCATCCTCGTCGAGGCGACCGACGTCGCCGGTGTGCAGCCAGCCGTCGACGATTGTTTCGGAAGTTGCGTTGGGATCCTTCCAGTAGCCCGTCATGACGTGCGGGCCTTTGGTCAGGATTTCGCTGACGTCGGAAATCTTTACCTCGACGTCACCAAGCGACTGGCCAACGGAGCCGAGTCGATAATTCTCGATACTGTTAAATGAGATGACCGGCGAGCTTTCTGTCAGGCCGTAGCCTTCCAGTAGTGGGATGCCAGCCTCGAAAAAGCCTTCAGCGATGTAGCGGGGCAGGGGGGCACCACCCGAGGTTAGCTGCTTAACTCGCGAGCCGAAGATCGAATGCAATGCGGACGTGCGGGTTTCCTGGTCGAGTGTCGCGACAGCGTTCCAGACTTTTTCGTAAACCCGTGGCACGGCAGTCAGCCAGGTCGGCTGAATTCGCTTGATATCGTCCATCAGTGTGTCAACAGACTCGGCGAGGACGACGGTCAGGCCGCCGATTGACGTGAGGTAATGGTCGACCGTACGAGCGTAAATATGGCTGTACGGCAGCCAGCTCATGAGCACATCGTCCATCGACACGAACGAAATATCGTACGTTGACTTTGCGTTACACAGCAGGTTGCCATGAGTCAGCATGACGCCTTTCGGATTTCCCGTCGTGCCGCTGGTGTAGATGATGGTTGCCAGGCTGGATTTGTCGAGGTCGGCTTCTCGGGCTGCAATCTCGTTGGAGTTGATCGCTCTCGATCGATGCTTCAGCCCCTGCCAGGTGAGCGTCTTCAGACGGCAGTCCGGCACGTCGATCGTGTCGAACGAAATCAGAAATTCCAGGGTGGGTAGTTGGTCCAGGACTTCGAAGACCTTGTTGGCCTGAGCCTGGCCACTGACGATGATGCCGCAAGCCTCGCTGTGACTGACCTGGTACTCGACCTGCTTTGGAGAAAGAGGCGCGTGTAATGGGACGTCTGCAGCACCGGTACTGAGAATCGCTTGGTCGGCGATCAGCCACTCGAAACGGTTTTCGGAAAGAATGGCGACCCGGTCACCGGCTTCAATTCCGAGGCCAATTAACCCCGCCGCCGCCTGGTCCGCCTGTCGCCGATAGCTGTTCCAGGCGAGGTCACGGTAGAGGCCGTTCTGAGGGTGCCGCAGAGCGACCCGGTTACCGAAACGCTGGCTCTGCGAGCGGTGCATCGAACACAGGTTTTTCCATTCGGTCATGACTTCCGTCTCGCGATTTGAGGGCGGAGTACGTGGTGGCTTCGATCGTTCAGCATCCTACCTCAGGTCGAAGCATTTGAGCGTTCTTCCGTCACGCACGTAGAACAAGCCGTTGCTGAGTGACGGCAGTGCTCGCGTGGTGGCTCCGTCGAACAGGTCGGCTCGGGCCAGTTCGCGATACTGTTTTGTATCGGCGGCGGCGAGGACGAGTTCTCCGTCAGTTTTCATGATGAGTAGTTTGTCGTCGGCGAGGATCATCGTCGCGTAACCGAAACCGCTTTCTTTCCAGAGAACCTGCCGAGTGTTCGGGTTGACGCAACGCAGTTCGGCTGCTGCCGCATCCTGTCGACCGTGGACGCCGAAGAGATTTTTTTCGTACGCAATTGAAGTGGTGTACTGGCTCGAAAGAATCTCGTCGCTTCTCCAGACTTCGATCGCGCCGCTGCGGCCGGCACGGGCCAGCACTGCTCCGAAGTAATAACTGCCGGTAATGAAGACGGCGTTGTCCATCAAGACGGGGTTGGCTCCGGTGGCTGATGGTCCGAGTTCGCCAAAAGGAAATTCAAAGAGAACGCGACCGTTGGCCGGATCGACCGAAACTACTTTCAGCCGAGTTGCAAACACAATGTGCCGCTGGCCGTCGATGGTGGTAGCGACGGGCGACGAATAACTGGCTCGCTCGTCGGTTGCTGTCCAGATCGTCTTTCCGGTCTTTCGATCAAAGGCGACGATGCCGGCGTTCTTGCTGCTGCCTCCGACGTTGAGCAGCAGTTTGTCTCCTTCAACGATCGGGCTGCTTGCGAATCCGAAATAGCCTTCGGCGGGTTCTCCGCGAGAAGGCCGCTTGCTGCTGAAATCGGCGTACAAATCTCGCTGCCAGACTTTTTTGCCATCCGCAAGCTGAACGCACGAGAGGACGCCGCGCGCTCCGTAAAGATAAACGAGACCTTCGTGGATGACCGGAGCGGCTCGTGGACCGGCATCCGGGTTGAACGACGGCACGTACTCGGCAGGAAACGCCACGCTCCAGAGTTGCTTTCCGGTTTTCGCGTCGAGGCCTTCGGCTGTCTCTTCGTTACCGACTCGATGAAAAATGACACAAATTCCGTTCGCGATGGAGACGCCAGCAAACCCGTCGCCGACTTTTTTCTCCCAAGCGAACTTCGGCCCGCCACCTGGCCAGGAATCGGCAATCTTCTCGTTCAGAGCGATACCGTTTCTGGCCGGACCAAGAATCTGCGGCCAGTCGCCAGCGACTGTTGAGTCCGTTGAGATTTTACCGAGCAAACAAACGGCAAGAGCCGCCAGAACGATTGAGCGCATAATGCAGTCCCGTTTTCGATACGCAGATTTCTGCGAGTAGGGTGGGCACCGCCCACCAATGAATTCACAACTGGTGGGCGGAGCCCACTCTACGTCTACAACTGACGTGGAGTCTGGTGAAGCGTTCTGGAGTTGCCAACCGTCGGCGTGTCAGGATTGAAATCGCGAAAGACCCAGGAAGTTGATCGGGAGGTTGGTGGAACCGGCGATGGCCAGCTCCGCGAGGGCTTCTCCCAGAACAGACGTGAATTTGAAGCCGTGGCCGGAGAAGCCTGCTCCGAAGAAAACGTTTTTGTATTCCGGATGTCGGTCAACGATGAAATGGCCATCGGGCGTGACTGTGTACATGCAGACGGAATGGCGGTCAGTTCGTGGAGCAACGCCGGGCATGACGTCGTTGACGAAGCGGCTGATTGGAACCGTGTCGGAATCTTGCAGCGATCGGTCGACTCGAAGCGGGTCAGTGATGGTCTCACCACCGGAGTGTTTGGCAAGCTTGAGACTCGCACCGTCGATCGAAGGGAAACCGTAGAATGCTCCGTAAGGCATCTCGAAAAGGAATCCCTGGCCACCATTGTTTGAGTCGTAGACGTCGGACCGGACCTTGTTCCAGTGCATCGTTTTCCTCAGCACACGCAGCGCCGGAATTCCCGGAATGCTGCCGAGCAGGTGGTTTGCCCACGCGCCCGGTGTGAGGATCAGCGATGCCGCCTCGAATTCTTCGGACGCGGTGCGGATTCGGACCGTTCGGCCATTGGACTCCCAGCCGATGATCTCGTCGCCCGAGTGGTGTTCCGCTCCGGCTTTGCAGGCGAGTTCGATGTGTGTCCGCACGCAGGCTTCGACATGCAGGTATCCACCGGCTGATTCCATGACTACGTCGAATCCGTCGGGGATTTGAAAGCCAGGAAACCTTGCACCACGATCTCTGGTGAGGTCTGCTGCTGATACATTCTCGATTTCCAGTTGGTGCAGCTTCGCCGCCAGTCGTGTTCCGGCGACGGCCTCACCTTCGGGCGGGCCTGCCAGGAACAGGCCACAGATCTGCATCAGGTCGCGGCCTGACCACGCTTCGAGTTCTCGCCACTGGTGATAGGCTCGGCGGAGCAGGGGGACGTAATCGGGATGCTCGAAGTACGCCTGCCGGATGATTCTGGTGTCGCCGTGTGAGCTGCCTTGATCGTGGCCGGCGGGAAACCGGTCAAGGCCGAGAACCTTGACGCCGCGGCTTGCGAGGTGGAACAGGCAACTGCTTCCGAAGCCTCCCGTTCCCACAACAATGGCTTCAAACTCGTTGTTCATAAGGGTTAGCGGAATTGGTGTTTCCGGTCAGAAAGTAGCGGATTGACTCTTTTCATGTCCCGTATCGGGTGTTAATTTGCGTAATCTGCACAGTATGAATAATCGTCAGGACCGGAATGAGATCCGACCGCTCGTTGAAGAGCGTCGAAACCTGATTCACCGAGGAGAGAGACTATGAAAGCTGCTGTTTCATTGGCATCAGTCGCCAGCCTGTTCGCCGCCCTGTCTTCGCCGGCCTTCGCTCAGTCTTACTGGCAGGCCAATTCTAATTGTGCCCCGGTGCTGTCGTATTCGTCGGCGGCTGGCGGACCGACCGCAACATACTACGCGGGCACGAGGGTTTACGCACCGTACACGACGTGTGCTCCGGCGGCTGCGTGCGAGATCGCTCCGACCTGTGCTCCGCCGGCTCCTGAGTTTCGTGAGCAGGTCGTGACCGAGACCATTTCTGTTCCGGAAACCGTCCTGGAAAAACGGACGGTCCAGGAACAGCAGGTTCGATACGAGCAGCGTCCGAAGACGGTCACGGTTTACGAGCAGGTTCCACAGACGGTCAACGTCAACGAGACCGTGACGGTGATGGCTCAGGAAACGCGAGTTCAGCAGGTGACTCAAACCGGCTACCAGGCGGTGACCAGAAATGTCGTGACGCCAGTCACTGTCAACGTTCAGGGATTCGAAAACCGAGTGGGCATACGACAGGTTGCTCAGGACGTCCCCGTGACTGTGAACCGGGTTGTGACGTCGCAGTGCAATTGCACTCAGTCGTCGCCCGGCATGGCTTCCGTGCAGACGATGTCCGCGCCGACTCAGCGAGTCGTCCAGCAGGTTGTCAATCAGCGACAGATTTTCAACCAGCAGTACACTTATCAGGTGCCGGTCACCCGGCAGCAGACTCAGTACCAGACTCGACAGGTTGTTGACTACAGACCTGTTGCCCAGACGGTGAACGTGCCGGTTACGGTGAACGTCCCGCGCCAGCAGGTTCGAACACGGCAGGTCACGCAGATGCAGACCGTGCCTCGCCAGGTCACAACTTACGAAACAGTCGCCGTTCCACACACGGTTTCGCGCGAGATCGAAGTTCCTGTCACTCGTTACGTGCAGAAGACGATTCAGAAGACCGTGAAGGTGCCCGTGACCGAAGAATGCACCACCTGCAATCAGTAGTCACCGCGCGAGGATCAGCACGATCTACGATTCCAAATCAAACGACTCAATCGATCCGGGCAGGAAATGGTTCCTGCCCGGATTTTCTATTGCCGGGACTCAGTTTCCTCTCGCAGTGATTGTGAAGTTGTTGGCAATCGCAGTCATTCCATGATTCAGATCTGACCTCGTCCGACATTTGCCAATTGCTCGTGGCACTGACATGCTTCACGGATCGGAAGTCTGTAGAGGCAGATTAAGCCTGCGTGAAGCGGACTGTTTTGATCGGCGATTGCACGAGTCCTGGCTTTTTTCAAAACCATCGAAATCAGAAACGTTGTAATGAACTCAGAACCAGACACATCTTCATCCGCAGGGGCCACGAAGCCGTGGCTGAACGCTCAGGGGTCACGGTATTTAATGGACTGGCTGGCCGAGCAGCGGGTCAGTCTGGCGTTTACGACTTATCAGACAGGCAAGCTGTTCTTCGTCGGGCGGAAGCTGGATCACTCGATTGCGATTTTTGAGCGGACGTACGGGCACTGCATGGGCATGTGGGCCTCGCCAGATGCGTCAACGATCTGGCTGAGTTCGCGTTATCAGATCTGGAAGTTCAATCAGGCTCCGACTCAGGTCGTGCCTTACCAGCCGCCGAATCCGGAGAGTGAGGATTCAGCCATTCCCGCCTGGACAGAACGCGGCTACGACGTCACTTACCTGCCGCGAGTCGGGCACACGACCGGACACCTGGACGTTCACGACATGGCAGTCGACGCGGACGGTCGGCTGATCTTTGTGAACACGATGTTCGGCTGCCTGGCGACGCTCAGTGATCGAGCCAGCTTTAAGCCGCTGTGGAAGCCATCGTTCCTGAGCGCGCTGGTTCCGGAAGACCGCTGCCATCTCAACGGTCTGGCGATGCGCGACGGACGACCGGCTTATGTCACGGTCGTGGCGGATTCCGACGTTGTCGATGGCTGGCGGGATCGTCGACACGATGGTGGCTGCGTGATCGACGTGGCCTCGAACGAAATCATCACCAGTGGTTTGTCGATGCCTCACTCACCCAGGTGGTACAACGACCGGTTGTGGGTGCACAACTCGGGCACGGGCGAGTTTGGCTCCATCGATCTCGACTCCGGAAAGTTCCAGCCCGTCGCGTTCTGCCCTGGCTACCTGCGAGGCCTTTCGTTCGTCGGCAACTTCGCCGTCGTCACCTTGTCGAAGCCGAGGCACAGCAGCTTTCACGGACTCCCGCTGGACGATCGACTTGAACAACGCAAAGCCGAACCACAGTGCGGTCTGCAGATCATCGATCTGAACACCGGCACGATTGCGCACTGGCTACGTCTCGACGGCAGCCTGGTCACCGAACTGTACGATTCCGCCGTGCTCCCCGGAGTCCGCCAGCCGATGGCCATCGGCTTCCAGTCCAACGAAATCGAACGCCTGATGCTGATCGACGAGCCAGGCACGCTCTGACGAAACTTACTCGGAATGACGGCCCGGCAGCAACGAGCCAGAGCGACCGTGGCATCCGGCGCTGAATCACCTGCCAATTTTGTCATTCCTGAACAGGAAACCGACAAGCTGCGTGGAGACACAGGTTGCCGTTTGGGTAGACTCAATGGCTCAGCAGATTTTGGTGATGCTCCGGACACGGCAGCGGGAACGGCGACTGGAAACTACGAAACGATCAGCGACAACGGCGGACCGAGTCACACAATTGACGCCACGCAGACGACGCTGTTTCTGGGCAACTCGGTCGATGGCGATGCCGGAACGCTGCAGAACGCACGGGCGAATGCGGACGACCAATTCGCAGCCGGCGCCAGCGATGACGAAGACGGCGTGCTGAATCCGCTGGAGCTGCGTGGCACCATCGGAGCGCAGCCGACGATTACGTTGCTGGTCACGAACACGACCGGCAGTGCGGCAATGCTGGCCGGGTGGATCGACTACAACGGCGACGGCGTGTTTGAGAATGCGACCGAACGGGCACAGATCGCCATTCCGGACGGAACGACCGCCGAGCGTGTCACACTGACGTTTCCGAGCATTCCCGTGGGAGCGGCCGGAACGACCTACGTCAGGTTCCGGCTGAGCACGGACGGTGCGGCAGCCAGCCCAACCGGCCCGGCGGACGACGGGGAAGTCGAGGATTACGTTTTCGAGATCACTGCGCCCGGCAGCGGCACGGTCGATCACTTCCTGAAGATCGCCCACGAAACCAACGGCGGACCGACGCTTGCGAATTCTGACTTCTTCGGGAATTCGGTGGCGTCTGTGGGCGACCTGGATGGCGACGGCGTCGCCGATCTGGCCGTGGGAGCCATCGGTGATGACACGGGTGGCACTAATCGTGGTGCAGTGCATGTGCTGTTCATGGAAGCCGACGGCACCGTGAGGTCTTCGACGAAGATCGCCCATGAAACCAGCGGTGGACCGACGCTCGCGAATAGTTACGGCTTCGGGAGTTCGGTGGCGGGTGTAGGCGACCTGGATGGCGACGGTGTCGCCGATCTGGCCGTCGGAGACAGAGGCGATGACACGGGCGGTTCTTCTCGTGGTGCGGTGCATGTGCTGCTGCTGAACAGCGACGGCACCGTGAAGTCTTCGACGAAGATCGCCAGCGGAACCAGCGGCGGGCCGACGCTCTCGGATTTTGACGGCTTCGGCAATTCAGTGGCGGGCGTGGGGGATCTGGACGGTGACGGCGTGACCGATCTGGCCGTCGGAGACAGAGGCGATGACACGGGCGGTTCTTCTCGTGGTGCGGTGCATGTGCTGCT
>TARA_R110002072_G_scaffold228234_3_pt1 | contig 38343 bp, 27 predicted proteins | sample TARA_R110002072 | Tara Oceans TARA_R110002072 (sample SAMEA4397118) | marine metagenome | biome: Polar Biome; feature: [SRF] surface water layer (ENVO:00010504); material: water (ENVO:00002006), including particulate matter (ENVO:01000060) such as... | depth 5 m
CCGGGCCTCCAGAGACAAGCCTGACTCCTGAAGAGCCTGACTCAAACAAGACTGGACTGTTTGAGAGCCTGGCTAGCGCGGCGGCGCGGCGAGCAGCGCGGCGCTGCCATAGAGCTTGGCTGAGGCACGTTCGACTTGGCTGCCCTTGAACAGGCGAAGTTCCAAGCCGTTGATGCCGCGCTGGTGCGCAATGTTGTCCGCGTGGTCGATCACCTGCGTGGCCTCGTCGTATTCGCGCGCCAACAGTTGTGCCGCCAAGGCAGCGGTTTCGTCGCCGCGATGCCGGTGCACGTGCGCGAGCAATTGGTAGTCAATCGCCGGATCCGCTCCGTTGCGGCGCGCGCTGTGCAGCAGCTTTTCGGCGGTGTTGATGTCGCCGGCAACCAACAGACCGAGTGCCTGGAGGCGAAGGTCCGCAGGCCCTGCGGCGGCGAGATCGCAGTCCCTGGCCAACTGGGCTAGCTCGGCGCGCAGGTAGCAATCGGGTTCGCCGAGCAAGCCGCGGCGGAGATACGTAGCCGCTTCGCTAAGTTGTCCGTTGTCGGCGGCCAGTTGCGCAAGTTCGCGGAACAATGAGCTTGGCGCGGTTGGCTGGCGCGCGGCGCGACGCAGCAAGTTGCCACGACGGTTGCCGTCCGCCGTGGCTCTGGCCGCGCTCAGCAGGCGCGCCAAGCGCCATGCCGCGAGGTTGCTTTCGGCCAAGCCCGGGCCACTGCCCTCCAGCGAGTTTGCCAGTGATAGTGTGCGTTGGATTACCGGTGCCAGTCGTTCGTAGGCGATGGCATCGGCTATCAGCCGCACGGTGCAACCATCTCCCGAGGGGGCGACTTCTACCAAGACGCGGCGGTGGGTGCGGCTGCCGAACCCAGGCAGGGCGTCGTCGGGCAGCGCGACGCGTTCGACCACCGTGCGGGCGCCGTTGGCACGCACCTTCAGACGATGGTTGGCAACCGGCAGCCATACGTGGCGGGTGTTGGCTGTCAGTTCGATGACGAACGTGTCGTCTGCTCGCTGCTGGACTGGTGCGCCGCTGGTGCGCGCAATCGGCTCGGCGTGCAGTTCCACCAGCAGCGCGGCAGCAACCACGGCAGCTGCCGCGTCGCTCGGCATGTGGATGTGCCATTGCACCGAACGATCGCGATTGCCAAGCCACGTGCTGCAGCCACTGCTCGCGACCGTGAGTAGTAGCAGCAAAGCTCGGTAGGTTCGGCGGATCGGAGAAGGCACGGCTTCTCAGATTTCGGGAACGCACGCTCTCTACTATAGGTGCGTCGTGCGGCGGTCCCCGCGTGAGACCGTCGCCGCTCAGTTCTCCGCGATGACGAACGCCGTCGCGGTGATCTCTGTGTGCGTCAAACTCACATGCCATCGACGGATGCCGAGCGCTTCGGCCCGAATCTTCGCCTCGCCGGTGACCACCAGCTCGGTGTCGCCGCTCGGAAGCCGTTGCACTTCGATTTGTCGGAAGGTCAGGCCTTCCGCCCAGCCGGTCCCAAGGCACTTCATGGTCGCTTCCTTGGCGGCGAAGCGCGCGGCGAGCGACTCTGCGGGGTCGTTGCGACCGCGGCAGTAGTCGCCTTCCTGCTCGGTGAAGATGCGGTTGACGAAGCGGTCGCCGCTGCGGTCGAACATGTCACGAATGCGTTCGATCTCCACCGCATCCACGCCGATGGCAACGATCATGACAGCTGCTCCTGACCGGTTGTCGCCAATGGATGCACGAGGCGCGCGGCATCGAGCACGAACGCCTGCCACGTGTATCCGTCGGTAATCACTTGCACACAGTCGGTCCACAGCTGTTCGCGATCGCGAACGGACGGCGCAGTGCTGCCATTGGGGTGGCTGTGCGCAAAGCCCAAGAACGTGTCGCCAGTTTTGCGCAGTTCGTGTTCGCATCGCGCGAATGCCACCGCGTCGACCTCGAACGACGTGTGGTCGTCGGCGCGATTGGGCAACCTCAGCACGCGGCGCACGTCAGCGGAACCGTCGCAAACCCGGCCGCCAAGCACCGCCGCAAACTCGCGCGGCGCCTCCGCTCGGGCTGCCCGCAGCAGCTCTGCAAGTGCTGCCCCGGTGCATTCGATACTGGCGAACATGCCGACACGCTACGCGGCGCGATGGACGTTCGCCAACGCGGCCTCTCGTAAGTGTTGCGTCGCCGGGTCATGATCCGGCCATGACCGAGTATCTCTACGGCACTCCACAACCGCATCGGCCGCCGATCGGGCCGCTGTCTCCGCCGCTTTCGCGCAGCAGCACGGCTGGCCAGCCCGACGCCGAGACGCTGCGGGCGGTGGGCGCCGGGGAGCAGGGCGGCGAGTTCTACCAGCGCATGGGGCACGCCAATGGCCGCGGCTTCGAGAGCCTCGTCGCGACCCTGGAAGGAACGGACGGCTCGGTGTCGTTCGCGAGTGGCATGGCTGCGATGAGCGCCGCCCTTGGCGCTCATCTGTCGGCCGGTGACCGCGTGTTGCTCGCCGAGGAGATCTACGGCGGCACGTCGGCCTTTGCCTTGCACGACCTGACGCGCTTCGGGATCACCGTCGATCGCTTTTCGTCGCTGGATTTGCAGACCCTGAGAAGCCAACTCGAGCGCCCGGCGAAGGTCGTTGTGTTCGAGACGCCGATCAACCCAACGCTGCGCGTCGCCGACATCGGGGCGATTGTTGCCCTGGTTAAGGAGCACGGCGCGATGGTTGTGTTTGACGGCACGTTCTGCCCGCCGCCGATCCAGCGGGTCATCCCGATGGGGGTCGACCTGGTCGTGCACTCGGCGAGCAAGTTTTTTGGCGGCCATTCGGACGTGCTCGCCGGGGTCGTCGCCGGGTCGCACGCGCTGCTCGAGCCGATCGAGAAGTGGCGGCGGCGCACTGGTGGCCTGCTGGCGCCGGATCCGGCGTGGTTGTGCCAGCGTTCTTGGCCGACCCTGAACTTGCGCTTGCAGGCCCAGCAGGAGGCCGCGCTGCAGGTGGCTACGGGCCTGCAAAAAGATGTCGCTAGCGGCCGGATCGTGGCGGTCACCTATCCGGGGCTACCTGATCACCCGGACCGCGCGATCATCGACCGCCAGATGCAAGGCGGCGGCTGTGTCCTGGCGATCGAGTTTGCCGGTGGTTTAGAAGAGGTTCTGCCGGTGATCGATCGCCTGCAGGTGATCGCCCGCGCCGCCAGCCTCGGTGGTGTCGAATCCTTGAGCACGGTGCCCGCCTTCACCACGCACGCGCCGTTGACCGCAGCGCAGCGCCAGGCTGCCGGGATTTCGGATGGCTTGCTGCGGGTCGCCGTCGGGCTCGAAGGAGCGGATGTGCTATTGGCCGACTTGCGCCAGGCATTCCGCGGCTAACGTCCCGTTTCGAGCGCTGCTCGCGGTGTTTGCTGCTGTTGCAGATTGTTGGCAATTGGGCTGCGGCACCGGTGTTGGCCCATTTGCCGGTGGTGGGATCCGGATTCGGTTCCCGGCGCGTTGTTGGCCTTTGCCCCAGCGCCCTGCTACCTTGCCTAAATGACAGGCCCTCCATGGCCTAACTGCAAAGCTATGTCGATCGCCGCCTACGTGAGGAAGTCGTTCCTGTTCCGCCGTGTGCTTGCTGCCGTTCCGGTCATGCTGCTGGCGGTTGTCGTGGCCACGCCACTCTCAGCCCGGGGCACGATCTGGCAGACCCCCAAGAATGCGAGTCTGACCAAGCCGATTGCGAATGCACAAGGCCCGGTCGTTGGCGTCATCGATGTCTCGAAGGCGATGGATCAATACCCGGTCTACATCAAGTTGCGCACCGCCGTGGACGCCAAATACGCGAGCTTCCAGGAGCAACTCAAGGGCCAGGTGAAGCAACTGCAAGAACTGCAAGTCAGCATCCAGGCGATGGGCCAGGACGTGCCTGAGCGCGCCGAAGCGGAGCATCAATACAAGATGGGCCTGCAGACCCAGGATTTCCGTCGCAAGTACTTCAACGACCTGCTCGCCGCCGAAGAGTTGCGCATGATGTTGGAGGTCTACGAAGACCTCGACTTCGCCGTCGCCAAGGTTGCCAAGAAGGTCGGCGTCACGCTGGTGCTGCAGAAGCGCGACATCCCGCCGAGCCCGGTGCCGATCGCCGACATGCAGCAGCGTGAAGTACAGGCGCGCGTCGGGGCGTTCCAGAGTCGAACGGTGTGGTTCGCGAGCAAGGAAATCGACATCACTGGCGATGTCATCAAATACATGATGACGCCGCTGCCGGCGCGCACGTCACCCGAGCGTGCGCCTGCTCAGCCGAGACCTTCGGCAACTGGCGCTGGCCCCAACAAGAAGGACTAACTGAGTGGTTTCCAACAGCGAAGTAACGGTGACGCCGCCGCGCATGCAGCGCACGTTGAAGGATCCGGTCGAGTATCGCGGCGTCGGATTGCACTCCGGCAAAGAGATCAAGATCACGGTTCGCCCCGCCGAGGCCGGTAACGGCGTGACGTTCGTGCGCACCGACCTCGAAAACCAACCGGTGGTTCGCGCATATGGCGCCAACATGAAGGCGCGCCAACGCCGCACCTGCATCCAAGATGGGCGAGCCGAGGTCTACACGTGTGAGCACTTGCTCGCGGCGCTGTATGCCCTGGACCTCGACAACGTCGTGATCGAGATCGATGGCGAAGAAGTGCCGGGTCTCGATGGCGCCGCGGGCGAGTTCTTTCGCGGCCTGCGGGACAGTGGCAGCGTCGAGTGCCGGCAGCCGCGCGGAATCTATGCCGTCAAGCAGCCGATCTACGTGCGCGAAGGTTCGGCGAGCATCGTGGCCCTGCCGGGTTCTGGCAAGTTGACGATCGAATACCACCTCGACTACCCAGACCAGCAAAGCAACGGCAGCTCCAGCCACGTGCCCGGCGCCAAGCAAATTGTTGGCTTTGAAATGTCGGCGGAGAACTTCGAGCGCGACATCGCTCCGGCGCGCACGTTCGTGTTCCAGCATGAGGTCGAAGCGCTGCGCGCGGCTGGCCTCGGCAAGGGCGCCAACTCGCAGAACACGCTCGTTGTGGGCCCGGATGGCCCACAAGAGAACACGCTGCATTGGGATGATGAGCTCGCTCGTCACAAGATCCTCGATCTGATCGGGGACGTCTCCAACGCGGGCGTCGATCTCGATGCGCACATCATCGCGACGCGTTCGGGCCACGGGCTCAACATGGCGTTGGTCAAGCGCATCCTCGAAGAGCGCGAGCGCGAGCAAGAACAGGGCGAGGTGCCGAGCGATACCGGGCTCGAGATTCGCGACATCCTGAAGCTGCTGCCGCACCGCTACCCATTCTTGATGATCGATCGCGTGATCGAGTTGGACGGCTTCCAAAAAGCCGCCGCGATCAAGAACGTCACGATCAACGAGCCGTTCTTCCAAGGCCACTGGCCCGAGCAGCCGATCATGCCGGGTGTGTTGCAGCTCGAAGCGATGGCCCAGCTCGCCGGCGTGCTGTTGCTGCGCAAGCTCGAGAACACCGGCAAGCTGGCGGTGCTGTGGAGCATCGACAAGGTCAAGTTACGCGGCGCCGTTGTGCCGGGAGACCAGCTGCGGATCGAAGTCGAAACAATTCGTGCGCGGCCGGCCGTCGGTCACGTGCGAGCGCGCTGCAAGGTTGGCGGCCGATTGGTTGCTGAAGCGGAGCTGAAGTTCACGCTGGTCGACGCCTAGTCGCGCCCCCGAATCCGCGGGTTCGCCGTATGGCGAGTCTGCTGTCCTATGTCTGCCGTTCGATTCGGAGCCGTGCTGACGTCCTCCGAACGAGCCTGCCCGGTTCGCCACTATGTCTAGCGATAAGAAGATCAAGGTTGGCGTGGTTGGCGTCGGCCATCTTGGCAAGCATCACATGCGCCTGCTGAAGGGGCTCGATTGCGAGCTTGTTGGCGTTGCCGATCCGAGTGAGGAGGCGCGCAAGTTTGCTGAAGACACGCACCAGGTGCAGACGTTTGCCGACTACCGCGACCTGAAGGGCAAAGTCGATGCGGTGACGGTGGTGGTGCCGACGGTCATGCATCGAGAGGTTGGCTGCTTCTTCTTGGAGCAAGGCATCGACGTGCTGGTCGAAAAGCCGATTGCACGATCGGCGGCGGATGGCCAGGCCATCGTCGACGCTGCCAAGCGCAACGACTGCATCCTGGCGGTGGGGCACGTTGAGCGCTTCAACCCGGCCCTGCGCGCGGTGGAAGAGATCGGCAAGAGTGCGCGCTATATCGAGTCGCATCGCCTGGCGCCGTTCTCGTTCCGCTCGACGGACATCGGCGTCGTTTTGGATCTGATGATTCACGACCTCGACCTGGTGCTCGCGTTCGTCAAGAGCCCGATCAAGTCGGTTGAAGCATTCGGTGGTGCGGTGTTCACCCCGGCCGAAGACATGGCATCGGCGATCATCAAGTTTGAGAACGGTGCTGTCGCGCACCTGACGGCCAACCGCGTTGCGCTGAAGCCGATGCGCAAGATGCGCGTCTTCAGCAAGGAGGGCTACGTCTCGCTCGACTTCCAGAACGCACAAGGAATGCTCGTCAAGAAGGCCCCGGGTTGGGACTTCGAGAAGCTCGACATGAAGAGCCTTGACCGCGCCGAGATGGGGGACCTGTGGAAGTTTGTTTTCGACGGGCTGCTGCAGGTCGAAAACCTGCAGTTGGACACCGGCAACCCGCTGCTGGCCGAACTCGAAGAGTTCGTCAACTGCGTCAAGGATCGCAGCCAGCCGACCGTGCCCGGAGAAGAGGGCGTTGCTGCGGTCGCCGCCGCCGAGCGGGTGTTGGCGGTGATCGCCGAGAATCGTTGGGAATGACATTACGTCAGGCCCGATGCCGCGGCGTTTCATGCCCCGTTCTGGGGTGGCTTTTGTCACCGATTTGAGCCGGGCGCACTCACGAGTCCCACTCCTTGCTTGCTAAGCGCGATACAGTGTCTACGTTCCCTTACGGGAGCCTCGCTCTGCGCTGCTCGCGCTTGCACGCGGGCCATTAAGTTGAACCGATGCACATTCGCCGGGCACCGATCCTGAGGGCCAGGCGGGATCAGGAGGCACAGCTGCTTGCGGCTGTGCCAGCCTCTTCCCAAATACCCCGGGGGGTGCCCACCTGAACCTAAGGGTTCAACCGGCCACCGTCGACGGCAGATGTGGAGCGAGGCCTCTCGTATTTTTGGCGGTGCAAGCCGCGCGGACGCGCCCGTTGGGTGCGCCTGTGGAGTGCGCCTGTGGCCGCGGCGCCGTCGCGTAGAATCACGTTGCCACCGGACGCTTGCTCGACTTCGCGCTCAGAACCGCTACCGTCGTGAGCTGACATAGACTCCACGGTCACACCCCCTCGGTCGGGGGTGGGAGTCTCGTCAGGCACTACGCGTTCCGAACGGGGCGCGTCAGCGGAGGTGGTTATGCGTCAGTTCGTGCTCGGTCTCATTGCGGCAGCACTCGCGTGGTGGGGTTACGACAAGTGGATCGCGAACCCGGCGCATGCCGGTGCGCCCAGCGGCACCAGCAGCGGCCAGTCGGTCGGTGGTGGCAACGGTGGCTTCGATGGCGCTGGCTTGAGCGAGATGCTGAACGGTCGCGGCAACAGCAACGTGGAGCCTGCAACGGGTTCGGTGTTGCCGCTCGATTCCGGAGCTGCGTCGAATGTCGGCGGCGACCAGCTCGCAGCCGACCTCGATGTGTTGTTGCCAAACGTGCAAACCGGTGACGTCGATGCGATCTCGCGGGCATGGCAAGCGGTTGCTTCGGGCCAACTCGGCCGCGAACACGATCGTGTCGTCGCGGCGCTCGCGCCACGCGGCGAAGAGTTTTCCAAGCAGCTGGCAGCGCTCGGCAACCACAACGCCTTCTTGCATAGCGCGGAAGGGCGCGCGGCCTCGGCGCGGACGTTGCAAGCGGCGATGGCGCTGCCGGATTCCGAAGCCGTCAAGGCAGGTTCGCAGTTGCTCTACTTGATGGCGCGCGGTCGCATCCTGCGTTCGGACACGACGGTTCGCGATGCGGTCGACAAGGCGTACCGGCAACATCTGATCCGCGTTGATCGCTGGATGTGCAACCCGACCAATGTCGCCGGCGCGCGCAGCTACACGGTGCAGAGCGGCAATCAGCTCGACTCGATCGCACGCAAATTCCGCAAGGATGGTATCAAGATCGAAGCGGGCACGATCGCCGTGCTCAACCGCATCAGCAACCCAAACCTGCTGCGCGTTGGCCAGAAGCTGAAGATCCCGGTCGCGCCGATCTCGGCTGTGCTAGAGAAGCGCAGCTACGCGTTGATGCTGTTCGTTGGCGATGAGCTGCTGCGTCTCTACTGGGTCGGCCACGGCAAGAACGATCGCACGCCAGTGACGACCTTCACGGTCATTGCCAAGCAGGCGAGGCCCGATTGGACGGCCCCCGATGGCAACGTCTACGCCTACGGCCGCAAGGAGAACATCCTTGGCGAGTACTTCATCAAGTTCGGCCACGATCAGTATTCGGGCTTCGGTGCACACGGCACGCCGATGCCGGAAACGATCTGCACGCAATCGTCGATGGGTTGCCTGCGCATGTTCGACCAGGACATCGCCGAGCTGTTCGAGATCCTGCCGCGCGGTGCCAACGTGGTCGTGCAGTCGACCGAGTCGGTTCGCTAGCGCGATCCGCCCTAGTCTGTTCGCTAACGCGATCCGAGGCTTTTCTAGCGCGCGCTGCGATCTTACTGCTCGCGTGCGCCGAGACTGGCTATGCGCCACGTCTGTTCGAGCCCGATGGCTTCGATGTTCTCAATCGCGAGCTCGTCGAAGCCACTGTGGGCCACGCGGCGCCCGTTTAGCGCCACGATCGACGTCGGCGGGTCCTCGTTGATTGGGGTCACTTGGAGCAGCGCCGCGGGATCTGCTACTTTTCCGCCGACCCGCGCAATCGCAATGTCAGCCCGGGCTCCCGGCCGTCGGTAGCGAACTTCCCAGTGACATTGCCGGATCAATTGAAGCTGCATTGCCTGGCCTTCGACATCGAGGTTGATGATCGCTGTGCCCTTGTCGTCGAAGACCGCAGTCGGCACGGTTGCGTAGCCAGCCAGATGCAGTCCCGGATACTGGTCTCGAACTTGCGGCCAGATCAGCTTCATCGTGGCCTGATCCACTCCGAGTTCGGCCCGGAATGGGTCGGAGAGGCACTTGTAGATAACGCTTGGGTCATCGCGCCGCAACGCCTCAAGGAACGTCCGCACGGTGAGTTCTGGCGTCTCGAACGACACCGAGACCCATTCAGACTTGTCCGGACCGCAGAAAAGGCGAGCCAGCGAACAGCAGCTTTGCAGCGGCAGGGCGAGCAGGGCGACCACCGTCAGGCTTATTCGGCGCATGCCCTGATCGTGCCGGTCTTGAAGCCTCGATGCCATCGATTCGTTGCTGCGCCTTGTCGGCAATCGTCCCGACCTGAGCGGACCGTTTGCCGATCGGGAGTTTTACAGGAGCTCAGTAGCTATACTGCTCCGCCCACATCCGGGGCGCTCCGCTCCCCGAAACCTGCGATTACCCATGACTACTTTGCTCCACTCCCTCGCCATGGCCTCCGTGCTGGCCATTTCCGCCGTGGCCCAAGTTGCCCCGGTCAAGCCGACCAAGGTCCTAAAGCCGAACCCAGTGGGCGTTTCCCGTCCGCAGTTGCAGCGCAACCAATCGGCCAGGGGCGGCAACTCGTGGTTCCCGGTCACGGTTCGCGAGCTCGGCACGTTCTATGGGCAGGGCGAAGCGATCGGCACGTTCAACTTCAAGAACCCGCATGACGACGCGATCGAGTGGCGCAGCCTGCAGCCGAGTTGCCAATGTGCCAGCGCCGAGATCACCATCGGGGACCGCATCTACCGCGTCATCGCCAAGCCGACCAAGCGAGTCGTGCGGGTCACCAAGCGTGCCGGCCAGCCGGACAAGCTTGAGAACGTGCGCAGCATCACGATCGGCCCCGGCGAAGAGGGCGTCGTCGAGACGCGCCTCAACATGCACAACATCACCGGCGTCAAGAGTGCGACCTTGGACATCCACTCGACCGACCCGGTCGAGCCGCAGTGCAAATTGACGTTCCGCGCGACCGGCGCCGAGCTGTTCACGATCTCGCCGAAGGAGGTCAACCTGAACAAGATGACGTGGAATGAGACTCGCGAGTTCAAGGTTGTGGTCAGTGGCTCCGCGACCAAGGACTGGGAAATCCTCGGCATGGACAACGCCGACGACGCCTTCGACGTCAAGTGGGAGAAGACCGGCACCGGCCAGGTCACGTCCTACACGATCTCGGGCAAGTATGGTCCCGTCAACGGCGAGACCGGTGGCGGTGGCGTGCTGAAGTTCCGCACCAACCTCAACGGCTCCGCGTCGTTCAACGTGCGCGTGCTCGCCTTTGTGCAGGGCCCGCTAGACGTCAAGCCGGGTGGCTTCCTGACGCTCGGTCTGATCCGCAAGGGCAAGACGATCACCAAGAACATCCTGTTCGAGCCGAACGACGGCTTCGATCTGAAGGCAACGGATCTCGTGTTCGAAAAGACCAGCCTCGCCAAGGAGTTCATCACCGCGACGCAGCGCAAGGACGGCGACAAGCTGATCATCGAACTGTCCGTCGCCAACAACGCACCGACCGGTCTCGTCAAGGGTGAGCTGGTGGTGAAGTTGAACCACCCGCTGATCAAAGAAAAGCGGATCGTGTTCAATGGGTTTGTTCGCTAATAGCGAACAAACGGTTGTCTGTGGGTTTGTTCGCTAATAGCGAACAAACGGTTGTCTGTGGGTTTGTTCGCTAGTAGCGAACAGGCGGCTTGGTATGGGTTCGTTCGCTAATTTGCGAACGGACAGCTGTCTTGAGTTCGTAGCCAACGAACTCCAATCACCCGAGCAATTCGTCGGGTCGCCAGACCCCCGCTGCAGGCGCGCGCGCCGCCGGGGCGAATGGCAAATCGTGGGCCCGCAGGAGCGCTGTCGCGCTGGTCGCCTACCATCGGTATGGTGCGTTCTTCCCGAGAGCGTTCCCTATGGGCCGACAAGACCTGCCAAGCGCATTCTCCGAAGACGAACTTCGGGCATTCATGAAGGCCATTCTGGCCGACGTGCACGCCCTCGAGCGCATGCTCGACGAAGATCGTTTTGAAACCGGCATTCGCCGCATTGGCGCCGAGCAAGAGATGTTCTTGCTCGATCGTTCTGGCCGCGCCTGGAACGGCGCGGAGCAGATGATGAAGGCGCTCAATCACAAACAGTTCACCTACGAACTGGCGCAGTTCAATCTCGAGGCGAACCTTGAGCCGCAGCTGTTCGGCGGCAAGTGCTTGTCGAAGATGGAGACCGAACTGACCGACCTGCTGCAGCTGGCGCGCCGCGAGGCCGAGGCACAGGGCGGTGGCATCGTGCTCAGTGGCATCTTGCCGACCCTGCGGCGATCGGACCTGACCATCAACAACATGGTCCAGAACCCGCGCTACCTGGCGTTGAACGACGCGATGGCACGGCTGCGGGGCGGGGAGTTCCAGTTCCGCATCAAGGGCGTCGACGAGCTCGACATGTTGCATGACAACGTCATGCTTGAGTCGTGCAACGCGAGCTTTCAGGTGCACTTCCAGGTTGCCCCCAAGGAGTTCGCCAAGCTCTACAACACGGCGCAAGCGATCACGGCACCGGTGTTGGCGGCGGCGACGAACTCGCCGGTACTGCTCGGTCGGCGGCTGTGGCGCGAAACCCGCGTCGCGTTGTTTCAGCAGTCGGTCGATTCTCGTTCGGCTGCGCACCAACTGCGTGGCCGTCGCCCGCGCGTCAGTTTCGGCGATGGCTGGGTGCGCGATTCGGTGCTGGAGATCTTCCGGGAAGACATCGCGCGCTTCCGCGTGATGCTGGCCAGCGATCTCGACGAAGACCCCGAAGCGGTGCTCGACCGGGATGGCGTGCCAGCGATGACCGCGTTGCGGCTGCACAATGGCACCGTCTATCGCTGGAACCGCGCTTGCTACGGCATCAGCGACGGCAAGCCGCACCTGCGCATCGAAGCGCGTGCCTTTCCGTCTGGTCCGAGTCCCGTGGATGAAATGGCGACCGCTGCGTTCTACTTCGGCTTGATGGCTTCGGTCAGCCACGAGTTCGATGACGTCAGTCGCGTGATGTCGTTCGACGATGCCAAGGGCAACTTCGTCGCGGCGGCACGACTTGGTCTGCAGGCCAACCTGACCTGGTTCCACGGTCGTGAATACACGGCGCAAGATTTGATCCAAAACGTCTTGCTGCCGAAGGCGCGCGAAGGCTTGCAGCACGCAAAGGTCGACAGCGGCGATATCGATCGTTACCTCGGCATCATCGGCGAGCGCTGCTCGCGCGGTCGCACGGGCTCGCGGTGGCTGCTCGATTCGATGAGTGCGATGGGGGAGAAGGGCACCAAGGACCAACGCATGACCGCGTTGGTGCGCGCCATGCAAACCCGTCAGGAAACCCTCGAGCCGGTGCACACCTGGGACCTTGCCGATACCGGCGAGTTCGAAGGTTGGAAGGAAAGCTATGTGCTCGTCGGTCAGTTCATGACGACCGACTTGTTCACCGTGCATCCCGAGGATGTTGTCGATCTCGCCGCGAGCTTGATGGACTGGCGCCACATCCGGCACGTCCCGGTTGAAGACAACGAGGGCAAGCTGGTTGGGCTGGTGTCGCACCGCACTCTGTTGCGCATGGTCGGGCAGGGCATGCGCGGCACCGAGCGCACTCCGGTAGCCGTCAAGGACATCATGATCACCGAGCCGGTGGCGGTGACGCCAACGACGCCGACGCTCGAAGCCATCGAGAAGATGCGTGAGCACCGGATTGGCAGCTTGCCGGTTGTCGAGGACGGCCGATTAGTCGGGATCATTACCGAACGTGACTTAATCCGGGTCGCGGCGATGTTGTTCGAGAAGCATTTGCGCGAAAGTGAGAGCTAGATGACGGATGTTGCAGCGGCAATCACGATGGAGCCAGGAATCACGACGCAACGCGAGGTTGGTCGTTGGGATACCGGATTACCCGGCCCAACGCTGATGGTTACGGGCGCATTGCACGGCAACGAGCCGGCCGGGATCTACGCGGCGCAGCGAGTGCTCGCGCGGTTGCAAGAACACGCGCCGCAGATCCGTGGTCGCTTCCTCGCGCTTTGCGGCAACCTGGCGGCGCTCCGTGAGGGCAAGCGCTTCTTGGCGCGCGATCTCAACCGCAGTTGGGATCAGGAATCACTCACCGCGACCCAGGCGCTGGATGAACAGGATCGCAGCCCCGAAGACAACGAACAGTTGGAGTTGCTGCAGTGCTTCGTCTCTGCCGAGCGCACCGCGTCGGGGCCGTTGGTGTATGTCGACATGCACACGAGCTCTGCCGATGGCTCGCCGTTTCTGTGTCTCGCTGACACGATCGACAATCGTCGCCTCGGTCTGACGACCGGTGTGCCGATCATTCTTGGTATCGAAGAGACGATCGCTGGCGCGTCGCTCGAATGGTTCGCCGATCGCGGCATCCTGGCTCTGACCATCGAAGGTGGTCAGCACGATAGTGACGATGCCATTGCCAATCACGAAGCGGTGCTGTGGGGACTATTGGTGCGCCTCGGCATGCTGCCTGAAGGGTTCGTTGATCTCGCTCCGCACCGCGAACGGTTGCGTCAAGCAGTGGGCACGGCGCCGCCGGTCGTCGAGATCTTGCACCGTCACGTGATCGCTCCGGACGACGCGTTTCGTATGGAACCCGGCTTCCTCAACTTCGCGAAGGTTGCCAAGGGGCAGTTGCTCGCCAAGGATCGTGGCGGCGAGATTCGGGCGAAGAACAAGACCCATGTCATGCTGCCGCTGTACCAAGAGCTCGGTGACGATGGCTTCTTCCTGGCGCGGCGCGTGCGCTGGTTCTGGTTGTGGCTAGCGAAGTGGTTGCGAGCGTTGCACGTCGCGGCGTTGCTGCCGTTGATGCCCGGCATCCGGCGTGATCCACACGATCATGACACGATGCTTGCCAATCCAAGCGTCGCGAGGTGGTTCGTGGTCGAAGTCTTCCACTTGCTAGGGTTCCGGAAAGTGACCGAGCGTTCGGGCTGCCGGGCATTCCGTCGACGCAGTTCACGGCCTGAGAATCGCTGGCTCTGACAGGCCCGCCTGCGCGGACCTCCGGCGTCTTCCTTGCCTGCGGGTCATTCTGACGCACTTGCCTGCGTCGCTGGGGGCCTAGCTCTGCGCCAGGTCGTAGAAGCCACGGTCGTGCACCTTCGGGCACAGGTCCGGTGGCAGCAGCAAGGTGCGCGCTCCCCAGATTTCGGTGAACACGCGGTACTTCAATGCGGTCTGATCGATGTAGTCGACGCCGTCGCTGCCGCCGGTTCCGATGCGCCGGCCGATCACCCGTTCGACCATGCGTGCGTGTCGTTGGCGGAACACCAGCGATGCTTGCTCGCACTCGATCAAGCCGTCGATGATTTGACCCGGCCAGCTCAGCAACGGCAGTTCTCGGTTGCTGTCGACGAACAGGATCGCGGCGCGCAATCGGCGCACAAATGCGCGGCGGTCCGCCGGGATGTCTTCGGCGTCGAGATGTCGTTTGGCTCCGCGCAGCTGCCCGATGTATCGCTGGCGCAGGCGCTCTTCATCCTCTTTGGCCAGCGCTTGCACGGCGATGGCATGCTGCAGCGCGCGTTCGTGCAGTTGCTCGTGACCTTGGTAGTACTGTGCTGCCCATTCCGCCACGACGTGTTCGTCGTTGGCGTCGCCCGGCAAGCTACCTTGGATGGGGGTGCGGTAGAGCCACGACCTGACCGCGTCCTTCAGTGTCGGCGTGTCTTCAATGCGGCGCATGACACGGGCGTGCGCCGGCGAAGGCGTGCCATCGTGGCTGCGCAGTGCGTCGAGGTAGCTGCCTTCCTTGCCGAACGGAATGCGGTCGTCGTCTTGCAATCCCATCAAGACTTCCATCTCGCGCATTTGCGCGGATTGGAAGCCGCTCGCTGGGTTGAGCTTGTCGCGGAACATCAGGTAGTCCTGCGTTCCCATGGTTTCCATCAGCTTGAACTGATCCGCCGCGAGGTTGAAGCACATCGTGATGCGCTTGAGGCTTTGGGTTGCGCCGGCGAGTGCGTCCTCCGGTACCCGTGGTTGGGCGAACAGGTCTCGAGCGGTGACCAGTTCGCGCAGGATCAGCTTGAACCACAGTTCGTCGATCTGGTGGATGACGATGAAGCGGACCTCGTCATTGCTGAGGTCGCTTTCGCTTGCGTCAATGCCGCTTTGCAGCGACAGCAATTGTTCGACGCGGGTGTAGTCCCAGTAGTTGGCCTTCTTGGCTGGCATGCACGGAATCTAACCGCACTGCCGCCAACCGCCATACGACGGTTGGGCCAAGCGAAGTTTGCTCGCAATTCGATGCCCGCGAATTATGGCCAGAGGCGTGGCCGGAAAGTAGCGTGCATCGCGTGCGGATGGAATCGCTGTGCGTGGTGGTGCGCGAGAACGCAGGCGAATTGGTAGATTCGGCGAGGCTCTCGTGGGCCGCCAAGTGCGGCGAGACCGCCGCAAGCGTTGTGCGCGGCTGTTCGGCCGGGCCTCTAGCGGGACGATAGATTGAAGTTGACGGTCGCGCGTTCCTGGCCCGGCGCGACGACCAATATCTGCTCACTCTGCTTCATATCCAGCAACGCCATGAACGGGTTGTCGGTCGAGTGGCGCGCTGCCGTGACCTTGTAGGTGCCCGGCGGCACTCGCTTCAGCATGACGTAGCGGCCGTCGCCGTCGCTGAGGGACTTGGTGCTGAACAGGCGCCGCGCGGCCTCGGCCATCGCTTCCGGCGTGTTCGGCTGGGCGGTTGGCACCGGTTGGCCGACCGGGGCTGGGATCGAAATGACGACCTTGACCTGGCCAGCGGGGTTGCCGTCGATCGTGGTGATGCCTTCGACCAACGTGCCCTTCTCAAGCTGGATGACGCCGGCATCGACGACCTCGCCTTCTTGGGTCAGCTTGATGTTGATCTTGGAACCTTCGCAGTAGGTCGGGTGCGAGACGCGCAGCATGTAGTCGGCGAACGACAGCTTGGTGATGCGGAAGCGGCCTTGACGGTCCGTCTTGACGTTTCGCGTCGTGTGCTTTTCAGGGATCATCGAGCGGAACATCTCGAAGATGCCGGTGTTGGCGGCGAGGCCGGCGTTCATGTCGGAGGCGACCGTGGCGCCGGCAACCGGCTGGCCTTGGTCGTCGATGACCGTGCCAGTGATCTCGCCGCCGGTCGTCAGCACGACGACGACTTCGATCGGGTCGGCGCCTTGCTCGACCGTGAAGGTCTCCGACAACGTCTTGGCGTGGTTGCGTTCCATCAACTGGAACCGGAACAGGCCCGACGGCAGGCCGTCGATCGTGGCCCACTGGCCGCGGTAGTCGCCCGGGTTGATGGAGCGGTCCGGGAAGTCCATGACGTTCCCGATGTTGTTCGGATTGTTCGGGAACGAACGCTTCAGGCTGAGGCGGTAGCTCTTGACGGCACGGCCAGACTTGGTCAGCACCTTCAGGCGCACACTGCCGCGTTTGGGCATGACGACCTTGAGGTCTTCGTCGGTCAGCGCTAGCGGAATCTGGACGTCAGCGAAGCGCTTGGCCGACACCTGCAGTCGGTAGGGGCCGCTGCGCAGTGCAGCGAATGCGAACTCGCCTTCGTCGTCGCAGTAGACCGTTTCGGTCTGAGGCGTCTTGCTGCTGTGGCCGGTCGCAATGACCTTGGCGCCGCTGATGCGTTTGCCGGCGTCGTCGACCACGACGCCGGTGATGGTCCGGCCCTGTTCGATCTCCAGGTTGAATTGGTTGGGGGCGTCGGCGCGGATTTGCTGGCTCAGCAAGTTGGTCGAGGCGTAGCCGTCGGCCTCGACCTTCAGATTGATCAGGCCGGTGGTCGGGGCGTTGTCAAAGCGGTAGTTGCCGGCGCCGTCGGTAATCGCTGCGATGCCACGCTCGCGACCGGGCGTGGCCGACATCGCATGCGTGCGGTTGGTTGAGTTGAGGTAGACCGTCGCGTTGGCGACCGGCGCCTTGGACAGCAGTTCGACGACGCGACCCTGCACGACCAGGCCTTCCACCAGATTGAGGTCGCCAGCGTCATACCAGTCGCCGCTACGCACCTTGAGGGGCGACTTGGCGACTTCGGGGTGGGCGTCGCTGACAACGCGCAGGTCGACGCTCTCGCCGGCTTTGAGCACGCCCAACGCAAAGGAGCCGTCTTCAAAGGTGACCGAGGACGCCAGCGGTGGTGACACCTGACCGGTCTTGTTCTTCAAGAACATGTCGATCGGGTTGCTCATCGCGTTCTCAAGCAACATCACCGTGACCCCGATTGCGGGCTGACCGTTTGGCAAGAACACCTTTCCCTTCACGCCTTGCGCGGCATTGGAGTGGGCGTTGTTCGCACCTGCAGCCTCGACCCGTTGCGGTTGGGTCACGGGTTTGACCACTTCGACGACTTCGGGCTTCTCCGGAGTTTGGTCCTCCGGGGTTCTCACTGCCGGCGTGTTACCGCTGGGGGGCGCGACCGGGGTCGTGTCACCTTGATTGAGGAAGTAGAAGGCCCCGCCCGCCGCAGCAGCGACGAGCAGAATGGGAACGGCAAGCTTGGCGACGTTGGACACGGGAATCAGTCGAGAGTCGGGGTTTCAGTTTGCAGCCGGCACATTGACATCGTGCTCCACGACATCGAGCCCAGCAGGGACGATGAAAGTGGTCGACGAGCGTTTGAGCTGCAACAGTTGTTGGAAGATCTCTGAGTCAGGCGAGGTGGTGCCAACCACTGCGGTTTGCAGTTCATAGCTACCCGGCGGTATCCGACGCATGAAGCGGTACCGACCTTCCCCATCCGTTACAGTTTCTAGACGGAGCGACTTATCGGCAGGGACCGTGGCCGGGGTGGTGAGTACCACCTTCATCTGTCCCGCAATGCGGCCATCGGTGGTCGCATAGCCCGTGACGACGCTGCCATCGGGCATTGTGATCGGCGGTAAGGTCTGTTCTCCTAGCTGTTTGCAGTCAATGTCCCGGACGAACGTGCGGCATGCATCGGGGTGGTCAATCTGCAGTTGGTAGTTGCTCAGGGCGATACGCTCAAACAGGAAGAACCCGTCGCGATCCGTCTGCCGAATCGCCTGGGTGATTCGTTTTGGCACCCAGCGATCCATCATCCGAAGGGTCGGACTATCGGGCATGGTCCCCGGTGCTTGCGTGCGCACCGTGGCACCGGCGAGTGGTGCGCCGGCGCGATCGAGCACCCGGCCACGCAGGCTGCAACCGGTAGTTACGGTGACCTCGATGCGCTGCACGGTACCAGGTTGCTGTGCTGTGGCCTTTTGGGGCGCGGCCCCTGGCACGTGTGGCTGGCGAAAGCGAACCGGCAGGGAGTAGGTCTTGGCGAAGCCCTCGGCCCGCACTTCACAGACATAGGTGCCGTCCGGCACGTTGTGGATCACGGCGTAGTCGCTGCGTCCGTCGAGCTGGACCCGCAGGTCGGGCACCTGGTGGATCGAGCCGAGGGTGCCGTTGGCCAACGCGAAGGCGTCGAGCGGCGCGTCGTGGTCTTTTGGAAAGAACCGGCGCAGACCGAGTTGGTATTTTCGCAGCACCCGTCCGGTTGGCGCCAACGCCATCACGTGGATGCGATTCTGCGGCACCAGCGTCAGATGCACTGCCTGGCCCGGTGACACGTTGGCCTGTTCCGTCTGGGCGAAGCCAAGCGCGGTTGCCTTGACGGTGTGTGGTTGCGCGCGCATTCCCTGCAGGACGAACATGCCGCGCGCATCGCTGAAGCCGACCAGTGGCGGCAGATTGCTTTGCTTCGGCCACGCTTCGATGCGGGCATTGGCGATTGCCAGGCCGGTGTTGCTGCGCACATCCCCGGTCAGGGTCTTGCCGGGGGGAAGTTCGAAGTCGACTTGCACCGGCCCGTTGCTGTTCAGTTCGACGTCTTGCTTGGCGACGCGGGCAAAGCCAGGCGCGAGTGCCGTCACCAGCACCACGCCACTCGCCGGTGCGTGTTTGAGTTCGTACTCGCCGTTCGCGTTGACGTTGGCGACGAGCGCTCCTGACTCGCCCGGCAGCGCGCGCAATGCCGCGTCGGCAAATGCCCCGCCACTCGACACGGTGACGACAGCCTGGGGAACGGGCATGCCAAGTTGGCCTTCGACGGTGACCCGGCCGCGGATCGTCGTGCCGGGGCGCAGGATCAGATCGCCCAGATCGTGCCACGAGTCGGGCAGCAGTTGCAAACCGCTCAGGCGGACCGTGGCATGCCGTGGCGACAGCAAGAACAGGTCGTAGGTCTTCTGCTGGGCGACCGCCAGACCGACTGCGAAGGTGCCGTCGACGTCGGTTTCTGCGGTTGCCATTGGCGCCAGCAAGTGCGGTTGCTGCTCGAACAGCAGCAGCATCATCGGATCGTTGCTGGCACTTTCCACGAGGTACACCGTGACGCCCAGCAACGGCCGGCCGTTCGCGTCGACGGCGGTGCCGCGCAGCCCCTGTGGCTCTTGGCTGCTGTCCGGGGCGGAGGTGCGAATCAGCTTCGGAACGGGAGTGCGATCGCCGCCACTGCTGACCGCTGGTTCGACAGTGCTGCCGGCCTCCGTAGCCTGGTTGCTGCCGGCATTCGTAGCGTTCGGGTTGGTCGGGGCGTCAGTCGTGCCGCTTGGCCATGCGTAGGCAATGCCGATCGCAAGACACAGTGCGAGCGTTGGCACGAGCCAGGCTGGTTTGGAGCGGATGGATGCCGGTTGGGACATGTTGTTGAGATTACCGTAGGGCGATATCGGCGGTAGCGCGCGCATCCGACGCAAGATGAGGCGCATTCTTCCATGCCGTCTGATTGCTGTCGAAGCGCCTCGTATCGGTGTCGGAGATGGCAACAGGCAATGATTGACGTCCATGCGAACATCGAATCCGGCCCGCCGTTCGCAGTCGTTTCGGCCATTTCGCGGGTGGTGTTCGACCCTTAGGTGCGGCCAATGAAAACCCTGACCTCTGCGGTCGGCCAGCAGCGTAGAGCGGCCATCCAATGCGTGTTTCGAGTCCCGTTCGCATCGCACTCCTTGTCAGTGCCTTCCTGTTTGCTGGCCCGCTGTCTGACGCGTTGGCACAGCACCACCTGAATGGACTGACGGCGCCAGTCGACCCTGCTCCCAATGGGGCCTGGTTCGATACCGGATGCGGTGGCCACAACGGCGCTGCCGTCACCGTCTCGGTGTCGCCGGTCATGCGTCCCGGTTTTCAGAGCACGATCCGGATCGACAACGTGCCACCCAATACGGCTGCGCAGTTGATGGTTGGGGCGAGTGCCCACAATTGGCTTCACGTATCCCTGCCGTTGCCACTCGGCTCGTTGGGCTTGAGCAACTGCAACCTGTCGGTTTCGCCGGGGTTGTCGCTGCTGTTTGCGAGCGGTAGTTCGCCGACCGCGCCGACTACGGCAAACTTCACCGTGCCGAACAGCGCGGCGCTCGCGGCCCAGCCGCTGTTCTTCCAGGTGATGTTCAACCAGCCCGGGCTCAATCCCGCCGGGGTCGGCGTTGGCCGCGGGTATGCAACGCGGATCACCCCGTTCGTGACGCCGACGGCGATGCGATCATCAGTGACCCAGCACGGCATTACGTTCCAGTTTGCGCAACCAGTCGTGAGTGGCCAATTCGTCAACGGGGATTGGTTCGTCGTCGGTCCGGCGACCGTCGTCGGCATGACGCCGTCGTGTGCGGTGGTCAACGGCCGGGTGATCCACGGCGCGATGGTCAATCCGGATCCTGCAACGCAGAACCAAGGCTACGACAGCACTCTGTTTGACCCCCAGCACTACAGCAACGGGCGCAACGCAGCGTGGAACCTGTCGGCGGCCAACCCACTGCAGCTGCAACCGAACCAGAGCCTGATCAAGGCGATCAGCAATACCAATCCGGCGTTGGTGCCCGCGCTGCAAACCTGTGCGGTGCTGACGGTGCTCGATGCCGTGCCGCCGTCGGGATCGTTCCGGCCGCCGTATGCCGGGACCGATCACACCGTGCGCTTCGACGTGCAGATGATCGACTGGTCGCAGCTACACTCGCTGGCTGCGGCGGGCACGGCGCCGACCGTGGCCAGCTTGATCGCGGACTTCGAGCGGCCGTGGCTTGACCACGCGCCCGGATGGGCGACGCGCTACATGCACCCGGCCGACAACATGCCCGACTACGGTCGGGACTTGGCGTCGGATTTCAACGAAGCGGCGCTGCTCTGTCACACGGCCCTGCCGTTGCTCGACAAGCAGGAGTTGGCGACCAGGCTTGTTCAGATTGGGATCGACTTCTTCGGCAACGTGGAAGGTGGTGCGTTCTGGCAAGGCGTTGGCGGCCACGGTTCGGGGCGCAAGCTGCCAATCCTGTTTGCGGGCGCGCTGCTCGGCAATCGAGGCATGCTGGACGTCGGTGTCGACTATGTCTCGGAGCGCAACTTGAACGGCACCAGCACTTCGTACTTCGGCGAAGACTGCCAGACCTTCTACGTGCAGCAGACGTCGGGCAGCGGGATCAATTGGGGCTTCGGCGGCTACGACGCGACGCACATTGGCATGCCTGAGTATGGCTTCAGCCACGTGCACTACCCGGACAACGATGACGTCGCCTGGGCGTCAAACTCCTATCGGCGGTGCTGCACCGCAAACGCTTGGATGGGCGCCGTCTTGTGCGCTCGAATGATGGGGTTGGTTGACGAATGGAACCACCCGGCGCTGTTTGACTACACCGATCGCTACATGCAAATCGAACCAGTTGGTTGGACGCGGTCGTGGTCCCCTTGGTGTGGTGACATGTGGGACCTGTATCGCCCCCAGTTTTGATCGCGGGGCCTGATTAGGTCGAAAAGACTCGTCTTTCGGAACAGCGGCTTCCTGTTCGCAAATGGGGGGGCTCCCTGAGGTGCAGGGTTGCCGCCCGGCAGTCTTGCCCAGACAGCGCGAGCCGCTTGGGGTATGGTCTCGCGCCGGGATGATTCGACCGACACCTCTACTCGACAAGCTGGCCGCGATCGCCGCCGTCTGCGCCGCGGTCTGGGGGCTGTGGTTTTGGGTCGAACTCGAGCCTTGGCTGACGAACCGGATCCGCGACGACGCGTTCTACGAGTTCACCTGGGCTGCCAACCTGGCCGCCGGTCACGGCCCGACCGTCAGCGATGGCGTGACCACGAGTGGCGTGCAATTGTTGTGGAGCCTGCTGCTGGCCGGGGTGGCTTGGTGCTTTGGCCGTAGCGACATTCTGCCGGTTGTCGCGGTCTGGTTGGGGCTGTTCTTGCACGTTGCCACGGCGCTGGTCATCGGCAACTTGTCGCGTGACCGACTGACCCAGTGGTGCTTGTCGCTGTGTTGGCTCGGCCATCCGCTGCTGCTTCGAGAAGCTCAGAACGGCCAGGAAACCGCGCTTTGCGTATTCTTCGCGGCCAGCCTGGTCGTGTTTCGAGATGTTCGCGAACGTTGGTTCTTGCCACTGTGCGTGCTGACGGTCTTGGCGCGCAGCGACCTGTTCGTGCTGGTCTTGGCGCTGTCGCTATGTCGCCACCGGAAGGCGACGACTCTGCGTGGTTGGCTTGCCGCGGTGCCGGCGCCGCTACTTGCATTGCTCGTGCCCAACGCGTGCAACTACTTGCTCGGCGGTTCGTGGCTGCCCGACTCGGCGTTGCCAATGGCCTGGTTGTTCCATGAGAATCTGACCGACGCTGCGGGGTTCTGGACGACCCAATGGTGGTACACGAGACCGGTGTTGCTCGGCGGTCCGTTCGCGACTGCTTCGGCATTCGGGTTCGGTCTGGTGGCGTTCCAGTTGATTCGTCCGTGGTGGCCAGCGTCGCTGCGAGTTGTGCCCGCCGTGCTGGTGGGCGTGGCCAGTGCGCTGGGCATGAACGATTTGTTGACTGCCGGTTGGGCTGCATTGCTGTTGGCGCTGTTTCCGGCGGTACGGTTGCGCCGGTTGCCGTGCGTCCTGCTTGCGGTGGCCGTCGGATTGACTTCGATCGTGGTCTTGCATTGGGCGATACGCTGGTATCCACGCGACTACTATTTGGCGCCATTGGTCGTCGTCGGCTTTGTCGCCATGGCCCGATTCGGCCGATGGCGGTTGCTGTTGTTGGTCTTCGCTGTCGTGCAGATCCAAGACAGCTCGCGCATCACGCCCGAGCCGCTGGCCGGCCAGCAGGAGATGCTGTTGGCGGCGCGCGCGTTGCGGATGGTGCTGCCGGTCGAAGAACGTGTTGGCTGCTTCAACAGCGGCATTGTCACTTGGTTCGCGGATCCCGCGCGAAACCTGGGTTGCCGGAAATCTGCGGCCAAGCATTCGGCAATCAATGGCGGCGTAGACATGGCCCCGGTACGCGGCATCGTCAACCTCGATGGAGTCGTCGATGCCCGCAGTTTTGCGGCGCTGCAAGATGGACAGTTGTCACAGTGGCTCGACCAGCAAGGCGTGCGATTCTTGCTCGACAATCCGATCCAGTTTGAACTCGACCCTCTGGTGCCGCACGCCTCGGGCATGCACTTCGGCGATGGCTTCGATCCAGCGAACGATCTGGTCGAGATTGCCCGGTTCGACGTGCCTCGCGTCCACGGTTCGCTGCGACGCGGCGACAGCATGCGCCTCTACTGGCGTGTCGGGCGCGGCACGAAGCCCGAGCGGCCGGTGGCACCGGGCGAATTGAAGACGCTGCCGCGTTGGGCTGGCGACTCCAAGCGGGCGGAGACTCACCGGCGCGTATGGTGGGGGGCTCGCCCCGGGGAGTCCTTGGTGATCGTGCATGCCGACGGCCGTCGCGAACAGCTGGCGGCGCCCGGAGTCGAGACGGCCGTGCTGCTGGAACTGTCCGGCGAGCTGCTAGGCGGTCAGTTGGTGATCGAGTCCCTCTGACGCAAGCTTCCTATGGGGGCCCAATTGCGCTCAACTAGTCGCCAGCTATGAATCGCTTCACTCTCAGCGAACAGTTCTTCCGCGACCAGGCGAGCGCCTCCGCGACCGGGGGGCTTTCGACCGTTCTCAATCGCCTCAGTCTGGTTGCGCGTATGCTCGCCAGCGAGATCATGCGCGCCGGCTTCGTCGGCAAACTCGGCTACACCGGCACGAGCAACGTGCAGGACGAGGATGTGCGCGAACTCGACGTCATCAGCAACGACACGACGCTGCAAGTGTTCGAGAACGTGCCGATGGTGGCCGCCATCGCCAGTGAGGAGATGGAGGACATCCACATCATTCCGGGTGGCGAGGACGGCAAATACCTGATCGCGATCGACCCGCTCGATGGCTCAGGCAACGTTGATGTCGCCGGCCAGATGGGCACGATCTTCGGTATCTACAAGCGTCCAGACCTCACCAAGCCGGTTACCGCCGAAGACTTCCACTTGTCCGGTCGCCAGCTCATCGCCGCCGGCTACGTGCTGTATGGCCCGTGCACGATGATGGTCTACTCGGCGGCGGGTGGCCCGGTAAACGGCTTCACGCTCGACCGTTCGATTGGCACGTTCTTCCTGACGCACCCCGACTTGAAGATCCCGGAAGGCACCGGTGCCTACTCCGTGAACGAAGCCAACGAGACCAAGTGGGACGAAGCCACCCGCAATATGGTCGCGACGTTCCGTTCCCAGAAGGCCGACGTCGGCAAGCGTTCGGGTCGTTACGCGGGCGCACTGGTTGGCGACTTCCATCGCACGCTGATCAAGGGTGGCATCTACATGTATCCCGGTGAGGTCGAGAAGCCGGACGGCAAGCTGCGCCTACTCTATGAGAACGCGCCGATGGCCTACCTTGTGGAGCGCGCCGGTGGCGCTGCCAGCAACGGCAAGATGCCGATCCTCGATATCGTCGCCGATGGCTTGCACCAACGCACGCCGCTGTTCATTGGCAGCAAGGGCGACGTCGAAGAAGCCGTGCGCCGCCTGAACGGCTAGAGGCGAAGCCGTTCAGGTTCTCAAGGCTCAGGCTCGCAAGGCTTGGGCCCTCGAGGCTTGGGCTCTCGAGGCGCAGCGTAAAGAGCTGCGCCGTCACCGTTGCCTTCACCGCGTGGTGGTGAGCTGGTGCGGTGGCGGTTGGCCTCCGGAATCTCGTGCCAGCGGTCTTGCTGCCACAAGCGTGTTGGTGCCAGAAGCTCCAACACGCAACGGACCCACGCCTGGCAAGCACCAATCTTGTGCGTATTGCCGTGCGGGCCCCATGTCGGGGCCCCTCGAAGCGCTACTGGCCGATGAGCGCGCGGCCGCCGCGGCTCGTTCCGGTGAACGTCAACGGTGGCAACTGGATGGTGATGCCTTGGCAGTAGATCGACTGGTTGACCAGCGCTGAGTTGGCCGGAATCGGCACGTCGTAGGTCGCGCTGCCGGCTGTCGCGAGGGCTACCTCGAGGAAGTCACCCGAGGCGAGCAAGTTGCAGCCAGTGAGGCCGATGATGGCGAGATCGAGCGGCAATGGCAGGCCGCTCCACGATTGGTCGGACAGGCCGAGCACGACGACGATGGCGGGGGCGGTGCCGAGGTTGCTGTAGGTCAGGCTAAGCGTGCTGCCGATGTTCGGGACCGTGCCGCTGAGCCCGATCGGGCCGGTGCTGGTGTCACAGCCAGTGCCATACAACGTGAACGTGCCGCTGGTGTCGCCGGTGTATTGCCACGTGTCGTTGTTGAAGGTCGTGCCGAAGCCGCCAAACATCGTCAGCTTGCTGCGGCTCGGGTCATAGCCGGCCGCCATCTCGGTCAGGCTGGTCGGGACGTTGATGCCGCTCGGGATTTGCACCCATTGGTCGCCGCCGTATTCCCACGTCTCGGTACGCTGGATCGTGCCATCGTAGCCGCCGAAGTAGACGGTGCGGCTGCGGTTCGAGTCGTATTCCATCATGCCGCGGAAACGTGCCGTCGGGCTGGTCGTCGGGGTGACCTCGACCCAGTCGCTGCCGTTGTATTCCCACGTGTCGCCGTAGATCGCGGAGATGCCTTCGTCGCAGCCACCGAACACGATCGTGCGGTTGCGTGAGGCATCGTAGACCATGCCCATCTCCTCGCGCGGGGCGGGAGCGTTGAGCGTTGGCACCTGGCTCCAGGTGATGCCGTTGAACTCCCAGGTTTCGTTGCTGGCGCCGGCGTTGCTGCGGCCACCAAACAGAACCACGACGTTGCGGGCCGAGTCGTAAGACATTCCGTAAAGGAAGCGGGCGCTCGGCTTGTTGGGTGCCGGCACGGTGCTCCAGGCGGTGCCATTCCATTCCATGGTGTCGTTCGACAGGCCGGCGATGGTTGGCGAGCGACCACCGAACGTGATGATGTTGCCGGTCGCGGTGTTGGTCACCATCTGGTGGCCCCAGCGAGGCGGCGCTCCGCCACCGGGCGAAAGCTGCGTCCAGGTCGTGGTGAAGGCCCAGGTGTCACTGAGCGATTGGCTCGGCGTCGAGGACAGGCCGCCATACATGATCAACCGGTTGGTGCCGGGATGAAACGCCATCGCGGCAGCGCGACGTTGTCCGGGTGGGGCGGTTGACGTGACCTCCGCCCACTGGGCTGGGAGGGAGGCGGCAAAGACCGTAAGAAGCGGAAGAACTTGGGTGATGCGCATAGGTCGTACGTTGCCGGCGTGGTGGGGTGTTCCTGCACCGGATAGGATCCATAGGAATCTAGCCCAGAGTTGGCATAGGTGCCTACCGGCTATGCAGAATGTCCACATGTCCGAAACTGTCGATCCGATCCACGTCACGCTCCGCTGCTTCGCATCCGTGCGAGAAACCCTTGGCACCGAGGTGATGCAGGTGGAAGTGCCGGCAGGCACCTCCATTGACGGCCTACGGAAAAAGCTGGGCCAACAGCACCCCGCGTTGCTGCGGTTGCCGGTGGCGTATGCCGTCAATCGAGATTACGCCCGGGCCGAGTCGGTGCTGAAGGATGGCGACGAGGTTGCGTTCATTCCCCCGATCAGCGGCGGTTCCGGCGCCGTCGACATCTATCGCTTCGATCTGGTCGATGGCGTGATTGATCCGCGGCCGCTCGAAGCCGAATGCCGCACGGATGCAGATGGCGCGGTGGTGACGTTCGCGGGCACGACGCGCAATCACAACGAGGGCGCCGAGGTCTTGCTGCTCAGCTATGAAACCTACACCGAGATGGCGCAACGTGTCATGTGCGGCCTGTTTGAGGAAGCCGTCAAGCGCTTCCCGATCACCCGCGCACGAGTGGTGCATCGGCTCGGCGACGTGCCGGTCGGCGAGGCGTCGGTCGTGGTCGTGGTGGCGTCCGCGCATCGTGGTCCCGCGTTCGATGCCTGCCAGTTCTTGATGGATCGATTGAAGAACGAAGTGCCCATCTGGAAGCGCGAGAAGCTCAAGGATGGCGACGGCGAGCGCTGGATCGGCGACTTGCCGAAGCCTGGCGGCGCGGGCTAGCTTGCGTGGTGCGCAGCCGTCGTCAGACGGCAGGCGTTCCCCTGCCGCCCGCTTCGCGGGCTCCGTCGGTCTGCTCTACGGGTCTCTAGTGCGTTGCGGCCGCGATTCTCAGGCTCGAAGCAGGCATGGTTCCTGTAGCGGTCGCACGCTACAACGGTCCCCCGTATGAAGATTCGCCATGTCTCGACCGCGGCTGCGAGCCGCGGCGACGCCGTCTACGTTCTCGCTCCCGATGGTCGTGCCGATGCTGGCGATGCGCTCAAGAAAGCGCTGCAGCAAGCGAAGGCCACGGGAGATCTCAAGACCAGCTTCCGGGCGGTCCGGCTGTTCCACCAGCCCAAGGGCTCTGCCGCGAAGCGCCTCGGTGTCGTCGGACTCGGCAAGGTCGCGAACATCAACACCGAGCGCTTGCGTCGCGTCGCGGCAATCGCCCAAGGCAGTGCTGCCAGTCGTGAGTCGGCATCGTTCTCGTTGTTGGTTCCGGCGAATGCCATCAGGAAGGCCAAGCCGTTCGCCGCTGGCCAGGCGATCGCCGAAGGCCTCGTGCTCGGAGCCTATCGCTATGACGCGCCGCGCAAGGAGAAGCCGAAGAAGGCGCACGCGCTGCAGGCGCAAGTTGCCGCGGTCGGATTGAGTTCGAAGGATGAAGCGGCGTTTGCGCGCGGTTTGACGGTTGGCGCGAAGTCGGCGGAAGGTGCCGTGTTCGCGCGCGACCTCGAGAACCAGCCCGCCAACATCTTGACGCCGACGACGATGGCGCGGGCCGCCAAGAAGCTCACCGGCGGTCGCATGACCGTCAAGGTGCTCGATGAGAAGGCGATGCAGAAGCTCAAGATGGGCGCGCTGCTCGGTGTCTCGCGCGGCAGCGTCGAGCCGGCCAAGCTGATCGTGTTCGAATACAAGACGCCGGGTGCCAAGGGCAACGTCTGCGTCGTCGGCAAGGGCCTGACGTTCGATAGCGGCGGCATCAGCATCAAGCCGGCGGGGCGCATGGATGAAATGCGCTACGACATGTGCGGCGCCGGTGCGGTCATGGGCTTGTTCCATGCGCTCAAGAACGGCGCGCTCGGCAGCTACAAGCCAAAGCGCAACATCATCGGCATCATCGCTGCGGCGGAGAACATGCCCGATGCCGATGCGCAGCGCCCCGGTGACGTGGTGACGGCGATGGATGGTCACACGATCGAAGTGCTCAACACCGACGCCGAAGGTCGCCTGGTGTTGGCCGACGCGATCAGCTACGCGAAGAAGTTCTACAAGCCCGAGAAGATGTGTGACCTCGCGACGCTGACTGGCGCCGTGGTGGTGGCGCTCGGCCACGAAATGTCCGGCATCATGGGTTCCGACCAGAAATTGATCGATGCATTGATCGACGCCGGCGACGTTGCCGATGAACCGCTGTGGCAGTTGCCGCTGTGGCAGTGCCACAAGGATCAGGTCAAGAGCAAGTTCGCCGACCTCGCCAACATCAACTCACCGGCGCACGGCAACGGCTCGACCGCCGGCGGTGCGTTCTTGAGCTACTTCGCTGGCGACACGCCATGGGCGCACCTCGACATTGCGGGCGCGGCCTACGGTGGTCTGACCAAGGACTACTACAAGGGCGGCGCGACGGGCACTGCGGTGCGCACGCTGCTGCACTGGATCCGCACGCTGTAGGAGCGTCGCGACCAAGCGGCGCGATGGCGCCGCGCGCTTCTGCCAAGCGATCGTGCCAAGCGATTGGGCGATGTGATTGCGCGATGCGTTTGCGCCGAACTACTGTTGCGTGCGCACGACCGGCAACGACTGGCGTCGCCAAAGCGACGTCGCGGTTGGCAGTAGTTCGATGCGCGCGTTGGTTTGCGTTGAGGTGTTGCCGAGCACCACGGCTTCGCCCGCCGGGATGTGCATCGTTGCGCCATTCTGCGCCACCACCGCGATGCGCTGCTCGGATACTTCGATCGCACCCCATGCGCCTTCGCCCAGCTCAGGGTTCGGCGCGAACGTGCCGGCCTCGAACTGAATCGTCAGCATGTCCAGTTCGAGTGCGCCCGGCATCTGGTTGTCGAGCCGCACGCAGCCGGAATCGTCGATCGTCGCTCGCGGTAGGCGCAGGGCGCTCGGCCACTGCGGTGCCTGGGCGGTTGCCGGGCCGAGGCTCAGGCGGTGAAGCGACCCGGCCGCGGATTCGGCGCCACTGTCGTCGCACAACAGGTGCGCATCGACGAATACTGCTTGGAACTTGTCGTCGACGAAGGTGAATTGCTGCACACCATCCAGCGACACGGTGACTTGTTGGCTCTGCGCGTCGCGACGCACCTCGATGTGGTGGAAGCGACCCGGATCAATCGGTGTCGTGCCCTTGCCAAGATCTGGGAAGAACTCGAGAACCGCCTGGTCGTCTTGTTGGCGCAGGTAGAGGCCGGTGTCGATCTTGCGGTTTTGGTAGTCGACCAGCTTGCCCCACTTGCCGTTGCCGTAGGACGAAAACGCGACCAGCATGCTCAGCGTGTAGTCTGATTGTCGCTCGGTGTTGAGGCCGCGGATGCGCAAACCGCGGTTGTCGACGAACGTGTAGGTCTGGTCGCGGTCGATGCCGCCAAGCTGCTGCAGCGACAGGTTGTCATCGCCGCCTTCGAGAGCTACCGGTGGCGCATGGCTCGGCGGCCTGCGTTCTTCCGGAAGCTCGATGCCACGCATCAGGATGGCGAGGTCGTGTTCATCGGTGCGCGTGTCGCCATCGAGGTCGAGGTCCTTCTCGGTTGCAGAGAACCGTGCGCGATAGATGCTGAGGTCGGTCGCCGTGAGGGCGCCGTCGCCGTTGAGATCGCCCCGGATCAACGTCGGCGGGAACGCTTGGGTGTGCAGCGCAACGCGACAGATGCGCAGTTCGTCGAGATCGCCAGCAAAGCCCCGCGTGCCGTCGGCGCTGCGGCCGATGTGCAAGAAGCCGCCGCCACCGCCGCTCGGTCCCTTCGCAAACGGCACCGCTGCGCCGAGCGGCTCGCCGTCGACGTAGAACCGCACCAGCTGCGCCTGGTGCTCGCGCGTGACGCGCAGGCGATGCCACGAACCGAGCTGCGCATTTGCGGCTACTGTGCTGCGAACGCTCTGGTCCCAGCCCAGGCCGGATTCCCATGCGAGCACGAGGTGGCCGCTGCGGTCGATCTGGAGCGAATAGCACGTATTGACCGCTTCGCAGTCTGCCCGCGGGTTGGTGCCGGCGGCGCTGTATTCGACCAAGGTGGCGCCATCTTCACCGGTCGGTGCCTGCATCCGCATCGCGACATCAATCGTCAAGTCGCCGAGGATCGCCAGTTCGTAGTCGCCGATCGCAGAGGTGGTCGCGTGGCCATTGCCGTTCACGGACAGCGCGCGTCCATAGACCCCGTCGCTGCTAGAGGCGTCACCGAAGCGTTCGCCGTGGATGCGTTTGGTGCCGTAGCCGCTCGCCGTGTCGAGCAAGACCGAGCCGTGCTCGAAGTCGTAGCTGGCCACGAGCGGCGATCGTGTCAATGCACTGGGGGAGTGCAACGTGAACGAGTCGAGCGGGTCGTCAAAGCTCCAGCCGTTCGCCGCGCCATCGCGATCACTGAGGAAGTTCGCTTGCACCGTGCCGTCGGCGAACACGTCGACCAGCAAGAAGCCATGGTGATTTTGCGCGAGACGTCCTTCGAGACCACCGCCGCCGGTGCCGGTGACGACTTCCCAGGTTACGGGGCGGTCGGCATCGGGGCGGCTCGGCTGGAACAGGTGCCAGTGGCCGGTGAACAGCGCGTGCGTCTTGGTGCTCGCGGTGGTGATGCCCTGCCATAGCTTGCCGGCCGTGCCCGCGAGCGTCGGTTCAAAGCTGTCGAAGGTCACGGGATGGTGCGTGAAGGTGAACACGTGGTCGATCGCGTCGACGTTCTCCGTTGCCTGTAGCACCTCGAGCAGCCAGTGCAACGTCTCGTCGGCCAGGTGTTGCGCGCCATGCTTGCTGGTATCGGTCGTCAGGCTGATGAAGCGCACGTTGCCGACGTCGACGAAGTAGTCCATCTGGTCGAGGCCGCGCTTGCCGTTGACCGTCGGGCTGTCGGGCAACCAGCTCGCGCCGGCTGGCGTCTTGGCGAACGTCTGGCGCCAGCGCTCGTCCCCGCCCGCTGGCAAATCGTGGTTGCCAGGCGTCATCAGAATGTGGTCGTGGCCGTGCCCGAACGCCGCGGCTTGCCGGATCCATGACTGCCATGAACCATGTTTGCCGGCCTCGATTGAGCCGGTCTGCACCAAGTCCCCGGGGATGATCAGATACTCTGTGTTGTGGCGGTTGACGTGCTCCAGCAGGGCCGGAAACAGGTGTTGCCCTTGGGTGTCGCCGAGCACCGCGAAGCGCAGGATGCGGGGGGCTCCGGGCGTCGTGGGGCCGCGAGGTTCGCTGGGAACGCTCTGGCAAGCTGCCGTCAGCAGGAGCAAAGCTGCGAGCCGGGGCAGCGTCGGGCGAGAGCTGTGGTTCATGGCGACGCCGATAGCTTAGCCATGCTGAAGGCGGGCTGCGATTCACGTTCGTCGTCGTTGCGGGCGACAACGTCGGGTGGCGGGCAAGCGGCAAGCAGCCGGGCAAACGGCCGGGAGCCGAGCAAACGCTTGTCACAGCCCAAGGCCACCGGCAGACTCGTGTTGCCCGTTCGTTTCTTCCGCAAGTCCCGCGCGCCCACCGTCATGGCCGACCACATCGTTCCGGTAAAACCGCACATTGCGCGTCACGCGCACGTTCGGTCGTTCGAGCAGTATCAGCGAATCTACGACGAGTCGATTCGCGACCCGTCTGGCTTTTGGCGGCGGCAAGCGGAACGACTGGATTGGTTTCACCCGTTTGATCGCACTTGTGAGGTCGACTTCGACACCGCGGAAATCGCGTGGTATCTCGGCGGCAAGCTGAATGCCGCGCACAACTGCATCGACCGGCACCTGACCGAACGCGCCGAGCAGACCGCGATCATTTGGGTTGGCGATGAGCCCGGCGAATACACGCACATCACGTATCGCGAACTGCATGATCACGTCGGTCGCTTCGCCAACGTCCTGAAGCGCTACGGCGTCAACAAGGGCGATCGCGTTTGCATCTACCTGCCGATGATCCCCGAGGCAGTCTACGCGATGTTGGCGTGTGCACGCATTGGCGCGGTACACTCGGTGGTGTTCGCCGGCTTCTCCTCGGACGCACTGCGCGATCGCATTGTCGATGCCGACTGCTGTGTCGTGTTGACGGCGAACGAAGGTCTGCGCGGCGGCAAGACGATTCCACTGAAGAGCACCGTCGACGAAGCGATTGCTGAGTTGCCGTTCGTGCACACGGTGTTGGTTGCCAAGCGTACCGAGGCACCCGTCAACATGCAGGCGGGGCGGGACCGATGGCTCGCCGACGAGATGGCGCAGCAGCGCGCCTACTGTCCAGTTGAGTGGCTGGACAGCGAAGATCCGTTGTTCGTGCTCTACACATCTGGCTCAACCGGCTCGCCCAAGGGGCAGTTGCATACGACCGGCGGGTATCTGACCTTCGCCAGCTATACGCACGAGTTGGTGTTCGATTGGCATCCTGGTGACGTGCACTTCTGCGCTGCCGATGTCGGTTGGATCACCGGCCACAGCTACATCGTCTATGGCCCGTTGGCGAACGGTGCGACGACGGTCCTGTTCGAGTCGACGCCGCTCTATCCCGATGCCAGCCGCTACTGGCAGGTCTGCGAGGATATCCAGGCATCGATCTTCTACACGGCGCCAACTGCGTTGCGGGCATTACTGCGCGTCGGGGATGACCCGGTCAAGAAATACAGCCGCGATAGCATCCGCATCCTCGGCACGGTTGGCGAGCCGATCAATCCCGAGGTGTGGCAGTGGTACCACGATGTGGTCGGTGAGAAGCGTTGCCCGATCGTCGACACGTGGTGGCAGACCGAGACGGGCGGCATCTTGATGTCGCCGTTGCCCGGCGCGACGCCATGCAAGCCTGGCTCGGCGACGTTCCCGTTGCCTGGCGTGCAGCCGATGCTGGTCGATGAGCAAGGTGTCGAACTCAAGGGCAACGATGTCAGCGGCAACCTCTGCCTGACTGGCAGTTGGCCGGGGCAAGCGCGCACGATCTTCAACGACCACGCGCGCTTCTATCAGACCTACTTCTCGATGTATCCGGGCAACTACTTCACTGGCGATGGCTGTCGCCGCGACGAAGATGGTTACTACTGGATCACCGGTCGCGTCGACGACGTCCTCAACGTGTCCGGGCATCGGCTTGGCACAGCCGAGATCGAGAGTGCCTTGGTGGCTCACGAGTATTGCGCCGAGGCGGCCGTGGTTGGCTATCCGCACGACCTCAAGGGCCAAGGCATCTACGCCTACGTGATCATCGGGCCGGCTGCCGAGGGGGTGGCCGCTGACGAAGTCGAAGCCGTGCTGAAGCGGCAGGTGCGTAAGGCGATCAGTCCCATCGCGACGCCGGATCATGTCCAGGTGTGCGCCGGTGTGCCGAAGACGCGCAGCGGCAAGATCATGCGCCGGATCCTGCGCAAGATCGCCGAGTGCCACTACGACGGTCTGGGCGACATCTCGACGCTGGCCGAGCCGCAGGTGGTCGAGCAGATCGTGGCGGACCACCGCGCCGCCTTGAAGAAGGGGTCGTAGAGGCGCGTCGATTGAGCTACTTGCCGAACCTCGATCCGGAGCTGCACGAAGGCGTCTACGTGTTCACTACGGTGCCGCCAGGCACAGACCTGGCTGGGCTCGGGGTGGTCGCCACGATGCACGAGCCAGAAGGTCTGACCCTGGTTCTGCCCGAATCGCAAGCCGAGCAGCACGGCTTCGATCTGGTGTTTCGTTGCGCTTGGATCACGCTGCGGGTCGCTTCCGCGCTCGAGTCGGTTGGCTTGACGGCGGCGTTTGCGCGCGCTTTGGCCGAAGAGTCGATCGCCTGCAACGTGATTGCAGGCACGCATCACGACCACTTGTTCGTGCCGGTGGATCGCGCGGCGGATGCGCTGCAGTGCTTGCGCGAACTGCAGCGCCGCGCGGCTGGCGACTGAGTCGCCGCGGCGCCCAGAGGCCTTCCGCCCAGGCCTTGCCCGGCTGGGTGGGGAGGCTGGGTGGGGAGGCCTTCGCGGGGAGGCGGTCGTCGGGAAGGCTATCGTGGGCGAGTTCGTTAGAACTCGGTCGACATGCCGAACTCGAAGATGAACTCGAGAGCGTCGCCGCCGTTGCGACGGTCGGTGCTATCGCCGAGCAACAGCATGTGCAGGCCGACATGGCCGGACCACGGGCCGAGTCGCGCCGGCATGAAGTCGAGTGGTGCCGAGACTACGCCACCGGCTTGCAGGTAGCCGAAGAAGTCGTCGCCGCCACCACCAGCGTTTTCGTAGTAGTCGCCGAGGCTAAGGCCGAGCGTGGCCGGCAGCGTCAGTGTCATGTCGCTTTCCCCGAGCTTGCCGATAGTCCATGCAGGCGCGACGGCGAGCTCGGCGTAGATGCCCTTGTCGGAACCGAAATCGCGCTGGCCGACAAGTTCCGCGGCGATGGTCAGCGTCGGTTGCAGGCTGAAGTCTTCCGAGAACACGCCGGCGTCATCGAAGCGCCCGCTGAATTGCAGTTCTTGAATCGGGCGGCCGAGGCCGACGCCGTTGGGGCTGGCGTAGGTGTTGTAGCGGACGCCGAAATGCAGTCGGTCGCCGACCTGTGCTTCGACTCCGAGGTAGAAGCGACTCTCGAACCAGATACCGCCGGCGCCCCCGGTCGGGCCGTCGTGCAGGCTGTTCCACTGACCCATCACGACGTTCAGGTTGCGCAGTTCGCCGTCCCCTTCGTGCACGTTGATGCCGAGGTTGATCCACGGCTGTACGATGACGCCTTGGTTCTCCTGGCGCAGGCCGCGGAAGAAGTACTGCGACGTGACGTCGAAGCCGAGGTTGCCGTAGATCGCTTCGTTGCGAGCATCGACGCGTTCTTGGAACGACGCGTTTTCCTGTGCGAGCAGGACACCGGGAACGAGGAACGAAAGGAGGATCGTCTTCTGCATGGTTGGTGGGGGACCGGAGATGCGGTCTGATCGGCTCTACTGAACGCTGCGCCGCAACGTCTTTCCACACTTTTCCCCAGTGCGCAGGTGTATTTGCTGCGATGGGTTAGCCCATGCCGCTGGAATGTTCTCCACAGGTGTTGCGCAGCGGGTCTGGCCGCGCACATGCTATCCTATATCGCTAGAGCGAATATTAACCGCGTCGCCATTCGATCGACATCGGTTCGCTGACGTAGTCGTTGCCAGTCGACTTCAGCACCCGGAAGAACGGCCGAGAGTTCAGCTGTGCCGTGTCGAAGTAGATGTGCAGCACGTTGTCGAACCCGACCAGGTAGGGCGAAGCATCGAACGTATTGGCGACGTTGCCACCGGACGGCGGCACCATGTCGACAAACAGCGGGGTGATGCCTTCGTAGCGCATCATGTCGACGATCGCCGCGATCACGAAGCGTTGGTCTTGGATCAGCGGGAAGCGGTCTTGCAGGCGATAGATGTTGTCGAAGGCCATGCGTGCGACCGGCAGCGGCGTATCACCGGCGTGGCCGCCCTGCACCAGACGGATCAGGTCCCAGGTGAACTTACCCGGTGTGATGTATTCCGGGTGTAGGTAGACGACGCGGAAGTTGGGGTGGAACTTGCCGTCCTTGCTGAGGCACACGGCGAGTGCCGGTTCGCGTTGGCAGACGCGTCGGATCGCGTCGCGGTCTTCGCGCGTCGAGACGAACAGCGCGCGTTCGCCGAGCTCGAGTGCCTTGGCGAGGAAACGCAAGGCGAGCAGCGTGGCCCGCGTGCCTGGTTCGGCCAGCAAGATGGTCGATGAATTGCGGGTTGGTCCGCTGCCATCGAGAAACGCGCGGTCGAGGTCGGGATGTCCGAGTTCAATCGGTGTGTCGCCGCGCGCTGGCACAGTGAACTGTGCTTCATCGCGCGCCATGGAGAGCTGCGCCGCTACCGATGGATAGATGTGGATGCCCGGTCCGCGTTCGTTGCGTGCGCCGAGGTAGACATCGCGGGTGATGCCGCGGCCGGCGATCGAGAAGTGGTGCACGCCGCGGTAGTAGTACTGGTGGCGCGCTTTGCTGATCTCGATGGCGCGCACCTTGAAGTCCGTGCGTTCTTCGCGGAACGCCAGGTGCAGCATCAGGTCCGTCGAGAACTCTTCGGCTGACGGCAGGCGTAAATCACGTGGATGCGCTTCTTCCATGACAAAGATGCCATGGATCTTGTCGTCGAGCAGGCGACGGCGAATCTCCAGCAGCGTCGCGCGCTTCTCGAAGTACTCGAGGTCGGTCAAGAGTAGCCCGACGTTGTCGATCACGACCATGCGCACTGGCGCGACGCGGCGATGGTTTTCGATTTCGGCCAGGATCCACTCGATGTCGACGGTCGTGCCGCGCGTGTTCTTTTGCGTCAACGCCGCCGGTTTGGCCTGCGTCAGCACCAGCTTGGCCTTGTTGGTGTTGGCCGTCTTGGCGTGCAGCACCAGCTTGTTCGGAACTTCGCGTGGTTCGCTCGTGATCTCCGCCTTCGAACGGAACCAGTCAAAGTCATACCCCAGCTTCTTCTCGATGCTGTCGGGTGAGTGTTCGACTGAGTAGTAGAGGAACGTGCCGTCGCCGTTGGTCAGCCATGCGCGCACCACCATCTCGAGGGCGAGCAGGGTCTTGCCAGTGCCGGGGCCACCGGCGATGCAGGCAAATGCCGCAGCGTCGTCGGGATAACGAATGCCGCCACCGAGGATGCCGTCGAGGCCGTCGATGCCGGTTTTGAGGATCGCAAAGCTCACGCGTAGAAGAGTAGGGATTGGCGGCTTCCGGCACCACACAGGACTGGCGCGTGATCGCGAGTGCGTCGAAGTGCGGTGCGGGTGGTGGAAGTAGTGGCGGCGGCACGCCAAGATTGCAGCCGTGCTCGAAGAACCGAATGACTTCTGCCGCCTTTGGCTGCTCCGCCACCCAGAACTAGAGACCGGGGCGTCCGAGGTCGCCATCGGCGCGGGCCCGGCGGATCTCAGTCGTCGCGGTCGCGCCCAGATCCTGCGCTGGATGGAGCTGTTGAAGGACGTCGATGTCGAGCGCGTGACCAGCGGTCCACAACCGCAGTGTCACGACGCTGCGCGCGGCCTGGCCAAGAGCAAACAGCTCGAGGTCGTCGTTGACTCTCGCCTGCGTGATCAGGAAATGGGGCAGTGGCAGGGGCGCTCGTGGCAAGAGATCATGCGCGATCAAGATCGTGCCGTGCGCACGTTCTTCAGCGAGTTTGGCGACACCGCAGCACCCGGTGGCGAACGCCTTGGTGAAGCCGTCGAACGCATGTTGCAGTGGTGGGCAGAGACGATGCCGAAGGTCGCCGGCAAGACTGTCGTGGTGGTCGGATCGGGCACGATCTTGACTGGCTTCGCCGCGGCGATGCTGGGCATGAGGTTGTCGCGCTGCTTGTCGCTGAACCTGCCGTTTGGTGGCATTGGCATTTTGGATGCGTTTGAGAACGGCGTGCGGGTTGCCTCGTGGAACGCGGACGTCTGGCACTAGACCCATGAGTAGCCACGCAAAGCTAGTCAGCCCACCCTTGCGCACCGACCGGCTGGCATCTGGTCGCCGTCGCCTGGTGCGCGACTTCGTCATCAAGGTCGAGGGCCGCGAGTTCACGGTGTGGAAGGGCACGACCAGCGATTTCAGTTCGATCCCGAACTTCGCGCGGTGGTTGGTGCGCTGGTCGAAGGTCGACCTCGCCGGCGTTGTGCACGACGCGCTCTACCACGACGGTGGTCCGCTGACCCGTGGTCAAGCCGACACGGTTTGGCGGATCGTCGCGAGGAGCGGGCGCCATCGTGCCAATTGGGTGCAAGGCTGGACCTGTTGGCTGTTCTTGCGCCTGGCTGGTTGGGCCGCCTGGAACTCGCACAAGCGGCGGCGCAAGCAACGTCGCGGCATGCGCCCCGCATTGCAGATGGTCGAGCGCT